>Ga0070666_10001695_pt1 | contig 13443 bp, 10 predicted proteins | sample KBSS23metaG_FD_64677 | JGI IMG/M metagenome (GOLD analysis project Ga0070666, IMG submission 64677) | Switchgrass rhizosphere microbial communities from Kellogg Biological Station, Michigan, USA - KBS S2-3 metaG | ecosystem: Host-associated > Plants > Roots > Rhizosphere > Soil ... | reverse complement strand
GACGATAGGTGAATGTGCATCCGGGCGTCCGCAAGACGACCGATCCGTCGGGAAGGATCTCGCGCACGACGGCGTTCGACATCGGCGGGGATTATACGCGGCGCTTGGTCGCTCCGTCCGTCAACCGGGCCCGTCCGTATCGCTCGATGGATCCGCCTCCGCCAAGGCTTCGGCGCGATCTGGGTCGAATGCTCGACCTCGGCTCGAATGACAGTTCAGGATCGATCGCGCCATAGCTCGAAGAGCGAAGGAGGACGGTTCGCGCCAACCAGCGACGGGAAAAAGTATCAATCCCGAGGACTGATCCGCACGACGAGGCGCGGCCAGACGCGAGCCAGACGGGCGGGACCGCTTGGACGGCGGCCGAGGCGTACGTTTGGGTACGTCGAGCGCCGGCGTCCGAGCGGGCCCGCCCGTATCGCTCGATGTATGGTCCGCGCCAGAGAGGCGCGGTGAGACGCGAGCCCGATCGCGTGCGGGTCGCCGGTGGCGACCGGAGGCGTACCAGATCGGATACGTCGGAGGGAGACGCCGGCGGCACGCGCCCGTCCGGCTCGATGCATCGCCGCGCCAGCCTGCTAGCCGACCGGGCGGGATTCCATCTCGACCTCAGCCTCCTTCGCGCTGTGATGCTCCTGCTCGATCGCCTCGAACAGCGTCCGGAAGTTGCCGTAGCCGAAACCGGGATCTCCTTCGCGCTGGATGACCTCGTAGAAAAACGGGCCCGCCTTCGCGTCGCTCCAGAGCTGATGGCCGTCCCGCATGAAGATCTGGAGGAGATATTTCTCGTCCTCGCCGTCCACCAGGATGTTCAGCCGCCGCAGATCGTCGAGCGGCTCGCGCACGCGCGAAACGTGCTTCTCCGACAGCCACTTCGTGATGTTGTCGTAGTACGTCGAAGGCGCGTCGAGGAATTTCACGCCGCGGCGGTTCATCTCGTCCACGACGGGGATGATTTCGGGAACGCGCAGCGCGATGTGCTGCACTCCCGGGCCGCGGTTCTCCTCGGTGAAGATGTTCACCTGGGACTCGCGGAAGAACGGTTTCAGCGGCTCGTTCGTGGCGAACTTGAGCTGGGAGTTCGGGTCCCACATGACGATCGATTTCAAGCCCGAGCCATGCTCCCCGCCCTTTTTCACGTCCTCGGTGTGGAACTGGATGTTCCAGTATTCGTCGAAGCCCAGGACCTCGCGATACCAGAGAATGACGGGCGCCATCGTGAGCGCGTTCGAGGTGACGTGGTCCAGGATCTCGAATCCGAGCCGGTTGCTCGGCGAGGACGAAGATCCCTCGAGGGGAAGATTCTCGAATTCCGGAGCGAACCCGTCATAGCCCGACTTCTCGACGAAGCGATACGAAAGGTCGCCGAGCGGAGTCGCGATCACGAATCGCCGGTAGGCCCCTCCGTCCTTGTCCCGGTAGGTCTCGATGTCGGTCAGGAAGGTGGCGCCGCGCGGCGCCAGGAAATCCCACGTCTGCTCGATGTTCTTCACGCGGAAAGAAATCGACGAAACGCCGTCGGGATGGTTGCGAAGATAGGTCGCCGCGCGGCCGCGGTCGGACAGGGGCGTCGAGACGACGACGCGGATGTCCCCGGCCGAGTAGACGTTCGACTGCTGCGCGCTCCTCTCGGTCAGGTCCTTCCCCGCCTGCGCGACGAGCGGCCAGTCGAGGAGCTTCGTGTAGAACTCGTGGCTCCGCTGCATGTCGGACACGAGGAAGTGGAAGGAGTCGAAACCGAGGAGACCAAGCCCGGAAGATTCGTTTCCCGTCATCCGGCCAATCTATCCCCTTGCCCGGGGAGGGTCAATCCCGCGAAACACCCGTCCCGATCGGGTCCCGACTCCCTTCGATCAGGAAGCGACGGCGAGCTTGACCGAGCCGACGAGCGCCCTCAGGCGGGGCTCCGCGTCCCGAATCTCCTGCTCGGAAACCGCTCCGACGGATAGCCGGAACCATCCCGTTTCGGGCTTGTACCCGAATGCCTGGAAAGGAACGGCGGCGAGGCCGGCCTTCTCGAGCAGGAGCTTTCGGATCTCCTCGTTCGAGCGGATCTCCGCGCCCCCGATCTCGCCCCCCACCAGGTCGAACCGTGCGGACAGGTAGATCGCGCCCTGCGGCGCGATGGCGTCCACCGGAAGACCGCCGGCCTTCATGCGGTGGAACATTTCGTACAGGAGCTCGAGCCGGGCCTGCAACGCCGCGGTGAACTGGCGTCGATGCTCGGCGACGGCGGCCGTGTCGCGCATGAACCGCGCCGTCGCGACCTGCTCGGGCTTGGGCGCCCAGGCACCCACGTGCCCCAGGATGTCCCGCATGCGGCGAATCAGGCCGGGAGGACCGATCGCCCAGCCCACGCGAAGCCCCGTCGCCGCGAACTGTTTGGAGATCCCGTCGAGGAGGATCGTGTAACGGAAGGACTCGGGCACGAGCTCGGGAGGGCTCGATCGACGCGCGTTCCCGAAATGGAGCGCCGAGTAGATCTGGTCGTACAGGAGGAAAACGGCCTTTCGCCCCGCGCGCTCGCGCCGCGCGTTCTCCTCGACGATCATCTCCGAGATCCGCGCGAGCTCCGCCGGATCGACCACCGTGCCGGTCGGGTTCATCGGGGAGTTCAGGACGACCAGGCGCGCCTCGGAAAGATGCGGGGCGAAAGCGGATGCCTTCGGAAAGAACCCGTTCTCCCGCTCCCCTTCGAGCTCGATCGCGCGAGCTTCCATCAGGTGAGCGTAGTGGTTGTTGTTCCACGAGGGCACCGAGTAGACGACCGTGTCGCCGCGGTCGAGGATCGTGCGATACGTTCCGTAGAGGATCGGCCGGGCCCCGCCCGCGATCACGATCGACTCGACCGGGTAACGGAGGCCCTGCTCCCGCTCCGTGAATTCCGCGACGGCTTCGCGCAACGCGAGGACGCCGTCCGACGGGGGGTAGTTGGTCTCGTGCTCGCGATACGCGCGGTCGATCTCCTCCTGGAGGCGCCGCGGGATCGGAAACTGCGAGGGCGAGAAGTCTCCCACCGTGAGGTTCAGGAGCTTCTCGCCCCGGGCCAGCGCCTGGCGGACGTCGGCGCCGATTTTCAGGATCTCCGAGCCGACCACCCCGGTCGCGAGGCCGGAGAGAGACGCGTCCGTCTCCGCCGGGGCCGGGAAGAATTCGCTGGCCTCCCGCATGCGCGCTCCTTCAGAAAAAGACGGGTTCTTCGTAGGTCGCGAAGACCTCGCGCATGACGTCGGAGATCTCCCCGACCGTCGCGTAGGTCTTGACCGCCTCGACGAGATACGGCATCACGTTCCGGCTCTCGGCGCACGCCTGCCGGAGCTCTCCGAGCTTCGCGAGAACGGCCTTGCCGTCCCGGGAACGCTTGACGGCGGCGAGGCTCGCCTTCTGGGCGGTTTCGGTCGCCTCGTCGATCGAGAGGATCGGAAGCGGCGGTTCCTCCCCCGTGTCGGTGAACTCGTTGACCCCGACCATGATCTTTTCGCCATCGTCGAGCGCGCGCTGGTAGCGGTAGGCGGCGTCCATGATCTCGCGCTGCGGGAACCCGGCTTCGATCGCCTCCACCATGCCCCCCAGCTCGTCGATCCGGCGGAAGTAATCGAACGTTCCACGTTCCATCCGGGTCGTCATCTCCTCGACGAAATACGAGCCGCCCAGGGGGTCGATCGTGTTCGCGACTCCCGATTCGTGCGCGATCACCTGCTGCGTGCGCAGGGCAATCTTGACCGCGAAGTCCGTCGGCAGCGCGAGCGTCTCGTCCAGCGAATTCGTGTGCAGTGAGTTCGTCCCGCCGAGCACGGCGGCGAGAGCTTGGAGGGCCGTTCGGACGATGTTGTTGTAAGGCTGCTGGGCGGTCAGGGAACAACCGGCCGTCTGCGTGTGAAAACGGCACATCCAGGAGCGCGGGTCCTTCGCCCCGAAGCGCTCCCGCATCGTCTTCGCCCACACGCGGCGCGCGGCGCGGAACTTGGCGATTTCCTCGAAGAAGTCGTTATGCGAATTGAAGAAGAACGAGAGCCTCGGCGCGAAGGAATCGACGTCCATTCCCGCGTCGATCCCGTACTGGACGTACTCGACGCCGTCCCGCAGGGTGAAAGCCAGCTCCTGGAGGGCGGTCGAGCCGGCCTCGCGGATGTGGTACCCGGAGATCGAGATCGTGTTCCACTTCGGCACCCGCTCGGCGCAGAACTTGAACTGGTCCGTGATGAGCCGCATGGAGGGGCGCGGCGGAAAAATGTACTCCTTCTGCGCGATGTACTCCTTCAGGATGTCGTTCTGGAGGGTGCCTCCGACCTCCGACCAGGGCGTCCCGTGCTTGTCGGCCACGGCGAGGTACATCGCGAGCGCGATGGGCGCCGTGGAGTTGATCGTCATCGACGTCGTCACCTTTCCGAGGTCGATCCCGTCGAAGAGCGTCTCCATGTCGGCGAGCGTGTCGATCGCGACGCCGCACTTCCCCACTTCTCCCTTGGCCATCTCGTGATCGGAGTCGTATCCGTAGAGGGTCGGGAGATGGAAGGCGGTCGACAGTCCTGTCTGGCCGTGCGCGAGCAGGTACTTGAAGCGCTCGTTGGTCTGCTGCGCCGAGCCGTAGCCCGCGAAGAGCCGCATCGTCCACAGCTTCCCGCGGTACATCGTGGGCTGGACGCCGCGCGTGAAGGGGTACTCGCCCGGCCACCCGAGGTCCCGGTCGTAATCGAATCCCGGCTGGGAATCCGGGCCGGAAAGCGCCGGCACCTCCTGGGACGAGACGGTCGTGAAATCGGACTTCCAGGGGGCGATCCGCGCGAAGCTCTTCTGCGCCTTCTCGCTCCAGCGGTTGCGTCCCGCCGCCACGCTGCCGGGCACGAGCGGGTTCGGGGCCTTTTCGCTCATCGCCCGATTATCGCGCATCCTCCCCGTTTCGGATAGAGTCCCGGACGTGGCCGACGACCGCAAATATCGCCATCGCGGATACATGGATTCCGGATCGTCGCCCTCCCACGGGCCGCGCGCGCCGGAGGAAGCCCGGCCTTCCCGTTCCGACGGAGCGCCCCGGGGCCGGAGCGCGGGTTTCGAGAAGGACCTCATCGTCGCGTGCAAGAAGTGCGGGCAGAAAGCGAGCTCGCTCGATCCGATCGAGAGCGAGACGGCCTGTTCCCGCTGCGGAAACCCCCTCCACTCGTGCGCCCAGTGCGCGAACTTCGACTCTTCGGCCCGTTGGGAATGCACGCAGCACGCGAAGATCCCCGCGCGCATTCCGGTCAAGACGGCCGCCAACGCCTGCCCTCTCTACGCTCCCCTGGCGAGCTTCGACATGACGGGCGCGAAGGCGGCCGACTCCCCCAGCGACGCCCGCCGGGCGTTCGACGCGCTCTTCAAGAAGTAGACCCCGGAAATCATGCGCGGATCGAGCGAGATCGCGGGCACGGCGCTCCTGGCATGCCTCGTGGCCGGGCCGCTTCTCGCGGCCGAGCGTCAGACGATCGTTCCCGGGAAATCGCCCGGGATCGCGATTTCCGTCGATCCGCTTTCCGCGCGCCGGGACGCCGCCGATTGGCCGAAGTACTGCGCGAACCTCGCCATGACCGGCGTGGCGGCGGGCGAGCTCCGGATCTCGCGCGAGAGCGCTCCGACGCTTCGCCTCGCCTGGCAGGACACCCTCACGGGCGCGGTCGCCTCTTCGCCGATCGTCGTCCGGGGAAGGGTTCACGTCGGCGACTGGTCCGGGACGGAATGGGTCCTGGACGCTGGGGACGGGCATGCGCTCGCCACGGCCAACCTCGGAACGACGTCGGCCGGCCAGTGCACGCCCTCCGATCTCGGCGTCACTTCCGCCCCGGCGGAGCATGACGGGGTGGTCTATCTCGCGGGGGGCGACGACGGGTTCTATGCCCTGGACGAGGCGACGCTCGCCCAACGCTGGAGGACATCGATCGATCCCCGGGATCCTCCCGGCGGGTACTACGGATGGGCGTCACCGGCGATTTTCCGGGGAGTGGTCTACCAGGGGATTTCGAGCAACTGCGACAACCCCTTCATCCCGGGGCGCCTCGACGCGCTCGATCCGGCGAGCGGCGAGATCGTGGGATCGGCCGTTTTCTCGCCGGTCGGCGATCGATCGCACTACGGCGCCGGAATCTGGACATCGCCCGCCGTCGACGAACGAACCGGAAAGATCTTCGTCACGACCGCTTCGGCATGGCACTACGAAGACGGCCTCGCCTATTCGATCGCCCGGGTCGCCACGGGAACGCTCGCCATCGAAGACACCTGGAAGATCCCCAAGGAAGATTTCGATCTCACGATCGACGCCGACTGGGGCTCTTCGCCCACGCTCTTCACCGATAGCGAGGGAAACGCCCTCGTGGGAGCGGGGCAGAAAAACGGCTTCTACTATGCCTTCCGGCGCGATGCGCTTTCGGACGGTCCCGTCTGGAAGACGGCCATCGCGGTGCCCGGCCTGTGCCCTCAGTGCTCGGAGGGATCCATCTCGACGGCGGCATTCGACGGGAGTCGCCTCTACGTCGGCGGCGGTTATCCGGCGAACTTCGACCCGCCCTTGCCGGGCGCCGTCACGGCGCTCGACCCGTCGACGGGGACCGTCCTCTGGCGTGCGACGCTCCCGGGCGCCGTTCTCGCCCCGATTTCCGTCGCCAACGGCGTCGTCTTCGCGGCCGGGGGAAAGCGGTGCGTGGCGGTCCGGTCCGACACGGGCGAAGTCCTCTGGCAGGCCGACACGGAGAGCGACGTCTACGGCGGGATCGCGATCTCCCGGGGAAGGATCTTCTTCGGAGACATCGCCGGGAACCTCTACGCCTACGAGGTTCCGTAGCCAGGGTTCAAGCGCGCGAAGGGAGGAGCGTTTCCCGCGCGAGATGGGAAACGCCCGCCACCGAGAACGGCAGCGAAGAGGTCATGAAGCACGAGTGGGTGCACCAGCAGGCGCGTTGGGCGATCTGCCGCCGCATGCCGACCGCCTTTTCGGAAAACCAGGCCTTCCGGAACGAATAGTCGTAATCGCGGATGTTGCCGATCTCCCACATGACCTCGCAGAGCGAGACCGTCCCTTCGGGGTTCAGGACGCCCGAGATCGTCCCCGCGTAACAGGGATAGACCATGCGCTCCTGTTCGAGGGTGGCGAGCTCGGCCGTTCGCGCGGCGATCTTCAGGTTCCGGAGGATCGGCTTGTATCGGTCGAACCGCGACCAGTAGGGCTTCAAGTAGCGCAGGCGCTCAGCGTACTCCGCCGGCGTGAGCGCGCGGATCGTCGGATCGGGAAAGGGCGGACGGAGGAGCTCGAAGGAATGGAAGTCGATCTCCGGGAAGTTCCCCGTCACCCAATCCGTGATCTCCGGAAGATCGTCCATGTTGAACGAGGCGAGGACCGTCTGGACGTTCAGGACGAACCCCGGCACACGGCGTTTCAGCGCCGCGAGCCGGCGGTAGGTCTCGACGACCTTCGGAAAATTTCCCTTCGCTCCCCGGATGACGTCGTGCTTCTCGAAGAGGTGGTCGAGCGAGAGCCCGACCGTGAAAGTCTGGCGTTCGTCGCCCCGGGAAGCGAGAGCTTCGGCGACGATCGCCTCGACCTGCTCCGGGATGAGCGAATTGGTCGGCATGGTGACGTTCGAAGCGTCGTGCCGTCCGTAGAGCAGCCGGGTGATGGCGGGCAGGTCCCGGTTCAGCGTGGGCTCCCCTCCCGTCAGCACGACCGAATACAGCGATCCGAGGTCCGACAGCGCCCGGTCGTATTCCTCGAGGCTCATCTCGAGGTGGCGGTTGACGTTCAGGTGGTCCCAGTAGAAGCAGGTCACGCACTTCGAATTGCAGAGATTCGTCATGCCGAGGATGAGATAGCGCGGGAGCGTCTCTCTCCCCCGCACCCAGTGCGCCGCCAGGGCAGCCGGATTCATCGGGGGTGACTCGGGAGGGCGTTCGATGCTCGGGACCCGGCCGTCGCCGCCGGAACCGGCATGGCGCCGGGCCCCGCCTTTCCCTTTCGGGACGCGAGCGCGGTCGCGATTCCTGCCGCGGTCGCCACCCAGTAGTTGGCGTGGTGGAGGAAGAACGCCCCCGGCACGACCGGCGCGAGCGACCGGTCGCGCCGCCAGATCGGGAAAGAGAGGGTCCACGTGGCGGCGGCATAGACGGCCGCCGCCGGCGCCCAGAACTTCCTCCCGAAATAGAGCGAGGCCGCGCCTGCCGCCCCGCCCGCCGCGAGGAAGACCCCGATCTTCTTCCGCGGTAGCCCGGGGCGGTTCCCGGCGAAGAGGCGCCCGGTCTTGACCCGGTAGCGCCATCGCTGCGCCAGAAATGGCCCCGGAAACGGCCGCCGGCGATGGAACACGACGAGCCCGGGGTCGAGCTCGGGGACGACTCCCGCCTCCATCGCCCGCCGGACGAAATCCGTGTCTTCGCCGATATAGCCGAGCGATTCGTCGAACCCGCCGAGCCGGTCGAACAGGGCCCGCTCGACGACGAAATTGCAGAGCGCCAGGTCCGAAGGCGCCCGGACCGGCCCGCCGTGGGGCGCGCGCTCGTGCGCGGGGATCCCCGACCCGATTCCGGGGGTCGCGAGCAACAGGTCCGAAACCCGTTCCGAGTAGCTCGATCCGGGGGGCAGGAGATCCAGCCCCCCGAAGAGAGGCGCCCGAGCGGCCGTGGCCTGCGCGCGGGCGAGCCAGCCCGGGGCGGCCCGGGCGTCGTCGTCGATGAAAGCGAGGAGCCGCCCGGCGGCGAAATCGACCCCCCGGTTCCGCCGCGCCGCGGGGTTGCGATCCTCCATGCGGATCCACCCGACCAGGAGGTCGTCCCGCCGCGCGGGCTCGCTCGCCGAGACGACGAGCACTTCGAACGGAGGGGCGGCTTCCTGCGCGGCGAGGGAGGCCAGGCAGGCATCGAGCTCCGACCCCACCCGGTCGGAAGCGATCACGACGGAAATCTCGATCGGTGGCACGCGGCGATCATAGACGGAATCGATCGGCTGGATATAATCGAAGCGGAGGTTCCATGGCGCAACTCGCGCATCGACAGAAGCTTGAGCTCTACCGCTTCATGCGGCTCAATCGCGTCGTCGAAGAGCGCCTGGTCAACCTCTATCGCCAGGGAAAGGTCGTCGGAGGCCTCTACCGCTCGCTCGGCCAGGAGGCCACGTCGATCGGGACGGCTTCGGCCCTATCGCCCGGCGACTTCCTGAGCCCTCTGATCCGAAATCTGGGATCGGTCCTCGTGCGCGGGTACTCGCCCCGCGAGATCTTCTCGCAGTACCTCGCGCGCGCCGACTCCCCTTCGGGCGGCAAGGACGGAAATCTCCACTTCGCCTCCGTCGAGCGCGGCGTGATCGGACCGATCTCGATGCTGGGCGAGCTGATCCCGGTGATGGCCGGAGTCGCCCTCGGCGCGAAGCTCCTCCAAAAGAAGATCGTCTGCATGACCTACATCGGGGACGGCGGCACCTCGACCGGACCCTTTCACGAGGGCTTGAACTTCGCGGCGGTGCAGAAGCTCCCGCTCGTCGTGATCGGGGAGAACAACCACTGGGCCTACTCGACGCCGCTCTCCCAGCAGATGGCCTGCGCGAATCTCGCCGAGCGGGCCTCGGCGTACGGCATCCCCGCGGAAAGCGTGGACGGCAACGACGTCGAAGCCGTCCTCGCGGCGGCCCGGCGGGCGGTCGATCGCGCGCGGAGCGGCGCGGGGCCGGCCTTCGTCGAGGCGGTCACTTACCGGATGAAGGGCCACGCCGAGCACGACGCGCAGCATTACGTGGACAAGACCGAGCTCGCCGCCTGGCAGGAGCGCGACCCGATCGAACGATACTCGCGCGCGCTCCGCGCCGAGGGCGCGGCCACGGAAGAAGAGCTCGGCCGCATCGACGCCGCGGTCGCGTCGGACGTGGACGCCCAGCTCGAAGCCGCCGAGAGCGCCCCTCCCGCCGCGGCCGAAGAGGCGCTGCGCGGCGTCTACGCGGCCGCCCCGGTCGAAAGCGAGCCCTATTTCATGCGGTATTCGGAGGGGAAGCGGTGACGACAACCGACATCCGCCCCTCTCCGGTGCGCGACGAAGGAAAAGGCGGGACGACGTACGTCGACGCGATCCACGACGCGCTCTGGGAAGAGATGGAAGCCGACGAGCGCGTCTTCGTCATCGGAGAGGACGTGGGCGTGTACGGGGGCGCCTTCAAGGTGACCGAAGGGATGATCGCGCGGTTCGGCGCGAACCGGGTGATCGACACGCCGATCTCGGAAGACGCCATCGTCGGGGCGGCGATCGGGGCGGCGATGATGGGACTCCGGCCCGTGGCCGAAATGCAGTTCGCCGACTTCATCGCCTGCGCCTTCGACCAGATCACGAATTTCGCGGCGAAGTCGCGCTACCGGACGGGGGTGGGCATCCCGATCGTCATCCGCGGCCCTTCGGGCGGCGGCGTCCACGGGGGCCCCTTCCATTCCCAGAATCCGGAGGCGTACTTCACCCACACGCCCGGATTGAAGGTCGTCCAGCCCGCGACGGCCTACGACGCCAAGGGCCTCCTGAAATCGGCGATCCGGGACCCCGACCCGGTGATTTTCTTCGAGCACAAGTATCTGTATCGCCGGGTCCGCGAAGAGCTCCCCCGGGAGGAGTACACCGTGCCGATCGGCAAAGCGCGCATCGCCCGCGCCGGGCGCGACATCTCGATCGTCACGTACGGCGCGATGGTCTGGGAGGCGCTCGTCGCCGCCGCCGCGCTCGAGGCGGAGGGAATCGACGTCGAGGTGATCGACCTCCGGACCCTCCTTCCCCTCGACGACGAGACGATCTTCGCCTCCGTCGGAAAAACCGGAAAGGCGCTGATCCTCCACGAAGACACGCGGACCGGAGGCATCGGCGCCGAAGTCTCCGCCCGCATCACCGAGAACTGCTTCGAGAACCTCGACGGCCCCGTCCTGCGGGTCGCCGCGCCCGACACTCCCGTCCCGTACGCCCCCGCGCTGGAAGCCGCCTTCCTGCCGAACGCGGAAAAGGTCGCGCGGGCCGCCCGCGCCCTCGCGGGTTACTGACGAGCCGCTACCGAGAAGGAGAACGCCAATGGCCACCGACGTCATCATGCCCCAGATGGGGGAATCGATCGCCGAGGGAACGATCACGCGATGGATCAAGAACGTGGGCGACTCCGTTTCGCGCGACGAGCCGCTTTTCGAGATCTCGACCGACAAGGTGGACGCGGAGATTCCCTCGCCCGCCGCGGGAACCCTGACCGAAATCCTCGTGCAGCCGGGACAGACCGTCGCGGTGAACACGATCGTGGCGAGGATCGGCGCCGCCGGCGAAGCGGCGGGGACGAAACCGGCTGCGCCGGCGGAGGCCCGCCCCCCCGAGCCCGCCGCAGCGAAGGCGGCCCCGACCGATCCGGCGCCCGCGCCCGCGGCAAAAGCGCCGGAGAAACCGGCCGAGAAGCCTCCCGCCGCCCCTCCCCAGGCCGTGAAGAGAGCCGAGCCGGGGGCGCCGCCTCCCGCTCCCGAAAAGCCGGCCGAACCGTCTCCCGCGCCCGCCCCCGCTCCGGCCGCGTCGTCCCCGGCGCCGTCGCCTGCCGCCGCGTCCTTCGAAGAGCGGGTGCGCACGCGCTCATCCCCACTCGTCCGGAAGATCGCCGAGGAGAACGCCGTTGCGATCACCGAAGTCGAAGGAACCGGGATCGCGGGCCGCGTGACGAAGAATGACCTCCTTTCGTTCATCGACAATCGGAAGACCGCGCCCCGCCCCGCGGCCCCCGCGCCGGCGGCGACCGCCGCCGCCCCGTCTTCCGCTCCGCGCGGCGATCGCGACGAGGTCGTCCCGATGTCCGTCATGCGGAGAAAGATCGCCGAGCGCATGGTCGAATCCAAGCGCACGTCGGCCCACGTGGCGACCGTTTTCTCGATCGACTACAGCGCCGTCTCCCGTCTGCGCGAGAAGAACAAGAAGGCGTTTGCCGAAGCCAACGGCGTGAAGCTCACCTACATGCCGTTCATCTTCCAGGCGCTCACCTCGGCCCTCAAGAAGTTTCCGGACCTCAACGCGTCGATCGACGGCGAAGAGATCGTTCACCACCGGGACATCCACCTCGGCATGGCTGTCGCTCTCGACTGGGGCCTGATCGTCCCGGTCATCAAGAACGCGGATGAGAAGTCGATCCTCGGCCTCGCCCGCGCGGCCAACGACCTGGCCGAGAGGGCTCGCTCGAAGAAACTCAAGCCGGAAGAGGTTTCCGGCGGAACCTTCACCGTCACGAACCCGGGAGGCTTCGGATCGCTCTTCGGGACGCCGATCATCGTGCAGCCGCAGGTCGCGATCCTGGGCGTCGGCGCGATCGAGAAGCGGGCGGTCGTCGCAACCGACGCCGAAGGAAACGACTCGCTCGCGATCCGCACGATGGGATATCTCGCGCTCTCCTTCGACCACCGGCTGATCGACGGCGCGGTCGCCGACCAGTTCATGGCGGAGGTCAAGAAGACGCTCGAAGCCGGCAATTTCTCGCTCGCGTAGCCGGGGAGGCGCCTTGCTCTCGCGCTCGAGCCCATTGCGTCGCGACGACGCCGAGCACCCGATCCGGAGCGTCGGCGGCGCGTGACGCCGGCCTCCTTCGACGGGACCCCCAGCACGGCCGCCGGCGGCACGTTCGAAATCGCCGCGCTGCCGGATCGGGACGTCGCCGGTCTGGCGTTGCTCGCCCTCGCGGGAGCACTCGCGGCGGCCGCCCGGGGCGCCTCCTCCGGGCCGCGGGAGCTCTTCGCCACGGAACGAGGGCTCGGCGAGGCGGCTCTGGTCGCGGGGGCCATCGTCGTTCTCGCTTGTCTCGCGGCGCGAATTTTCCGTTCCCGCCCCGGCGGATGGGCGACGGCTGCGCTCGGTGGGGCCGTTCTCGTCGTCGACGGGTTCGGCGCCGCGCGAGCGGTCCCTTCGGCCGTGTTCCTTCTCGCGAGCTTTGCTTTCCTGCTCCTCGTGACGGGAGACCGGCCGTCGTCCGGTTGCGGGCTCGGGGCCGGCGTGCTGCTCGGCGTCGCGGCCCTCCTCGATCCCCGGGTTCTCGTCCTCGCACCGCTTTGCGCCGCTCCCCTCTTCGATCGACGTTTTCCGCCGCCGATCCGCCGCGCGCTCGCCGGTTCCATCGTTCTCGGCCTGGCTCTCGCGCTGGCGGCCGGAGGTGTTCGATACGCTTTTCGCGGAGACCGGCCGCGTCCGGCGTCCGGCTCGGCCGTCCCCGGCAACTCCTTCGCGCGAAGCCGAGGCGATCGACCCACTGGCTCGATCCCGGAACGTCCGCGGCAGACCGCGCCCGCGTCGCCGGGACATCTCCTCGGGATCGCGTGGCGGTGCGTGGGGATCGGACTCGCCGTCCGGGGCGGCTCTCGGGCCAGGCGCCCGGGTATCCGGGCTCTCGCTCTCGCCGCGCTCGCTCTTTCGTTTGCGATTCCCGCCCGATTTCCGTCTTCCCGCGCCTCG
>Ga0070666_10001691_pt1 | contig 13455 bp, 12 predicted proteins | sample KBSS23metaG_FD_64677 | JGI IMG/M metagenome (GOLD analysis project Ga0070666, IMG submission 64677) | Switchgrass rhizosphere microbial communities from Kellogg Biological Station, Michigan, USA - KBS S2-3 metaG | ecosystem: Host-associated > Plants > Roots > Rhizosphere > Soil ... | reverse complement strand
CGTACTGCGGGTCCCAGCCCCACTCCTGGCGCGCGGCGCTGTCGTCGAGCGAGTCGGGCCAGGAATCGGCGATGGCCTGCCGCACCGGATCGATCCGGTAGTCCATCTTGAATCCCGGGACGTGCTTGGAGATCTCCGCGCACAGCTCCTTGGGGGTGAAGTTCATGCCCGTGACGTTGAACGAGTTGTGGTGCACGAGGCGCGCGGGATCGGCCTCCATGACGTCGATCGCCGCCTTGACCGCGTCCGGCATGTACATCATGTCCAGCCGGGTGTCCGGCTTCAGGAAGCAGGTGTAGTGGCGGTGGCGGAGGGCCTCGTAGAAGATCTCCACCGCGTAGTCCGTGGTGCCGCCGCCCGGCGGGGCGCCGTACGAGATGATGCCGGGGAAGCGGACGCCGCGGGTGTCGACCTCGAACCGGTCGTGGTAGTAGTCGCAGAGCAGCTCGCCCGCGACCTTGGTGACGCCGTACATGGTGGTGGGGCGCTGGAGGGTGTCCTGCGGCGTGCGCTCCCTCGGCGTGCCCGGCCCGAAGGCGCCGATGGAGCTCGGCACGAACACGGCGCAGCCGTTGATCCGGGCCACCTCGAGGATGCGGTAGAGGCTCCCCATGTTGACGTCCCAGGCCACCTGCGGCTTGCTCTCGCCGACCGCCGAGAGGAGGGCCACCAGGTGATAGATGGTCTTGATCTGGTGCCGCTGCACCACGTCCTGGATCTGGCGCTGGTTGGTGCAGTCGAGGAAGTCGAAGGGACCGTCCGAGCGCAGGAGCTGCTCGCGGGACATCATCCGGATGTCCGAGGCGATGACCTGGTCGGCTCCGTAGCGCTGGCGCAAGGCGGGTACCAGCTCGGACCCGATCTGTCCAAGGGCCCCCGTCACGAGAATCTTCGTGTTCATGTCTCTCCCGGTGCGGCCGCGCGGCCCGCGGTTCTTGATGGTGGCTGGACGGGAAATGATGCCGCCTCGAGGCGACGGGGTCCAATGTTATGCGGCCTCGCCGCCGCAGGACAAGCCGGGGCTCCCCACGGGAGCGGAGGGGGAACGGCGCTCCCGCCCGGGGGAACGGCTCCCCGCGCGGGGAAGGTCGCCCGCCCTTTCCGGGGAATGCCTCCGAGAGGAGGGGGGATCGTCGCCCCGCCGGGGAATTTCATTCCCCGCTCAGGGAAACCCCTCTCCCCGAAGGGGAAGAGGCTTTCCCCACCGGGGAGACCCCCTTCCCTCAGCGGGGAATAAACCTTCCCCGATGGGGAAGGCCCCTTCCCTAAGAGGGGAATCAACTTCCCCGCCGGGGAGAGGGGTGTACCTTAGAGGGGAATGAAATTCCCCGGCGGGGAGAGGCCCTTCCCTTAGAGGGAAGTAAAGCGCCCCGGCGGGGAGAGGGGTTTCCCTCAGAGGGAGCTTGAATTCCCCGGACCTGGAAGAGCTCGCCCGGCCGGGGGCGGCCCGGTATAGCATTGGGGAACGTCCCATGAAAGCGATCCTGCTGCTGCTCTCTCTCCTGCTGGCCCCGGGCGCCGTCGCGGCCCCTCTGAAGCTGGCTCCCCGCCCGGTCTCCCTGGCGGACGGCCGGTCGTTCACCTTGAACCTGCCGGAGGGATTCGAGATCCGGGTCGCCGCGCAGGGGTTGCGGCGGGTCCGCTTCCTGACCCGGAGCCCGGACGGCCGGATGTTCCTGACCGACATGTACAACCGGACCGACAACCGGAAGGGGACCGTCTACGTCCTCGACGGCTTCGACCCGGAGACCGGCCGGTTCAAGAGCGTCTCCCCCTACCTGACCGGCCTGCGCAATCCCAACAGCCTGGCCTTCTACACCGATCCCCAAGGGGCGGTCTGGCTCTATCTCGCCCTGACCGACCGGCTGGTGCGCTACCGCTACCAGGCCGGGGAGACCGCCCCCACCTCCGAGCCCCAGACGCTCGCCACCTTTCCGGACTATGGATTGAGCTACAAGTACGGCGGCTGGCACCTGACGCGGACGGTGGCGATCGGTCCCCATGGAAAGGTTTATGTTGCGGTGGGGAGCAGTTGCAACGCCTGCGAGGAGAAGGAGGAGGTGCGGGCCAGCCTCCTGGAGATGGACCCGGACGGCGGTCACCTCCGGCATTTCGCCCGCGGCCTGCGCAACGCGGTGGGGCTGCGCTGGATCGGCGACCGACTGTTCGCCACCAACATGGGCGCGGATCATCTCGGGGACCACAAGCCGGCCGATACCTTCTATGCCCTGCAAGACGGCGCGAATTACGGCTGGCCCTATTGCTACCAGTCCTGGCGGACGGTCTATGGGGACCCGAAGTACAACCCCGGCGGCAAGAAGCTGAGCTGCGGGGAGGTGCCGGTGGCCTATGCGGCGTTCGACGCCCACAGCTCGCCGCTCGGGTTCGAATCCTTCGATGCCACCAACGGCCCCGAGCTGGCCGGCTCCTTCCTGGTCGCCCTGCACGGCTCCACCAGGAAGAGCCTGGGCCATGGCTACCGGATCGCGCGGGTGAGCCGGCCCGGAGCCGCGCCGGAGGACTTCATCACCGGTTTCCTGAAGAACGGGAAGATCCTCGGCCGTCCGGCGGACGTGCTGAGCGTGGGGCCGGACGCCTTTCTGATAACGGACGACTACGCGGGGGTCGTTTACTACGTCTATAAACCGCAAGGAGGGCGATGAGATGAGCGCCGTCCCCAAAGAGGAAGAGGTCGCACGCCTCATGCGCCGACTTCAAGAGGAGCTCGGGGAAGAGGGCTTCGTCTTCGTTTCGAACTGGGATGACGAGGCCGACGCCTTCGGGGTGGCCCATCCTCGATCCCGTGCCAGGCTGGCCTACGTCTGCTCCTATCCCGATGGATTCTTCGTCTCGCTGGAGATCGTGGAAGACGGCTCCGAGGACTCCCCCGAAACCGACTGCTTCCACGATCTGTCCGACGCCGAGGTGGTGGCTGTGATTCAAAAGCACCTCGGCGTGGAATGAGGATTTTCATCGGTTGACGGGCCCGCCGCCGCTCAATTCGGTTTTTCGACTCCCAGGATCCGGAGCACGGTCGACAGGCCGGGGCCGACGAACACGCTGAGCGAGTAGTCCTTGGTGTCCGAGCGCCAGGAGGCCACGGCGCCGAGGTTCAGCTCCGACTGGGTGGTGCCCAGCTTCTGCAGGAAGTAGATCGGGACCTTCACCTGCGTGACGTTGGCCCGCAGGTCGCGGCTGACGAAAGCTCCGAGCCCGAAGTTGCCCACGTTGCCACGGGCTTCGAAGTCCAGCACCTCCGTCCGCGACTTCCTGGGAGGGGCGACGACGTGGCTCTCGCACCGGAGGATGTTGGCGAGGCCGGAGGTGGTGCAGAAGTCCTTCTTCCGGCCGGACACATACCCGTTGCCGAGCCGATAGTTGAGCGAGGAGTAGACGGACGCCCAGAGATAGGCCCCCGCCGAGCCGGTGAGCGCGTAGTTGGTGTGGGATTCCGAGTCCTCCTTGAGCCCCGCCGGCGGACCCGCGAAGGGGGTCAGGAAGTCGAAATCGTGCTGATCGGCCTTCGCCGTCACGGTGAGCACCGGGATCAGTGGGGAGGAGACCCGGAGCCAGTCCCGGTAGCCTGCCAGGGCCTCCTTGAAGTTCTTGGGGCCGGCCGCGGCGACGGCGGAGGGCCGGGACAGCACAGGGTTCAGATAGTCCTCGACGTGCCACTCGGTCCTGCCGCCGGTCCTGCCGTCGCGCGACCGGTCGGTGGCTTCGGTGGCGACAACCTTCTGCAAGGCCTTGTAGGCGTCTTGCTTCTCCTGGCTCCACAAGTCCCAGTCCTCGGGCACGTCGGGCGCGTTTTTCGTCTCGGCCCGGTGGGCGGCCTTCTGCTCCGGACTCCAGTTTTTCCAATCCTCCGGCACGGCCCCCACCACCATCTCGGACAGGTGCTCGACCTGATGGTGGAACCAGGAGAGCTTGAGCTCCGCGGCGCTCCCCTGGGACAGCCCGTCCAGGGTCGCCAGGGTGGCCTCTCCGGTGGAGCTCCGGGGGCTCGTCACCTCGAGGCTCCCCACGAACCGGTCCTTGATCTTCAGGCCCACGCGCGCCTTGATCTTCGTATCTCCTTCTTCGGTGGCGTCCAGGGTCAGCTTGGGCTGCGGCAGGGCGATCGAGGATTCGAGCAGAGGGTCCTCGCAGCTCCGCAGGAGCCCTTCGTCGAAGAGGATCTGGGACCAGGCCTTCGCCCTGTTCTCGGGCGTGGCGGCGTTCTGGGCCCTGGCCGTGCCGGGGATCAGGACCAGGGCCAAGATTAGACAAACGGGAATCGGGCGTTTCATCTCGTCCTCCTTTCCGGAGTTGGGGATTCCTTCATCGGGATGAACGCAAGCCGGCAGGAAAAGCGGACATCGTGGGTTGAAATCGCCCGGTCGTCGCGGTAACCTGCTGAAAACAGGTCTTTTCAGAAAAGCGGAGACAAGGTGTCGCAGAGCACGGAGGGTCCGGCCCCGGGAGAGGTGACGCAGCTTTTGTCGGCCGCCCGGCAGGGGGACGGGAGCGCCGTGGACCGGCTGGTGGCGCTGGTCTACGACGAGCTGCGGGCCGTGGCCCGCCGCCAGCTCCGGCGCTGGCGTCCCGGGCAGACGCTGGACACCACCGCCCTGGTGCACGAGGCCTATCTCCGCCTGGTGGATCAGGCGGGGGCCACCTGGCAGGACCGCGCGCACTTCCTGTCCGTCGCCGGAGTCGCCATGCGGCACATCCTGGTGGACGCCGCGCGCCGGCGGGCGGCCAAGAAGCGGGGGGGCGAGGACCTGCGGATCTCCCTCGACGAAATGCGGCTGGAGCCGGGCCAGGGCGTGGACTCTCAGGCCGTCCAGATCCTCGCCCTGGACGAGGCGCTCACCTCCCTGGCGGCGCGGAACGAGCGGCTGAGCCACCTCGTGGAGCTGCGCTTTTTCGCCGGCCTGACCGAGGAGGAGACCGCCCAGACCCTGGGGACCTCCGAGCGGACCGTGCGGCGCGACTGGCGCAAGGCCCGGGCCTTTCTCTTCCATGCGCTCCAGGAACGGGTGGCCGGATGAAGCCCGGGCGCTGGCCGGAGATCGAGGCGCTTCTGGACGAGGCCTTCGAGCGTCCCGCCGGAGAGCGCGGCGCCTTTCTGGACCGGGCCTGCGCCGGCGATCCGGAGCTCCGCGCGGCGGTGGAGGCCCTGCTGGCGGCGGATGAAGCGGCGGGAGACTTCCTGATCACGCCGGCCCCGGCCGCCGCGGCCGCGTTGCTGGCGGAAACCGCCGCCGACGTGACACGCGAGCTCGGGCCTTATCGGCTGGTCCGCGAGATCGGCTCCGGCGGCATGGGCGTGGTCTACGAGGCGGAGGACACGCGCCTGAGGCGCCGGGTGGCGATCAAGCTGCTGCCGCCGGAGTGCAGCCGGGACCCTGCCGCCAAGGAGCGCTTCCTGCGCGAGGCGCGCGCCGCTTCCGCGCTCGACGATCCCAACATCTGCACCGTCCACGACATCGGGGAATGCGACGGCCAGCTCTACATCGTCATGGCCTTCTACGAGGGGGAGACCCTCAAGGAGAGGCTGGCGAGAGGGCCGCTGCCGGTCGCCGAGGCCCGGCAGGTGGCGGTCCAGGTGACCCAGGCCTTGATGCGGGCGCACGAAACCGGGATCGTGCACCGCGACATCAAGCCGGCCAACGTGATGCTCACCCGCCGCTGTGAGGTGAAGGTCCTCGACTTCGGGATTGCCAAGATCAAGGGGGACGCGACTCTGACCCGCGCCGGCAACTCCCCGGGAACGCCCGCCTACATGTCTCCCGAGCACGCCCGGGGCGGGCCGGTGGACGGCCGGAGCGATCTCTGGGCCGTGGGTGTCCTGCTGTACGAGATGCTGGCCGGCCGGCGGCCGTTTCCCGGGGAGGACGGGCGGGCGGTGCTCGCGATGATCCAAGGCCGCGATCCCGAGCCGCTCGACCGCCTGCGGCCGGAGGTACCGGCAGCGCTGGCCCGGACCGTGGCTCGGGCGCTGGCCAAGGAGCCGGCCCGGCGTCACCAGAGCGCCGAGGAGCTGTTGCAGGAGTTGGAGAAGGTTCCGCGAGCGCCGGCAATGCCGAAATCCTTGCGCCGCGCGGGGCTTCTGGCCGGTGGGCTGGCCGCCGCGCTGCTCCTGGCGCTTTTCCTTCCCAAAGTCTTCCGGACTCCTCCGCCTCCGCTGCGGGTCGCGGTGCTGCGTCCGGCCCTGAGCATCGAGGGGAACAATCCAGATCTCGCCTATGTCGCGTCCGACGTGGTGGAAGCCACCATGGCGGCATTGATCTCCCTTGAGGGTCTGCAGCCGATCGATCCGCCGCAGAGTGATGAGACGAGCGGCTCGGAAGCGGAAAAGCTCCGCCGCGCCGAAGCGAACGAGGTCATCGCTCCCATCATTCGGTGTCAGGGGGACGAATGCCGGGTGATGTTGCGCCGCCTTCGGGAACCGGGGGACGTGCTTTTGAAGACGCTGGAGCCTTTCGAGATCCAGGCCGGCATCGAAAACGTTCAGCGGCTGTCCGAGGGTGTGGCGGCGAATCTGCGGAAGCTCTATCCGGATCGCCCGCCGCGGCCGAATGCGCCTGGAGACCGGGTCAGGCCGGAGGATTACTCCGCCTATGTTCAGCTCCAGCGCCGGGTCGATGATGGCGAACGTCTCAAGGCGGAGGACCTCGACCGGCTGGACGCCCTGCTCCGGACCTCTCCCGATCTCCTCTCAGCCTATGTGCTGGCGGCGGAGGTCGCTCGCGACCTGGAGAAGATCGATCGCGCTTTCGACTACGTGTCCCGGGCCGAAGCGCTCACGCCCGACGATCCACGGGTCCTCTTTACCCGCTTTCACGCCGAGGTGGATGCCCAGCGGTTCGCGGCGGCCCAGGGGACGGTGGCGCGGCTTTCGAAGCTGATTCCAGGAGATGCCCGCGTATCCAGAGCCGAGGCCGACCTGCTGCAGGCTCAGGGGAACCTGAAGGAAGCGCTTCGTGTGCTGCAGAGGGTCGCCGAGCGGCGGCCACTTTGGCGCCCCATCCTGGCGCTGGCGACTCTCGAGTACCGGCTCGGCGAGAGCGACAGCGCCCGCGGCCGCCTCGAGAAACTGCTCGATGCGCAGCCGAGCAATCAGCACGTGAGGCAGAACCTGGCGGTCCTGGAGGCTCTCTATGGGGACCTGGCTCGCGCCGCGGAGATCTATGAGGAGCTGATCCGTTTCCAGCCGGCTCGGGGATATTTCTCGAATCTCGGCTTCATCCGATTTCTGCTTGGAGAATTCGCCGCGGCCGAGAGCGCCGACCGCCAGGCTTTGAAGCTGGACCCCGGGCAGACTCTCACCCGCTTCAATCTTGCGGTCGTGCTCGAGGCCCAGGGAAAATCGCCGGAGGCGCGGCGGCTTTTTGTCACCCTGGTTGATGAGCTTGCGGCGACGCCCCGCCCCGGTGATGATCGCACCCGCATGCAATATGCGCAGTGCCTCTTGCACCTGGGCCTGAAGGACGACGCGGCCCGTCTCGCCGAAGAGGTGCTCGGGCAGGTACCCCAGGAGGTCCTGGTCCTCCATGACGCCGCCCGGTTCTACGCGCTTCTAGGTAAGCGCCTGAAGGCCCTTTATTACACCGAGCTGGCGCTCGGAAAGGGCATGCGGCGGGAGTGGTTCACGATTCCCGAGTTCAACTCTCTGCAGAACGATCGGGATTTCCAGTCGCTCCTCGATTCCCACAGGCCCGCCAGGCCGCCGAGCGCCGACGACCATCCTGAGCAGACCGTCCGGCGCGCGGCGTCTTCAGCCCACTAAAAGGGCGGTGTCCTGGGAATCTCGAGACCAGCCATGTTCTGGCTATTTCCGACGGCAGGGGCCCAATTCATATTCTGATTGCTGTTATTGTGGATTTCGCAGAGATACCGGCCGTTGGGAACGTCTGCGGCTATGGTACCGGTGAGAGTGATGCCTCCTCCTGGCTTCGGGGGACCGGGCGAAAGAGGCTCCTTGAAGGGGCCCTGCTCGCTGGTGAGCAGGTTGCCGTTCGCGAGCTCGACTCTCTTGAAAACGACGCTCACGTTCCCGAGCTCGGGAGAGAACACCCAGTTCACCTCTTCTCCCTGCTGCGCGACCGGGGGATTTGGCTCCGCCATCAGGCCGTCAGGCGTATTCGTCACGCTGATATCCACCATTGCATTCTCCTCTCCTTGAAGGTCACGCCCGGAATGGGCGGCCTCTTGTGATGCCTCACCCTTAGAAACGCAGGACAGAGCTGAAAGCGGACAACCGCCGGGCTCGCCATCCACCTTCCGAAGCACCTCCAGGGTGAGAGCCCTATTGTGGGCCCTGAAAGGAGGAACCATGGAACGTCTCCGCAAGATTTTCCTGCTCGCCATCCTGCTCGGAGCGCTCGGCGCGATCGAGGGCTACAGCGTCGGGAGCTCCTGCTACCAGTGGCACAACACTCCCTGCTCGCCTTCGGGGAGCACGCGCACCTGCTACCTGACGCCGGGCAGCCAGCCTTTGAGCTGCTACTGCCTGAACGGCCGCTGGGATTGCCCGGTCGAGCCCTGATCCCCCAGGGCGCTCTCTTCCGATACGATAGGGGACTCGGGCCGTCCGGCCCGGGTCCCCAGGAGGAGAGATGAGCGACACCCGAATCGAAAAGGACAGCCTCGGCGAGATCGAAGTGCCCGCCAAGGCGTATTACGGCGCCCAGACGGAGCGGGCGCGGCGCAACTTCCCCGTCTCGGGGCTGACCCTGCCCAAGCGGTTCCTCGCGGCGGTGGCGATGATCAAGGCCGAGGCGGCGGCGGTGAACGAGGAGCTGGGCGTGGTGCCGGGCGAGGTGGCCCGGGCCGTCCGCCAGGCCGCGACCGAGGTGGTGGAGGGGAAGCTCGACGGGCAGTTCCCCCTCGACATCTTCCAGACCGGCTCGGCCACCTCGACCAACATGAACGTCAACGAGGTGCTGGCCAACCGGGCGATCGAGATCCTCGGCGGCGCCATCGGCTCGAAGAAGGTCCACCCCAACGACCACGTCAACGCCGGGCAGTCGAGCAACGACGTGATCCCCACCGCGATTCACGTCTCGTCCTACCTCGCCATCGTCGAGGATCTCGAGCCGGCGCTGGAGCGGCTGGCGGACGCCCTGTCGCGCAAGGCGGCGGAGCTCGACACGGTGGTCAAGATCGGCCGCACCCATCTCCAAGACGCGGTGCCGGTGCGGCTGGGGCAGGAGTTCTCGGGGTATGCCCAGGCCGCGAAGAACGCCCTGGCGCGGCTGGAGTCGGTGAAGCCGCGGCTGGCCGAGCTGCCGCTCGGGGGCACGGCGGTGGGCACCGGGCTCAACGCGCCGCCGGAGATGGCGCCGAAGGTGATCGCCCGGCTCTCCGAGCGGACCGGCTGCCCGTTCACCCAGGCGCCCAACCGCTTCGAGGCGATGGGCGGCAAGGACGCCGCGGTCGAGACCTCGGGCGCGCTGAAGACGATCGCCGCCTCGCTGACCAAGATCGCCAACGACATCCGCTGGCTGGCCTCGGGCCCGCGCTGCGGCATCGGCGAGATCTCGATCCCCAGCCTGCAGCCGGGCAGCTCGATCATGCCGGGCAAGGTCAATCCGGTGATCCCCGAGTCGGTGCTGATGGTGGCCGCCCAGGTCGTGGGCAACGACGCCACGATCACGATCTGCGGCATGGGGGGCAACTTCGAGCTGAACGTGATGATGCCGGTGATCGCCTACAACCTGCTGCAGTCGATCGAGATCCTGGCCAACGCCTCGCGCCTGCTGGCGGAGAAGTGCGTGGAGGGGATCGAGGCCAACCGCGAGCGGTGCGAGGAGCTGGTGGAGCGCTCGCTGGCCATGGTGACCTCGCTGGTGCCGAAGATCGGCTACGACGCCGCGGCCGAGATCGCCAAGGAGTCGGTGAGGACGGGCAAGACGGTGCGCGAGCTGTGCGTCGAGAAAAACGTCCTGCCGCCCCGCGAGCTGGCCGAGGCGCTCGACCCGTGGGGGCAGACCGAGGGGGGCATCCACGCGGGCGGAGGCGGCGCCGGGGGCTGACCGCCCTCGATCAGGTCCGGCGGTAGATCTCCATCAGCGCCAGCAGGGTGAGGCCGGAGAGGAGGACGGTTCCGCCGAGCAGCAGGTCCGAGGGGGAGAGCCTGGCGGAGCGCAGCAGGGCCAGAGCGTTCAGCGCCAGGCCCAGCAGGAGGGTTCCCAAGGCGGCCCGCTCTCGCCGCGAGCGGGGGGGCGGAACGGCCCGCCGTACCGGCTTGACGGGCGCCGCGACGGTCTTCTCCTCGGGAGCCGCTCCGGCCGGCCTCGGAAGCTCCGTCTCCCAGCCCGGTGACTGCAGGTCGGGCGTGTCGTCGGCCTGGATGCGGACGGGCATGTTGTCCCGAGGCGGGTGCGGCAGGCGCGGGCGGACCCGCGGCCGGGGGGAGGAGGGGGAAGCGGAGGAGAGTCGTCTCGTTTCGGCCATACCGGGAGCCTCTACTCCTGAAGTGACGGCCGACCCCCAAACATTTCACCTTTCCCATAAAAAAAGGGCGGGTCCCGAAGGGCCCGCCCAGGCTGGGGGAGGAGAGACCCGATCAGCCGACTTGAGCTCGGAAGCTGGTTCCGGCCTGGACCAGCGCCACGCGGTCCGACGCGGAGACGACCTCCTTGACGACCTGGTGACGGCCGACGAAGAAGCACACCGTCCAGGGGCCGGGAGGAGTGGGGTCATGATGAATGCGGGAGCCCGCTCGCAGCGTGGGCCAACCCGCGGCCTCTTCGGGCGTGAAGTGGTCGTGCGGGCCCATGCCGGAACCGCCGGTGCTGCCGGAGACCTTGTACTTGGTGTCCAGAGGCGTCGTGTTGTCGATGTCCATCGAGCAATTCCTCCCAAAGAGTCCCGGACCGGACGGACCGGCGGGGCTGGTTAGCATCGGATCAACCTTTGCTGCCTCTTACGACCTGGATCGACAGGGGAGAGAGGTCCTCGGGCTCGCCGCCATCCTGAGGGGTGCCCTGGGCCTCGATCTCGTATCGACCGGCCGAGAGCTGGCCGGCGGGCAGCTCGACCACGAGGGTCCGCGCTCCGTCCAGCGTCTGCGGCTTCAATCCTTTCTTGTCCAGGAGGGTTTTGCCCCGCGGGCTGCGCACGACGAGGTGGAAGGACTCGAGGTCTTCCATCCCCTCCACCCCGATCTGCAGCTCGACCTCCCCGGTCCCTGACGGCAGGCTGACCCGCCGGGGGGGCTCGGAGCCGCGCAGGGTCATCAGGGCGAGCTGCCAGACGACCTTGGCAGGCTTCGGCTTCTCCGTGGACGGGCGTTTCTCCTGGGCCACGACCGGTGGGGGCGGCGGAGGCGCCGGCGTCTCCTGCGGAAGGTCGGAGGTCACGGGGCCTGCCGGGGCCGGGCGCTCGTGAGCGATCACGGGGGAGGACTCGCCGCCGTGCGGCGGCTCCATCAGGCGCCAGGAGAGCCCCGCCGCCAGCAGCAGGCCGGCGGCCAGGGCGGCCCAGCGGAACGCCGGCCTCACGGAGGGCCGCGGGCGGACCGGGAAGGCCACGACCGGAGCCGGGGCCGCGGCCACGGCGTTGAGGGAGCGGGCGAGGGCGTGGCGCTCCCGCCCCTGGGGAGAGGAGGCGAGTCGCCGCAGGACCCGTTCCCTCTCCTCAGGGGCGAGCTCGCCGCGGTCGGCAGCGGCGAGGAGATCGGCCTCGATGGCCTCGCAAAGCTCGAAGAGCTCGTCTTCGGCGAGGAGCCGCCGTTCCAGTGGATCGGCTTTCTCTTCGGGGAGCGTGCCGAGAAGATAGCTCCTCAGCAGCTCGTCGTCGGTCGGATCGTGTCTCATGTCTCCAGCCCTCCTCCTGCTCAAATCATCTACATCACAGTCGAGTGTCTGGATTCGGAGAAACGTTTCGCGATCAAGAATTCGGTCACCGGCTCAGGCACTCGTGAACGCAGGTCTCCAGCTTGCGGCGGACCCGGTGGATCCGGATGCGGAGGGCGTTCATGGGGATCCGCAACTGGTCGGCGAGCGCCTGCCGGTTGCGGATGTTGTTCTCCCCCTGGTGGTAGCGGAGAACGAGGTCGCGCTGGTCCGCCGGCAGCTCCTGGAGGCAGCGGCGGAGGCAGTCGAGGCGCTGATCGGAGGGCTCGTCGTCGGTCAGCGAGGAGGGGGGCGGCCAGTCGCCGCTCTCCAGGGCCCGGTGCTCCCGCGCGGCACGGCGCATCACCTCTTTGTAGACCAGGTGGGCGACGCCGCAGAAGTAGCCGTAGGGATCGTTCGAGCGCAGCTCCACCCCCTCCGCCAGGCGCCGGGCGACCCGGTTGATGGTCTCGTCCGCCAGGTCCTCGGGGGCGGCGCAGCCGCGCCACTCGAAGAGGCGGACCAGCTTGCGCCGGATGGTCTCGTAGAGCTCGCCGGCGCGCTCGCGGTCGGGAGCGAGCTGGGTGAGGAGGGCGTCGAAGCTCTCGGTGGTCAGGCCCTGGCCTCGCTCCCCCCGTGGCGTGTCGCCATCGCCGTTCCTCACCGCCACTCCCCCTGGAGGGAGAAGCCGGCCCAGTAGTAGGGGGACTGCCTGCCAGGTTTCTTCGCCATTTCGAGCTGGGCCTTGCGCAGAGCCGCCGCGGGAGGGAGCTGGTCGCGCAGCATGCCGCGGTAGAAGGTCGTCATCAGGTCCGCCGTCGCCCGGTCCTCGACGCTCCAGAGGCTGGCGAGCACGCGGGCGGCTCCAGCGTACATGAAGCCGCGCGTCAGCCCGATCAGCCCCTCGCCGCGGACCTCCTGGCCGAGGGCGGTCTGGCAGGCCGACAGCACGACCAGGTCGGCGTCGAGGTGGAGATTGTAGATGTCGTTGAGCCGCAGGAATCCGTCCTGGGGCCTGCCCTGCTCGTCGTAGAGGGAGAGCACCAGCTTCGAGAGCTCCGGGCGCCGGCTGTCCAGCACGCCGTGGGTGGCGAAGTGGAGGTTGCGGTACCGGGCGAGATCGGGCTGCAGGACCGCCGCGCGCGACGCCTGGAAGCCGAGGGCCAGGAAGAGCTGGTCCGCCGGGACGAGCGCGGCGATCCTCTGCGCTTCCTTGAGGGAGGAGGGGAGGCGCTGGAAAGAGCCTCCGGGATCGCCGTCCTGCCGCTCCTCCGGCGGGCTCCAGCCGCCGCGGGTCGCGGCCAGCTTGATCCGGGCCGGTTTGCCGGGGCGGCCGGTCAGCCGCGAGTCGCCGGGCTGGAAGACGGGGTCCGCGAAGATGGCGAGGGCCTTCGGCGCGCGAGGTCGTCCCCGGGTCTCTCGCCGCAGCGCCGCCAGGGCCGAAGCCGAGGGGAGGCTCACCACCTCGTGCCGGGTCATCAGGGGGGCGCCCGAGGAGGGGGCCGGCAGGGCGGCGAAAGGGATGTACTGGAGAGCGCCGTCGGCGACGATCAGGAGCGGACGGTCCCCCAGGAGACGGCCCGCCGGCGCCAGGATCAGGTCGGAGAGGTCGCGGCCCACCTGCCCGGCC
>Ga0070666_10001690_pt1 | contig 13456 bp, 11 predicted proteins | sample KBSS23metaG_FD_64677 | JGI IMG/M metagenome (GOLD analysis project Ga0070666, IMG submission 64677) | Switchgrass rhizosphere microbial communities from Kellogg Biological Station, Michigan, USA - KBS S2-3 metaG | ecosystem: Host-associated > Plants > Roots > Rhizosphere > Soil ... | reverse complement strand
AAGCTGCCTTTCCGGAGCCGGAACAGCCGACAAATTATGTTTCCCTGATCTTTCTTTTTGCATCTAAGATGGTGATCTCGATAGGGATTATAGCAAAGGAAGTTCGGGCTTCAACGTTGGCTACGTACTAATTACCTACGGCCGGTATGATATATTTGACGTGAAAATCAAGCGGTACTAAGGTTTATGGATTTTTTTCGCAACTTGTTTATTCGATTTGGGCTGACCGAGCCTAAGGTTGAGCGTTCACCGATCTCTGTCTTTCTGCTCGATGACGACCAACTGCGTCATCGATGGTTCGAGAAGAGATTTGATGGCGATGACCTGCATATCGCCGAAACCGTCGAAGAGGCGAAAGAATTGCTTTCATCCTCGACCTATGATGCGATCTTTCTGGATCATGATCTGCTGCCTCACCACTACGAGTCCAATGATCACGACGATTTTGACAAAACCGGTTATGCAGTAGCCGAGTGGCTTAATCAAAAACAGGAGCTGCAACGAGCCGCCACAATTATCGTACATACACGCAATGCCGATGCCGCGATCCCGATGGTCCAAAAACTTCGGGAATCGGGCCGCAACGTCGAATACTGCGCTTTTCCAATGCTTGATCTGAAGATAAGGAACTATTGGAAGAGGTGATCCTTTGTCCTGCTTGTCCCAGCAAATCCATGAAAGTTCGTAAATACCTGAACTGATTGGGGATATTGTCCCATGAGGACGGGGCCATGGAAAGCGAAGAGATTCCCGGGACTTCCGATCTCTTTCCAATCTCATTTCTTCGCTTTAATTTCGTCCAATTCCTTTTGTGTCTGTTCGACCACGGCTTTGACGGCTTGTTTACGGTCATCATCTTTTGTCGCTGCGACTATTTTGTTAAGAGCCATGATGTAAGCGGTCTTTAGGGCCTGTTCCTTGGGAACCTTCACGTCCGGTTCGACGCCGGTGCCTTCCCAGTTGGTTTTGGTGATGGGATTGATCGCGCGACCGGTCGGCACGAACGCCGCAAAGTGATCCGAGAGCCGGGCCATACCACCCGGATTAGCACCGCCGCCAGTGGTCTCACCGACAATCGTCGCTCGTTTCAGGGTTTTCAGATTGTTGCTGAACTCTTCGGCTGCCGAGAATGTCCGGCTGCTTGTGAGAATATAAACGTCCTTATCACCGTATTTTTTTCCGGCAACGATCGGCTTGGTCCAGAATTCGTCGGTTTTGTTTCCCTTGCGCCAATAAAGATCGTTGAGATGAACTGCCTTGTCGCCGAAAAGATATGAGCAGATCAAAGCGACCATTTCCGGGTCGCCGCCGCCGTTCTGACGCAGGTCGATGATCAATGCATCAGTGTTTGCAACGAAAGTCATCGCCGCAGCAACCGTGTCCATGCCACCCTTTGGATCGTTAAAACCGCGAAGATCGATATAACCGACGTTTCCCTGCATACGTTCAACGCGTTCAAAGCCATAATTAAAGAGACGGTTATACTCCGTGAACTCGCTCCTTTCTTCGTCGGTCGGTTCTTCTTTATCTTTTCGGATAGGGATGACTTGCACGGAAAATCGAACCCGCAAATGCTTGTCATGGCTCACGGATTGAAGATCCGATGTCAGTTTTTCTGCGAACGCACGAGCCGTGTTTATTGAGTTATATTCACCTTTTGACACGCGATCTGACAGGTCTGCCTCCATCTTTTTGGCGACCTCCGGAAAAACATAGCCATCGTTTAGTTCGCTGGTTAGATTTTTGATAACAGCGGTGCGGGTAGTACCGTCAATCGCGGCATCAGGTAAGTTCTGCGGAGCCTGACAGACAACGGGTCTGTCTATCGCAAGAAGGCAAAGGACAATTGTCGATAGAATCGCTGCTTTCATAAAATTATTACTCCTATAAAAATCACAAACTACCTATCCGCATCTACGCTTTGATACCGCTCAATAGAAGCTCCGCTATAGCGAGCGATCTGCCTTTGAGATCATTGCGTTTTCCAAGCTCGTCGGTACTGAGGCTATATGGAAGTAGCGAATTGGTCGCGGTCAACATGCTGCGAGCAGTGTCGAGAGAGTTTTCCATGCGAAAAACGCCGCTCGTTTGACCGTCATTAAGTACTCGGGCAAAGATCTTCGCCTCTTCTTCAAAATACTGTTTTCGGCGTTCCAGCAAACTTGGCCGAATGTATGCGAGCAGATCATTGAGACTCTGTGAATAGTGCTGAACGCTGTCGAAGCGGAATAGCACGCGTTCCACGAGCATTTGCTTCACCCGTTCGTCCGCCGGAATAGGTTTTTCCGCGATGGACGCCAGGTTTTTCTTCAGCCTTTCGATGATCCTGTCAATGTGCGATAGAGCGATCTCTTCCTTACTGGAAAAATGAAGGTAAACGCTGCCTTTTCCGATGCCAACCTCCTGAGCAAGATCGTCGATTGTCATTTTTTTATACCCGTATCGAGCGAGCAGCCGATCGGTTGCATCAAGGATGGCGTCGCGGGTGCTTCTAGTTTGAACCGAATCTCTCATATGACTGATGACCAGAATCGCATTTTAGTCATCATAATAGACGAAAAGGAAGTCGTAAAGGTTTCACGGAATCTTTTGAACGCGGATTTGGTGGATCGAGCGGATCAACCACGGAAACCAGCAGTTCCGTGAAAATCCGCGAAATCCAGGTCAAAACTGGGGTTTAATCAGAGGTCGCCGTTAAGATCAGAGGCCAGCCATATCCCATTTCCGGACGGTGTCCACGATCAGTGTCGCGACCTTATCGGTTACTTTCTTGTAGTAGAGATCGGCTTTTGCCTGGTCGAAGACGGGGTAACCCTGGTTTTTTTGATAAAGCTCGATCGATGATGGAAATGGTACGGCCGACCACGATCCAGCCGGCGACGGCAGGGCAGTTGTCATTTCGGGACCCTTGTATCGATCTGGATGGACCAGGGTTGGATCGATCGCCTGTATAAACGCGGTTTCGTTGTTACCCGCATGTCCGCCGTCCTCGCCAAACACTTCTTTTGTCTCATCGGAACAATAGGTCCACCAATTGATGACGAGCGTTCTGACATGCTTTTCAATGGCAACTTCTGACGCAACCGATTGCAATACGGCGGTCTGGCCGCCGCCATGGCCGTTGAGAATGATTATGTTGCGAAAACCGTTCTTGACGAGCCCTTCGAGGATCTGTTTCACGAAAGGCCGGTATGCGGCTTCGGTTATCTGGAATGCGCCGGGATATGCTTCAAGCGAACCGGTGATCCCGTAAGGCAGCGTCGGGGCGACCAATGCATTGGTTCGTTGGGCGATCGTCTTTGCCATCGCAAACGGAGCGGTGTTATCGGCCCCGTTATTGATAACGCCATGCGGTTCGAGAGTTCCGGTCGGAAGCAGAACAGTGTTTACCTTAGATGGAACGACCTCTTTGAACTCCATCCAATTGATCCGTTCCATTTCACGAGTCGATACAAAATCTTTTGTGTTTTGAGCCATGGCCGTAGATATAAGAGTGAGCAGCAAACAGCTTAGCACCGTAATGCGATTCATAATAGATGTTCCTCTAGCGTTTCTTATTTTAAGTATTTCCTGCCCTTCAGTTTTTCGGGCAAAAGGTCGTCTTCATCCGGGTACATCTCGTAACCCTTCCCATATCCAAGCCCTTTCATAAGTTTTGTCGGGGCATTGCGGATGTTCATTGGAACGGGCAGATTCCCGAATTTTTTAACATCCTCCATGGCTGACCCGATCGCGGCAGTTGTTGAGCGATCCTTGGCTGCGTTGGCGAGATATGCCACACCGTGTGCGAGATTGAGAACGCATTCGGGCAGTCCAATTGTTTCAACGGCACGGAAAACCTCATTTGCAACGACAAGTGCAGTCGGCAGGGCAAGCCCGATGTCCTCGGAAGCGAATATCACCATACGGCGAGCGATGAATTTCGGGTCCTCACCCGAGTCGATCATGCGAGCGAGGTAATAAAGAGCGGCATCCGGTTTGGATGCCCGCATCGATTTAATAAACGCGCTTATAACGTTGTAATGCTCCTCGCCTTTCTTATCGTACCGGAGAAACTTTGCCTGCAGTGTTTCCTTTAGGGTATCGATGTTGATCTCGTCATAAAGCTTTGCCGTATTTTCGATCATTGTAATGGTCTGGCGTGCATCGCCGTTTGCCATCTGGATCAGCCATTCTTTCGCCGCGGGATCTAATTCGAAACCGGTTCGATCAATGATCGCCGCCATTTGGGGTTCGGTGAGTTCTTCCAGGACGAATACGCGCATGCGGGACAGCAAAGCCGGAATTACCTCGAAGCTCGGATTCTCGGTGGTCGCGCCAATTAGTACCAGATCGCCGCTCTCGACAAACGGCAAAAGGTAATCCTGCTGTGCTTTGTTGAATCGATGGATCTCGTCGAGGAACAGGACTCGAGGGCGGCCGTCCATCACGGGGGTCTTAACGATCTTTCTGATGTCGTCCTTTCCGGCAGAAACTGCCGAGAGCTCGTGGAACTCGGCGTTGACCGCATTCGCGTAGATTCGGGCTAGGGTCGTTTTTCCCGTCCCGGGCGTCCCCCAAAGGAGAAAGGAGAATATGAGTTGATTTTCGACCGCGAGCCGGAGAGGTTTTCCGGCGCCGACCAAGTGCTCTTGCCCAACAAATTCATCAAGATTCTTTGGCCTGATCCTGCTCGCAAGCGGTTCCATTCTATTTCGTTCAATTTAGCACAATGAGTTCCGGAAACGACAAGCGGCAAACCGGAGTGGAAGCGCTAGCCATAAGTATCTATAATGTTTGTTCACCTATCGCTGGTACTTGTGCCTATTACGGGATTTAGGATGAAGGAGCTCTCGACTAAAACTCAAAGAAAGGCTGACTGGTCTTTGAGCGAATCGTCGTTCAACCGCTTTTTGGAGTGGCTGGACGAAGGTGAGAACTCCCACGGTGAGAAATACCTTGAGATGCGGCGCCGTTTGGTGACTTATTTCGACCGAAAAAATTGCCTGGCTCCCGATGACCTTGCCGATGAAACCCTTAACCGCGTAGCCCGCCGCCTGGAAGAAGAGGGTGCCATCGAAAGCGAAACGCCCGCTAAATATTGCTACACGGTTGCCAGATACGTTTTCCTTGAAAGTCTCAGATCCAAGCCTTCTCAAGAGGTTGGCCTGGATGATGTGTCAGAACGGCATAAGGATATCGGGGGAGAGGACGAGTCGGAGGAGCACCGGTTAAAGGAGTTGATGTTGGGCTGTCTGGAGAAATGTACGGCCAAACTCGACCCTGCGAGCAGGGATCTGATCATCCGCTATTACCATGGAAAAGAACGGGTTAAGATCGAAAATCGACGGGCAATGGCCAAGGAACTTGGTATTTCAACGAATGCGTTAACCATTAGGGCGTGCCGCATAAGGGACAAGCTGGAAGACTGTGTAAAAAAATGTGCGGGACGGGCGTGAAATACTTTTGGGATCTTGTCTTAAGTAGGTGAAGCCGACAGCTTCACCAAACTTTGAAGCCGTCCGCTTCACCCAAAAGGAACAAAATGACGAAGAGTTACGACAATCAGATGCTATATGCATATCTTCTGGGCTCATTGCCGAACGAAGACACAGAACGCCTTGACGAGATGACGTTCACGGATCCGAGTTTTGCGGATCAGGTTGACGCCGCCGAAAAGGATCTTGTTGACTCGTACGTAAACGGCGAATTGACGGGTGATATGCTCACGCTCTTCGAGTCGTATTACCTCTCCTCGCCCAAACGGCGGCAGAATGTAGAATTTGCGAGGACCTTGCAGGAGCTCGCTAGCAGACAATCCAACGGGCATTCGGCTATCGCAGTTGCGGGCTCTGAGAAACCCGGAATCTTCGCCGGGATCATCAGTGCCTTGGAAGGGCTGTTTGGCGGCCGGCCGGCATTTGCTCTCGGAGCAGCCGTTTTAGTTGTTGCTCTGCTCGGTATAGGCAGTTGGTTTGTGATCGTCGGTCTTAGAAATCAAGGCGGTGCTCAGATCGCGAAAACCAACGAAAATACAGCTCCACTCGTAAATATTTTGCCGCCACCAGCCTCGCCTGCTCCGTCGCCCATAGAAAATCGAGTGGGCAATAGCGGCTCGAACGTCAAGCCGGAAACCAATGTGAACCAATCTTCTCCGTCGCCCACGCCGAAGAAGGTTATCGATGAGCCAAAGCCCGTGATCGCCTCGATCACCCTACTTCCGCCTTTGCGAGGCGGGGAAAAACTTCCGCAGCTGCAGGTAAAGCCCGAGACGACCTCGGCCAGTTTTAACCTTGACATCGAGGCGGGCGATTATGCGTCGTATAAGGTTGCCCTCATTGACCAGAGTTCCGGGAAACATATCTGGCAGGCCGCGTCGCTCAAGCCGCGCGGAAACGGTTCTCCATCTCTCTCCATAAAACTCCCCGCGAAACTACTCTACTCCCAGGTTTATTCGTTCGCGGTTTCCGGCACGAAACAGGACGGAACATCCGAGAATATCGGTGACTATTCTTTTCGCGTTGTGAGATAATTGCCGCAAATCCATTGATAATAATCCGTTCTGAAGAAAGGAATTCCTATGTTTCAGTGTCGCTCGAGATTTTTTGCGTTAAAGAGAGTCACTTCTTTGATTCTGACGATATCCTTCTCCGTCCTGCTGGGCATTCATTTGTTGTGCGCTCAAACTATCCCCGTAAGTACAGAAGCAACAAGACTCGAAGTCGGAAAGCTCATGGAGCGCTCGCTCGCCGGGGGTCAGGACGTTCAATTTCGAATAGAGTTGGCGGCGAATCAGTTCGCGCACATTGACGTCGAACAGCAGGGCGTGGACGTCGTTGTCCATATCATAGGATCTGACGGTAAGAGGATCATTGACTTTAACGACGATCCAACGCTCCGGGGGACTGAAGATGCGGAGATCGCGGTTCGGGATGCGGGTGTTATTACGCTTACTATCGAGCCGACTCAGAAGACGGCGTCACCCGGACGCATAACCGTTCAGCTAGCAGAAGTTCGTGCGGCGACCGATAAGGACCTCACGCTTTTTGATGCCCGTCAATACGTCGAGCAGGCGACCGCACTTTGGCGAGCGGGGAAATATGATGAGGCGCTGCCGCTTGCTCAAAAGGCTACCGACATAACTAAGAAAGAGCTGGGGGAAGATAGCCTTGAATACGGGCGAGCGTTGTTCGTGCTGGCCAATATTTACAGCGATAACGGCGGCTTGGACAAGGCCGCCGAGCTTTATAAGAAGGGCATCGAGCTTAAGGAGAAGGCGGTCGGAAAGGACCACATCTCAATGACCTCGATCCTTAATAACTACGCCATTGTGTTGAAGGACAAGGGAGATTATCCGGCTTCCGCGGCGATACTTGAGCGGGTTCTCGATATAAGGACAAAAGCTCTCGGGCCGGATCATCTGCTGGTAGCGTCGACTCTGCTGAACCTTGGCAACGCCTATCGGTTGATGAACGACACAAAGGCAGTTGACCTGTACCGGAGAGCTCTTGAAATTCGTCAGAGGAACCTGCCTCCCGACCATCCGGACATCGCGACAGTACTAAACAATATTGCTGATACATACGATGATGTAGAACACGCGGAACCCCTCTATAAACAGGCTCTTTCGATAAGGGAGAAGGCTTTTGGTCCCGAAAGCTCGGAAGTCGCACAGACCTTGTATAACTTTGCCGTCATGTATTCGACGGCGGGAGACTACGCAAAGGCGGAGGACTACTGCAGACGATCGCTCGCGATATTTGAAAAGGTTGTCGGTCCCGATCATTACTATACGTCCTACCCCGTTAGTCTTCTTGGCGGGATCGAGAAAATGGAAGGTAGGTTCGTTGAAGCCGAGGCAGCTTTTAAACGGGCGATCGCGATTAAGGAAAAATTGCAGGGACCGTATCATCCGGATCTTGGCGGAGTCCTGATGAATCTTGCGAACCTTTATATGGCTACCGGTGAAACGGAGAAAGCGATCGCCGCGCAGACTCGCGCCAACGAAATAGTTGAATTCAATACGACGCTCAACATGTCGGTTGGTTCCGAACGACAAAAGATCGGGTATTTAAAAACGCTCGGCTTTAACCAGGATCAAACCCTGACCCTCAGTCTGCGATTTGCCAATAAAGATCAGAAGGCGGCGGACCTTGCTATAACAACTGTCCTGCGGCGTAAGGGGCGAGTGCTCGACGCGGTATCCGATAGCATGGTCGCTCTAAGAAACCGGCTTGACGACCAGGGCCGGACGACAGTCGAACGCTTGAATGACGTAACCACTAAGCTCGCGGCTCTTGTCATCAACGGCCCGGCAGGAGGCAGTATTGATGCTTACAGGCGACAGGTTGACGACTTGACCACCCAACGGGAAGAGATCGAAAACCGGGTAAGCAATCTCGGCAAAGGCTACTTTTCGGTTAACGGATCGGTGACCTTGGATGCGGTCCGCAACGCGATACCCGAAGATGCGGCCCTAATCGAGTTTGCGCTTTATCACCCGGTGGATCCAAAGGCGTTTACAGGTACTGAAGAAGTCGCACCTGATCGCCAGGACCCACGTACGGCGAGGTATGTCGTTTGCGTTTTGCATCATAGCGGGGATGTTCGATGGCTCGATCTCGGCGAAGCTTCAGCCATCGAATCGCAGATACGAGAACTGCGCAACGCTCTTCGCGATCCAAAGCGAAATGACGTCAACACGCTTGCCCGTTCGCTTGACGGCAAAGTGATCGAGCCGATACGGGAGGAGCTCGGGAACGCTAAGCATCTTCTGATCTCGCCTGAAGGAGGGCTTAACTTGGTGCCGTTCGAAGCCCTGATCGGCCAGGACAAGAAGTACCTGATCGAAGACTACCGGATCACTTATCTTACGGGCGGCAGTGACCTGCTCAGAATGGGCCAGACCCGCACAACAAAAGCACCGCCGATGATTATTGCTAATCCCGCGTATGGTTCACCTGATGGGAAAATGGCGAGCATAAGGTCGACAGGTGGACGGAGCGTTACGGCAACGCGCAGCCTGTCGGATACATATTTTGCGCCTTTGAGCGCCACCGCTCAGGAAGGGCAAAGTATCAAGGCACTTTTTCCGGACGCCACGCTTCTTGTGGCCGAGCAGGCGTCCAAGGCCTCGCTCAAAAAAGCTGTATCGCCGCGGATGCTGCATATCGCGACGCACGGATTTTTCCTGACCGATGAGGATCTCGGCAAAACACGTGGCCGGGGAGGAAAGCCTGTCATTTCGAGGGCTCTGATGGAAAATCCCCTTGCTCGATCTGGCTTAGCCCTCGCGGGAGCCAATAGGCGAGCAGCCGGAAATGATGGAATAATGAGTGCTCTCGAAGCCTCGGGACTGGATCTTTGGGGTACTAAGCTGGTGGTGCTTTCAGCTTGTGATACCGGAGTTGGCGAGGTCAAGACCGGTGAGGGAGTTTACGGGCTCCGCCGTTCGTTTGTCGAAGCCGGGGCTGAATCGCTTGTGATGAGCCTCTGGCCGGTGAGCGATGTATTTACGCGTGACTTGATGATCAGCTACTACAAGAACCTTAAACAAGGAATTGGCCGCGGTGAAGCATTACGCCAGGTGCAGCTCGCAACTCTCAAACGCCCGGATCGGCGACACCCTTTCTATTGGGCCAGCTTCATCCAAACAGGCGAATGGGCAAATCTTGAAGGGAAACGATAACTTGAAGGGAAACGATAAATAGAAAAAAGCCCCAAGCATTTGAAAAATGTCACGTTGACCTCCTTTCCAAATACTTGGGGTTTGCAGCTATCTATGCCCTTCGTCAGGTTGCTGGCAAGCTGCACAAACTAGTACCTATATTCAAGAACTCAGGCCCTTGCGGCGATCTTGGCCTCTGCCATTCTGCGTAGTATGCGGTGGGTCCTCTCGGCAAAGGCGAGATCGTCTGCCAGGCATGTCTCAAGCAGCACTCCGACGCCGTAATTGCCGGTGAAATCTGCTGCGGCTACCAAAACCTTCCACTCACCGGCTCGCCAATGAGCAAGATGGATCGCCTTTGACAACACGAAGATCTTCTTAACGAGTGGGTTATCTATCTGTGCGAGATCCTCGCGAAAGTTTTCAACAAAAGCTTTCTGCTTGTCGCCGGAAAGCTCTACCGGTTTTTTGTCGATGAGCCTGAAAGCTTCGTCGATCTTTTCAAGCTCCGTCGTCCGGGCGAAAGCACGAGCACTAAGGGCTTCCGAGATCTCGTCATTTTCGGCGACCTTTGCTAACTCTTCGTAAATCTTGCCCGAACGCTCCGTAGTTGCTCTGACATGACTGAGCAAATTAACAAACATTTCCACTGGATCTTTAAAAGACATAATTATCTCCTTGGTAAGTCCGCACGCAATCCCGCAAAAAAATGATCGGTGATCACGCTTTTGTTTTTCAAGACGAAACGTACTATCTGATCAATTGGAAAAGAAAAGAAGTGCGTTCCGACCCGATCTTGCTGGGTCGGTAAGTCAAAGATGGAGAAGTGGGTGCAGGGTACTAGTAATAATCGGTTTCTCCATGATATCGGAGTACAAAAGCGGCGGCCGATCCGTTCGATCAATTTGGACCGTATCGCCGAGATGGGACTCGAAACTGCACCGATCTGCCAGCACCAGTGAATCGCGGCTATTAGAGCCGCTTCAAATAGTCGTACCCTTTGGATTTATTATAAATGCCGGAGTCAGGAATGATAGCTGTTAGTTCTGACAGGTGTCGCAATTTTCGCACGAAATCGCGAACTCCACAGGTCTGGTTTCTACAATAAGATCGTGTGAACTCTGGATAAGTTCTTGATTTGTCGGTAGCTGGGAATTTGCGTTTTGAGGGAGCAGGAAACGTCTCTAAATCCTAAAGAAATGGTGGCCAGGGACGGAATCGAACCGCCGACACGCGGATTTTCAGTCCGCTGCTCTACCAACTGAGCTACCTGGCCACTGTTTGGTACAACTCGAGGGCAAGTTGATTAGTCTAAAGAACGGATTTCATGATGTCAAATTTGAATCCTGCGAGCGAATTTGTTCGAATAAGAGGATGAGGCACAAGGATAAAAAGGTGTTGACATAACCGGCGGGAGGACTATAATTCGTTTTGCGGTTGTTTGCCTATGACAAACCGCATTATACCTTCCGAATCCGTTTTACACCTGCCTGTGCCGATTTGAACGCCGTCGCTGTCCCCCAGAGGCGCAACATTCAAATCGGCATTGATATTTTTAAAAGCAAAAGAGGTTGTTCAAGATTATGTTACGAGTATTACTGTTTATTACCGCATTCTTATTATTGGCCGTGAGTTTCGGCTGTAATTCAACATCCTCGGCGGCGAATTCGGAAGTGACGACCAGCGGCACGCCGGTGCGCCGCCCCCCGACAAACGTCAACGCCAACGCAAACCCGGTTTCCGTAACGCAACCGATGTCCAACGCGAATGGAGTGCCTGCAAATCTGGCGAACACGGTTGTACCAGGACTCGATCCCAAGAACGCGGTCCGAACGATCAAGCCGGGAGAGAAGATTCCCGGGATTCCGGATCAGGAAACGATCAGGAGACAGATGAATACTCCGGTCGACGCTAACAAACTTCCGCCGGAGTTTCGACGCGCTCTGAATTCGAACACAACGAATATAATGCCATCGAATGCGAATGCCGCCTCACCAATGATGAGGAAAGCTCCAACCAATACCAACGCGTCGCCGTCGATGATGAAGAAAAAGCCAACTGAGTAGTCGCAGAGACTCGAAGATTATGTTCGCGATTACGACCGTTGGAAACGGCCGTAATCGCGAGTTTTCTAATGGGTCGCAGGTGAGCCTAAGCCGGAGCAGCTTCTGACTTGATCAAGCCGAGAGCCGTTTTGACATCGTGTTCGATACGGTCGGTCAGATCGGGATTTTCCTTAAGCATGTTCTTTACGTTCTCGCGTCCCTGGCCGAGGCGTTCGCCGCTGTATGAGAACCATGCTCCGCTCTTTTCGACCACGTTGTGATTGACCGCAAGGTCGAGAAGATCACCTTCCTTTGAGATACCTTCGCCGTACATGATGTCAAACTCGGCCTCATGAAACGGCGGGGCAACTTTATTTTTGACGACTTTCACTCTGGTCCGATTGCCTACGTTCTTGTCGCCTTCTTTGATCGCTCCGATGCGGCGGATATCCAGACGAACGCTTGCGTAAAATTTCAAGGCTTTGCCGCCGGTGGTCGTTTCAGGCGAACCAAAGAAAACACCGATCTTTTCGCGAAGCTGATTGATAAAGATAAAGCATGTACGCGAGCTGGCGACAATGGCTGTCAGTTTTCTCAGCGCTTGTGACATTAGACGAGCCTGAAGTCCAGGCAGCGAGTCGCCCATTTCGCCGTCGAGCTCGGCCCTTGGCACAAGAGCGGCGACAGAATCGATAACGATCACATCGACGCTGTTGGAACGGACGAGAGTTTCTGCGATCTCCAGTGCTTGTTCACCGGAATCCGGCTGCGAGATGAGCATGTCCTCGATATTTACGCCGAGTTTTCCAGCGTATTCGGGGTCCATTGCGTGCTCGGCGTCGATATAGGCTGCAATTCCGCCCAGCTTCTGAGCGGAAGCAACTACCTGAAGCGCGAGAGTCGTCTTTCCCGAACTCTCCGGACCGTAAACTTCGACAATACGTCCCCGCGGGAAACCGCCGATACCTATCGCGGCGTCCAAACTAAGACAACCCGTCGAAATGGCTCCAACGTCGTCATGCGGCTTTTCGCCGAGGCGCATTATCGAGCCTTTGCCAAATTTCTTCTCGATCTGCAGCAGGGCAGATTCGATCGCTTTTCCTTTATCCATATATTTTCCGGTGGCTTCTCCTAACATTTTCGTGCTCCCGTATTAAGTAAGCTTTCCCGCTCGACGGAATACAGATTAACACAGAAGCAAGGGTGTTGCAACAATGAAACGCTTGATTTGGCTGAAAAAATTGATGGGTTGTCAGCCGATGTTACTTGATGGGGGAAGTTTAGAACAGATCAGTTTTAAGTTCAAGGCGACGCTGGTCCAAAGTCTAGTGTTCAAAGGTCAAAAGTTTAAGTCTGTCGTTCAATGTTCAATGTTCAAGTGTTCAAAGCGTTCAATTCGTTCAAGGCGTTCAACGTGTTCAAGGCGTTCAATTGTGTTCAATGCGTTCAAGGTGCAATTAAAACCGTCTGGTTTTATTACATAAATATGATGTCGTAGGAATGCGGCTTACAATATCCTGAATTAAATACAAACCTCCGGGTGCGCCCTTCCGTAATCACTTGCGTCGCGGTTTAAAAAGCGGTTAGAGTTTGCAGATAGCTTTATGGGAAGTTCTGATTACATCGGCCAGGCGCTTGACGGGAAATATCAGATCGAGCGGGAGCTAGGACGTGGCGGCATGGGCACTGTGTATCTGGCCACCCATGTGGGCACAGAGCGGCCGGTGGCAGTGAAGATCATTTCGCCGCAGTATATGCGGCGAGC
>Ga0070666_10001689_pt1 | contig 13468 bp, 10 predicted proteins | sample KBSS23metaG_FD_64677 | JGI IMG/M metagenome (GOLD analysis project Ga0070666, IMG submission 64677) | Switchgrass rhizosphere microbial communities from Kellogg Biological Station, Michigan, USA - KBS S2-3 metaG | ecosystem: Host-associated > Plants > Roots > Rhizosphere > Soil ... | reverse complement strand
TTTCTTCCGCCGCCGCGACGCTCTCCTGTCCCAGCCTTTCGATTCGGCCAGGGCGGCGGTCTCGGGTCAGCCGAGGATCGTCTCCGAAGAGGTATGGTCGAACCCCTGGGCGCCGGGCTGGACGGGGCTCTCCGTGGCGAGCGACGCGCCGGTCATGGCCTTCCAGGGTGGCGGTGTTCTCCGGACCCGCCTCGTCTGGTTCGATCGTTCGGGGCGCGAGCTGTCCACGGTGGGAACGCCCGACGCCTATGGGGAGATCGCCCTCTCCCCGGACGAAAAGCACGCCCTCGTCGTCGTCGCCCCCGGGCTCACGGGCGGCGATATCTGGGAATTCGACCTCGCGCGGGGCGCATCGACGAAGGTCACGGGGGGCGGCACCTTCGACGACTGTCCCGTCTACCTGGCCGCCGGGGACGAGATCGCGTACAGCACCTACCCCGACAACAAGATCGTCCGGCAGGCGCGCTCGGACGGAGCGCCGCGGCGCCTCGTCTACCAGTCCCCGGGCTTTCCCGCCCTGCAGGAATGGTCGCCGTTCTTGAACGCGTTTCTCTTCACGCAGATCGATCTCTCGACGGCCCGCATGACGCTCTGGAGCGTGGACGCCGAAGCGCGCGCCCGACGCCTGGACGACAGCACCGCCAACGAGGACGGCCCCACCCTCTCCCCCGATCATCGGACGCTCGCCTTCACGTCCGATGAAACCGGACGGACCGAAGTCTATGTTCGGCGTTTCGACGGGAGCGCGCCGAAGAGAAGGATCTCGACCGCGGGTGGCGCGCAGCCGAGCTGGAGCGGAGACGGCGCCGAGCTCTTCTACGTGGAAAACGACGCCCGTCTGATGGCCGTCGCCGTTTCCGCCAACGACCCCGGGGCCGCGGACGCCCCGCGGCTCCTCTTCGCGGCCCCGCTCGCGGTCCGGATCGAAGCGCGCAACCATTACGTCGCCGCGCGCGATGGACGCCGATTTCTCCTGAACGTCCGGCAGCCCCAGACCCTCCCGATGACCGTCCTCGTCAACGGGTTCGAAGACAAGGCCCGCCCCTGAAGAATTCCTCCCCCGCGGGCCGCCCCTGCTGGTGAAAACGCATCACCGTCGCCCCGCCCGATTGCGGCGAAAATGGGGCGTCGATATACTCGCCCGGTTTGGGACGGCCTCCTGCCGCCGGTCCGGACGCTTCGGAAAAGGAGTCACATGTCCAGCGTCGTCACCCGAGAAAGCCTGGTTCCGGCCGCGAAACCCGAAAAGCCCGTCGTCAACGACTTTTCCCTTCAGGTCGCGACCGCGAACGGCTCGGGATCGCAGTCCTCGAACTCGATCCTGATGCGAACGATCCACCAGATGGGAATCCCGGTTTCCGGCAAGAACCTCTTCCCGTCGAACATCCAGGGCCTGCCGACCTGGTTCACGATCCGCGCGTCGAAGCACGGCTACATCGCGCGGCGCAGGGACGTGCAGGTCCTCGTGTGCATGAACCCCGAAACGGCCCACGAGGACGTCCGCACGGTCGCCCCCGGCGCGGCGGTCGTTTACGAAGAGTCCCTGAAGCTGAACACGCTCCGGAACGACCTGGTTTTCTATCCGGTGCCGTTTTCGAAGCTCGTCCTCGAGCTCTGCTCGGACGGCAAGCTCCGGCGCCTCGTCGTGAACATGATCTACGTCGGCGTCCTCGGGTGGCTCCTGGGTCTCGACCCGGCCGAGATCGCCGAGGCGACCCGGAAGCAGTTCCAGGGGAAGGCCAAGGCCGTCGACCTGAACATCGGCGCGATCGATGGCGGCTGGAAGTGGGCCGCCGAGAACCTCCAGAAGCGCGATCCCTACTGGCTCGAGCGGATGGAACGGACGGGCGAGAAGATCATCATCGACGGGAACGCCGCCGCCGCCATCGGCTGCATGTTCGCGGGTGTCACCTGCGTGACCTGGTATCCGATCACGCCGTCGTCCTCGCTCGTCGAGTCGCTGATCGACTACATGAAGGATCACCGGATCGATCCGGAAACCGGCAAGGCCACCTTCGCCATCGTCCAGGCCGAGGACGAGCTCGCCGCGGTCGGCATGGTCCTCGGATCGGCGTGGGCGGGAGCGCGCGCGATGACGGCGACGTCGGGGCCCGGGATCTCGCTCATGAGCGAGTTCGTCGGCCTCGGCTATTACGCGGAGATCCCGGCGGTCATCTTCGACATCCAGCGCGTCGGCCCCTCGACCGGACTGCCCACGCGCACGATGCAGGGCGACATCGTTTCGACCTACTTCCTTTCCCACGGCGACAAGAGCCACATCCTCCTCTTCCCGGCCTCGATGGCGGAGTGCTATTCGATGGCGATCGAAGCCTTCGATCTGGCCGAGAAGATCCAGACGCCGGTGTTCGTGATGAGCGACCTCGATCTCGGCATGAACAACTGGGTCTCCGACCCCTTTCCCTATCCCGAGAAACCCATCGACCGCGGAAAGGTCCTCGACGCGGCGGGCATCGAGGAGCGCGGCGGCTTCGCGCGCTACCGGGACGTCGACGGCGACGGCATTCCGTACCGGACGCTTCCCGGGACGAAACACCCCCTGGCCGCCTATTTCACGCGCGGATCGGGCCACACGGACCGGGCGACCTACTCCGAACGCCCCGAGGACTACGTCGCGATCATGGACCGGCTCGCGCGCAAGCACGACACGGCCCGCTCGATCGTCCCGAAACCGGAGATCTTCGCCGCGGGCGGCAAGGCCTACATTGGCATCGTGGCCTTCGGATCGTCGCACTACGGCGTCCAGGAGGCCCGGGACATCCTGCGCGGAAAAGGGATGGAGACCGACTACCTGCGGCTCCGGTCGCTCCCCTTCGGCCCGGAGGTCTTCGATTTCGTCAATTCCCACGATCGCGTCTACGTCGTCGAACAGAACCGCGACGGCCAGATGAAGAGTCTCCTGACGATGGAGCTCGGCGGCGAAAGCGGCCGGCTCCGTTCGATCCTCCATTACAACGGCCTTCCTCTCGACGCCCAGAGCGTCGTGGAGGGCATCGAGCTCGGAGAGGTGAAACTGTGAGCAGCGTCACGGAACCCAAAGCGCCCGCCACCAACCGGCTGGGGCTCGCCGTCAAGGAATACGGGGGCCTCAAATCCACCCTCTGCATCGGGTGCGGCCACGACGTGATCACGAAGCAGATCACGCAGGCGTTCTACGAAATGGCGGTCGAGCCGCACCGGGTCGCCAAACTCTCCGGCATCGGCTGCTCGTCGAAGACCACGGCCTACTTCGTCGAGCGCGGCCACGGATTCAACGCCGTCCACGGCCGGATGCCGGCGGTCGGCACCGGCGTGATGCTCGCCAACCGCACGCTCCTCTCGATCGGAGTCTCCGGCGACGGGGACACGGCGTCGATCGGCGCGGGACAGTTCGTCCATCTCCTGCGCCGCAACATTCCGATGATCTACGTCGTCGAGAACAACGGCGTGTACGGCCTGACGAAGGGGCAGTTCTCCGCCACGGCCGACCTCGGATCCAAGCTCAAGAACGGGGTCATCAACGACCTGCCGGCGATCGACCTCTGCGGCCTCGCGATCGAGCTCGGCTGCTCGTTCGTCGCGCGGTCCTTCTCGGGAGACATGAAGCAGCTCGTGAACCTGCTGAAGGCGGCGATCGCCCACCGCGGGACGAGCCTCCTCGACGTGATCTCGCCCTGCGTGACGTTCAACAACCACGACGGCTCGACGAAGTCCTACAAATGGTCGAAGGACCACGAAGAGCCGATCCAGGAGATCGGCTTCGTGCCGTACTTCGAGGACGTCACGGTCGAGCAGGTGCCCGGCGAGACCCAGGAAGTCGAAATGCACGACGGATCGAAGCTCCGCTTGAAGGCCCTCCGCGCCGACTACGACCCCCGCGACCGCCGCAAGGCGATGGACCTCCTTTCCGACGCGCGCGAAAAGCAGGAGTTCCTGACCGGCCTGATCTACATCAACGAGCAGACTCCCGATTTCCTGACCCAGCTCAACATGATCGACGAGCCGCTTGCGACGCTGCCCGAATCGAAGACCCGTCCCGGGCGGGAGGCGCTCGACGCCATCATGAAGGAGCTTGCCTAGAAGGGTTCGCCCTCCCCCGAATCGAAAGGCCCCGTTCGCACGGGGCCTTTTTTCTTCTCGTCGGGGCGGCTCTCAGCCCGGAAGGGTGTCCAGGATCGCCCGCGGATGCGATTTCGGATCGACCTTCGGATGGGCCTGCGCGATCCGGCCGTCGGGGCCGATCACGTACGTGATGCGTTTGGCCATGCCGGCGGCGGGAGAGTCCGTCGCCCCGTACGCCATGCCGATCTTCCGATCGACGTCGCAGAGCAGGGGAAACGGGTATTCGAATTTCTTCGCGAAGGCGGCGTTCTCCTCGACCGTGTCGAACGAAATGCCCCAGATGTCGGCGTTCTTCTTCAGGAATTCCGGGTAGAGGTCGCGGAACCCGCAACCCTCGATCGTTCAACCGGGGGTGTCGGCCTTCGGGTAGAACCAGAGCACGATCGATTTGCCCCGCTGAGCCGAGAGAGAGACCGTCTCTCCCCGGTGATTCCGGACCGTGAAATCGGGAGCGGGATCGCCCACGTTCAACATCTTCCTGTCCCCCTTCTTCCGCAAGAGCTCGCGGAGCGCGGCGAAAAGAACCTCAAGCGTCAAGGATGCCCTCGTAGTCCTCGGCGCGATTTCCGTTCGAGAACGCTTCCCGGTCCGCGTAGCGGCCCCAGAACGCTTCTCCGAAGACTTCTCCTCCGCATTCTGTCACAACGCGGCGGATGGAAAGCCTCCCCCGCCCGATCTGCGACTCGATCACCCCGAGGGCCGCGGGCGCGTAGGCGGCTGAAAGCCCCTGGATGACGCCGTCCACGGTCGGAGCCGCGCAGGACAGGTTTCTCCGAACGAGCTCGCGCGCGAGCGCCGCCGCCAGCGCCGCGGGAAAGAGGGGCAGGTCGACGGCGAGCACGAAGATCGGCCGGCGCAGCGCGCGCAACGCGGCTCGGAGCCCGTAGATCGCCGCGCTCTCGGCGACGCCGTCGAGGATGACGCGGCGCCGCGGCTGCGTCGGGGGCATGGCGCCCTTGGCCGAAATGACGACCGGATCGAACACGCGGGCGAGCCGGTCCGCCTGCCAGGCGACGAGGGTCGTTCCTCCCACGGGAAGAAGCGCCTTGTCCGTTCCCATCCGGACCGATCGGCCGCCCGCGAGCACGACGCCGGTGACGCCGGGGACGTGTTCGGCGCTCTCCGGGGAAGACGAAAGCGACACGACAGACCGGTTCCGGATCAGCGGAGCGACTTCAGGTACGCCACGACCGCGCGCGCGTCGTCCCGGTTCATGTGAAACCGCTGCATCGGCGGCCGCGGGGGTGTCCCGCCCCGCGTGATCCCCTCCATGAGGAGCCGGATTCCCTCCTGTTCCGTGTATCCGGTCATTCCCCGGAGGTTCGGCGCCTGATACGCCCACGGCTGACCCGGATAGGGAGAGCCGAGAGGAACGCGGGCGCCGGTCAGAAGCCGTGTCTCGAGGAGCTTTCCGTTCTCATCCCGGGGCGAGTGGCACTGAACGCAGAGCGCAACGTCGTGGACGAGGTAGCGACCGCGCTCGACGTCCCCGCTCCCGGCGGAAGCCGGCGGACGGGGCGGCGCCGCGGCGGCGAGCCACAGCGGAACCGCGAGGGCGGCGGCGATCAAGAGCTTCATCTCCGGCCTCCGGCCCCATGTTAGTGTCCCGAATCGGAAATTGCTATGGCGTCGCTCGGAGCGCGACGAAGGCGATGAGGGGGGCACGCCCGGATCGCGGCGACCGGAACGAGGATCCCCCGCCGGGCGCTCCCACGGGGCGCCCGCGCATGGAAGAACCCGCTGCTACGATTCCGCCGTGATCAGCCTGATCGTTCCCGCGCGCGGCGAGAGTCGGGACTGGTGGCAATCCGTTTCTCCCGCCTCGGCCGATTTCGACCTGGTGGTCGTCGACGGAGGGGGGAACCCGGAGGCGCCTCCCGACTTCCCCGGGCGGGTTCTCCTGCTCCCGGGCTCTTCCCGCGGCGCCCGTCTGGACGCCGGAGCCCGCGCCGCGCGCGGAGACGTTCTGTTCTTCCTGCACGGAGACTCCCGGCCTCCGGCGACCGCCCGCCGCCTCATCGAAGAAGCGGTCGAGGCGGGGGCGCCGGCGGGATGTTTCCTCCTCGCCTACACGGACGAAACCCCGGCGCTTCGCCGGCTGGCGTGGTGGGCGAACCTGCGCACCCGCTGGCTCCGGCTCCCTTTCGGCGACCAGGGCATGTTCTGCACGCGGGCGGCGTACGAAAAGGTCGGGGGCTTTGCCGATCTCGCGATCTGCGACGACGTCGACTTCGCCCGGAAGATCGGAAGGCTCCGCGGATTCCGGGTGATGGCGGCGGCGTGCCGCACCTCTCCCCGCCGCTACCGGCGAGGCACGCTCCGGAGGGTTCTGATCAATGTGCGCGTGCTGGCAGGTTTCTTCCTCGGGGTCGGCAACGAGACGCTCGAGAGGTGGTATCGAGGTTAGGTGGCGCGGGGCGGGGAGTCGCCCGCGGCGCTCAGACCATCTTCAGCAGGTGCCCCATCTTGTTCTTCTTGGCCTCGAGGTACCGCTTCGTGTTCTCCGTCGGGTTCACCTCGAGAGGCACGCGTTCGACGATCGAGAGGCCGTAGCCGTCGATCGCGACGTACTTCGAGGGATTGTTCGTCATGAGCCGCATCTTCCGGACGCCGAGATCGCGGAGGATCTGGCAGCCGACGCCGTAGTCGCGGATGTCGGGAGGAAAGCCGAGCTTCTCGTTGGCCGAGACCGTGTCGTGTCCCTCGTCCTGCAGCTCGTAGGCCTTCAGCTTGTTGAAGAGACCGATGCCTCGCCCCTCCTGGAGCAGATAGAGAAGCACGCCCTTGCCTTCCGCCGCGATCTTCTCCATGGCGAGCTTCAGCTGCTCGCCGCAATCGCAGCGCGCCGACCCGAAGACGTCTCCCGTCAGGCACTGCGAGTGGACGCGCACGAGCACCGGTTCGTCTTCCGAGATCTCGCCCGCGACGAGCGCGACGTGCTCCTCGTGCGTGACGTCGCTCCGGTAGGCGACGACCCGGAACTCCCCGAAAGCCGTGGGGAGCACGGGCGCGGCGATGCGCTCGACCAGCCGTTCCGTCTGCAGCCGGTACCGGATGAGATCGGCGACCGTGATGAGAGTGAGCCCGTGGCGCTCGACAAAGCGCCGGAGGTCCGGCACCCGGGCCATGGTCCCGTCGTCGTTCATGATCTCGCAGATGGCCGCCGCGGGCGTGAGGCCCGCGATGCGCGCGAGATCGACGGAGGCCTCCGTCTGACCGGCCCGTTTCAGGACTCCCCCCGGCGCGGCGCGCAGCGGGAACATGTGCCCGGGGCGCAGAAGGTCCGCCGGTTTCGTGGCGGGGTCGATCGCCACCCGGATCGTCGCGGCGCGGTCGGCCGCCGAAATGCCCGTCGTGACCCGGCCGCGCGCCTCGATCGACACCGTGAACGCGGTGCCGAATGGCGAGGTGTTGTCGTCGACCATCGGCGGAAGCGCCAGCGCGTCGCACCGCTCGGAGGTGAGGGAGACGCAGATCAGGCCCCGTCCCTCGCGGGCCATGAAATTGATCGCCTCGGGCGTGACCCTCTCCGCGGCGATCGCGAGGTCCCCTTCGTTTTCGCGGTCCTCGTCGTCGACGATCACCACGAACCGCCCCGCCCGGAAATCCTCGATCGCCCGCTCGATTTCGGGAAAGCTCCGACGCTCGCTGCCGCTCAAGTGGCCGCCCCTTCCTTCTCGAGACCCCGCGGCGCAAACGGCTCGTCGACCAGGACCTGGCGCTTGCCGATCTCCCGGATCAAGGTCTTCGTGAAAATCTCGAACTGGTGCGAGGCGGACAGGAAGGTTTTCGTCGTGCAGTCCCGGGAGAAGCCGCTGGCGAAACGGTCGAACGCGGTCCAGTCCTTGAACATGAGGTATTTCATCCCGCCGCGGCGGAATGACGCGAGCTCGTCGAGGAGCGCTTCGAGCCGTTTCTTGTCCGGAGACTCCTGAAAGCGGCGGCAGGACACGACCAGTCCCCAGAGCTCCTCCCGCAGGCGAAGCGACTGCTGGCGGCGCGTCACGTGCTCGGGAAAGATCTTGCGCGAATCCACCGGACCCGCGTACACCTCCGCGAGCGCCAGGATGTTCTGCTGGAAGAGGTCGCGCAGGATTCCGCAGGCGTTTTCCATCCGCTCCTGCGCGAGCCTCGACTCCTTCAGGTGCGCGACATCGACGAGCTCCCCTTCGAGGACCTTGCGAAGCTCCATGTCCGTCGAGAAGAGCAGGCGGTCGAGCGCCTCGGCGCGCCCCGAGGTCGCGGGTTCGTCCTTCAGGAGCATGGTGCGGATGTAATCCGAGAGCGAATGCGCGAGGGACCAGATCCGGGAAAAGAGCACCAGGGTGCGGCGGCGGGAGGCCGGGCGGGCCATCGAGGCCGACGCGACATCGGCGTAATGGAGCCCTTTGAAGAGGCCGATGAAGAGCGTGCCCAGCTCCCGCTTCGACCGGCGGTCGCTCACGCGATCCATGATGCGGGCGAGCGTCCGCTTGTCGACGCTGTCGAAGAGGGGCAGCAGGTCCTCGCGAAAAAAAACGCCGAGATGCGGGTCTTCCCGGAGGCTCCGGAGGACGGCGCGCCCGGACGAGACGTAGGTGGCCTGGCCGATGTAGGGCGCCCGGGAGAGCTCGTCGAAGATCCGGACGAAGTCTTCGATTTTCTCGACGGCCGAGGCGATTTCGACCTCCGCCCGGGCCAGGCGCGAATCGCGGCGCCCCGGCTCCGGGGCGCCCGCGGCGATCTGCCGCTCGAGGTACTGGAGGAAGGAGGCGAAATCCTCCTTCCCCTCGCCGAGGAGCTTCTGCGTGACGCGGCCCACGTGGACCAGGGCGTCCCGCGCGATCGCGACCTCGTCCACGTAGTTGCGGATGGCGGTCCTCCCCCGCTCCTCGGGCGACAGCGGGAGGTTCTCGATCTGGAGGAACGCCTCGAGTCCCTTGATCCAGGTCTCGAGCTCGAAGAGATAGTCGTAGCGCACCTTCTTCGAGAAGAGCTCGGGGCGGTCGAAAAGGGCGGCGCGGGCGGCCATCCCCCTATTTTACGCCGGAATGGCCAAGGGCCCCGCGGACCTGCCCCGAGAGCTCCCCGTCATCCCCCCGGAAACACCCTTGGGGCCGACAAATCGCCGAATCTCACCCCGTGACCCTGTGCGAGCGAACGACCCCGTCCGTCTTGCCCCATGGCAATCGATACGGGTGTCCCCTCTCAGCTCCGAGAACGACGAGGCGCGGCGAGACGTGCTGGAAGGTGGATCCGGGGGGCTGCGGGCGGGTGCAGGCGTACCGGGAGCGTACGTCAAGCCCGCCTGCAGGCCCACGGACCCGCATAACGGCCCGTATCGTCCGCGCCGGCCTCCTAAAAGGCGTAGCCGATGGAGAGATACAGCTTGTACCCCGACTCCGTCTGCTTGAGCGTCCGGCCGGTGTCGACGATCTGCATCGTGTCCGGATCCTGCCGCCGCAGGGGAACTTCGAAGGTCCTTGGATGCAGGACACGGCCGTACTCGAAGCGAAGCGGGCCGACCGGGGTGAGATAACGGATACCGATCCCGACGCTCTGCCGCAGCCCCCGATCTCCCTCCATTCCCAGATGGAAGCTCCCGTCTCCCCAGACCTGGGTCGCGTCGTAGAAGACCTGGCCGCCGAAATCGCCGGCGATCCGGAACCGCCATTCCGCGTTCAACCCCGCGATGGACGAGCCGCCGACCAGTCGCGGGCCGTAATCGCAGTTGTAATTCGCGTCGTTCGCGTTGCACGTACCGTGACCGGGCTCCGAAGCGAGCGTCTCGATGACCGAGTAGTCGACCGTTTCGCCCGGGACCCCCTGGACGTTGTATCCGAACCCCCGGTTGGAGGTTCGCCCGCCGGCGAAGAATCGCTCGGCGATCGGAATGCAGACCGACGACGCCACGTCCGCCCCTTCGATCTGGCACCCGCCCGGGACGATCGCCTTCCCGGCGCGCACCGAGACCCCGAAAACGCCCCCCGGGACCGGCAGGAACCCGGAGATCTGCCCGTACCCTTTCAGGTATCGCGCATCCGCCGAGAGCCATCGCGCGGGGAACGCCTTCTTCACGAACATGCTCACGAAGACGCCGCGGTGGGGATCGATGATCTCATCCCGGGTGTCGTAGAGGAGGGTCGCGCCGAGGGTCGTCTCGCTGATGTCGCGGTCGAAGGGCTGGATCGTCTCGAGCTCGAGCGGGTTGTCGCTGCCGGTCGAGATCCGCTGGTATTCCGAGCGCACACCGATGCGCAGCCGCGCGGTGGCCTGGCGGCTCGCCTCGAGAAACGCTCCGCGCCGGCGGATGTCGATCTTCTGGATCGGCTCGCGCGCGTAGAAAAGCGACGCGACGAGCGGCACCTCCGCGCCGAAGAAGTAGGGGTCCCGATAGTTCAGGAAGACACGGCCGCGGTTCGTCTGCGGCGCGTACCGGGACTCGAGCGAGATCGAGCGGAGCGAGCCGAAGAGATTGTTGTAGCCGATCCCGAAGAGGACGTAGGGGCTCTGGTCCCCGGTGGGATCCTCGTACTGGTAGCCGACGCCATAGAGAAGGGAAAGCGGTTTCCCGGGAACGACGTCGATCGTCACGTTCCGATCGGGAGTCGAAGGGTCGGGATCTCCCCGTCGCACGTCGACCTTCTGGAACACGCCGCTCCGCGCGATGTCGCGCTGCCCGTCGAGGAGCTTCGTCTCGGAGAAGGGATCTCCCTCCCGCCAGCGGACCGGGAGGAGGATCCGGGACGTCCGGGTGCCCACGTTGCCCCGGACGATCGTCTTCCCGAAGAACTCCCGGGACCCCTCGTGCACGAGCTGCGTCACGTCGGCCGAGAGATGGTCGGCGCTCATCGCGACGCGCGTCTCGATCGCGACGGAGGTCCACCCCCGGTCGTGGTACCAGCCGAGGATGGCCGCCCGGTCGTCGGCCGCCTTCTGGGCATTGTACGGATCGCCGGCGCGCAGGGTGAGCTCCTTGCGGAGCGCCACCCCGTCGCCGAGGACGACGCCGTCGATGCTGCTCGTCCGGACATCGGTTCGCGGGCCCTCCCCGACCGCGAGGGTCACGACCATCGCTTCCGGTCTCTTCCCCGGCAGGACCGGCGGGAGGGTGACGGCCGCCGTCGTGTAACCGTGCGCGCGGTAGAACCCTTCCAGGGCGTCGCGATCCTCGGCCAGCACGGAGTCGACGAGACGTCCGCGGTGAAAGAGGGTTTTCGGCCGGGTCAGCAGGAGCTTTCGAAGGCGCTCTTCGGAAAACGCGCGCGCGCCTTCGATCCGGACGTCGGAAACGTACTGCCGATTGCCCCGCTGCACGGTGAGCGTGACGACGATCGGCGAGGTCTTCTCGTTGATGGTGTAATCCACGCGCGCGGCGTGATAGCCGGACTCCTGATACTGGCGCTGGAGCGTCGCCACGTACCGGATCAACAGGTCCTCCTGGAAAACCTGGTTCTTGAGGAGATTCAGGAAATCACGCCGCACTTTTTTCTCTTCCACGCCGACGGTCTCGAAGGCGATCGTCGGCCCGACGTCGACGCGGAAGACGGGCGCGGCCGTCCGATCGCCGGTCTCGACGCCGATCTGCCGCACTTCCGCCTTCAGCCGGCCCTCCCGGACGAGGAAATCCTGGATGGCCTGGCCGGCCTTCCGCGCCTTTTCTTCGCGGTACCGGACACCGGCCTTCAGTCCGGAGACCTCGGTCAGCTTCGCCGGGGTGTAAGGCGCGACGTCGGCGTCGAAGATCGGCGCGGCGAGCCGCGTGACGGGACCCGGTGTGATGCGGTAGATCACGCGGGCCTCGAACCCCGCGCGATCGAACTCCGTCCGCGCGGCGACCCTCGCGTCGGCGTAGCCCTCCGTCCCGAGGAACCGCTCGATCCTCCCCACGCCTTCCTGGATTTCGGCCGCCTGGTACGGCCCGCCGATCGAAAAGCCCAGCGCGTGCCGCAGGGCGTCGTCGGACACGGGTCGGTTCTCGAAGCGGATGGCCTCGATCCGGTAGGCGCGGAACAGGTGCACGACGACGGCCACGCGGTCCGGGGGCGCATCGTCCGCCGTGATCTCGACGTTGGCGTACCGTTCCGTGGCGTAGAGGTTCTGGACGGACCGGCGCACCGAGTCTTCGTCGAGAGGCTGGCCGGCGCGAATCTCGATGAGCTTGCCGACCTCGCCGCCATCGACCGGCCCGTCGGCGTCGTAGGCCACCGACGCGATGATTCGCCCGAAGAGGGGCGAGTCCGCGGCCCGGGCGAGGCCCGCGCCGAGGAAAGCGGCGACGAGGGCGAGCGCCGCTCTCCTCAAAACCGCTTCCGGAATTTGATGCCGATCGAGTACACGTTGTTCTCGTCCTTGCTCGCCTGGATCACCTTGTTCGCGTCGATCTGGTATTCGACGAGGACGATCGACTGGGCGTTGGTCTCCGCCGAGTAGGAATACGTCACGGAGAGGTCCTTGGAGAGATTCTTTCCGATCGTGATGACCGCTCCCCCGCTCGAGCCCGGGGCCGACTGCAGCACGGGGTCCACCTGGAACCGGTCGAGCCGGAAGAGCTGCTGCACGCGCGAAGTCACCGGGCGGAAGGCGAGGCCGGCGATGCTCCCGACGACCGACGAGGCCGACGTTCCTTCCGCCGACCTGCCCGTTTCCGGCGTCGAGCCCGTGAGGAGGAGCGATGCGATCTGCTCGTTGGTCAGGGGCGGATCGGAAGAGAGGTTGAACTGGACCCTCGACCGCCCGCCGAGCGTCCCCACCGCCTGCGCGTTGATCGCGTAGCCCTTCACTTCCGCCGTCGCCGACACGTCGATCACCGGCTCCGTGCGCGCCGGGTTCCCGAACGTGATCGTGCCGGAGACGATCTCGTACTTGACGTCCTGGAGCGTGATCTTTCCTCCCTCGTCGATCGCGATCTGGCCGAGGAGGACCGGCTCGGCGAGCGTCCCGCGGGCGAGCAGGTCGACCGAGGCCGTCAGCCGCGCGAGGTTGTTCCGGACCTCGAGCGAAGCCGAGGACACGACGTGGACGTCCAGCACGACCGCGTCCTCCCAGGAAGCGCGTCCGGAAGCGTACTCGGCCCCCCGGGTGCGGCCGAAGAGGCTCGCGAGCGTCGGCGCGAAATCCTTCGTGTACACCCCGGAGAGCAGGGTGACCTCGCCCCGCACGGTCGCGCGGTCGGTCGAACCGACCACCGTGAGATCCGCATTGGCCTGGAGATTCAGATCCTCGAAAGACCGAAAGGTGACGTTCTGCGCCTGGGCGAGGAGCCGGAAGGTCTTGAGCTGATAACCGTCGATCTCGGCGTCGCCGGTCGCGACGAGCTCGCCGCCGCCGATCCGCGCCCGGAAGGCCTCGAGCGATGCGCGCGCGCCGT
>Ga0070666_10001687_pt1 | contig 13472 bp, 7 predicted proteins | sample KBSS23metaG_FD_64677 | JGI IMG/M metagenome (GOLD analysis project Ga0070666, IMG submission 64677) | Switchgrass rhizosphere microbial communities from Kellogg Biological Station, Michigan, USA - KBS S2-3 metaG | ecosystem: Host-associated > Plants > Roots > Rhizosphere > Soil ... | reverse complement strand
TCGCCGGTGATGGGCGACTACCTGAACATGGTCAACAACGACAAGCCCAGCGCCACCGTGCAGCCGAACGAAAACTACGCGCGCGAGCTGCTGCAGCTGTTTTCGATCGGCGTCTGGATGGTGAATGCGGACGGCACGCAGATGCGCGACGCGTCAGGCGCGCCCGTGCCCAGTTACGACCAGGATACGATCGAGGGCTTCGCGCATGTCCTGACCGGCTGGACCTATCCGCCGCTGCCCGGGGTGCTGCCGCGCACGCACAATCCAAAGAACTATCTGGCCGACATGAGCCCGGTCGACACCAACCACGACAAGGGCGCCAAGCAATTGCTCGCCGGCACCGTGCTTCCCGCGGGACAGACGATCCAGGACGATCTCGCCCACGCGATCCACAACGTGTTCATGCATCCGAACGTCGGTCCGTTCGTCGGCAGGCAGCTGATCCAGAAGCTGGTGACCGGCAACCCGACGCCGCAATACGTGGCCCGCATCGCAGCGGTCTTCAACGACAACGGCCTCGGGGTGCGCGGCGACCTGAAAGCGGTGGTACGCGCGATCCTGACCGATCCGGAGGCGCGAGGGGCGGTCAAGCTCGATCCCGCGTACGGCAAGCTTCGCGAACCGGTGCTGTTCATGACCGGCGCGGCGCGCGCTCTCGCGACCCAAAGCGACGGCGTCTACTTCGGCCAACAGGCCAGGGGGCTCGGCCAGAATCTTTTCTATCCGCCGTCGGTGTTCAACTATTACCCGCCCACCTATCTGCTGCCCGACACCGCGATCGTCGCACCCGAATTCGCGCTCGCCAATTCGAGCACGGCGATCAACCGCTACAATTTTGCCAACACGCTGCTATTCGGCACGATAGCGCCGCTGCCGACCTTGCCCGGAGCGACTGGCACGACACCCGCGCTGGCGGCCCTGTCCTTGATCGCCGGGGATCCGGCAGCGCTGCTCGACAGGCTTGACGCGCAATTGCTGCATAGCACGATGCCCCCGTCGATGCGCGGCGCGATCCTGACGGCGCTCGCCGCCGTTCCGGCGACGGACCTGCTGACGCGCGCGAAGACCGCCGTCTATCTGGTCGTCACATCGCCGCAATACCAGGTGGAGCGCTGAAATGAAAGCCATCGCCATACCGCGCCGCGCATTTCTTCGGCAACTGGGCGCGCTGTCCGCTTTAGGACTCGCTTCCCGCCTGGACCTGATCCGTTTCGCCGCCGAGGCCAGCGCACAGACGCAGCCGGACTACAAGGCACTGGTCTGCGTGTTCCTTTTCGGCGGCAACGACGGCAACAACACGGTCATTCCGCTCGATGCGGCAGGCTACGGCCAGTATGCCGCTATTCGTCCGGCCACATCCGGGATCAACCTGTCGCAGGCATCGCTGCTGCCGATCCAACCGATCGACTCCGCCTCGCCGTTCGGGCTGCACCCGTCGCTCACCGATCTGCAGATGCTGTTCAACCAGAACCGCATGGCGATCCTTGCCAACGTCGGCACCTTGCTGCAGCCGACGACACAGGCGCAATACGCGGCCGGGTTGCGACCCTTGTCGCTGTATTCGCACGCCGACCAACAGGCGCAATGGCAAAGCGCAGTTTCGAGCGCCGCGTCGGGAACCGGCTGGGGTGGCCGCATCGCCGACAAGGTCGCGCCGATGAACGCGGCGTCGGGCTTTCCCGTTGTCACCTCGCTCGATGGGGCCGTGCTGTTCACCAGCGGCGCGTCGGCCATTCCCTTGTCGATACCCGTCACCGGCTCGTTCGCCCTGTCCGGCTACAGCGGCAGCACAGCAGCCGCAGCGCGCATGAATGCGGTGCAGCAGCTTTTGGCGCAAGCGTCGGGCAACGCGCTGGTCGACGGCGCATCCGACATCGGCGCCCAGGCGCTCGATTTGTCGGCTACCGTCAATCCGATTCTCGCCAACGCAAACTCTACGATCGCGCCCCTGTTCACGAACCTGAACACATCTACCGCCAATCAACTCTACCAGGTCGCCAAACTGATCGAGGCGCGCGCGGCGACCGGCGCAGCGCGGCAGATATTTTTCGTCCAGCTGGGCAGCTTCGACACTCATGGCGACCAGTTGAACCGGCAGCAAAACCTGTTCGAAGAGCTCTCACCGGCGTTAAAGGCCTTTTACGATGCGACCGTCGCGCTGGGCGTTGCTTCGCAAGTCACGACGTTCACGCTGTCGGACTTCGGCCGCACGCTGCAGCCCGCATCCGGCGGTGGTACCGACCACGCTTGGGGGAGTCACCATTTCATCATCGGCGGAGCGGTACAGGGCGGAAAAATATACGGTCGCTATCCCCAGCTCTCGCTAGGCGGCCCGGACGACGCGGAAAAGGAGGGCCGCTGGCTGCCTTCCTGCTCGGTCGATCAGTACGGCGCGACCTTGGCCCGCTGGTTCGGCGTCGCCACGACCGACCTGGACAGCGTCTTTTCCAATCTGGCCAGCTTTTCGACCGCCGACCTGGGCTTCATGGGCTGACACGGTTCGCAGGCTGGCGCGCGGCGCTGGCTTGACGTTGCTGCCCGGCTGCCGCTACGCTCGACGCGTTCCCCGCTTCGGGTTCCAATGGCGGCGTTCGCATGCTCGAGTCGCCGCCACCGCATCGCTTCCAGACGAGTGAATCCAGCGCGTCGGCTTAGCATTCCGTTTCCGCCTCGCGCGACGCTCGTCACCGCGACGTGCGCGTTTGCTCGCGCGATCATGGTCACCGTCGGCGTGGCGATGGCATTGCGTTGTGCGCCGGCGGCCGCCGATGTCGCGGTGGAAGCGTACCGGGTCGAAGTCGTCGCGCCGGCGCCGGTCAAGGCCGCCGTCGAGCGCAGCCTCGATCTGGTGCGCTGGCAGTCGTATGCCGAAATCACGCCGGAGTTTTTCGATCTCCTGGTCGCCGATGCAAGAGCACAGGCGCGCGACGCGGCGGCGGCGCAGGGTTACTTCTCCGCGGTGGTCACAAGCGAAATCGACCGATCGACCAAACCCGAGACCGTGCGCCTGCGGATCGAACCGGGCCAGCCGACAACCGTCGCGTCGGTCGAATTGCTGGTCACCGGCGCGGCAGCCAGCGGCGGTCCCGAGGGCGAGAAAATCGCCGCGCGCATGCGTCAGGAATGGCCGTTGCCCAAAGGCGCGGTATTCCGCCAGGAAGACTGGGCCGCCGGCAAAACCAGTGCGGTGCGCGTGTTCACCGTCGAACGGTACGCTGCGGCGGCCCTGGTCGTCAGCCGCGCTGAGGTCGATCCGGAAGCGCATACCGCCGCGCTCAGCCTGACCGTCGACAGCGGCCCGCCGTTCCGCTTCGGCGCGCTCGATGTGACCGGCGTGCAGAAATACAGCGAGGCGCTGGTCAGGAATCTGGTGACCTTCAGCCCGGGCGAGCCCTACACGGCGGAAGCGCTGCAGGTTTTCCTGCGCCGGCTCAACGGCTCGGGCTATTTCGCCAGCGCGCAGGCGACAGTCGAGTCCGACCCCGCGCAAGCCGATGCCGCGCCAGTCCATCTTCGCGTGATCGAGGCCCCGGAAAAGAAGATCACCGCCGGCGCAGGCTTTTCGACCGACACGCTGTTCCGGGCCCAGTTAACTTACGACGATTTCAACATCGACGATGCCGGACTGCGCTTCCACACCGACCTCGATGTCGAGAGCAAGATCCAGGGCGTGACCATGCGCCTGACCCTGCCGCCGCGCGTGCCGCAATACACCGACAGCTACTCGACCAGCGTCGCGCACACCGACATTTCCGGCCTGCGGACCAACGAGTTCATGGCTGGCTGGCAGCGCAAGACGGCGGTCGAGCGCGACCAGGTCACCTACAGCGCGGGCTTCTACGCCTCGCAACAGATGCCGACCAATGCGGAATCGGCCAATGCGTTCGCGCTTTACTTCGAATACGGCCGCACCTGGCGCAACGTCGATGACCTGCTGTCACCAAACCGCGGCTACTCGATCAACGCGCGCGTCGGCGCTGCGCCGCCCGGTGTCTCGACCGCCGCGATGGGCCGCGGCATCCTGCAATTCGCGGCATGGCTGCCGGTCGACACCAAGACACAGATCGTATTCAAGCTCGAGGGCGGCGCCGTCGCCGCGCGCGAGGCGCGCGACGTACCGATCCAGCTGCTCTTCCGCACCGGCGGCGATACGACCGTGCGCGGGTACGAATTCAACAGCCTTGGACCGCGCATCGGCGATGCAACGGTCGGAGGACGCTACTACGCACTCGGCAGCGCGGAAGTCGTGCGCTGGATCGGCGATTTCTGGGGCATCGCGACATTCGTCGACGCCGGCAACGCCGCGGATCAACCCCGGGATCTGAAACCGGTTTACGGCTATGGCGCCGGCGTCCGCCTGCGCACGCCGATCGGTCCGATGCGAATGGACGTCGCCTACGGCCAGGAGACGCACTCGGTCCGTCTGCATCTTTCGGTGGGGCTGTCATTCTGATGCGCGCATCGGTCATTGCCATTCGCGCGGCAAGGACGCTTGCGATCCTAGCGGTGCTGGCGCTGGCCATCGTCGCCGGCGCGCTGTGGTTCGCGAGCAGCGAACAAGGGCTGCGCTGGGCGAGCGATGAAGCGGCCGCGCGCAGCGGCGGGCGGCTGACGATAGAGGGTGCTACCGGCTCCCTAGGCGGCATCGTACGGATCGCGCGGCTTCGCTACGCGGACGAAGACCTGAGCCTCGTTGCCGACGATGTCGCGTTCACCTGGTCGCCGCGCGCGCTGCTTTCCCGCGCTGTCATCGTCGATACCTTGTCGGCCGCGACCGTCACGCTGGAGTTCAAGCCCAGCGCCGGGCCAAGCGCACCGCCTGCATCGCTCGCGCTGCCCTGGCCGATCGACGTCCGGCGCGCCGACATCGCGGCGCTGGCCGTTGTCAGTGGGCCAAACCGCTGGCGCGTGACGCAGCTCGGATTCCACTACACCGGTGCGATCGAGCGGCACACGCTCGACGCCTTGACGCTCGATAGCGTATGGGGCTCGGTGCGCGGCAAGGTGGCCATTGGGGCAACGGCGCCGTTCGCCGCCGAAGGCCGCATCGTCTTCGCTGGCAGCGAGGCGGCGAGGCACGCGATCGCGACGGTGGTGGTCGGCGGCGACATGACGACGCTCTCGCTGTCGGGCGACGGAAGCGTCGACGACGCGCGGGCGACCGGCACCGCGCGCATCGCGCCGTTCGAAGCGCGCCGGCTGCGCGACTTCGAGCTTCGTGTCGAAAACGTAGACCTCGCTCGCTTCGACGCAGCGCTGCCGCGCACGGAATTGCAGGCGACGCTCGCCGGCACAGGACGCGATGACGGCGGCGTGCGCGGCGCATTGACGGCGCGCAATGCCATCGCCGGTCCATGGTCGGCCGGACGACTGCCGGTGGTGAGTCTGACATCGGGCTTCGCCGCCGACGGCGAGCGCGTCCAGCTCGACGGACTCGATGCTGCGCTCGGCGATGCGGGCCGCGTCACCGGCGCCGCAGGCATCGATCGCGGCGCCGCGACCTGGCAGCTTGCGGTGCGCGACCTGGACCTCCATCGCATCGTGGCGGACTTGAAGCCGACGCGGCTCGCGGGCGCCTTCGCCGGCCGGATGCGCGTCGACACCGACGACGCCGACGGCGAGATCAGCGGCGACCTAAAGCAATCGGACATGGCGCTCGCCTTCCGTGCCGCCGTCACGCGCGGCGTTGTCGACGTCAGCACCTTCCGCGCACAGGTACGCGGCGGCACGCTCCAGGGGACGGCAAGCTTCGCCATGTCGGGCACTCGACCCTTCCAGGTAAACGCGACCGCGACGGCGCTCAATCCGGCGAGTTTTGGCAACTATCCGGTCGCATCGCTTTCCGGCAAGGCAAGCGCGCAGGGCGCGCTCAAGCCCGCGTGGTCGGCCGCGATTTCGTTCGAGCTAGGCCGCGACAGCACTTTGCGCGGACGTCCGCTCGCCGGAACCGGCAAGCTCGCGCTCTCGCCCGGCAACGTACGCGACGCGCACATCGAGTTGAGTGCCGGTGCGAATCAGCTGAACCTGACCGGAGGCTTCGGCCGCGTCGGCGACGCGCTCGCATTCTCGCTGGATGCACGCGATCCCGCCGCGCTCGATCCCCGGGTAAGCGGCCGTCTGCATGCCAGCGGCACGATCGGCGGCACCTGGGATCGACCGACGCTCGCGTTCAAGGCGACTGGCGAGAACCTCCGCGCCGGAACTGCCCTCGTCGTGGCGAGCCTCGCTGCCGATGGTGAGATCGGCGGCGACACGGCGGATCGCGGGTTGCGCGTCTCGCTGACCGCGACCGCATTGCGCAGCGACGCCTTTACCGCACGAAGCCTGCGCGCGAATATTGCGGGGACACTGGCGCATCACCAGGCGACGATCGAGGGAGCGGGCAATGCCGCCGATGTCGATGTCGAGTTCGTCAGCCGATTCGAAGGTGGGTGGTCGGGCGATCTGTCGACCGGCGCGTGGCGCGGCCAGGTCGTCGCACTGCAAGGCAAAGGACAATATCCGCTCGCGCTGGCGCAGCCCGCCGACCTCGAAGCCGGCGCGCAAGCGTTCCACGTCGCCGGTCTGCGCGGCACCCTCGCCGGCGGTCGCTTCGCCGTCGACGAGCTACGCTGGCAAGACGGACGCTTGTCGAGTCGCGGCGAATTCGCCGCGTTGCCGGCCGCGCCGGTGCTCGCTTTCACCGGAGCAGCGGCCCGGCTGTCATCGACGCTGACGCTGGCCGGGCGCTGGTCGTTCGCTGCGACGCCCCGCATCACCGGCTCGCTGTCGGTATCGCGCGAGTCCGGCGATCTCGCGCCGGTCGATGCCCCGGACCTGGCGCTCGGCCTCACGCGCGCCGAGCTTTCCGCCGAATTCGCCGACGATCGCGTGCATGCGACGTTGATCGCGCGTTCACGCCTTGCCGATGCCGACATGAGCGCCGACCTCGCTCCGTCCCCCGCATCGGGCGGCCGCTTTCGCGGCGACTCGCCGCTCAGTCTCTCAGCGCGCGTCGATGCCAAGTCGTTGCGCGCACTGCAGGGGGTCGCAGGTACCACTGCAATCGTCGACGGCCGGCTGAAGCTCGACCTTACCGGCACAGGCACACTGGACCGTGCGCGTTTCACGGGCACCGTCGAAGGCGATGCGCTCAAGGTCGAAGCAGCCCAGTACGGCGTTGCGCTGAAGGATGGTCGGCTGCGCGCGCGGCTGTCGGACGATGTGGTCAATGTCAGCGAATTCTCGTTCGCGGCGGGCGAAGGGCGGTTCGCCGCCAGCGGCACGCTGCCGGCGTCGCGTGACATCGAAGGCGCCCGTCTCACATGGAAAGCCGACAAGCTTGCACTGTTCAATCGCCCCGATATGCGACTGACACTGACCGGCGCCGGCACGCTGGCATTCCAGCGTGGCGGCGTGACCGTCGCCGGCGCGCTGAAGGCCGACGAAGGCTATTTTGAATTCAGACCCACCGGTACCGACGCGCCCGGCGACGACGTGATCGTGCGCGGTCGCGAAAGGCCGCCCTCGCGCAAAATCACGCAGCGCGTGCCGTTCAACGTCGACCTCGATCTCGATTTCGGCGATAGCCTCAGGTTCGTCGGCCAAGGTTTTGATACTGGTCTAAGCGGCAAGCTCCGCGTCAAGACCACCGAAACGCGCGATCTGGTCGCGAACGGGACCATCGAGGCCGTTCGCGGCACCTATACGACGTTCGGCCAGCGGCTGACGATCCAGCGCGGCCGCCTCACCTTCGACGGTCCGCTCGACAATCCGGGGCTCGACGTGGTGGCAGTGCGCAAGAATCTGCAGGTCGAGGCCGGCCTCGAGGTTACCGGCACCGTGCGCGTTCCGCACATGCAATTGACGTCGAATCCGCCGGTTCCGGACAACGAGAAGCTCTCCTGGCTGGTGCTGGGCCATGGACTCGATAGCGCAAGCAGCGCCGATGCCTCGGTGCTGCAGGCCGGGCTCGCGGCGCTCGGCGGTCCGAACGCTACGCCGTTCGGGCAGCGCGTCGCGAAGACGATCGGCATCGACGATATAAGCGTGCGTTCCTCCGCCGATCCCACGCGCACCGGTACCGCTGGCCAGGTCGTCGCCTTCAGCAAGCGCCTGAGCGACAAGCTGACGATGGTCTACGAACAGGGCCTTTCGGTCGCGAACAACGCGATCAAGCTCGAATATTCGCTCACGCGCACGCTGACCGTGCGCGTCGAGGCCGGCGTGGTCAGCGGCCTCGGCCTCTATTACAGCCGATCGTACGATTGATGCTAGGGGACTTTTCGCCGCGCTATGCGATTCGGCAGCGAGTGCCTCGCGCGTGCGAGCGAGGATCGTGGCGCGCCCGACAGGAGTCGAACCTGTGACCTTTGGCTTCGGAAACCAACACTCTATCCAACTGAGCTACGGGCGCACGCAGCCGGATTCTACCCGCAGCGCAGCGGAGCGTCCATCGCGCACACGGGTGCGGCACACGATCGCCGGTGGATTTTCGCGCAGCGTGGACGCGCGCTATAATGCGCGCCTCGTGCTGCGGCGGTGCGCGCGAACGAAGACTTCGATGCCGCTGCGTGAGGCCCTGTCCACTCAGCCAACCCTGCCGGGAATTCCACGATGCACGATGAGCACATCTCACCGATAAAAACGCCCAAGCAACTGGCGATCGTGCTGGTCCTTGCATTCCTGGTTCCGATCGCGCTTTTTCTGCTGCTGTCGCAACTAGTCACCGGCGTCAGACGCGAGGACACCGGCGCGACCGACGCGCAGGTGCTTTCGCGGATCAAGCCGGTCGGCGAAGTCACGCTCGCCGGTGCGACAGGCGCACGCGCCAGCATGAGCGGTGAGCAGGTCTTTCAGGCGGTCTGCAAGACCTGCCATGAGCCCGGCATCGCCGGAGCCCCCAAGGTCGGCGACAAGGCTGCCTGGGCTGGCCCGATCAAAAAAGGCTACGAAACTCTGGTGCAGCACGCGCTCAATGGTTTCCAGGAGGCGGGCAAGGTGATGCCGCCGCGGGGCGGCAATCCGGACCTTTCCGACATCGAAGTCGAGAGCGCGCTCGTTTACATGGCCAATCGTTCCGGTGCGAATTTCAAGGAGCCGGCCGCGACGACGGCCGCTGCCGCTGCACCTGCTGCCGCTGCACCTGCTGCCGCTGCACCTGCTGCCGCTGCACCTGCTGCTGCGCCACCGGCTGTTGCTGCGCCCGCGGCCGCCGGTGCGGCAAGTGCTGCCGCCGCCGCGACTCCGCCGGCCGCTGCTGCCGCGCCCGCAGCAAAGGTTGGTGCGTCGCTCGATCTGCAGTCCGGTCAGGCGATGATGCAGAAGTACGGGTGCGCCGCGTGCCACGCGATCGACAAACCGGTCGTCGGCCCGGCGTACAGCCAGGTCGCGGCGAAATATCGCGGCGACAAAAGCGCGGCGACCAAGCTCGAGCAGAAGGTCAAGGCAGGCGGCTCGGGCGTGTGGGGAGCCGTGCCGATGCCGCCGAACGCCACTGTGCCCGATGCCGACATCAAGGCGCTGGTCAGCTGGATCCTGACGCTCGGGAAGTAGCCAAGCACGCGTGGCCAGCGATTGCGCTGGTGGTTAGCCTGCGGTTTCAAATGCAGTCACGTTTGTCCGACGATGCCTAGCACCATCGAGAGCGAACCCACGTCACGTTCGCCAACGCCCCGCGCCGACGTACTGTTCGTGCATATCCCGAAAACCGCGGGGATATCGCTGTACACCGCCATGGCCAAGGAGTTCGGGCCCGAGCACTCGCTGCGATACCCGCGCTCCACCGAAGCGTTCAAACAGCAGTTCCTGCGACTGTCCGAGGAAGAACTGCACCGGTATCGGCTGATCTCCGGTCACTTCGATCTGCCGTTCTGGCTTCAGCGTGATCTGGGCGGGCGTGTCATCGTGGCCCTGGTGAGGGAGCCCATCGAGCGGGCCCTGTCCACGTATCGCTATACGATGAGCTTTACAGGCCACCCGCGGCACGCGATGGTCCGCAACATGGGGATCGCCGGGTTTGTCGACCACTACGTCGCAGAAACTGCCCGCCACAACCGTCAATGTCGTTCTCTTTGCGGGAGCGGTGACTTTCTGGCGGCAAGGGAAATGGCGCGAAAGCAAATCGACCTGCTGGGCTCGGTCGAAGCTATCGCGATGTTGACCAAAGACCTCGGCGAGCGGCTCGGCGTGCCGCTGGATCTGGGCGTGGAAAATCGGAGCACGCTCGAGCACCCGAAGAGGAGCGATCTCGACGCTGCACTGCTAGCCAGATTGGAATCTTGCAACGTCGAGGACCGCAAGCTTTGGGCGTACGTAAACGAGCGCGGGCTCGTCCGCGGGCACGATTAGGCTCTTAGCGCGTCAGCATAGCGCGCAGTTGCCGCAAGCGCGCGTTGCCTGCTTCCTTCTCGCGCGCGGCATCGGCCGGCCCGAGCGCCGCTTCGGCGTGGCGCAAATCCTCCTGGGCGAGCTCGCCGATGAAGCGCGACGGCTCGGCGCCGTGCCATTCCCCCGCTCGCTTGCGGCGCCGGCACCACGACAGACGCAGACTCTGCTGCGCACGCGTCAATCCGACATACATGAGCCGGCGTTCCTCATCGATGTTGCCCGCAACGATCGCCTCGCGATGCGGCAGCACGCCTTCCTCCAGTCCGACCAGGAAAACGTGCGCGAATTCGAGGCCCTTCGCTGCGTGCAATGTCGACAGACGCACCGCGTCCGGTTCCCGGCCCTCTTCGCCGTCGAGCAGTGTCAGCAGCGCGATCGATTGCGTCAGCTCGAGAAGATTGCGTCCATCGGATTCGCCCTTGGTGGAAAGCCAGCGAACGAAATCCACAACGCTTTCCCATCGCGTTTGCGCTTCACGCTTGTCGCAGGTCGAGCACAGATGGTCCTCGTAACCGATGGTTTTGATCAGCTCGTCGATCAGCCGGCCGGCCGGCTCGCGCTCGGCCCGATAGCGAAGACCATTGATCATTCTGCAGAACTCGGTCAATGCCTCGCGTTGCCGCGCCGGCAGCGCACTGGTGAGCCCGTCATCGCAGGCGGCAGCAAACAATCCGCCGGCGCGACCGAGGTGCTCGAGCGTCTGGGCACCGACCCCGCGGCGCGGCGTCGTCACCGCGCGCACGAACGCGGGATCGTCTTCATCGTTGGCGATCAGCCGCAGATAGGCGACGATATCGCGAATCTCGGTGCGGTCGAACCATGACTGGCCGCCGCTGACCGAGTAGGGCATGTTCTGCGCGCGCAGCGCCTGCTCGAACGCGCGTGCCTGGTGATTTCCCCGATAGAGCACCGCGAAATCATCGAAGCGGGTGCCATGCTCGAACTTGAGCGCGGCGATGGTCCTCGCGACGTTCTCGGCCTCGGCCTGGTCGTCGGCAGCGGGCGCGACCTGGATCGGCTCGCCGAGCCCGAGATCGCTCCATAGCGCCTTGTCGAAGAGCTTGGTGTTGTGCCCGATCAGCGCGTTCGCCGAGCGCAGGATCCTGATCGACGAGCGATAGTTCTGCTCGAGCTTGATGACTTTGAGCGATGGATAATCGCGCGGCAGCCGCTCGAGATTGGCCACCGTCGCGCCACGCCAGCCATAGATCGCCTGGTCGTCGTCCCCGACCGCGGTGAATGCCGCGCGCGCTCCGGTCAGCAGCCGCAGCAACCGGTATTGCGCCGGGTTGGTATCCTGGTATTCGTCGATCAGCAGGTACTGGAGGCGCTTCTGCCAATGCTCTGCGGCGCCGGCGTCGCATTCGAGCGCGGCAACCGGCAACGCAATCAGATCGTCGAAGTCGACCGCTTGATAAGCGGACAGAGCGGCGCGATAGCGCGCATAGACTCGAGCTGCCGCGCGTTCCGCCTCGGTCGAGGCTCGCGCCAGCGCCTCGGGAGGGGCGACAAGCGCATTCTTCCACGCGCTGATCTGCCACTGCGCGGCGCGCACGCGCGCTCGGTCGGTCGTGGCCAGCAGCTCGGCGACGATCGGCTCGACGTCGGCAGGATCGAGAATCGAAAACCGCGGCGTCAGCTGCATTGCGGCGGCTTCGCGACGCAGAATCTTCAAGCCCAGGGCGTGAAACGTGCATATCGTCGGCGCAGCGGGCGCGGTTTCGCGTCGGCGTTGTGCCGCGCCGCTTCGCTCGCGCATTTCGCGCGCGGCCTTGTTGGTAAAGGTGATCGCCGCGATGCCGGCCGGATCGGCGCCCTGCTCGATCAGGTGCGCTATCTTGGCGGTGATCACCCGCGTCTTGCCGCTGCCGGCGCCGGCCAGTACAAGCAGAGGTCCGTCGAGGTAGCGCACCGCAGTGCGCTGTGGATCGTTCAGCGGAAATTTCATCGTGACGCAGATGCTAGAATGCGCCGGATTCTAGCATCGACGATTTTGCAGCGCGGCTTGAGCGGCGCGCGAGGGCCCACCGTGCGACCCGACATCGAATTGGCACTCGCCCCCGTCTCCGTGCGGCCTCGACGCGATCCGCGCCGCCGATGAGCGTCTACGCCGTCGGCGACATCCAGGGCTGCTACGCCGAATTCCGACAGCTGCTCGACCTGATTGCGTTCGATCCAGTACACGACCGGTTATGGCTGGTCGGTGATCTGGTCAACCGCGGACCGGAATCGCTCTCGGTACTGCGCACGGTACGCGAGCTCGGCGCCAGCGCCGTGACTGTGCTGGGCAACCACGACTTCCACCTGCTTACCGTCGCCGCCGGCCACCGCCGCGCACACGACAGCGACACGCTGGGGGGGATTCTCGACGCGCCGGACCGGGACGAACTGCTCGCGTGGCTGCGCACGCGGCCGCTGGTCGTGCTCGAGGATGAATGGCTGCTGGTGCACGCCGGCCTGCTGCCATCGTGGACCCCGGCGACCGCGCTGATGCTCTCGCGCGAGGTCGAGGCGATGCTGGCCTCCGACCGGCACGACGACTTCCTGCGCGACCTGTATGGCGATAAGCCCGCGCGCTGGGACGAAACGCTGCGCGGCCACGATCGTCTGCGCGTCGTCGTCAACGCCTTCACGCGCCTGCGCTTTTGCGCGGCCGACGACACGATGGAGCTCCACGAAAAGCGCGGACCCGATCACACGCCCTCAGGGTTCGCACCGTGGTTCATGCATCCGGAGCGAAGGTCCGCCGGCGTCACCGTGCTCTGCGGGCATTGGTCGACGCTCGACCTGATGCTGGCGCCGAACGTGCTGATGCTCGATTCGGGCTGCCTGTGGGGCGGTTGCCTGACCGCGCTCAGGCTTGGCGACCGGCGACTGTTCCAGGTGCCCGGCCGCTCGCCGGCGACATCGAGACCTGCCGGATAGCATCGTCGGCCTCGCGCGCGAGAATGTCGACTGTGGCGCCTCGCCGCTGTGCGCGCGCCGCGCTACCAGAGCGAGCCGCCGAAATGCGCGTCGTATAGCTCGGCCAGCCGCTCGCGGTCGACCGCATGATTCTGACCGCCGCGCGAGGCGATCTTGACCGAGCCTAAAAGCGCCGCCAG
>Ga0070666_10001682_pt1 | contig 13487 bp, 5 predicted proteins | sample KBSS23metaG_FD_64677 | JGI IMG/M metagenome (GOLD analysis project Ga0070666, IMG submission 64677) | Switchgrass rhizosphere microbial communities from Kellogg Biological Station, Michigan, USA - KBS S2-3 metaG | ecosystem: Host-associated > Plants > Roots > Rhizosphere > Soil ... | reverse complement strand
TGCTCGCGCAGGGTCTCGTGCTGTGGTGGACCGGACTGTACAAAGGCCTGTGGCGCTTCGCCAGTCTGCCGGATTTGTGGAACATCATTCGCGCCAGCGTGCTGGGTGCGGTCGGCATTGCGATCGCGCTATTCCTGTACAACCGCCTCGCCACGGTGCCGCGCGCCGTGCTCGTCATGTATCCGGCGCTGCTCGTGGTGCTGCTCGGTACGCCGCGGCTCGCGTATCGCTACTGGAAGGACAGCCGTTTCGATCTGACCTCGCGCACGCCGGCCAAGCGCGTGCTCGTGATCGGCGCAGGCCGTGCCGGTGAAGTGCTGCTGCGCGAACTCGCGCGCGAGAACCGTTATCGTCCGGTCGGCCTCGTCGACGACAACACCGCTCTGCGTGGGGCGAAAGTTCACGGCATCCCGGTACTCGGCACGGTCGAACGTTTGCCGGACCTCGCGCGCGAAGTGGCTGCCGAGATGCTGCTGATCGCGCTGCCTTCGGCGAGCAACGCGCAGATGCAGCACGTGGTGGAGGCCTGTGAAGCCACCGGCGTGCCGTTTCGCACCGTGCCGCGCCTGCAGGATGTCGTCGCCGGCAAGATGAGTTTCAGCGAATTGAAGGAAGTCGCGATCGAGGATCTGCTCGGTCGCGATCCGGTGCAGCTCGACTGGACCGCGATCCGCACCGGACTTTCGGGCAAGCGCGTGCTGATCACCGGCGGCGGCGGCTCGATCGGCTCGGAACTGTGCCGGCAGGTCGCGCGGCTCGGCGTGCAGTCGCTCACGATCCTCGAGCTGTCCGAGTACAACCTGTACCGCATCGAGCAGGAATTGCGCCAGGAAATTCCCGATCTGCTGATCCATGCGGTGCTCGGCGATTGCGGCGACGCACAGGTGTGCGAACGCGTGTGTGCGCTCGCGCGCCCGCAGGTCGTGTTTCACGCCGCCGCGTACAAGCATGTGCCGTTGCTGCAGAACCAGGTGCGTGAAGCATTCCGCAATAACGTGCTGGGCACGCAGGCGGTCGCTCAGGCGGCGGACCGCCACGGCGTGGCGGTGTTCGTGCTGATTTCCACCGACAAGGCGGTGAACCCGACCAGCGTAATGGGCGCGTGCAAGCGTGTGGCGGAAATCTTCTGTCAGAACTTTGCGGCAAAATCCGCGACACGATTCATCACGGTCCGATTCGGCAATGTGCTCGATTCTGCCGGCAGCGTCGTGCCGTTATTCCGCGAACAGATCCGCAACGGCGGGCCGGTGACGGTGACGCATCCGGAAATTTCGCGCTACTTCATGACGATTCCGGAAGCATGCCAGCTGATCCTGCAGGCCGGCGTACTGGGGCAAGGCGGTGAAATTTTCGCGCTCGACATGGGCGAGCCGGTAAAGATCAGCTATCTCGCCGAGCAGATGATCCGCCTCGCGAACAAGATCCCCGGGCGCGATATCAATGTCGTCTACACGGGCCTGCGCCCTGGCGAAAAACTATTCGAAGAACTGTTCCATCCGCAGGAACGCTATCAGAGCACGCGCCACGCCAAAATCTTCCTCAGCGCACCGCGCAGCATGTCGTGGGAAATTCTCGGCGCGCAGTTGCGCCAGGCCGCGCAGGCCGTGCGCGATTACGATGAACCTACGCTGCAACGCGTGCTCACCTCTTTGCTGCCCGAGTTCGCGCAACGCGACGATGCAGCAGCCGAAGTCGTGTCGATTATGAAAAATCAGGCCTGAAAAGGAATTTCCGGATGAGTCAACGTTTGCGCAAAGTCGTGTTTCCCGTGGCCGGCCTCGGCACGCGTTTTCTGCCAGCGTCGAAAGTGGTTGCCAAGGAAATGCTGCCGGTACTCGACAAACCGCTGATCCAGTATGCGGTGGACGAAGCCGTCGACGCGGGCGCGGACACGCTGATCTTTGTCACCAACCGTTACAAGCACGCGATAGCGGATTACTTCGACATCGCTTATGAACTCGAACGCAAGCTCGAAAGCAGCGGCAAGCACGAGCTGCTTGCGCTGGTGCGGAATGTAGTCCCGAAGCATGTGCGCTGCGTGTTCGTCACCCAGTCCGAGGCGCTGGGCCTTGGCCATGCCGTGCTGTGCGCGAAACCGGTCGTCGGCGACGAGCCGTTCGGGGTGATCCTGCCGGACGATCTGATCTGGAATCATGGCAAGGGTGCGTTGCGCCAGATGGCCGAGTTTGCCGCGCAGGAAAACGCCGGCGCGATCGCGGTGGAGGAAGTGCCGCGCAACGACACGAACAAGTACGGCATCGTTGATGCGACGCCGACGGGCCCGCGCACCGCTCTGATCAAACACGTCGTCGAGAAGCCCAAACCGGAAGTCGCGCCGTCGAACCTCGCCATCGTTGGTCGCTACGTCTTGCCGGCAAAGATTTTCGAGCTGCTGGAGACGACGAAACCAGGCGCCGGCGGCGAGATCCAGCTCACCGACGGCATCGCCGCGCTGCTGCAGCAGCACAAGGTTTATGCCTATCGGTTCGACGGCACGCGCTTCGACTGCGGCAGCAAGCTGGGCCTCGTGAAAGCGACGCTGCATTTTGCGCTGCAGGATCCGACCTTGGCGGATGAGACCCGAAAGTTTGTTGCAGCTCACAGGTAGAAAACCGGCCGCGAAGGAATTACCGTGCCGCACGATCTGAGCTACATCCTCAACCACCTCGGCGAGGAACGCGACAGCTATCGCGGCGCCGTGTCGCCACCGATTTTCCAGAGCTCGATTTTCGCTTTTCCGGAAGTCGCCGCGATGCGTGACGCATTCCGCGACGAATACCGGCGCACTACCTACACGCGCGGCAACAATCCGACCGTGGAGATCCTGCGCAAGAAAGTCGCGGCGCTGGAAGGCGCAGAAGACTGCCTGATGTTCGGCAGCGGCGCGGGCGCGGTCACCGCGGGGGTGATGGCGAGCGTGTCGGCGGGCGATCACGTCGTTTGCGTGCAACGCCCGTATTCGTGGACGCGTGCGCTGCTGCGCGACCTGCTCGCGCGTTTCGGCGTGACGCACACGTTTATTGATGGCACTGACCTCGCCAACTTCGAGCAGGCGATCAAGCCCGAGACCAGGCTGATCGTGCTGGAAAGTCCGAACTCGATGACGTTCGAGCAGCAGGACCTGAGTGCCGTGGCGAAGCTCGCGCGTGCGCGCGGGATTCGCACGCTGTGTGACAACAGCTATGCCAGTCCGCTCAATCAATCGCCGATCGCGCTCGGCATCGATCTCGTCGCGCACTCGGCGACGAAGTATCTCAATGGCCACAGCGACGTGGTCGCCGGCGCTCTGTGCGGCAGCGAAAAGATCTTGCGCGAGGTATTTCGTGGGCCGTTCATGACCTGCGGGGCGATTCTTTCGCCACACGATGCCTGGCTGATGATCCGCGGTCTGCGCACGTTGGCCGTGCGCATGCAGCGCATTGCAGCGACGACGCAGAAGGTGCTGGCATTCCTCGAACCGCATCCGCGCATCGAAAAAATCTATTACCCGCATAGCGCGACGAATCCGCAATTCGCGCTGACTCGGGAGCAGATGCGCGGCGCGAGCGGCTTGTTGACGATTGCGGTCGGCGCTGCCGACGTCGCCGGAGTCGAACGCTTCTGCAATGCGCTCAAGCGCTTTCTGATGACGGTATCGTGGGGCGGCTACGAGTCGCTGATGTTTCCGGTATGCGTCGTGCATCCGGCGCAGGCGCCGCTGCAGTCCGGTGGTGCGCTGCCGCTGAATCTGGTGCGGCTGTCGATAGGGCTGGAAGAACCCGAAGTCCTGGTCGCCGATCTCGAACAGGCGTTGGCGGCGATCTGACGTCAGCGCTGCGCCATGCGCCGCCATGGCGCGAACATGACCACGCCCGCAAATCTCCACGCCGCGATGGCTTGATGTCTACCACGGACAGGAGCCTTTTGGGTACGATCGCTTGGACGCTGTACGGGTAGGTCATACTGGGACGTTAACATCGGGGATCGTCTCGCGCGGCTTCGCCGCCATCACATTGGGGATTTCGCATCATGGACGTTTTGCGTTTTCTGCTGCGTTTGCCGCTGCTGTTGCTGCGTGCGCTTTATTGGCTGATCAGCCGGATTATCGGCGACTTTTCCTGGAGTGCGCCGGCGTGGTTGCGCGGCGCGGGCAGGGGCACGCTGCGCGCGGGAGCGGCGGTGCGCGCGCGACCCGGTCGTTTCGCTGGCGCGACGGCGATCCTGTTGGCGCTGATTGCGGGCAGTTGGTTCGGCTATCGCTGGTACCAGTCGCAACCACGTCCGATCGAAGAGCCCCCGGCGACGTTCACGCTGCAGGCGCCGGATGTGACCGACTACGAGCAGACGCCGATCATCGTGCATCCGCTCACGCTCACGTTCAATCGTTCGGTGGCACCCCTGGCTCTGGTCGGCAAGCAGGCGAGTGCGGGTATCGAGCTCAAACCGGAACTCGCCGGCAAATGGACTTGGGTCTCCGACCATGAGCTGAGCTTTGCGCCCAAGGATGACTGGCCCGTCGGCCAGGATTTCGATCTGCGTTTCGATCGCAAGCTCGCTTTCGCCGAACATGCACGCGTGGAGAAGGACCGCGCGCAATTCAAGAGCGCGGATTTCGTCGCCAAGGTTTCGCAGACCGAGTTTTACCAGGATCCGCAGGACCCGGCAGCAAAGAAAGCCGTCGTCTCGCTGCGCTTCACCCATCCGGTGGACACCGCGACTCTGGAGCAGCGCGTCCACCTGAAACTCGAAGGCGTGCCGTCCGCTTCTGGTCCGAAGAAGTTTGTCGTCACCTACGATGAGCGCAAGCTGCAGGCGTTCATCCATTCCGAACCGTTGACGATTCCAAAAGACCAAGCGCGCATCGCCTTCACGCTCGATGCCGGCGTCCACGCCACGCGCGGCGGCCCGGCAACGCCGAAAGCGCTGACGGGCACGGTGGCGATTCCCGGGTTGTACAGCCTCAGCATCGACACCGTTTCGGCGACACTCGTCGACAACGCGAAGTTCGAACCCGAACAGGTGCTGATCGTTGAGGCCTCTGAGGCCGTCAATGAGGCCGAGACCACGAAGGCCGTGAATGCATGGGTACTGCCCGAATTCAATCCGAAGACGCCGCAGGATCAGCGCACCGAACTGTACTCCTGGTCCGCCGGCGAAGTCGGCGAAGACCTGTTGAAGCAGGCGCAGAAGCTCGCGCTCGAAGCCGTGCCGACCGAGCGCGAATTCGAAGCGTTGCACAGTTTCAAGTTCCATGCGCCGCCACGCCGCTATGTATTCGTGCGCGTGAACAAAGGCGTGCACTCGTTCGGCGGCTATGTGCTTGGCAAGGGCCGCAGCGACGTCGTGCAGGTGCCGGAGTATCCGCACATCCTGCGCTTCATGGCCGATGGCGCACTGCTGTCGCTGTCCGGCGAGAAGCGCGTGTCCGTCGTTGCGCGCAACGTGCCCGGCATGGAACTCGAGATCGCACGCGTGCTGCCGGACCAGTTGCAGCACCTCGTCAGTTTCAATCGCGGCACGTACGCGAAACCGGAGTTGTACTCGTTCAGCCCCGACCAGATCACCGAACGCTTCGTGCAGAAGACACCATTCGCCGCGGGCGATCCGATCAAGGCGCACTATGAAGGCGTTGATCTCGGGCAGTACCTTGGCGCCGGCGCGAGCGCCAAGCGCGGCGTGTTCCTGCTCAAGCTCGCCAAGCTCAAGCCCGAAGAGAAACCGCAAGCGACGGATGAGCAAGACGAGTCGCAAAACGTCGATGCCGGCGATGGCGAGGGCGAAACGGAATCCGAAGGCGAGCCGTCCGACAGCGCCGACGAGTCGAAAGTCGGCGATTCACGCCTGATCGTCATCACCGATCTCGGCGTGATCGCGAAGAAGGCGCTCGACGGCAGCCAGGACGTATTCGTGCAGTCGATCCATAGCGGCTCGCCGGTGGACGGCGCGAAAGTCGATGTTGTCGGCCGCAACGGCGTGACGCTGATGAGCCAGACCACCGACCACGATGGCCACGTGCGCTTCGATACGCTGGCCGCGTTTACGCGCGAAAAGCAGCCGATGATGTACGTGGTGCACAAGGGCGAGGACGAATCCTTTCTGCCGGTGCTGGAGCACGATCGCGTACTCGACTACTCGCGCTTCGACATCGGCGGCGAACCGAATGCGCGCAGCAAGGGCAAGCTGTCTGCGTACCTGTTCAGCGACCGCGGCATTTACCGCCCGGGCGACACCTTCCACGTCGGGCTGATCGTGCGCGCGGCCGACTGGGCGACCAAGCTCGCCGGTATTCCGCTGCAGGCGGAAATCGTCGATGCGCGCGGTGTGACCGTGGAGTCGCGCAAACTCAAGCTGGTTGACGGCGGTTTCGACGAGATTTCCTACGCGACGCAGGAAGCCGCGCCCACCGGCGCCTGGAGCGTGAATCTGTACATCGTCAAGGACGGCAAACCGGACGCGCAGATCGGCTCGGTCAATGTGCAGATCAAGGAATTCCTGCCCGACCGCATGAAGGCGCAGGCGCACCTGTCGCGCAACGTCGTGGAAGGCTGGATCAAACCCGACGACCTGAAGGCCGAATTCGAATTGCAGAACCTGTTCGGTACGCCGGCGCAGAATCGCCGGGTCGAAGCCACGCTGAGCCTGGCTCCCTATTTTCCCTCGTTCCGCAATTACCCGGGCTACCGCTTCTTCGATCCGCAGCATGCGAAGGAGGGCTACAGCGAGCCGCTCGGCGAACAACAGACCGACGACAAGGGACTGGCGGAATTCAAGCTTGACCTCGCCAAATACGGCGCGTCCTCCTATCAGCTGCGTTTTCTCGCCAAAGGTTTCGAAGCCGAAGGCGGGCGCAACGTGGCTGCCGAAGCGCATGCGTTGGTGTCCTCGCTCGACTATCTGATCGGCGCGAAGGCGGTAGACAATCTGGATTTCGTCACGCGTGGCGCGGCGCGCAGCGTGAATCTCGTCGCGATAGGGCCGGACACGGCAAAAATCGCGGTCAGCGGTCTGAAAGCCGCGATCATCGAACGTCGTTACGTGTCGATCCTGACCAAGCAGGATTCCGGCGTCTACAAGTACGAGTCCAAGGCCAAGGAAGTCCCGGTTTCGGAAAAGCCGCTCGATCTCGCGCAGGCTGGCAGCGATTTCGCGCTGCCGACCGACAACCCCGGCAATTACGCGCTGGTCATACGCAGTGCGCACGGCGACGAGTTGAACCGGATCGACTACACCGTCGCCGGTGAAGCGAACGTATCGCGCTCGCTGGAGCGCAATGCCGAGTTGCAGTTGAATCTGTCCAAGCATGATTTCGCGCCGAACGAAGACATCGAGGTCGCGATCCGCGCGCCCTACGCCGGTTCCGGCTTGATCACGATCGAGCGCGACAAGGTCTACGCGCACAGCTGGTTCCACAGTGCGACCACGGGTTCGGTGCAGAAGATTCGCGTACCGGCGGATTTCGAAGGCGACGGCTATGTGAACGTGCAGTTCGTGCGCGATCCGGCTTCGGACGAAATTTTCATGAGTCCGCTGAGCTATGGCGTCGTGCCGTTTTCGGTCAATCGCGATGCGCGTCGCGTCACGCTGAAAGTCGACGCACCGGCGCTGGTGAAACCAGGCGACACGTTGAAGATGAAGATCAGTGCGACGACGCCGACGCGCGCCGTCGTGTTCGCGGTGGACGAGGGAATTCTGCAGGTGGCACGCTACAAGCTCGGCGATCCGCTCGAATTCTTCTTCAAGAAACGCATGCTCGAAGTGCGCACGAGTCAGATTCTGGATCTGATCCTGCCCGAGTTCAGCAAGCTGGCCGGCATGGCCGCCGCGGGCGGCGATGCGGACGATCTGCTTGCGCGGCATCTGAATCCGTTCAAGAAAAAACACCAGCAGCCGGTCGCGTACTGGTCGGGCATCGTCGATGTGAAAGGCGACAAGGAACTCAGCTACGCCGTGCCCGACGATTTCAACGGTCGCCTGCGCATCATGGCTGTGGCCGTGCGCCCGGAAAAGATCGGCATCTTCGAGAATTCGACCACTGTGCGCGGCGACTTCGTGTTGTCGCCGAACGTGCCGGGCATGGTCGCGCCGGGCGATGAAGTCGAGATCAGCGTCGGCGTCGCGAACAATCTCACCGGTCTTGGCGGCAAGGAGATTCCGGTCAAGCTGACGTTGCAGCCTTCATCCGCATTCGAAGTCGTCAACGGCGGCGATCAGGAATTGAAGCTCGGCGAGATGCGCGAAGGCGTGGCGACCTACCGCTTGCGCGCCAAGCCGTCGCTCGGGCCGGCGAAACTCGAGTTCCGTGCGAGTTACGGCGACAAGTCGGCGAAGATCGCGACGGAAATCTCCGTACGCCCCGCTGCGGCGTACCGCACCGAGCTGGCCGTCGGCCAACTCGATCAAGGCAAGGCCGACGTGACGCCACTGCGCGACATGTACGAGCCATTCGTCAAGCGCGAAGCTGCGGCCTCGTATACGCCGCTGGTGCTGGCGCAGGGCCTGTCGCTGTATCTGGATTCGTTCCAGCACATGTGTACGGAGCAGCTGGTCAGCAAGGGCATGCCGGCACTCGTACTCGGCCAGCATCCGGAATACGGGCGCATCAAGAGCGGCGACGACGCCAAACGCGGCGATCCGCTGCAGGCGCTATACGGCGTGATGCATACGCGCCAGAACGGCGAGGGCGGCTTCGGTCTGTGGACATCGACGCCGGAATCCGTGCGTTATGTGTCGGTCTATGCAGTGCAGTTCCTCATCGAAGCGAGCGAGCGCGGCCAGAAACTGCCGGGCGACATGATGGCCGGCGGCGAGCGCTATTTGAAGCAGCTCGCTGCCGACGAAAGCGACGGCTCGCTGGCGGGCCTGCGTGAACGCGCGTATGCGACGTACCTGCTCACGCGCGAGGGCAACGTAACGACGAATTATCTCGCCGCATTGCAGAAGCGGCTGGACGAAAAGTATGCCGACAAGTGGCACGACGATCTCGCCGCCGCCTACATCGCTGCGACGCTCAAGCTGCTCAAGCAGGACAAGGATGCCGAACGTCTGATCGCCGGACCACAAGCCGTGCTCGTGCGCTCGACGATCGAGAATGCATTCCGCTTCGAACGTTACTACGACCCGCTCGTGCGCGATGCGACGACGCTGTACCTGCTGGCGAAACATTTTCCGGAGCGCGCGCGCGCGCTGCCACCCGAGGCGATCGGGAATATCCTGCGCGTAGTGCAGCGGGGCTGGTACAACACGCTGTCGTCGGCGTGGACGATTCTTGCGCTCGACGCCTACGGTTCCTCCGCGGCAGCGGACGGCAAGCTGAGTCTGAACGAACTGCACAAGGACGGCGCTGCATCTTCGTTCGGCACGCAGCAGGGCAGCCTCATGCGCGGTACGTTCACGGCAGGCGCGACCGGGGTGCGTGTGCAGAACGATGCGAACCTGCGTGCATGGTACGCGGTCACTCAATCCGGCTTTGATCGCACAGCCCCGACCACGGAACTCAAGCAAGGTATCGAGATCGTGCGCGAGTATACAAATGCGGCCGGGCAAGCCGTGAGCGCGGCCAAGCTCGGCGAGGAGCTCGATGTGCATGTGAAGATTCGCGCGACGGAGGCCGATAGTGTCGGCAACGTGGCCATCGTCGATCTGCTGCCGGGCGGCTTCGAACCCGTGCTGACGCCGCCACCGGCACCCGAGCCGTCTGCGGAAGCCGGCAGCGAAGAGACTCCCGCCGCCCAACCCGCATGGCGCTCGCCGATCGGCACCGCCGCATCGACGTGGGCGCTCGAATATGCCGACGTGCGCGACGACCGTGTCGTGATCTACGGCACCGCGCTGCGCAACGTCGAGGAGTTCGTTTACAAGATTCGCGCGACGAATGCAGGCGCGTTTGTCGTACCACCGGCGTACGGAGAGTCGCTGTACGACCGCAACGTGCAGGCGCGGTCGCTGGGCGCAAAGATCGAGGTGACCAAGAAGTAAGCGAAAGTCATTCCGGCAATCGCTGCCGGAATGGCGAGCAAGGAAGACGGATGATGCGATACCTCAGCAAACTGATCCGCCGTTGCCAGAATTTCCTGGTGGTCACGTTGCTGATCGTGATTGCGCTGGTTGCCGTTCGCCTATGGCCGCATCAACCGCTGGCGGAACTGGCGCCGACCTCGACGGCCGTCTACGACGACCACGGCCGCCTGCTGCGCTTGACCCTGGCCAGCGACGAACGCTATCGCCTGTGGACGCCGCTACGCGAGCTACCGCCGGCGCTCGTGCAAGCCGTAATGCTGCAGGAAGACGCGTGGTTTCGCTGGCATCCCGGGTTCAATCCAGTCAGCCTCGTGCGCGGCGCGTTCGTCACCTACGTGCGCGGCGGCAACCGTCAGGGCGGCTCGACGCTGACAATGCAGCTCGCACGGCTGATGTATCGGCTCAACACGCGCACGCCGGCAGGAAAACTGCGCCAGGTCTTGCGCGCCGTCGAACTTGAACTTTGCTATTCGAAGGACGCGATACTGGAGGCGTATCTGAACTTTGCGCCCTACGGTCGCAACATCGAAGGCGTCGGCGCGGCCAGTTTGATCTATTTCGACGAACCGGTTGCGCAGGTGACGCTGCCGGAGGCGCTCGCGCTGGCGGTGATTCCGCAGGATCCGAGCCGGCGCGTGCGCGATTTGGCCGGCGAATCCGACGATGTCATCGGTTCGCGCCTGCAAGCGGCGCGCGCGCGCCTGTATGCGCGCTGGCTTGCACAAAATCCGCCGGACGCGACGTTCGCGTCGCTGATGCATCTGCCGCTGCGCCTGCGCTCGCCGGAACATCTGCCGTTCGCGGCGCCGCATTTCGTCGAGGAAGTGCTCGCGGATCGGCGCATACAAGGTCAGTCCGCGCAGCCGGTGCTGCGCACGACATTGAATCTCGATCTGCAGCATCTGCTCGAGCGGCAAGTCGCCGCGCACGTGGAGCATGGCGCCGATCGCGGTGTGCGCAACGCGGTCGCGCTGCTCGTCGATACACGCGATCTCGGTATCAAGGCACTGGTCGGGTCAGCGGATTATTTCAATGCGGCGATCGCCGGACAGGTGAATGGCGCCGCGGCCAAGCGCTCGCCCGGGTCGGCGCTGAAACCCTTTATCTACGGGCTGGGTTTCGATCAGGGCGTGCTGCATCCGCAGACCGTGCTGCGCGACGTGCCGACGTCATTCGGTCCGTTCACGCCGGAGAATTTCGACGGCCGCTTCCTCGGGCCGGTGACGGCGACCGAAGCGCTGGTGCGCAGCCGCAATATTCCGGCCGTATACATTGCGGCAAAATTGCAGAATCCGGACTTCTATCAGTTCCTCAAGGATGCCGGCGTCAGCCGCATGGCCTCGGCAGATCATTACGGGCTCGCGCTCGTGCTCGGCGGGGGCGAGGTGACGCCCGAGGAATTGGCGCGGCTTTACGCCATGCTCGCGAACCGCGGCGAACTCGCACCGCTTCGGCATCTGGCTGACGACACGCGCGCCACGCCGGTGCGCGTGCTCAGCGATGAAGCCAGCTTCATGGTGCTCGACATGCTGCGCCAAAACCCGCGCCCGGACGACAGCGCAATCTCGCAGCCGGGCCGCCTGCCCATATATTGGAAAACCGGGACCTCATGGGGTTTCCGCGATGCGTGGACAGCCGGCGTCGTCGGTCCTTACGTCATCGTCGTGTGGATTGGCAATTTCGACGGCAGCAGCAACCCTGCATTCGTCGGTGTGGAAACGGCGGCGCCGCTGTTCTTCCGCATCGCCGACGCCCTGCGCGCACGCGATCCGCGCCTGGCCGAACCAGCGCACGCGCCGCCGAAGAACCTCAAGCGCGTGCAGGTATGCCTCGCCAGCGGCGATCTGCCGAATGCGTGGTGTCCGCAGCGCGGCAATACCTGGTTCATTCCCGGCAAGTCGCCGATCCGCGTCAGCAACGTGCATCGGCCGATCGTGCTCGATAATGCGAGCAATACGCCGGCGTGTCCGCCGTTTGACCCTGTGCAGACGCATACGGAAGTTTTCGAATACTGGCCCTCCGATCTCGCCCGTGTGTTTCGTCAAGCCGGCATTCCGCGACGCAGTCCGCCCGCTCTGCCGGATTGCGATAACGGCGCCGAGCAAGGGCAGGCGCCGCAGATCACGTCGCCCTTGCGTGGCGAAACCTACACGCGTCGGGTCAGCCGCGGTGGCGCAGAACGCATCGCACTGAACGCGACGGTCGACGCGAACGTGCAGAGCGTGTACTGGTTCATCGGCGATGATTTCGTCGGTGCGGCGAAGGCGGGCGAGCCGCTCTTATGGCAGCCGGATCTGGCCGGCAATTTCACCGTGCGCGCAATCGATGATCACGGTCGCGCGGATGCGCGAGCTCTGCGGGTGGAAGTAACCGAGTAGCCTAAAGGAGACGGAGCGCGAACTCTGTCTGTACTGAGCGCATCGCTAGCCGCTATGCTCGGTATTCGGAGGTGAGGCATGCGAAATGGATTGATGTTCGCCGTTCTGGCGTTGGTGAGCGGCTGCCAGGCGGTTGCTCCCACACGCAACAGTGCGGCACAAGGCGACGCGTTGGCGCGGCTCCAGTCGGCATTGCCGGGTGAGTACGACAATCATGAACAGGCGCTGCGGGTAAAGAGCGGCGTGACGGCGCCGCACCTGCGCGAGACTTGGAGAGCGCTCGGCGACGATTTCTGGTTATGGCAGCTGCAGCAACTCGATACGCCGAATGCCACCTCCGCCATGTGGTTGTACCGCATCGCCAGCGTGGAAGGGCGGATCCGATTGATACCCCATCGTGCGCTCGATCCGGCAATCGTCAAGACCGCGCTCGACGAAAAGTCGCGCTTCCGCTTCGATGCCGCGCAATGGGCCGAGCTCGCGCCGTGCGCCCAGACCGGCGAGTGGAAAAGTACACAATTCAGTGCGGCGGCCGATGCCGGCGCGTGCAGTGCATTGCTGTCCGGCCTCGGCGAATCCGCCGGCCTGCTGCCGCTGCGCCTCACGCTGACGGGTGACACGCTGCATTCGGTTACGTTTGCCGACCAGGCCCGCGGTGCAGGCGCGGGCATTGATGCGCGTCGCCTGCGTTGGTTCGGCGGCTGGGCCGCGATCAATGGCGGCGGGCCGAAGGCGCAATCCGACAATCAGGATTGGCATGTGCAAAAGGATCTGCGCCTGTCCAGCGAAGGCGGACGCGTGCCGTTGCGCTGGCGCGATGGCGCGCTGAGCGGGTGGACGCTGGAACTGGCGCGCACCAGTTATCCCGAACGCAAGCTCGACGTGCTGCAGCTGAATCTGATCGATGATGCGAGCGGACGCGTGCTCGATTACGTATGGGCGAATCCGGAGACGAATGCGCTCGGGTTCAATCTCGGGTGGCTGCAAGTCGGACTCACCGAGTCGGCACCGGCCTCGAAGTAAGCGTGCAACTACACCGCTTGCCGGAAAATGCTCCTGCATTTCCGACCCACAGGGATGTGGGAAGTGCCCGCAGGTGCCGGGAGCACCGGT
>Ga0070666_10001680_pt1 | contig 13498 bp, 16 predicted proteins | sample KBSS23metaG_FD_64677 | JGI IMG/M metagenome (GOLD analysis project Ga0070666, IMG submission 64677) | Switchgrass rhizosphere microbial communities from Kellogg Biological Station, Michigan, USA - KBS S2-3 metaG | ecosystem: Host-associated > Plants > Roots > Rhizosphere > Soil ... | reverse complement strand
CCGGAAGATTCAAGTAGCGCGCCAAGATCAACAGAACTCTCACTCATAAAGTCTTCGTGATTGTGCCTCAGGTCAATACGACTCAGATGAGGATTACTCGGACGACCAATCCTCGTCTTCGTCATCTGCGTCCCAATCTCGTTCTGCCCACGGCATCTTCTCGCCGTCGATCTCATCTAAATGAAGTAGAAATGCTTCCTTTCTCCGGTGAAGGACGCTCGCAATTGCCAATCCCTCTTCGCGCAACTCCTGCGCCTCTTCAGCCAACTGGGGCCAGTGAGTCGCCGCATACTCTAGCCAATAGACTGCCTCGTCCGCGTTGCCGCAGCAAAGGTCCAATCGATAGAGCGTGTGACCACGGTCGAGTCCGGAAACGATGCCCGCGTATTTCGGGCCGATCATGACCGAGGAAATATTTAGCTGGGCTGCGACCGGATCATTCTCTTCGGCCCCGCCCGGCGCTTTCGCAACCATCTTTCGAACAGCGACCGCAAACTCGAGCGCTTGTCCCGCAATTCCTTCTCGCTTTCGCATTGCTGCCATATTCTAGCGCGACGAGCAAGCGATGACTTCCCACTTTTGCGGCAATGTTGGCGGCTACGACTAAAAATCAAAAAGGCGATTGACAAATTGCCGCGAACATCCTATCATCCCCGTTATGGACGTCCGAAGGAAGTCGCAGCTTCCTTGGCGCACCAACCGCTAAGGATTGATGCGGACGCTCGCACAAATCATCATCTCCGATCCGTGGGATTGGGTGGCCGAGCATGGCTCCGGCCCCTACCGCGCCATCGTGCTCGCGAGGTCCAATGATCAAGTCTTTGTTCGATGCGAAGAACCGATCAGATACAAGGATCAAACAACGAACTTCTTACTCGGAACGATCAGGTCTTCAATAACTCCTGAGGGAAACATCGCATCGACCGCCCCGATGCCCTGCGACTTCATCCCCGTACCCCAAGAGGTTTGCGCCATGGATGATCCCCAAGATCTCATGCTGGCCGCGTCGACCTTTGGCCGCTCCTGGTCAAACGGAGGCTTCTTGGGCAGCATCACCCTCTCCAATCAGACAAAGTAAAGGGGGAACAAGCTGGCGGTGAACAACAATATGTTGCGAGGACATTCGCAAAGGAATTCGTAGAATCGCCGTGCTTCGTCGTGAACTATCGACTTACGAAACCTACCCAATCACGCTAAACGGAACAAGCTCACGCACCACGCGATTCTGCTCATTCACCAAAACGATCTTCGGTTCGATTGGCTCATCGGACAGATCGAAAGCTGCAATGATGATTCGATCTCCCGCCTTAAAGAAATGCGCTGCGCCGCCGTTCAGACCGATGACTCCCGGAGGTCCCGCGAAAACATAAGTCTCGATTCGCGCCGTATGATCGACCGCCCAAATGTGGACGAGTTCTCCGTCCTGCAAACCCACCGCATCCATCAGTTCACAACTGACTTGGATGCTTCCCACATAATCCGGGTTGGCGTACGTGATCCGGGCGTGATGGATCTTCGATTTGAGTAACTGTGAAAGTCTCATATCAGGACTCTTGAGTTCCTACGGCGGACATTTCTTCTTCATCCGCGTTCGGGGCCTTAGACTTGGGCCTCCGATAGAACGCAGCCATCAGGCCGCCGAGGGTTAGGATACCAGCGCCAATCCAAACGAGACTGGTCAACGGCTTATAGAAGAGCTCCATTGGGTAGATCGGCTGCCTGAAATAAACCTGGAGGTTGGCAGCCCCAGTTCCCGCTTCGATCGTCGACATGGTCACGTAAAAATCCGGGCCCGCATCTGCCAGTTCTTCCTGCAAGCCATTCGCCGTCATCGTCAATCCAGGCTTCGGATGATAGACCTGACCGTCGAACGTCAAGTCCACATTCGCCTCGAATCGCGTTCCCATCTGTCCAGGCTTGCCGTGCATTTCAAACCCGTTGTATGTGAGCTTGAACATCTTGTTCGTGTCGGTCTGTCCTTTCTCGAATTTTTTCGATCCCGGATACACCGTCATGATCGGATCGCCCAAAGAAAGATAAAGGTCGTGCGAAAACGAGTGATCGATGAACGGCCAGCGCATGCTGTTTGGCTGTCCCGTACTCTCGTTCATGGTTGGCAACCAGTAAAGACCTGGCAACGCCGTGAGACGCAAGCCATCTGCATTGCTGATCTCCACCGGCAGCTTTCCGTTCTTGTCGCCTTCCGTCAATCCTTGCCAGTGACCAGGAATAAGCGTATAGCCGAACGCGCTCACGGGCTCACCCGGCTGCGCTACGACTTGTTCTGATCGCTCGAATCCTCGTGAGATGATCAACCCACCCATCAGGACCGCAACGCCGATGTGAGCGACAAACCCGCCGAAGGAGAACACCTTCGCCCGTTTGGACATCTCCGCGATGCGCCAGATATTTCCGACCAGCGCAAAGATGCAAAGGAACATCAGCAAGAGCATCCACGGCACCAACGGCATATGACCCTTGAAGGGAAGACCTACCATGGCCGTTGGATCGAGCGGCATTCCAATCCTCGGCAGTTTACAAAGAAAGAATCCGACCCCGGTCAAACCGATCGTCACACAGAAAACGTCTCGCACGCGTGGCCAGAAATTTTTCCCAAGTGATTGCCAACTCACAAAAGGCACGATCGCGACGAGGAAGATGATCGGTAAAAAGAACCAGGAAACGACAAGGTGATACAGCGGCTCCTGAACAACTTTGGAATCTCGCTTTGCGATCGCCATGAAGAAGGGAATGCTCATTCCAATCGCGACCGCCGCGCCCAGCATCGTGATCAGATACACGCCGATCTTATAGAACCATTCACGTCCGTACGCCGGAGCGGCACCGTCTGACTTTGCTCCCATCACTCCGCGCGCGATCCACAAACCCATAAAACCAAAAACGCTTACGACCAGCAAAGCCAGCAAAATCCATAACGCGGATCTCTGCATCTCGGCAAAGCTATGAAGGCTCGCGTTCTGCAAATAGCCGGAGCGCGTCAAGAACGTGCCGTACACAAATGTGATGAACGGCAAGCCGCCCAACAGCAAGGTCGACGCAAGCCATCGCCCCTTTGTCGTCTGCACGATGAGCGCGTGCAACAGGCCGACGACCATCAGCCAAGGAACGAAGCTCGTGTTCTCAACCGGGTCCCACGCCCAGAAGCCGCCCCAGCCAAGCGTTTCATACGCCCACATGCCACCCATGCAAATGCCGAGACCCAGAACTGCAACCGAGACGAGTGCCCACGGACGAACTAACCTCGCCCAATCGAGCAGATTGCCAGTCAGCATCGCACTGACCGCGTAACAAAACATCACCGTCAGGGATCCAAATCCGAGGAAGATAGTCGGCGGATGGATGACAACCCAATAGTTCTGCAGTGACGGCGCCAACCCCGCACCGGTGGTCGGGACAATGATGCGCCCCTGGTGCAGCACTCCATCCAGAAATCCAAAGGGCGTTTCATAGGCCAAGATCCCGCAGAGTGATCCCAGGAACACCGCATAGATCGCCACGTACCACCGGCGGTAGATCCCTGCGGAAGAAAATGTCAACAAACCGAAGATCGCGGAAGTGACCGCCCACAACAAAAAACTTCCTTGCTGTCCTGACCAAACGCTCGCGATCTTGTACTTCAGCTCGTTCGCGACGTCGCCGTGTTCGTAGATGTACTTAAATTCGTATTGGTTGCCAACGAACAGGGAAGCGAGACAAGCAAAGGCACCGAACAGAGTCAACGACCCGATCACGAACATCCAGTTCGACAAGCGATCTCGTTTCAAGAAAGCGCCGATAAGCGAAATCAAGAACGCAACCGCGCCGGCAATGATGAACACTCGTCCCGCAGCGCCCGTGGTAAGCCCCCACTGAGGCGCAGAACTGAGGCTGATGATGTCTGGGGAGTTCAAGACCTATACGCCCTTCGGCGCGGTCTGTAGCGTCTTCTGGCTCTCGTACTTCGAAGGACACTTGATCAGCAACTGATGGGATACAAACACGTTCTTGTCGTTCATGCCGCCCACCGCCACAACCTTCGTCGCCTCGTTCAGATTGCCCGGCATGCTGCCAATGTATTGAACATCGGCCACTGCACCGGTTTGGTCCTTGAGCTGAAAAGAGATTTGGCCGTTTTGAGGATCGGTCTGAATCGAGGTCTTGACCAGGTCACCCGCAAGGTGGACCCCTTCCTCATGGCTTGCTTTTGCCTGCGCCACCGTAACGTAAGGGCTGGCGTTTCGTATAAAGGCCGCGCACACCCCCACCATTGCGAGAGTGACGACGATGCCGGTAACAACTGCCCCTGGAACTCGCATAGTCGTCTCCTATTGTGGCCCATCGGACCCTAACTCTCCTACGCCAACGGGACCGCAGCGTCAGCACAACTGATACAGGAACCGGCCAACCTACTGAGGCGTTAACGTTCCCATAGAACGGGTTCAACCCAGCAAAAAGAGCCGTAGGAGATAAAATAACCGAGATGTCCCCGCTTCACCCCGCACGCTTCCTTGCCCCTGCCGCTTTGGTAGCAGCCACTTTGGCTCCTGCGATGGCGGGGCAGCAAGCCCAACAATACGGGACGATCTTCTTCAAAACGAACGTAGGCAGCTTCAAAATCCTGGGCGTCTCCGACAGGCCCGCAGAAGGAAAGCTCACCATATCCTTCACCGGCACCCTTCTGATTAATCAGAAGACGCTCGACGACCCCAAGGTCACTGCCAGCGGAAACCTACGTAAGGAATATAGCAACCCGAAAAGACTTCAAGAGGCATATCACGGAACCGGCACTCTCGTGATCCAGGGTCACTATCCCAGCATCCAGTGGTTCGGTCGCAACATGAGTGCCCAGTGGAACGGCTTTGGTATCGCGCGTCTAGTTGGAGAGTTCGACAAAGACCTCAACACCGGCAAGTATTGGTACATCCAAAATACGGCCGACGTGAAGGATTGGGGCACTCAGATGCTCGCGATCACCAACCCACCTAAGCCAGACGACTTCAAGCAGATTCCTCAAGCGCGCGGCGCAACAACTTCCGGCGGCACAACCGGCAAGTAATTTAGCCCCCGAACCCGCGACTCTCTTTATAGTCGTGGACCGATCCTCATAAGATCGCGCACACTGCGTCGCCTGGGCCTCTCGTGCTGATAAACTCAGCACTACCACTCGCTTCCGGCAGTGCAGAATCCTTTGTGTACCTTGGTGTCCTTGGTGCTCTTTGTGGTTATCCGAAAAACTGCAGAAGTTCAGAAAACTCAAGACTCAACACTCAACACTCGAAATCCTCTTGCTCCAAAACACCTTCCTCCACATTCCAGGCATCGCCAAAACCACGGAGCGCCGACTCTGGAAGGAAGGCTGTAATTCATGGGATGATTATCTCTCCGAGCCGAACCGTTGGTCCCTCGGTTCCGCAAACAAAACGACCGCTCAGCGCCATCTCGAGAAATCCCGCGAGGCCCTAAATCAACAGGAGCACCAATTCTTCCGAAGGGGTCTTGGCATGCGCCAAGCATGGAGAGCTTTTCCCGAGTTTCGAAACTCCTGCGTCTATCTCGACATCGAAACCGACGGTAACGGGAAGAACCAGCAGATCACGATGATCGGACTTTACGACGGCGACACCTACCGCTGCCTCATCCAAGGCGACAATCTCGAGAACTTCCGCGACATCATCTCCCACTACAGCATGATCGTCACTTTCTTCGGCGGATCATTCGACGTCCCCGTCCTCGAGCAGGAATTCCGCGGTGTGAGGTTCGATCAAATCCACATCGATCTCTGCCCAACCCTCGCCCAAGTCGGCGTCCGCGGCGGACTCAAGAAAATTGAAAAGCAGCTCGGAATCGAACGCAGCCCAGAAACAGAGGGCCTAACCGGCCGCGACGCCGTATTCCTCTGGCGCAAATATCAACAACGACGAGACGAAGCCGCACTGGATCGCCTTATCGCCTACAACAAAGAAGATTGCGTCAATCTGGAAAAGCTTGCAGAGTTTGCGTACGACAAGCTAAGAGCCACGACTTATCCGAAGTCGCCTCAGCTCAGCCTCCAGTATTGAACTCCCAATCGGAGTTCTGCCTATCGTGCCAATTTCGCACGTCACCTAGCTGTCGAGCACCTAAGAGCTTGTCGAAATCCAAGTCGGCTACCGCGATCCCCTCTTCGTTCATCCGAGTGCGGGCCAACACACCACTTGGCGGAAATGGGTTAATCGTCGGACAGTAAATTGCACTCCATCCGCTCGTGGTGCGAACGGGCTCGCGTCCGATGTTGCCCACCAACGACGAATGGGCGACAAAGACCTGATTCTCGATAGCACGCGCCTGGCAACAATATCGCACCCGAGAAAATCCGTGTGGCGTCTCTGTATAGGCCGGCACGCATTGTAAAAGCACGCCACTCTCTGCCAACGCCCGACCCGACTCTGGAAACTCGGAGTCGTAACAAATCGTCGCCCCGATCCTTGACTCCGGCAACTTCGTAAGCCCCTTACCCGGAAGAAGATCCCAGATTTCCTTTTCGTAGTTCGTCAAGTTGTTCTTCACTGTCGTCACCATGCCGAGCTGTGGATGAGCGACCGCGCACACATTGTAAATTCCTTCTTCCGTCGCCTTGAAGTGCGAACCACCGACAATGATCATCCCGCTCGATTCACTGATCCTCTGGAGCCACTCTTCAATCGCCGGCCCGTACTGCGCCAGATACTTCGCAACGTTGACTTCCTTCACTTTTGGCTCAAGCTGGATGAGCTCCAACACGAAAAGCTCAGGCAACACCAGAACGTTCGCCCCCGCCGTGTGAGCCTCCGTCACAAAATCGAACATGTGGGCAAAGAAATCTGCGTCCCCCGACACAGGGCGAAGCTTCCAAGAAACTGCCGCGACTTTATAATTCATGGCTGCCAGTCAAGAAGAGCAGCGGCATTAGCCGACTCCTCATCTTTCATATAGTCGTGTATGACGCCCAAGAATCTCAAGCCGTAGCGCAACAGTGGGGTCAAGGTCCTATCGGTACCCCCGCCATCCACAACCCAAGAAGCATACGACTCGACCGTCGGATTCTCCGCCGTCCGACTCCATTCTAAGTATCCGGGCAACCGGCAGCCAGTTCCGTAACGAGCCAAATACAGCCGACGCACGACCCCAAACCGAGCCTGATACAGAGCCCTCCCAACTCCTTTGCCACGCCAATCCGGATGAACGCTGATATCCAAGCCGTAGAGCGTCGTCCCAGAAGGATCGTGCTCAGTAATGAACGGCCCGCCAACCGACTCCGACCACGGCGAATGAGCATTCCAGCGATCTTCGGAGATCACGCAGTTGCTCACGCTCCCAATCACCAGATTGCCCTCGACGGCCACGAATTGACCGCGCGGGAAGACCTCAAGGTGGCGGCGAAAGTGCGCAACCTGGAAATGAAACTCAGTAGGGAAGGGAGGCGGAAAGCACGCGCTCTGCAGCGCTACCGCCCCGTCGATGTCATTCGCCGTAAATGGCCGGACGGTCACCCGGAAAAGCCTATCTTCTCCAGAATGCGAATCAAATCGTCGTCCGAGTAGAAGTCGATGGTGAGCTTGCCCGTTTGGCCGCTCTTCTGCAAGTGAACTGGACTTCCCAAGTACGTCGCGACCTGATCTTCCAGAGCTCTCAAATTCGGATCATCGTCCACGCGAGGCGCGTGAACAACTGCGCGCGCGGGCGGCGGTGGCGCCATTTGCGGTCGCACCACGCGCTCGGTCTCGCGAACATTCAATCCCTCTTTCAGGATTCGATCAAAGTGCGCGAGTTGCTCTTCCGCACCATCGATTCCAAGAAGTGCCTTCGCGTGGCCTTCAGAAATTAGGCCTTTGTCCAATCCTTCTTGGATCGGCTCCGGCAATTTCATCAATCGCAAAGTGTTCGCAACAGAAGCACGCGCCTTGCCCACTTTCTGAGAAACCTGTTCTTGCGTCAGCTCGAACTCTTCCATCAGCCGCTTGTAGGCACGTGCGCGCTCCATCGGACCGATGTCTTCACGCTGAACGTTTTCGATCACCGCGATCTCGAGTGAATCTTGATTCGATGCGTACCGAACAACGATCGGCACTTTCTTGACGCCCGCTAACTTCGCAGCACGCAACCGTCGCTCGCCTGCGATCAGTTCGTAAAAACCTTCCGATGTCGGTCGAACGACGAGCGGCTGCAGAACGCCATGCTCGCGAATAGAATTCGCAAGCTCTTCCAATGCCTCTTGGTCGAACACCGTGCGGGGCTGACGTGGGTTTGGCAGAACCGTATCTATCGCCGCTTCTCGCGGTTCGCTCTCAAATTCCTCGGCAATCAACTGAGATAAACCTCGTCCCAGTGCGCGTCTCATGACTTCCTTCGCCCCATATATAGGAACCGACGTAAAACGAGCCGTCTATGACGCGCCTTCGAATCCATTCGAACTAACATTCCTTACCTAGAATGATAGAACAATTTGTGGAAAACTTTTTGAAAAGGTCCCTTTTGCCAGGTGCGGCATCAGAAGCGCAAACCCTCTGTGAAACTCTGTGTCTCAGTGTCTCTGTGGTAGGTCTGAAAGTCTCTAGCGCACAGACCACAGGTTCGCAGACCCCGGTGGAAAACCAAGAAAAAAGCCTCCGCCGCGTCCCTTCGGCGAAGGCTAGAGGGAGAGTGCCCTTCGAGAAGCGGATGCTCGCAGGCTTGTGGCGCCGCAAGCTCACACTTGTCCTAATCATTGGCTGCTGCGATAACTCCTTCAGAGTCGCTGACGAAAACTGGCATTATTCCGATGCCCTCAGCACTCAGCCCTTCGAACCCGTCCGCTTCGCCTTCTCCCAAAGCTCATCCCACTCTTCGAAACTCAAACTCTCTAGTGGCTTTGTTGCAGTTGCCTCCATCGCCTGAAATCGAGCCGTAAACCGATTCAGCATCTTTCGCAAGGCTTCCTCCGGCTCAACCCCCGACCACCGGGCCAAGTTGACGGCCGTAAAGAGAAGGTCGCCCACCTCTGCCTCGATCTGCTCCTTCGATCCGGACGCCAACGCCTCGCGCAACTCCGCTTCTTCCTCGTGCAACTTATCGAACACGGCATCGATAGTCGGCCATTCAAATCCAACTCGCACCGCCCGCTTGCTCACTTCGTAAGCTCGAAGCAGAGAAGCCATTCCGCTAGGGACGCCCGCCAATCGAGAAGCCGGCTTGTCCTCGCCCTTCTCCTCGCTCTTGATCCGATCCCAATTCTTTAGCACTTCGTCCGCATCTGCCACCGACACATCGCCAAACACGTGAGGATGACGGCGCACTAGCTTCTCGCAAATCCCGCGCGCAACATCATCGATATCGTACGTGCCAGCCGCCTTCGCCATCTGAGCATGAAGCACCGGCTGCAACAGCAGATCGCCCAGCTCTTCGCGCAACTTGTCAACCGATCCACTGTCGATCGCATCGAGAACTTCGTATGACTCTTCCAGCAAATAGCGCTTCAAACTCTCGTGCGTTTGCGCCTGGTCCCAGGGACACCCTCCCGGCCCCAACAATCGGTCGACGATGTATGCCAACTCGTAAAGCGGTCCACTCTTCGCATCGGGTTTGACCACTAAGCCTTGAGATGCCGACCCTTCAAATGCCCTTACCCTTACTCCCGCGCGGTGCAACTCATCGAACGAGGGATGCGAAGGGTCCGAATGATAAACCACCGGCGACGCGAGCAACTTCTCTTTGTCGGAAGGCAACATCACCACCCACCCACCAGGCGGAATTACAACAGTTTCAACCACTGACTTGGAGCATACGCCACAACGAATCTTCCCCCCGAGGAACGAGAGGGGGAAGTACCGCGAAGCGGGGATGGGGGCGCACGCCGACGTAGTCAAATGCAAAAAAACACCTCCCCCGCATATGCAGAGGAGGTGTTTCAAATTCCGAGCTCCCAATTCCGAGCTCCGAGTTTCTAAGACCCTGGATCGACGTTCTGCATCGAGTTCCAAAGCTCTTGATACGTGGGCTGGGTGATCGTGACCTTGCTCTTCGTACGCATGTCGTTGATCTCCTTAGCCAGATCAGTCTTGCCCTGGCTCTTACTGATCATCAAAGTGCGACGGATCGAGATCGTCATCGCCTTATCGAGAGGCGCAAGCTTTGCTGGCAACGCCTCCACCAACTGATACTTGGCAACTGCAACGATATTCTGCGTTGTCTTTCCATCCTGATCGAGCGAATAGATATTCACCCAGGGCGTCGTTCCGCCGATCTTCACTCCACCGATCGCCTTCTGCGCATCGGCCGTAAAGTAGGTGATGGGAAGAGTCCCAAGATCGCCGCCGAGCGACTTAGTCACGTCGACACTGAGAGATTTAGCGACTTCTGGAAACGTCTTGCCAGATGAAAGAGCCTTATCGACCGCCGTCTGATCAGCAGGACTCCTCACCGCGATGAGTCGCGTATGAACCTGCTTGGGCGTCGTGTATTGCTCAGGATGTTTGGTGTACTGAGCCTTCACTTCCTGATCCGTCACCGTGATTCCATAAGTCTGAAGTTTGAACTTGCAGAGGTCGTACTTCACCATCGTGCGAAGATCATTCTCGGTAAGGCCCTCATCGGCGCTCTCTTTCAAGTAATTCGGGTTTGCCGTTTTGCGAGCGTCCAATTCGTCCGTAATCTCTTGCTCCGCCGGCAATACGCTCTTCTGTTTCGCCAACTGAAAAATCAGCTTCTCGCCAATCAACTGGGTGAGCGTAAAGAATCCTGGAGTGCTCTGGACCATCTGGCCACCAAAGCGCATGCTCACGCCGGGCAGAAACTCCATCCGGTGGTAATACTCATTCCCGGTGATCGACTCCCCGTTTACCGTTGCGATCACCTTGCTCGGGTCAACCTGCGCAGATCCAAACGCTGCAAATCCAAATACGGCCGCAGCCATCCATGTTCTAATCAAATCTGTATCCTCCCTGGTCCGTTACCCTGATTCTGCCAGGGTTCTAACGTCAGACGCTTGGGCCTACCGCCCGTTTGCTCTGATTTGTTCCTGTTATAGCTATCTGACCACATCCAGAGGGCCAAAGCTGTCCAAATCTCTTGTCCGGCGTGGAAAACTCCAACTCGAATTGAGATAGGCAAAGGCTCGTCAAATTAGCCAAGACGTCAAGGTCACATGGGCCAATTTGTCCAATTAGTCCAATCCGTCGACTACGACTTTCGGTCTACTTGCGCATAAGTGACTAACAAGAACCTCAGGGCCCTCCGGTTCCGCCACGGTGTTGGTCGGAAGCGTCACCCCTCTCCTTCTGAGTCGCTTCTGTAGGTTTCCGTTACGCTCGCAAAATTCGTAAAAGCGACGAGGAGGGGGAGGGGAAGGGGGTGGGGGTCAGTAAGCGGCCCCTTGGGAATCGCAAACCGATCCGTTAATTCCGAGCTCCGCGTTCCCAGTTCCGAGTTAGACGTCAGCGATTCACAAGAACCCTGAGGTCCTCATCGCCGACCGACTAGAACCCCTCCCCTGCAATCGCGGGGGAGGTCAATGAATCACCGACGAGCCAGCGAAGTCGTGATGAATTGTCGGAGGGACGGAGACTCCGCATGAGGCAAACGCCGACATCGGAGGGAGGGGGTGCGGCGAAGCCGGTATCTCTAATCCTCCCACTAAACTAACGGCTAACGAGAACACGAAGATCTTCATCGCCGACTTCCTTCTTCGTATCCGCCATCTTCAGGAATTCGTTGTAGATTTCTTCGAATCGCGCGTCCGTATAGGCGAATCCCATCTCCGCCAGCCGGTGCTTCAAACCATGGCGTCCAGAGCGCGCCGTCAAAATGATCTCGCTCTTCTCAGCTCCCACCATCAATGGGTCGATGATCTCATACGTAGACCGCTCTTTCAAAACACCGTCCTGATGAATCCCGCTCGAGTGAGCATAAGCGTTCGCGCCCACAACCGACTTGTTGCGCTGAACCACCATGCCCGTCAACCGCGATACCATCCGCGAGAGAGGAATCAAGAGGTGAGCATCGATTTTCGTATCGACCTTGTAAAGGTCATTGCGAATCCGTAAGCCCATCACGACTTCTTCCAAAGCCGTATTTCCTGCACGTTCGCCAATTCCGTTGACCGTTACTTCGACCTGACGCGCGCCACCCAAAACACCGGCTAACGTGTTCGCCGTTGCCATCCCCAAATCGTCATGGCAGTGACAAGAGAAAACCGCCTTGTCACTATTCGGCACGTTAGAGATGATTTCGGAAATCAGACTTTGATATTCGTCCGGGGTGCTGTAACCGGTTGTATCCGGCACATTGATCGTCGTCGCGCCCGCCGCGATGACCGCCTCTACAACGCGAAATACATATTCGCGATCCGCACGCCCCGAATCTTCCATGAAGTATTCGATGTTGTTCGTGTACTTCTTCGCGTGCTTGACCGCCTTCACACCCGTCTCCAACGCTTCGTCCCGCGACATGCGCAACTTGTGCTGGAGGTGATTCTCAGAAACGCCTAGACCTGTGTGAATCCGCGGATCTTCGGCTGGCTTGAGGGCTTCTGCCGCCACGTCGATGTCCTTTTCGCGCGCTCGAGTCAACCCGCAGATCGTAACACCCTTAAGCGTCTTAGCCAGCGTGTTAACCGCCTCGAAGTCGCCAGGCGAACTGATTGGAAATCCGGCTTCGATGATGTCAACCCCTGCCCGGACCAACTCCTTCCCAATTTCCAGCTTTTCCTGCATGGAAAGCCGCACGCCAGGACTTTGCTCTCCATCTCGTAGCGTGGTGTCAAAAACTAGAACTCGGTCAGACAAAAGAAGCACCTCGTATGCGCGTCGGGAATCTATTTGGATTATACGGCGCAGAACGAGCCGGTTTGCCCCTACGAAACGATGATTAAGGCTTTGAGTGTGCGACCCCGAAGGGGTCAGAAGCGATTAGCCGGTGGTCGATGAAGATTTGCCAAGCAAATCGAAGAGCCCACCGGTTGCTGCCGCCCACCGAATTCCACCCTGAAGGGGTGGCAGAACAAAGAAGGGTCAGGGGAATTCCCCTAACCCTTCGAAAGCGCCGCCCGGCCAAGGGCACAAATTGTCGTTAAAACTCTTCGGTCTGTGCCGGGATGTCCAAATCTACATGCCCGTTCTCGCGAATCGTATGCGAGTTTCGGCCGCCTTCGCGTCCGATCTGAGCCATGTGCTCACGATTCTTGCTCACCGATTCGCCGCCGCGGCGGCCAATTTCGGCCATATGTTGGCGATTCCGGGCAACCGCCTCACCGCCCTTCCGAGCGATCTGTTTCTGCTTCTCCGGATTCATCGCCGCAAAACCCCGTTCCTGCTTTTCTGCCATCACACTCTCCTTAGCAAATTGATTCAAAGCGGCGGATCAAGTCGGCTATAGACCCCGCCCCTTACTAGGTTGGAGGGTTAACCCCGGCTTCCTGTTCCAAACTTGGCGCCAGACTTAACGTTGAGTGGACTGTTCTAAGGCTAAATAGCCTCATAAATCGGTTCAAATCGGTCCAATTAGTCTA
>Ga0070666_10001677_pt1 | contig 13507 bp, 11 predicted proteins | sample KBSS23metaG_FD_64677 | JGI IMG/M metagenome (GOLD analysis project Ga0070666, IMG submission 64677) | Switchgrass rhizosphere microbial communities from Kellogg Biological Station, Michigan, USA - KBS S2-3 metaG | ecosystem: Host-associated > Plants > Roots > Rhizosphere > Soil ... | reverse complement strand
TCGTCGGCGATCAAGGTCGAAGGGGCGCGGTACCCGGAACAATTCGAGAAGTTGGTGGGCCGGTAGAGTTGTAGGGGCGGTCTATGACCGCCCACGATTTTGCAATTGCGAGATTGTGGGCGGTCGTAGACCGCCCCTACAGGAGGTAACGCATGCCCGCATTTTCCGAATGGGAAAGTTTTTACGTGATCGTCGGGTCTTCTGCCGGCGCGCTGGTGGGCCTGCAGTTTGTTGTGATCACCCTCATCGCCGACATTCCAATCGTCCGAGACATGAAGCGCGCCAGCAGCGCGTTTTCAACTCCGAACATCGTTCACTTCGGAGCGGTCCTGCTTCTGTCTGCATTTGTCGCCGCGCCGTGGCGCAAAGTCGACGTCGTCGAAGATCTCTGGGGAGCGTTGGGGCTGGCTGGTGTGATCTACGCGGTGATCGTCGCCCGGCGCATGCGCATACAAACTGCCTACAAACCGGAATTCGAGGACTGGCTTTTTCATGCCCTGCTGCCGTTCGCCGCATACGCGACTCTGGTTGGATCGGCCTATGGGTCTCGACTGAATCTGGAAAAGGCCCTCTTCGGCGTTGGTGCCGCTGCGCTGCTGTTGCTCTTCATCGGCATTCATAACGCGTGGGATGCCGTCACCTACCACGTGACGGTCGTGAAGCCTCAACAATCGAACAACCGGAATAAGTAACGGCCACTTCGGCTGAACGCGTTTGAAGTTACCCGATCAGGTGTTTGAGGATCTTCACCAGGGCGTGCTGCTCCGCGGCGGAGAGACGATCCAGCCGGGCGGGCGGTTTGATCATGCGTTCAATGACGATTGCTCGGAGCCGGACTCCGGCAGGAGTGAGTTCCAGAACTTTCACGCGACGATCGGCCGAATGCGCATGGCGGCGTACCAGGCCTCGAGACTCCAGCCGATCCACAAGTCCCGTGACATTCGACGCATCGCAGGATAATGACGCGGCCAGTTTACCCATCGGGATTGGCTGGCCTGGTTCGATCAAGTGGAGCACGTGACACTGCGCCGCCGAAAGCTCAAACTCGCTCGCCAGCGACGGAAGGTCCGCTCGCTGGCTGAAGAAGAGCTTCACCATAAGTTCCCAGGCTTCACATGCTTCGGAGTTTGGAGATTTCATAAGTGCCTGATGTAACGGGCGTCATCAACCGCACTACATCCCAATAGTTGACACGCTCAACTATATGCATATCGTTCGCTTCATGACAAGACTTACCCTGATTTCTTTGGACGACACTGTCGTTTTCCCTGGAATGCCTGTCACGCTGGCCCTGGATTCCGGCAATGACAAGAATATCTTCCTGATGCCTCGACACGGCAACACGTACGCAAAAGTCGGAGTGGTCGCGGAAGTGACCGAGCGCGTCCAGCTGCCAGGGCGCGGATACGCCGTCTCTCTTAAGGGACTGCACCGCGGCGTACCCGGAGCGGCTCAAACCGATGCGGATGGCCGCCTCCGAGTCAATGTTGAAGAGCGTCCCGATATCGTACCGGCGCCGGTCGAAACGCACGACCTCGAACGGGAATATCGTGCCGTCGTGGAGGAGATCCTCGACCTTCGCGGAGACGATGGCCGGCTCAAAAGCTTTGTCCGTTCCATCACGCACACCGGAGCACTGGCGGATACGGCCGGCTACTCTCCCGACCTGAATTTCGAACAGAAGATCGAACTGTTGGAAACACTCAACGTCGTCGACCGCATGAAGCTTGCGCTGAAATTCCAGCAGGAACGGCTCGCCGAACTGCACGTGCGGCAGCGTATTCGGGATGAAGTGGAGTCCGGAACACAAAAACAGCAGCGGGAATACCTGCTGCGCCGACAGATGGATGCGATTCGCAAGGAGCTCGGTGAAAACGAGGGATCGGTTGCCGAAGAATATCGAAAGAAGATCGCCGACGCGCAAATGCCGGAGAAGGTTCAGCAGCAGGCCGAACGCGAACTCGGACGCCTGGAAAAAATGGGAGAGTCCAACGCGGAAGCATCGATGATTCGAACTTATCTCGACTGGCTTCTCGCCGTGCCATGGTCGAAGCGTTCCGACGAGCGGCTCGATCCAAAGTTTGCGCGGGAAGTACTGGACTCCGATCATGCCGGACTGGACGACGTAAAAAAAAGAATCTGCGAATACCTTGCCGTGCGCAAGCTGCGCACCGAGCGCGGATTCACCGACAATCGCAGGTCTGGCGCGATTCTCACGCTCATCGGACCTCCGGGAACCGGAAAGACTTCCATTGGAGAATCGATCGCCCGAGCCACGGGCCGCAAGTTCGTTCGCATGTCTCTGGGAGGCGTTCGCGATGAAGCCGAAATTCGTGGCCATCGCCGAACATATATTGGAGCTTTGCCCGGACGTCTGGTTCGTGCGCTTCGCGATGCCGGAACTATGAATCCGGTGATCATGCTCGATGAAGTCGACAAGCTTGGCGCCGATTGGCGAGGAGATCCATCATCCGCGCTCCTGGAAGTGCTGGACCCGGCTCAGAACCACGCTTTCCAGGATCATTACCTGGATGTGGAACTGGATCTGTCGCACGTGCTGTTTGTTGCTACCGCAAATGTGGCTGAAACCATTCCCGGTCCGTTAATTGATCGCATGGAAGTGATTCGATTCGATGGGTACACGACGGAAGAAAAGGTCTCCATCGCGCGGGGATACCTCTGGCCTCGCCAGATCGAACGAAACGGTCTGCGAATCGATGAGGTGACCGTGGAGGATTCGGTACTTCGCCAGATTGTGACGGAATATACGCGCGAAGCGGGAGTGCGTCAGCTGGAACGCGAGTTGGGAACGCTGCTTCGCAAGACAGCCACCGCGATCGCTTCGGGAGTGCGTCAGGCGCCTGTCGCCGTGGACTCGGCCGCAGTTCGGGAAGCGCTTGGCCGGACAAAGGTTCATCATGAAGCCGCCGCGCGTACGGCAACTCCCGGTGTCGCCACGGGACTGGCGGTTACCGGAGTCGGGGGCGATGTCCTGTTCGTGGAAGCCGCGGCCATGGCCGGCAGGAATGGGCTCGTGTTGACCGGGCAATTGGGCGACGTCATGAAGGAGTCCGCGCGCATTGCCCTCACATACGTGAAGAGCCACGCGGCACAGCTGGAAATCGATGAACCGTCGTTCGAAGGGCGGGAATTTCACATTCACGTCCCGGCAGGCGCGATACCCAAGGACGGGCCGAGCGCGGGAATCACCATTGTGACGGCGATCGCTTCCCTTCTCAGCGGACGTAGTGTCAAGAGCACGGTGGGAATGACAGGTGAGGTGACCCTGCAGGGTCGCGTTCTTCCCATCGGTGGACTGAAGCAGAAGGTCATGGCAGCCCAGGCGGCGGGATTAACAGAAGTGATTTTCCCAAAACGCAACGAACCGGACCTGGATGATCTCCCCGCCGATGTGCGGAAGCAGATGGAGTTTCATGCCGTGAGTACGGTGGATGAGGTCCTCGCGCACGCGCTGGAGACGAGCGAAGTCGCGAAGGTCGCGTAGTACACGAGAGAGTCGATGGTGGGAGGGGTGGCTCGAAGCGGAACCGTAACTTGTAAGAATTGCGCTTTGGAACCACCCCTCGCACGACCTTCGGTCGTGCTGCCCTCCTTACTAAGGAGGGCAATTTTTCTCACTTCAGTTCAACCCGGCCCTGGCCAGTCCAAGCATGGCGTCAAGTGACCCGGGTGTCGTTGGCGAACTTATATTCAATCGATTCCAGACATTGATGATCCCGATCGCAAACGTCAGCTCCGACATCTCCTTTTCCGAAAGTTGCGCGCGCACCTTTGTATAAAGGCCATCCGGAATTCCGTCCGATATCCTCGTGACGGCTTCGGTCCACTCCAGCGCCGCTCGTTCCTTGTCCGAGAACAGTGGAGACTCCCGCCAAACCGGAATATGGTAGAGCCTTAACTCGCGTTCTCCATGGATTCTGGCTTCCTTCACGTGCATGTCCAGGCAGAACGCACATCCGTTCACCTGTGATGCACGGATGCGGACCAGATCGAGAAGCGTCGCGCCGAGCGATCCGTTCGCGCTCTCCTGGCCCATTTCAAGCAGGCTTTTGATCAGGTCCGGGGAATGTTCGTTGTAATGAATTCTCATGTTTCTTTGTTCCTTTCTGACATGAAGACGAAGCGGGCGCAGGCAAACGTGACCGAACGAAAGCATGTCACAATTGGAGCGGATATCTCGTCTCTTGAAGCATGACCATGAGCGAAGACCATCTTAAAGCATGGGAATCCGATTGGAAGCAGTATCGGCCATTCCTGATTTCCTTTGCCTACCGGATGACGGGAAGCCTCTCGGAAGCCGAGGACCTCGTTCAGGATACATTCCTGGAATGCGCCCGTGTTCCGCGTTCGGAGATCCGCAATCCGAAATCATGGCTCACGAAGATCTGCGCCAACAAAGGCATCGATCATCTGAAGTCGGCTTACAAGCGTCGGGAAACATATCCCGGCACCTGGCTCCCGGACGCAATTCCAGACAGCCTGCAGGTATGGACCAATCTGCATGGAAGCGAATCGCCTGAGAAAACTCTCATTGTTTCCGAAAGCCTGACCACGTCGTTCCTGTTGCTTGCCGAACGCCTGACGCCGGAGGAACGGGCCGTCTATCTTCTGAGCGAAGTCTTCGAATATTCGTATAAGGAGATCTCTGCACTTCTGGACAAGTCCGAAGACGCGTGCCGGAAAACCGCACAGCGAGCACGGTCAGCCGTGCAATCGGCGCCGAAGTTTGACGCGAATACATCGGACTCGACGAACCTGATCGCACGATTTTTCGAGTGCGCGAAAAACGGCGACAATGCGTCGCTGATGGAATTGCTTTCCGACGAATCGGAATTCTGGGCTGATGGAGGAGGAAAGGTTCCCGCGGCGAAAATCATACTCACGGAGAGACCAAAGATTGCGCACTTTTTTGCCGCTCTTGGTACGTCGAAGGCATTTTCTCCCGGCGACTTCAAACTGGATTTCGCGGACGTCAGTTCACGTCCAGGCCTGGTCGTTTCGCGAAAACTTTCCTCCGGACTTTGGACCTTCGAGACAATCTTCTCGTTCGAAATCCGCGATGAAAAAATTGTTCGAATCTATGCGCAACGAAATCCGGATAAACTCAAAGGCCTGTTGGATGCGCAATGATCAAACCATCTGACATTGATGACATCACCTGGGAAGTCCTCACGGCGGCAAACTCCGGCGACGCGGTTGCCATGCGCCGGCTGCTTGCCGAGGATCCGGCCAGGAGCCGGAACGGATATTTTTATACGCCGCCGATTCACTTTGCGGTCCGTGAAGGACACGTTGAAATCGTGCGAATGCTGCTCGACGCCGGAGCGGATTCCGAATGGAACGGCCACTATGGCTTAAGCCTGATCGATCTGGCGAAGGAGCGCGGACATGACAACGTTACGGCGCTGCTTGAAGAAACGCGAACTCGGCGCGGAAGAACGCCGCCCTCGGAAACGCGCGAGGATCATCCGATTCACACTGCGGCGCAAGCCGGCCATGTGCGTCGTGTTCGAGCCCTGCTCGATGCGGATCCTTCGCTGGTGAATCGTGGGGATCGCGCCGGAGGCACACCACTTCATCGCGCAACCGCGGGTTCGGCACGTGAAGTCATTACGCTGCTGCTGGATCGTGGCGCCGATATCCATGCCATCCATGGGGTGGGGCTCGGAGCATCTTCGGGGTTCTCCCCACATGACGTCCAGGCCATCGATATCGCCGTGTGGGGCGGATTCGGAAGGAGTCCGCGCCCCCCGCTCTGGAAGATTCTGGTTTCATGTTTACGACATTTCCTGTGGAGCCGGTCTCGAACTGCTCAGGTGCGACCTCATGATGCAGACACCGCAAGGCTTCTTATCTCGCGTGGAGCAACGTACGATCTCACCATAGCGGCCGCACTGGGGGATCTCGACGGCATCAAGGCAATCCTCGACAAGGATCCGGAACAAATCCGCATTGCGCGGCCAAATGGCCGCAGGGCGCTCACGACAGCAGTCGAGTTCGGACATGATGACATTGCCCGTCTGCTGCTCGATCGCGGCGCGGATCCAACCTGGCCGGAACTGAATGCGGATGGAGGCGGAGCGCTTCATGCCGCGGCGCGTGCGGGCAATCGCGCACTCGTCGAACTTTTGCTGGCCCATGGCGCGGATCCCAACGCGCATTCGGACTCGGGTGGCAATTCGGTTTTCGCGGCGAAGACTCGCGAAATTCGCGAGCTTATCGAGGCGCACGGCGGTACCGTCGATCCCTACGATCTGGTCTGGATGGATGAAGACGACGAGGTGATGCGTCGCGTCAAATTAGATCCGAAATCCGCGGAGCTGGGCTGTGGCGGAGTGTTCACCGCTGTCGTGACGCGCGGGAAGCGCGATCTTCTCAAGAGGCTGCTGGATGCCGGAATCCGTGTTCCGGCTGTCGTGACCGGTTGCCAGTCTTACTTATTGGAGCAGCCGGACATGCTGCGCACGCTGCTGGATCACGGGATGAATCCGGATACATGCAACTGGCAAGGGCAAACCATGCTTCACATGCTGTGCAGACAGGACCCCCACGGAAAGGATAAGGAACTCAACACGCTGCGTGGCGGCATGCTGCTGGATGCGGGAGCAAATATTTCCGCCAGAGAAGATCAGTTCAGCACGACACCTCTGGGGTGGGCTGCGCTAAGCAACAACGAAGCCATGGTTCGCTTCCTGCTTTCACGAGGAGCGCCGACAAATCTTCCGGACGACAAGCCATGGGCAACTCCGCTCGCCTGGGCGACGAAACGTGGACATTCCGGGATTGTGAAAATCCTGCGTGACGCCGGGGCTTCGGCCTGAAGAAAAACGAATTTGATACTGCGGATTATCCCCCCAGAGCGGCGATCACTTCCCCGGCGTGTTCCACCATGTGCGCTGCATGCGCGCCGTCAATGTGCCTGGCGGCCTGTGTTTCAACCTCATGAATGAACGCCTCCAGCAGCGAAATCGCGACAGATATCCTGTTTCGATCCTGTGCGCTTTGGGCGGCATCCAATTTCGAAAGCAGACTGTTTCCGATGCCAACGTTATCGATATGCCCGACGGCTATCGCATGGTTCACGCAGTCCGCAAGCGCCGCAATCGTCGGCGGCATGGTGCCGGGACAAACTTCCTGGGCCTGTGCGGGCTTGTTGCCAAGCAGGACAGCCGCCGCTACCAGTATTGAAAATAAGAACATTCGCACTTTCTTTACCTCCCTCACGTGGGCTGCCAGATAAATAACTTTCATGTCGTTTCAGTTGGGTGATCCAAAGAACGTCCAGTGTCTCGCGTATAAATCAAATTCGGCCGGCAACCGTATGGCTGCGATCATAACCCAGGACAGCTTCACAGTTTGAAATCCGGTCCCGTCGGGTCCGACAGCATTCCTGATATGATGAGTACCATTGGAAGGTTATATGGCAGGACCGGTTGGTTTGGGACAACAAGGTTATGTCTCCTACAAAAGCCTCAAGAAGAACTGGCGCTTCGTGCTTTTCTCGACGGTAATCATTGGCGTCATTCTCTATTTTTGGGCCCGTTAGATCAGGCCAGGAGGGCCGGCCTGGCTTCCAACTCCGAACATCTCACGAAATCCGGCCCATCGTTACTCGCCGATATGCGGAGTGCCCCGGTCGAGTCTTCTCGACCGGGCTCGCCGCGGCTGAAGAGCTGACACTGCCGGAGTGGGGGTTGCCGGGAATTCGTGAATTTAAGAGGTGCTGACCGTCCAGCCGTTTGTAGTCCGAAGCGTGGTCACCGGGTGTCCCAACCGGATGACGCGCCTCGCGGCATTTTTTCCATGAACGCTTCCACGGCGTGGATTTGCCCGCCGTAGACCTTGAACATTTCCCAGCACGTCAGCGATTGCCCGGCAGCATCGGCGCCCATGACGGAACCGGCACCGAAATCCTGTCGAAGCCAGACAATGCCTTGTTCTTCGTCGACGGCGCCGACTCGGTACGTGATTTCGGAGAGACGCGGAATCTGCTGGGTCTTGATGTTGGTGCATCCCGCGAAAAAAGTGCAGCCGGGGCCGGCCATCAGCTGTCCGTTCTCGAAGCGGTACGTTTCCGGCGCAAACGGCGTATTCGCGCTCACGAAGCTGCCCGCTTTAAGCCCGGCCGGATATAGCGATGCAATGCGGATGGCTTCTTCGCGACTTTGCAGTTGCGATTTTTCAGGCGTGACGTTCATCGCAGGAGTGGCCGTCTTAAGCGCGGCGATTTGAAAGATCATGCCCTCGGCCTGATTTCGAACGACCATCGTTTCGATCTCGGTTACTTTCCTTGCGACGATCTTCAATCGGGCGGCAAGCATGATGGGCGTGCCATTTTCTTCAACGACGGCGTGAACGCCAGCGACTCCCTCACGAACGTCGAGTATCTCCTGGCGATACGGTGTGAGCTTCGATGCGGTCTTCCAGAGTCCTTCACCGAGTTTCATTTCTTTCGTATCTTCGGTGAATCGAACGGTGTCGGAAACAGGAAGTGCGCCGGGATTGTGTGCGACAAGCGAATCGAGATACTGGGTGATGAATTGCGACAGGCATGCACGATCGCAGGCCGGTGAAGCTCCGGAAGGGGACTGTGCGTGGATTGAAACGCTGAAAATTGCGACGACGAGAAGGAGAAGAAACAACAGGAGTGCACGTTTCATAAAACTCCCCTCCTGAGTCAGGAGGGGAAAGCGCGCGAAGCGCGCAGGGGTGGTTCCAAAGCCGAGATGGTTCGTGATGGGAACCACCCCTCGCACGACCTTCGGTCGTGCTGCCCTCCTGACTCAGGAGGGCAGTTTGCTTTCGCCGAGTTTGATTTGAGTCCGAAGATCATTTCTTCTGGGAAGCTGCCGTCAGCATCGCCTGGATTTCAGGCGATGCGGGCCGCGGCGCTGCTCCTCCTCGGCCACCGCCGGCAGAATTGGAACCTGCTGCAGCGAGTTCTTCGCCAGCGACGACGGGAGCCGGAATATTTGCAGTGCCAAAGTTCGCGGGAGCAGGTTTGGCGGGGACGCCCTTGGCGACATCGATCGGAGTCCTACCTGACCAGTCGAGGACATCCGTTTTGGCGCCATGATCCAAAAGATACTTGACCATATCTGTACGACCGGACTGGACAGCGGCATGAAGGGCCGTGAGTCCTTCAATGTTCGGCCAACCCGCGCTGCGGGACAGCCGCATCGAGTAAGTCAGTCGTCCGGTAACCTTTGTATTGATGTCTGCGCCGTGCGCCAGAAACAGATCGAGAAGTTCTGTATTTACCGCTGCAGGTGCGGCGACAGCACCACCACGTCCGCCTCCGCCAAGGCCGCCGGCTTCAATTCCAGCAGCGAGAAGAAACGGAGTGATTCCCATATCGAAAATGTTCGGGGATGCGCCATGATCCAGCAGAACTCGAATCACTTCCATGTCCGGCGGATTGTTCATCGTTGCACGATACAACGGCGTGGTTCCGGTGCTGAGCATCGGATCGGAGAAGCGTCCGCCGGAACCGGCTTCCGGACGACGCGCGCTGAGCGCCACATTTGGATCGGCGCCTGCTGCGAGCAACGCATTAATGATCTCCATGCTGGAAACTGCAGGACCCGGACGAACAGGGTTGCCCGCCACAGCCGGAGCCCCACCGCCTCCTGCACCTCCAACGGGACCTCCGCGACCGCCACCGGCACCGCCTCTTCCGCCGCCACCAGCTTGTCCACCACGACCTGCCGCAGCCGCCGGAGTGTTACCAACTGGAGCGCCCGGAAGAGCAGGAGCCACTGCGCCACCGGCTCCAGCGGGAGCCGCACCTCGGGCACCGCCAGGTGCACCCGCACCGGCACCGCCTCGTCCAGCGCCCGGAGCGCCGCCTCGGCCGCCGCCTCCGCCACCGGCACCAGCCGCGCCACCACCGCCGCCCGCAGGCTTATGGTCCACCGCGATGTAGAGCGGCGTACGTCCATACACATCCCAGACTTTCGGGTTGGCGCCGCGATCCAGAAGCAGCTTCGCCACATCGTTGTGACTGCTGTCGAGGGCGGTCATTAATGGAGTAATGCCTTCGAGGATATTTGGAACGTTGACATCTGCGCCGGCACCGACAAGAGCCTCGATACAGTAATAGCAGCCGTTACGAGCGGCATAATGCAGCGGGGTCAGGCCACCGTAGGAGTGATACTGAGCCCGGGGCTCCGATGTCATCTGGGCTGGCCAATCCATGGATTTGGCACGGGCCTTTACATTAGCGCCCTTGGAAATAAGAAGCTTCACCATCTCTTCCGCATTCTGATTCGCGGAAGCTGCCCACATCAGAGGCGTCTGCTCCTGGACCTTTTCGACGGTGTTCACGTTGGCTCCGGCATTGACGAGCATTTGCACCACTGTCAGATCGCCGTTCTTGATGGCAAGCATCAGGGCGGACTGTCCGTCATCGTTGGCGCCTTCGGGACCGGAGCCCGCATCGAGCAGCATCTTGACCAGGCGCGCATCGCCGAGTTTCACAGCCTCAGTCAGAGGCGTGGAACCGAGTTCGTTGCGAACGTCTGCTTTCGCCTTCTTCGCCAGCAGCGCTTCCATCAGTTCGTAGTCGACACGATAGACCGCCCAGTGAACCGGGCGCGTGCCGTCTGGCTGAGCTTCGTTCACATCGGCGCCCGAACGAATCATATCCAGCGCTGCCTTGCGGTCTCCATTCTGGATCAGGGTGGCGAGCTTTCCTTTTTGGGTCTGGCCGACGTATGCAGCAGAGAGAGCAATGACGCAGGCAATCGCGACAATGAGACGTTTCACTCGGTCCTCCTAAACAACACTCTGGTCCAGCTTGTTATTGTTTCCCCAGCAACCTTTGCATGCGGCGTACAGGAACTTGTAGGGATCCTTCCAGGTGCGCGCGAGGCCTTTCATCACGCCCGCTTCCAGCATGTCCTGTGGGCCGTCGCCCGCCAGAACCTGCTTGAATATTCGCTGCCGTACAACTTCCATCAACTCCCGTTCGGCCTTGAATTCGGCCTTCGTCATGACGGGACCGGTACCCGGAATAAATTTCGTCTGGTCATTGCTGATCTTCAGCAGCAGGTCCATGGCATCCACGCGGCCGCCGATCCAGCCCCCGGTGATCCAATCCAGTTCGGGATCTTTTACCGGTGATGCGACGTCGCCCACTGCGATGATGTTCGCATTCTTGAAATGCACATACATGTCGCCGTTGGTGTGCGCACTCACCATGTAGCCGTAATCGATCTGTTCGCCCCCGGCGGACATGGATGCGGAGTTAAAGAATGTTTCCGTCGGCCATGCGGCTTTCGGACGCGCCTTCTCGTAACGTTCTTCGGCAGGGACCCAGTAGTCGGTGGACATCCATTGGCGCGTCACATCCTGCGCAATGATCTTTGCTCCACCAGCAGTGAACAATTCGTTATTCGCCGTTTGATCGAGATGGTAATGCGTATTAAAAACGGTGTTGACCTTCGAATTGGCGGCGACTCCCTTGAGCGCAGCGACGAGTGTGTCGCCGGATTTTGGAGCGCCGGTGTCAACCAGCAGCAAGCCATCGCCAGTGGAGAAAGCGACGATGTTGGTGCCGCCTCCATCGACCACGGAGATTTTGTCGGTCAGCTTTGTGACGCCGCTGGCTGTTTGTCCCCGAAGCAGGGATGGGATACCCATTACGACTGTTCCCACCAATGCACCCTTCAATAATTCTCTACGGTCCACGAAACCTCCCGATTGTAGGCGCGGTCTATGACCGCGCGCGATCTCGAATTGCCGGAATGTGCGCGGTCATAGACCGCGCCTACAGTGCCGAAATGATCCCGGTGCTGTCGGCGAACTTTTCCGTTTCGATGCCCGCCTTGTTCAGCAGCGTGAGGTGGACGTTTGCAAACGGCGTCCGGTCCGGCATCACGATGTGCTGTCCGCCCAGCTTCATCTTGCCGTTGCCTCCACCGACGATAACGGTCGGAATCGGATAATTATTGTGCTGGTCGCTGTTGCCCATGTTCGACCCGTACATGAATATGGAATGATCGAGCAATGAGCCGTCGCCATCCTTTGTGTCCGCCATCTTCTGCAGGAAATTGGCAAACATTTTCATATGCCAGGACTGGATCGTCACCAGTTTGTTGATTCTCTCAAGGTCGTTGGCATGGTGCGAGACGGGATGGAACGAATCTGGAACCCCGACGTGGTTATAAGTCTGGTTCGTACCTTCAGCCACCATGACGAAGGAAATCACGCGTGTGATATCGGCTTGATAGGCGATAGTAATCAAATTGAAGAGAAGCTCAACCTGCTTATCAAAATCATCCATCACTCCGACAGGACGATCCGGGATATGCATCTTTGAGGTATCCGTGGCGGCAATCTTCTGAGTCTGGCGCTCAATTTCACGCACGCTCTCCAGATACCCGTCCAGTGCCGTACGATCTGCAGCCCCCAGCTGGCCCTGAAGAGATTTCGTCCGATCGAGGATCAGGTCCAGCAGGCTGTCGGTCTGTTTGGCGATTTCGACACGTTCGATTGGTGTGGTGACGCCAAACATCTCGTTAAATACTTTCTTCGGGTTGTACTCCATCGGTAACGGGGTGTTGGAATCGCGGAACGACACCGTGGCGGCAGTGGCGACGCCTCCCCCGGCAGCCTGCTGGTTCGTGGTTTCAGAGGATATCTGCATGGACGGGAGTGCCGTGTCCTGTCCGATTTTTTTGGCGATCAATTGATCGAGAGTCGTCGGCGGATTGCCCTGGGCAGGAATGTTGCAGCTCAGCCAGGCACCCGGATTTTTCGTGTGTACCGATCCGGCGCTTGCCGCGTTGATCAGATTGCCGACCGTCGACACATACTTCTTGTGCGGTTCCAGCGACTCCATGATGACGTTCAGTTTGAAATCCGCGCCCGCTCCACTCGCGCTCCATCGGTCCATGGCCGGACCATGCGCGGTGTTGCCCTGGATCATGCCGTGGGGGAGATAGAAAAATCCTGCGCGAAGCTTTCCGGCGGCAGCGGTTTGAGACTGTGCGGTTGCTGCAGGGACCATGGCATCCAGGAACGGCAGGGCCAAAGCCACTCCGGCGCCTTTCAGGACTGTTCTGCGGGACAGATGTTTTTTAGTAATGAACATTGGTTGATCTCCCTCTTATTTACTATTTGCAGCCACAGCCTTGGCAGCAGGAGCCGGGCCCTGTTTACGAAACGCATCCGAATGCACAATTCCAAGAACAAGCGAAGATAGCGTGTAGTTGTCTTTTGCGGCGCCACGAACCACCGCGCGAATCTGAGGCATGTCGTAATATTCCAGATCCCGGTTGATCGCATACATCATCAATTTTTCGGTCAGGGACTGGGCGAACATTGCGGGATGGCTTGCCAGCTGCGTCCGCAGGTCGTTGATACCATCGATGGCGATTCCGTTCGGCAACACGGAACTGGCATCAATCAGCGCATTGCCCGCCTGGGCATCCGTGGCGCGGTATCGTCCGACGGCATCGAAATTTTCCAGCGCCAATCCCGA
>Ga0070666_10001675_pt1 | contig 13518 bp, 11 predicted proteins | sample KBSS23metaG_FD_64677 | JGI IMG/M metagenome (GOLD analysis project Ga0070666, IMG submission 64677) | Switchgrass rhizosphere microbial communities from Kellogg Biological Station, Michigan, USA - KBS S2-3 metaG | ecosystem: Host-associated > Plants > Roots > Rhizosphere > Soil ... | reverse complement strand
GAGGCGGGATCTTCACGACGCGCGACGCGGGAGCGACGTGGCATCCCGCGAGCTCGGGAATCACTTCGGACAGCGTGTACGCCCTGGTCGCGGGGGGAGAAGGACCCGGAGTGCTCTACGCCGGGACCCGCGAGGGGGGCGTTTTCCGCACCGCCAACGGAGGTGCGAGCTGGGCCGCCGTCAACACCGGTTTGACGAGCTCAACGGTGTTCTCGCTGGCGCTCGATCCGGCGTCGCCGGCGCAGGTCTACGCGGGAACGTACGGCGGCGGGGTCTTCGGCTACGAGGCGTCGCCGGCCGCGTCTTCCTCGACGGGCCGCCGCGCCGTGGTCGCCGTTCCCGCGCCGACTCCGGCCCCGCTTCCCGGGCGCTGACGCCCGACCGGATTCACTCCGGGAGGCGTCACTCCGCGGAGCGGCTCCGGGCGAGCGCCGCGATCTCCGGCGCCTCCAGACCGTAGCGCAGCCAGTCCAGGTGCTCGCGGGCGCCGAGCCCGCGATAGAACGCGAGCGCCCTTTCGTTCCAGTCGAGGACGGCCCAGTCGATCCGAACGCAATTTTCGCGCTGCGCGATCCGGGCGAGCTCGGTCATCAATGCGCGGCCGATCCCCGTGGAACGGCCCGACGAGGAGACGACGAGGTCTTCCAGATACATCCCGGGGCGGGCGCGAAAGGACGTGGGGTAGAAGAAGTAGAGGGCGACTCCGCAGACTTCTCCGTCCCGCTCCGCGACCAGGGCGTGGAACCGCCGCTCTTCGAAGATCCAGGCGACCAGCCGGGCCCCCTCGGCGGGGGAGGGGCCGTCGAGCCGCTCGAACTCGGCGAGCTCGCGTTCGAGGGCGAGAATCGCCTCCGCGTCGGCGGGTGCGGCCGTGCGGATCCGAATCGCGGATACCGGTCCCGGAGCCTCGTCCATCGCCGCCGATCGTACCAAACGGCCGGCGCTCCTCGGGGCGGACGGGGGAAAAAGAAAAGGCGGCGGGAGGTCCCGCCGCCGGAGATCGCCGTGTTTCCCGAAGGGTTACTTGACGCCGAGCAGCTCGACGTCGAAGACGAGCGTGGCGTTGGGAGGGATCACGCCGCCCGCTCCCCGCGCGCCGTAGCCGAGCTCGGCGGGAATGGTCAGCTTCCTCTTTCCGCCGACTTTCATCGTCGCCACGCCCTCATCCCAGCCCTTGATGACCTGGCCGCGGCCGAGCGTGAACTCGAAAGGACGGCCGCGATCGACGGACGAATCGAACTTCGTTCCGTCGGTCAGCCAGCCGGTGTAGTGCACCGAGACGACCTGTCCGGTCTTCGGCTGGGCGCCTTCTCCCACTTTCAGGTCTTCGTACTTCAATCCGTCGGGCAAGCGCGTCACCTTTCCTTCCCGCGCGGATTTCTCCGCCTTGTCGTCCTTGTCGGCGGCGCGAACGGGCGCCGTGGCGAGAGCGGCGACCGCGACGATCGCGGCGCTCCAGATCAGTTTCTGCTTCATCGTCCGTTTTCCCTTCTGCCGGTCAGAGAACGTTGCCGCTCACGGGCACTTCGATGACCGGACGGTCTTTGTCGGAAGTGTAGATCTTGAGAACGCCGGTGAACTCGCCCTTCTTCAGGTCGGCCTTCGGCTTCAACACGATCGTGTAGTTGACCCCCTCGGTCATCGGAACCACCTCGGCGGAGATTCCGGCGATCGAGGACTCCGCCTTCTGCACGCGGACGGCCTGGGCGGGCTTGTTGTTGGTGAAGATGATGTTGCGCGAGATCACGTCCTTGCCCGGGGTGAAATTGCCGAAGACGATCGAAGCCGGAGTCACGCTGATGCGGTCGCGCACGATTCCCGAGACGCGGACCTCGAGATCGGGCTGCTTGGCGATTCCCGTCTTGACGTGGATCGGCGCGTTCAGGACGCCGACGGGAGCGGTCGGCTCGAGCGTGACGTGCAGCTTGAACTGCGCGCCGGCCTTGCCCTCGATTTTCTCCTTGTCGCCCGCCGGAGCGATCTGCGCCTTGACGTAGGGCTGGGCGGATTCACCGACCGTCGGCTGGAAGTCCTTCTCCGCCGAGAACAGGATGAGGTCCTGGCTCGAGGTGTCGCCCTTGATCGCGGAGAAGCGGACGAACTCCTGGGGAGCGACCTCCACGTAAGGCTTCACGATCGCCTTGATCGTGAGCGCGAGCTGGGGGTTCTCGGGATCGTTCGAGATGACGGAGACCGTCTTGGTGATCGGTCCCGAAAAGTTCTTCGTGTCGACGACGGCCGTGATCTTGCCGGTCTGGCCCGGCTTGACGAGGCGGTCGAACGACGCGACCGTGCAGCCGCAGGAGGGGCGCGCATCGGTGATCGTCAGGTCCTGGGTGCCGGAGTTCTTCACCATGAAGACGGCTTCGATGCGCTCGCCCTTGGCGACGGTTCCGGCGTCTTTCATCATCGGCTCGACGGAGATCTTCGACGTGCCGACCTTGTCGCCGGCCTGGGGAGCCGCGGCGGGGGCGGCCGGCGCCGTCTTCTTCGCCGGAGCGGAGGTGGCCGGGGCGGCGGCCAGGAGGATCGAGGCGTTCATCGCGGCGGCGGCGATTGCCGGGAAGGCCGCAAGGGACAGGATTCGGCGCATGGTTCGTCCTTTCTCGTTGACACTCGCATTATTCATGACTTTGCTCGTCTCGTTCGCCACTTGGGCCCGAATCGCCGGGGTCTCATGAATAGTCCGGGTGTCCAGGTTCAAGCAAGAAAGGGAAACTAGCATCCGCTCCCTCTTTATTTCAAGTTTTTCGGCGGTTCGGGTGCTCCTCCCTGTTGAAAACCCGCGCGCGGGTTGGGATCTCCCGCCCGAATTCCCTTCCGGGCTTGTGGTGCAGAATAGCCGCGATGAACCGAGAAAGACTCTATTTCGTCGCGATCGGGGGAACGGCCATGGCGCCCTTCGCCCTCCTCCTCTCGGGACGCGGATATGCGGTGAGCGGCTCCGATACGACCCTCTATCCGCCGATGTCCGACCTGCTGCGCCGCGCGGAGATCCCCGTCCTTCCGGGGTTCCGGGCCGAGAACGTTCCCCCGGACGCCGACCGGATCGTCATCGGCAACGCGGTTCCCCGCGACAACGTCGAGGTCGTCCGGACACTCGCGCTCGGGCTGCCCTATCTCTCCCTTCCGCAGGCGATCGGCCGGTACCTCCTTCCCGGAAAGCATTCGGTGGTCGTCACGGGAACGCACGGAAAGACGACGACCTCGGCGCTCCTCGCCTGGATCCTGACCGACGCGGGGCGCGACCCCGGCTTTCTCGTCGGCGGCGAGCTCCGCAATTTCGGAACGGGCTTTCGGGACGGCGCGGGCCCGCATTTCCTCCTCGAGGGGGACGAATACAACGCGGCGTTCTTCGACCGCGGACCGAAATTCCTGCACTACGCGCCGCGGACGCTGCTCGTCAACAACATCGAGTTCGATCACGCGGACCTGTACCCGGACATCGCCTCGATCGAAGACGCGTTTCGCCGCGTGATCGAGCTCGTGCCGCCGGACGGAACGGTCGTCGCCAACGGAGACGATGCGCGCGTCCGCAAGCTCGCGGAGGCGGCGCGGGCGCCCGTGCTTTTCGTCTCGCACGGCGAGGGCGGCGGCGATCACGGTTTTCGCCTTCGCGATCTCGCCGTCTCCAGCGCCGGCACCGCTTTCACCGTCGTCGAGCCGGACGGATCCGCGGCGCGGCTCGCGTCGCCGCTCTTCGGGCTCCACAACGCGCGAAACGCCGCGATGGCGTACGCCGCTTCCCGCCGGCTGGGGCTTTCGCCGCGCGAGATCGGGGCGTCGCTCGAGCGTTTCGAGGGTGTCAAGCGGCGTCTCGAGATCCTCGGCACGCGCGCGGGCGTGCTCTACGTCGACGATTTCGCGCATCATCCGACGGCCGTTTTCGAGACGCTTTCCGCCGCCCGGCTGCGCTGGCCGAAGCGCAGGCTCTGGGGGCTCTTCGAGCCGCGCTCGATCACCGCGGGACGGAAGTTCTTCGAGAAGGAATACGAACGCGCGCTCGCCCCGGCGGACTGCGTGATCCTCGCGCCGGTGTTTCATGCGGGTCGGTTCGCGCCCGATCAGTTGATCGACCGCGGGAAGATCGGCGAGGCCCTCGCGCTTCAGGGCAAGAAGGTGTATTTGCCGGCAAAAATCGAAGAAATCGAGCCTCTTTTGAAGGCCGAGGCGATGTCCGACGACGTGGTTCTTCTGATGTCCTCGGGGGATCTCGCGGGCCTTCGCGCGCGGGTGACTGACGATACCGTGTGATCGGGCCGACGTAATGGTGCGCTCGCGCCAGCGGGGAAACGCTATCTCCCGCAGGGGCGGGACTTCCGCGCGCCGCGCGATGGCACGGGTCTTCCAATAGAACCCCTGCGAGGTTGTCGGATCCGCCTCATCGAATCAAGGGATCCATGCATTGCAGGAGGTACGTTTTGAAGAAGAATTGGATGGCACTCTCGGCAGCGGCGGTTTTCGCCGTTGCGTACTCGGCGGCCGCGCAGACGAACACGGCCGACAGCGCCGCGGGCTCGAAGACGATGGCGCAGACCACCGAAACCAAGCACAAGGGACCCGGCCCGAACACGAAGACCAAGGGCAAGACGGTCATCGGCTCGGTCAAGACCCTCGACGCCGGCAAGAAGCTCGTTGTCACCGGCCCCAAGGACAAGGATTACTCGTTCGATCTCGACGACAAGGACATGACCGCCAACGTCGATCCGGCCGTGGCCGTCGGCGCCAAGGTCAAGGTCGTTGAGTCGACCGACGACGCGGGCAAGAAAATGCTCACCGTCTCCCCGTACACCGCGAAGATGGCTTCTCACCGCCATCACAAGACCACCAAGAAGACGACGACCACCGAGTCGGCGCCGAGCACCAAGTAACTCTTTCCTTCCCGGAAAAGGCGCCCTTCGGGGCGCCTTTTTTTTTGCCGTCGGCCGAGCGGCGGGACAGGTAGCTCGCTCGAGGAGCCGTCGGGTTTGCCCGGGGGCCCGAGAGACTGCGAGAGCCGGGTGTGGGGTCCTGCCGCCGGTCATCGACCCCGGATCCGCGCGACGCGAATAGGGGTAGGGTTTCGAACTGCGTACCGCGCGGAACCGGGGACCCCATGCCCGGCGTCTCCCCTCCGGCTCTCGCCCCGGGCGTCGCGAACCTCGCGGCACGCTCTCGCTCGCGGGAGACGACGGCGAGAAGTGAATCAGAGTGGCTTAAGGTGACGCCCCTTTGGGCGTGTCACGCATGCGGTGGCGCGGCGCAGGAAATGACGGCGCCGCGCGAACGCATCGTTCCATGCTTCGAATGGAGTGTCCGTCGGCCGAGCGCCGCGCTTTGCTGGAACCGCTCGGCCTCCCACGGCGCGATCCTCCGAAGCCCCGTCATCCCGAGTGAAGCGGCGTGCCCGCCGAAGCCTTGGCGAAGGCGGGAGGGATCTCGGTCGCGGCTGGGGCGGTTTCCCCCCGTAACCCCGTGCGGAGCACGGAACATCCAACTCGCGCGGCGCCGTCAAATGATGCGCCGCGCCACGTAAAGCGCGACGCGCCCGGAGGGGCGCCACCTTAAGACTCTCTCTTTCTCTCTTCGCCGACGCACACCCGTGAGCGAGAGGTGCCGAGGGTTCGCGGTGGTCCAGGGCGAGAGGCGGCAGGGAGACGCGGGGGATGGGGCCCCGGCTCCGCGCGGTACGCAAATCGAAACCCTATCCCTATTCGCGTCGCGCGGAGCTGGGGTTAACCCCACGCGGCCCACCCGACACCGCCTCTCGCAGTCCCTCGGGCCTGGGCGAACCCGTGGCTCCTCGAGCGAGCCCCTTCTCCGGGGCCGCCGCTCATTCCTCCCGGAACGGCTTCGCTTCCGCGGCCGGCGACGGCGCGCCGAAGTTGCCGGTCCGGTCGAACGCCCGCACCACGTAGCGGTACGTCGATCCCGGGGCGACCGCGCGGTCCTCGTATGCCGTGTCCGCGGCCGGTCCGGTCTCGCCGATCTTCACCTCGGGATTTCCGTTCTCCGAGCGATAGACCGTGTAGCCGGCGAGGTCGGCCGCCTCGACGGGCGTCCAGAGTAGCCGCACGACGTGCTCCTCGGCGAAGGCGTCGAGGCGGGCGACGGCCGGCGGAGGGAACGTGTCGCGATATTCGATCCCGAACGAAATCGCGGGATGGCCTTCCGAATCGGCGTGATCTTTGGGCACCGCGGTCACCGTGTACACGTAGGTGGCGCCGTAGGAGGCGGAGGTGTCGGCGAACTCGGGATCCGGAACGGGTTCGCCGTTGACGGGCTTGCCGAAGTCTTCCTGCGCGAGCATTCGCCGATACACCCGATACCCCGCGATTTCCACCGGATGCCCCGCCACGTCGGTTTCCGGCGCGCGCCAGGAAAGACAGATGCGCTTCTCTTCCGCCTGCGCGAAAAGATTCGCCGGCGCCGCCGGCGGCGCGACCGGAGCGAGGATCGCGACGTTCGAAATCTCGCTCCGTTCCCGATTGCGGCGAACGGTCACGACCGCGTATCCGAGACGGGGAATCGGCGTGGACGCGAGAAAAGCTCCGATCGCGTCCCGATAGACGATCTCGCCCCCCCGCGTGTTTTCGGGCAGGGTCGCCGAATCGAGCGACGCGATCTTCTTCGCCGACGAGAGCATCTCGGCCTCGTGCCGGCGCGCCGCCTCCGCGCGCCGCCGCTCCGCGCCGATCGGCGCGCGGTCGGAGCGGGCGCCGCCGGAGGAGGGAGCGGCCGCCCACGCGGCCGAGGGATTCTCGACGCGGTAGATTTCGATCCGTTCGAGGTCGCGGAGCGGCTCCCCGTCCGCCCGGAGCGAAGGAAAGGTGAAGGTCACCTCCGCGGTTTCCTCCTGCTGCGCGACCGCGAGATCGGTCGTGCGCGCCGGCCGGGAAGAGAGCGGGGGAAGGGGATCACCCTTCTTCCCGCACGCCCCCGCCAGGAGTGCGGCGAGGAGGACGGCCGCCGGGACGCCCCGCCGGGACGCGCCCGAGAGGTTTCTCAAAGCACGTATCGCGACAGGTCGTCGTCCTTCGCGAGATCCCCGACGCGCTCGCGCACCCGGGCGGCGTCGATCGAGACCGTTTCTCCCGCGAGATCCGGGGCGTCGAACGAGACATCCTCGAGGAGCCGTTCGAGGATCGTGTGCAGCCGGCGGGCCCCGATGTTCTCGAGCTGGCGGTTCACTCTTTCCGCGAACCGCGCGATCTCGAGGACCGCGTCGTCCGTGAAATCGAGCGTCACGCCCTCGGCGGAAAGGAGCGCCCGATATTGCTTCGTGAGCGCGTTCTCGGGCTCCGTGAGGATGCGGACGAAATCCGCTTCCGTCAGGGAATCGAGCTCGACGCGGATCGGAAACCTCCCCTGGAGCTCCGGGATCAGATCGGACGGCTTCGAGACGTGGAACGCTCCCGCGGCGATGAACAGGATGTGATCCGTCTTCACCATCCCGTGCTTGGTGTGGACCTGCGTGCCCTCGACGATCGGAAGGAGATCGCGTTGCACGCCCTCCCGCGAGACGTCGGGACCGCCGCGCGCGCCCTCGCGGCCGGCGACCTTGTCGAGTTCATCCAGGAACACGATGCCGGAGGATTCGGCGCGCGCGACCGCCTCGCGCGAAAGCTGCTGCGGATCGATCAGGCGCGATTCCTCCTCGGCGCGGAGGATCGAGCGGGCTTCGCCGATCGGGCACGTGCGGTTCTTCTTCTTCCCGCCGAACACGTTCGGCAGCATGTCCTTGAGCGACACGTCCATTTCTTCCGAGCCCTGGTTCGTCAGGATCTGGAAAGAGGGAAACGACGTCTCCGTGACCTCGATGTCGACCATGCGGTCGTCGAGCTTTCCGTCCCGCAGGAGTGTGCGGAGCTTTCCGCGCGTTTCCTCCGCTTCCGACGCGGGGACTTTCGGGAGCAGAAGCTCGAGCAGTCGCTCCTCCGTCCGGGCGTCGGCCTGCGCCGCGATCTCCCGGGACTTCTCCTCGCGGACGAGCGCGACGGACACTTCGGTCAGGTCGCGCACGATCGACTCGACATCGCGCCCGACGTAGCCCACTTCCGTGAATTTCGACGCCTCGATCTTCAGGAACGGCGCCCGGGCGAGGCGCGCGAGGCGCCGGGCGATCTCGGTTTTGCCGACGCCCGTCGGCCCGATCATCAGGATGTTCTTCGGGAGGATCTCGGCCGCGATCTCCGCCGGCAGCTGGAGTCTCCGCCAGCGGTTCCGGAGCGCGACCGCGACGGCGCGCTTGGCGCGGTTCTGGCCGATGACGAACTTGTCGAGCTCGGCGACGATCTGTTTCGGGGCGAGCGCGGCCGAGTCCGTGGCGGGCGGAGAGGGAGACTCGGTGACGTCGCCCGGCATCAGAAAAACCATCCCGCGCCCCTCAGAGCTCTTCGACCCGGATCTGGTCGTTGGTGTAGATGTCGATCCCCGCGGCGATCGAAAGCGCCTCGCGCGCGATCTGTGCCGCCGGGAGCGTCGTGTGGGCGAGCAGGGCGCGCGCGGCGGCGAGCGCGTACGGCCCGCCGGATCCGATCGCGAGCAGTCCTTCGTCGGGGGCGATCAGGTCGCCCGTCCCGGAGATCAGGAGCGAGAGATCCGCGTCGGCCACGATCAGGAGCGCCTCGAGCTGGCGGAGGATCTTGTCCGTTCGCCACTCGCGAGCGAGCTCGATGGCCGACCGCTCGAGGTTCCCGCGATATTCCTCGAGCTTTCCTTCGAACTTCGTGAAGAGCGTGAAGGCGTCCGCGGAGGTTCCCGCGAAACCCGCGAGCACGCGTCCTTCGTAGAGGCGGCGGATCTTCGCGGCGCCGGTCTTCATGATCGTCGTGCCCATCGTCACCTGGCCGTCCCCGGCGAGGGCGACCTTGCCGTCCCGGCGGACGCAGAGGACGGTCGTCGAGCGCATCTGGCGCGCGCGCAGCGAGCTCATCGAAAAGATCATAGGCCAAAGGCGGGCGCAGGGGATGTGGTCCCCAGTCACCAGTCACGGGCCGCGGGTCACGAAGCGGGCACCGACGGACGGTCGAGAGTCGCGGGAGGCGGTACGCGGTTCGCGCCGGTCGGGCGACGTGCTATGTTCCGCCCATTTTGATGGGGAAAATCATCGCTCTCCTGTCGCGATTCATCCTCGCGACCATCCAGTCGGGCGGATACGCCGGCGTGGCCGGCCTCATGGCGATCGAATCCGCCTGCATCCCGCTGCCGTCCGAGCTCATCATGCCTTTTGCCGGGTTTCTCGCCTCGCAGGGGAGGTTCTCGATCGGCTGGCTCGGGTTCTTCGGCGCGCTCGGCTGCGTCGTCGGGTCGATTCCGGCCTACTACCTGGGACTCTACGGCGGCCGGCCGCTGATCGAGAAGTACGGCCGATGGGTGCTCCTCTCGAAGCACGATCTCGATGTCGCCGACCGCCTCTTCGCGCGCCACGGCGAGCCGGTCGTCTTCGTCGCGCGGCTGCTGCCGGTCGTTCGCACGTTCATCGCCTTCCCGGCGGGGGTCGCGCGGATGGACATGCGCCGCTTCGTGATCTACACGTTCGCGGGATCGTTTCCCTGGTGTCTCGGCCTCGCCTATCTCGGCCAGAAGCTCGGCCAGCACTGGGAAGTCCTGGGAAAGTACTTCCATCGCTTCGACGCCGTGATCGGCGCGGCGATCCTGATCGCGATCGCGCTGTATGTGTGGCGGCACCTCCGCCAGTCGCGGCACAACTAAGCGCGGACGATGCATCGAGCGGAGCGTGTGCGGAAAGACCCACGCCGCCCTCCAACGTACTGATCGAGTACGCCTCCGGGCGTCGCGGGCTCTCCGCGCACGCTCGGCTCGCGCCTCGCCGCGCCTCGTCACAGGCGGCAGCTGAACTCTTGGTGAGTCGGACGGGCGCAATGCTCCCTCTCCCCGCGGGAGAGGGACGGGGTGAGGGAGCCGGCGTTGCCACGCGCCGTCCTCGCCGCGCCTCGAGGACTTGCTGCCTTCTCTGTCATTCCCGCGAAAGCGGGAATCCACGTGCTCCGGTCTTCTTCACCCAGCCGGAGCACGGGTAACGTCGCGTCGAGGCGCGAGGCCTCACTCCCGTCATTGCGAGCGAAGCGAAGCAATCTCGCAATTGGGCCGAGTGAGGCGGTGAGCCGACTCCATGTGGATTCCCGCGTTCGCGGGAATGACAGAAGTCTCGAGATGACCTCGAGGCGCCCGCCCTACTTGGCTTCGAGCCAGTTGTGGCCGATGCCGACATCCACCTTCAGCGGCACCGCGAGCTCGGCGGCGTGCTCCATCGCGTCCACGACCCGCGCCCGCGTCTCCGTGAGCTCTTCCTCCGGGACCTCGAAGAGGAGCTCGTCGTGGACCTGCAGCAGCATGCGCGTTCGCATCCGGGCCTTCCCGAGCTTCTCGTCGATCACGACCATCGCGCGCTTGACGATGTCCGCCGCGGAGCCCTGGAACGGCGCGTTCTGCGCCATTCGCTCGGCGTTGGCGCGGATCATCCCGTTGCTCGCGCGGATCTCCGGGATGGGGCGCTCGCGCCCGAAGATCGTCGTGACGAACCCGTTCTGGCGCGCCCCCTCGACGACTCCTTCGAGCGTCGCGCGCACGCCGGGGAACTGAGCGAAGTACGCCTCGATGAACTCCTTCGCCTCGCCCGTCGACACGCCCAGGTCCTTGGCGAGCGAGAAGGCGCCCATGCCGTAGAGCAGGCCGAAATTGATGCGCTTGGCCGCGATCCGCATCTCGAGGCTCACGAGATCGGGCGAAACGTTGAAGACCTTTGCCGCGGTCGCGCGATGCACGTCCTGCCCCTCGGCGAACGCCTGGATCATCGCCGGATCGCGCGAGACGTGCGCGAGGATCCGCAGCTCGATCTGCGAGTAGTCGGCCGCCAGCAGCAGGGAGCCCGGGGGCGCGATGAACCCGCGCCGGATCTCCCGCCCCGCCTGCGTGCGAATGGGAATGTTCTGCAGGTTCGGATCCGACGACGAGAGCCGTCCGGTCGCGGCGACGGTCTGGTTGAAGCGCGCGTGGATGCGGTTCTGGCGATCGACGAGGAGCGGCAGCGCGTCGGCGTACGTGCCCTTCAGCTTCGAGATCTCGCGGTGCTCCATCAGGAGCGTCGCGATCCGGAATCCCTGCGAGGCGAGCGCCTGGAGCGTCTCGACACCGGTCGAGTACGACTTCGTCTTGGCGGTGCGCTTGCCGGTGGGGAGATTCATCTTCTCGAAGAGGATGCGCGAGAGCTGCGGCGGAGACGCGACGTTGAAGGGCTCCCCCGCCTCGGCGAAGATCTCCCCTTCGAGGCGCTGGAGATCGGCGCCCATGCGCTCGGCGAGAGACTGGAGGTACGGGACGTCCACCAGGATGCCGGCGGCCTCCATGCGCGCGAGAACGGGCGTGAGCGGCCCTTCGATTTCCGAAAAGATCGCCTTCAGATTCGGCTTCGCTTCGAGCTCGGCCGCGAGCGTCTCCCGCATCTCGAGCGCCCAGAGAGCGCGCTCCGCGGCGTATCGACCCGCGGTCGCGAGCGACCCCGGGGGAATTCCCGCCTCCTTCGCGGTCGCGGCCTTCCGCCGGAACAGGTCGAGCGCGATCGCCTCGAACTCGGGGTTCGCCGCCCCGCTCGCGAGGACGTACCGCGCGATGCAGGGATCGAAGATCTCCGGCAGATCGGCGATGCCCTCCTTCAGGAGGAACGCGTCGATCGCCTTGGCGTCGGAAGAAACCCAGGGGAATCGCCGGAGCGCCGCGAGCCTCGCCGAGAGGGCGGCTCCCGCTTCCTCGCCGATCACCGTTTCTTTTCCCTCGGACAGCGCGAAGAGGCTCGTCTCCCCCATCGGGACGAGCGCGATCCCCACCGGGCCGCGGGAAGGTTCCCAGGCTTCGCCCGGCGCGAGCTTCCGGAAGACGACTTCCTCGACGGAACCGGGGCTCGCGGCTTCGAGCTCGTCGACGAGCGAGTGGAACTCGAGCTCGGAATAGAGCGCCTTCAGTTTTTCCGGGTCGGCGGGGTCGAGGCGCAGCGCCTCCATGTCGAGCGCGATCGGCAGTTCCCGCTCGAGCTCGACGAGGCGCCTCGACAGCCGCGCGCTCTCGGCGCCGGTCTCGAGGGCCTCGCGCGTCTTTTTCGCCGTGATCTCAGCCGACCGGGCCAGGATTTCCTCGAGCGATCCGAACTGCTGGACGAGCTTTCGCGCGCCGACCTCGCCGATGCCGGCGACTCCGGGAACGTTGTCCGAGGCGTCGCCCATGATCGCGAGCACGTCGCCGACCCGCTCCGGCGGCACGCCGAAGAATTCCTCGACGCCGGGCGCATCGAGCATCTTCTCCCGCATCGCGTGATACATCCGGACGCGCGGGCCGACGAGTTGCAGGAAATCCTTGTCGGTCGTAAATAGCACGACGTCGAAATCCTGCGCCGCCGCCTTCGTCGCCAGCGTCGCGATCACGTCGTCGGCCTCGAACGCGGGAAGCTCGAGGATCGGCATCCGGAACGCCTCGCAGAGCCGCTTGATGTAGGGGATCTGCACCGCCAGGTCGTCCTCCATCGGCTTTCGCTGCGCCTTGTAGTCGGCGTAGGCGGCCTTGCGTGCAGTCGAGGCGCTCACGTCGAAGGCGATCCCGACGTGCGTCGGCTTGTGCTCCCGCACGAGCTTCCGGAGGATCGCGGCGAATCCGTAGATCGCGTTGGTCGGAAATCCCTTCGAGTTGTTCAAGGAACGGATCGCGTGATACGCCCGATGGAGGGCGTTCGAGCCGTCGATCAGGTAGAGGAGCGGGCGCTTCTCGGGCATCGAATCGAGTCTATCGTTGGCGCGGCGATACATCGAGCCGGACCCCCCGTCGCTCCGACGAGCCATGGCGGATATCTCGTTGGCGGGAGCGCGCGATTCCCGGTTGTCGCACCCCGTTTTCTGTCATTCACGCGAAAGCGGGAATCCACGCTTCGTCTTCGTCACGCAGCCCGCGAGTATGGGAAGCGTCGTTTCCAGACGGGGGCCACACCCTTCCGTCATTGCGAGCGAAGCGACCTGTCCGCCGTAGCTTGAAACCAGCGAAGGGGGAAGCAATCTCGTCGGTCGTTCCTGACCGGAGCGGAGCTTCTGCCCACGAGCGCTTTTTGAAGTCTGCGTCTGGTGCGACAGCGAGGCGCGTCGAGACGGGTAGGAAGACGGGTTCGGCGGATCCGTCCGGCGGCGAAGGCGTACTGGGGAAGGTACGTCGAGCCGCCGGCGGCTCCGACGGAGCCGTATTACGACCCGTATCGTCCGCGCTACCTTCCGAGAGACTTCTTGATCGACGCCGCCCGCACGAGCGTCACGTCATAGCTGATCGTGCCCGCCAGATCGAGCACGCTCCAGCAGGAGACGGGATGGCCCTTGTCCTGCGCGGGGGTGAACGCCCAGCGCGAGATCGCGGCATCGAGATACGGGAGCAGCGCGGGGTCTTTGAGCTCGACCGGAACGATGCGGACGGCGCGTCCCGATTCGGAAACCTCGATCCAGAGTTTCGCCGCGAGCGGACCCTTGTAGCGATCCGCGTACCATTTCG
>Ga0070666_10001673_pt1 | contig 13521 bp, 16 predicted proteins | sample KBSS23metaG_FD_64677 | JGI IMG/M metagenome (GOLD analysis project Ga0070666, IMG submission 64677) | Switchgrass rhizosphere microbial communities from Kellogg Biological Station, Michigan, USA - KBS S2-3 metaG | ecosystem: Host-associated > Plants > Roots > Rhizosphere > Soil ... | reverse complement strand
GCCGCGCACGTCCACCGTGATCTTGCGCGACAGATCGCCGTTGGCTACCGCGATCGTCACTTCGGCGATGTTGCGCACCTGCGCGGTCAGGTTGTTCGCCATCTGGTTGACCGAGTCGGTGAGGTCTTTCCAGACACCGGATACACCCTTGGCTTTCGCCTGGCCGCCGAGCAGGCCGGCTGTGCCGACTTCGAGCGCAACGCGCGTGACTTCGGAGGAGAACTCCTTCATCTGCTCGATCATGCGGTTGACGATGTTCGCCGAACGCAGGAACTCGCCTTGCAGCGGGCGGCCATCGGCTTCGAGCGGCACGGTGCGCGTGAGATCGCCCTTGGCTACACCGGCCATCGCTTCCGTGATTGTCTCGACCGGACGCACGAGATCGTCGACGAGTCCGTTGATCGAGCGCTCCATCTCCCACCACGCGCCTTGCCGGTTCGCCGGCATCAGGCGCTGGCGCGTCTGGCCCATATGCCCGACTTTTTCACCGACGAACTGCAGGTCCTGGGCAAGCCGGCGGTTCTGGCTGACGATGAAGTTGAAGCTCTCGGCCAGCTTGCCGGCGACGCCGTCCCAGTGGCGTGGCAGCTGTACGGAAAAATCGCCCTCGCCGACGGCGGTCATGGCCGCGAGCAGTTGCTCCAGCGGTTCGAGCGTAACGGGCGATTGATTGAGCGGTTGTTTCAGCGCATTCCGGGCGCGACGGCGGGTAGCGACGGCAGGTTCGGACATGACCAAGAATTCCCCAAAAAGAGTTGCTGCATATAAACGATTGCAGGCGCGTCGCAAGTCGTATGCCAGTTCGCTTTGGCGCCTGCTGCAAGCGTTTTCTCGCGGCCAGTCGGGCAAAATGCAAAATTCCGCAGCGCAGGTCTTGCAATTTGCCTTATGAATCCGCCCAGGTTGCCGTCTTTCAATAGCAGCCGACGCAATCATGACGCATGCAATGTGCAACCGCCGAAATATCCTGTAGGGCGGCATGCAAGGCTCGAAACCTGAGAAATCGCATGAACGCTGAATGCGCTGCTCTTCGCGCGCTTGGCACGACCGTTGCGATACGGCTCACCGAGATGTCTTCCCCACATCTCAGCCAACGAAAGGGAAGTGCCGTGCGTGAGCACCGCAATTCAGATGGCCAGGAGGGCCGATGCGCGGCGGGTGTAAACCCATTCGCCAAAGCGACGGGCCGGTGCTCGACCGGCCCGTCTTTTTTTTATGGCCATGGACGGCCGGTACGCCGGAAATGCAGGAGCATTTTCCGGCGATGGCCATGGACGGCCGGTACGCCGGAAATGCAGGAGCATTTTCGGGCGATGCCATGGATGGCCGGTACGCCGGTCGATCGGCGCGAATACAGGCGATATTCGCCGGATTTGAATTTGCGCATCATGGTCACACGTTGCGCAGCGGTCGCAAGCGTCAGCACCGCCGCGCGCCGGGCGCACATGCGCCTGCATTAATGCGAGCTGATCGCGGTGTGAGCGATGGGAGCGAATGTTGCAGCGCGCTGTCTGAATTCCACAGGGCCACAAAAACGGAGAAACGAACATGCAAACGCTGGATAAAGTCCTGGCTCCTCTGCGCGCATCGCGCGCCGCTTTGATTCCTTATGTCGAAAACATCCAGAGCGGTTATCACGACGCGGAAAATTTTGCGCGCAGCAAGGCGCATGCGCTGGTGCGGCATCCGCCGAAGGCAGTTCGCTTGTTCGCTAACCGCTACGTGCTGATCTCACTCGCGGCCGGCGCCTGCCTGTTCGTAGCGAATCGTTACCGGCGCTGGCGCAGCAACAACCGCGCCGCGCCGCGGCACAGCGCAGCACGCGGGCATGCCGCCGGCACGACGCGCTCGGCGCCGCGCAAGGGCACGCGCACTACGACGCGTGCTGCACGCGTGCATTGACAAGGAATGTCAGCGCGCCGACGCGGGCACTGGCAGGGTGATCGTAAAGCGCGTGCCACGGCGAGGGCGCGAGTAAATTTCGATCTCGCCGCCGTGGCGGCGCACGATCTCCTGACAGATCGCGAGACCCAGACCCGCGCCGTGACGTTTCGCGTTGGGCTGCGAGAACGGCTCAAACGCGACATTTTGGTGCGCCATGGCGATAGCGTCACCGGTGTCGGTGATGGTCAACACTACATTGCCCTGTTTGCGTTTCGCCGAAATCGTAATGCTGCCGCCGGCCGGTGTCCGGCTCACCGCATTGCCGATCAGATTGTTGAACATGCGGTCGATCACCTGCCGGCAGAGCGACAAAGCGGGCAGGCCGTTCTGGACGTCACTGCGCCACCGTACGCCGGCCTTGTCCGCGGCGGCCGCGAAGCGCTGTTGCGCATCGGCGACGAGTTCGCCGATATCGACATCGGCGAATTCCAGGTGCTCGCCAAGGCGTAGACGCGACAGGTCGAGCAGATCGCTGAGCAATTCGACCATGCGTGTCAGCTCCTCCTGCACGGTGTCGTAGAGTTCGCGATCGCGCGAGCCGGCGGGAAAATCGAGCTTCTCGCCGAGCAGGCCGAGACCCATACGCACACTTGCGATCGGCGTGCGCAATTCGTGCGAGGCGCGCAGTACGAATTCGCTGCACATCTTGTCGAATGCACGTTGACCGGTCACATCGCGCAGCGCGAGCGCGACGCCAAGCTTGTCATCGGCATCCGTGAATGGCCGCATCGTGCAAGACAGAACGCTCGAATCACCGTCGTGCTCGATGGCAATGTCGATCGGCCGGGCGACTGCATCCGAGCGCAGCATTGCCTGAACGCTCGCGTCCAGCGCAGGTATGCCCAAGCTAGCCAGTGGCTGGCCGATTGCCGTCGTCGCACCCATGCCGAGTTGGCTTTCAGCGACGGCGTTCAGGCGTTCGATATTGCCGGCGCTGTCGATGAGGACGAGACCGTCCTGGACACTGCCAAGGATCGCACCAATGCGCGCCTGCCCGTCGACTGCGCGAACCTTCGACGGTTGTGCCTGGCGGGCTGCGGCGCTCACTACAATCCGTATTCCTTGCGCTTGCGGTATAGCGTGGAAACATCGATACCGAGTGTCTTCGCCGCCGCATCGAGCGAGACGCTGTTGGCCATCACGCCGCGGATATGCGAGCGCTCCATTTCCTCCAGGCTCAGCGGATCGCCTATGCGTGGTCGCGCCTTGCGCTCGGCGGCTTCGGCGATCGACAGCATGTCCACATCGATCGCCTCTTGCGAGCACAGGATCACCGCGCGCTCGATCACGTTCTGCAATTCGCGGATGTTGCCAGGCCAGCTGTAAGCGCGGATCGCTTCCACAGCACCCGGCGTGAACTCGCGGGCGGGGCGCCGGTAATTCGCCGCATAGCGCAGCAGAAAGCGCTCGGCGAGAACGGGCAGGTCTTCAAGCCGCTCGCGCAGCGCTGGCATGTGGATGCTGATCACGTTGACCCGATACAGCAAGTCCTCGCGGAACAATCCGTTCTTCACCATCTCTTTCAGATCGCGATTGGTTGCCGCGACGATGCGCACGTTTGCGCGGCGTGTGACCGGGTCGCCGACGCGTTCGTATTCGCGGTTTTGGATGAAGCGCAACAGTTTCGGCTGCAGCGCGAGCGGCACGTCGCCGACTTCATCGAGGAACAGCGTGCCGCCCTCGGCCTGGTCGACGCGGCCAAGCTTGTTTTCCACCGCGCCGGTGAAAGCGCCTTTCTTGTGGCCGAACAGTTCGCTCTCGAGCAGTTCCGCCGAAAGTGACGGGCAGTTCACGGTGGCGAAGTTTGCGCTCACCCGTGGGCTGAGCTGGTGGATCGAGCGCGCTGCCATGCCCTTGCCGGTGCCGCTCTCGCCGAGCAACAGCACGGTCGCGTCGGTGTCGGCAACCTGGCGCAGCGTCTGCAGCACCATCTTCATGGCCGGGCTTTCGCTCTCCATCTCGGCGATGTTCGGCGCCTGTTCGTCTTTTTCCAGCAGCTCTATGCGCTGTTCGAGGCGTCGCGCCTGAATCTGCTTGTTCGCCGCCACGCGCAGCTGGTCCGGAGAACATGGCTTGACCAGATAGTCCACCGCACCGGCGCGGATCGCTTCGAGCGCGCTGTCGATCGAGGAATGCGCGGTGACGATGACCACGCGCATCCACGGTGCATACTGGCGCAGGATCGGCAGCAGTTCCAAGCCGGACGTATTGCCGAGGCGCAGATCGAGGAAACACACGTCGAACACATCGCTCTGCACGACTTGCTCGGCCTGCTCGGGTGTCGATGCCGTCGCTACACGATGCCCGGCATCTTCCAGGCAATAGCGGAACGTGCGCAGGATGTTCTGCTCGTCATCGATCAGCAGGACGCGCGATTTCGCATCCGTCGATTCGGTCATCGGGTTACTCTTGGCCACTGCGCTGCTCTGCATATCTCAATGCCCTCTAGTGTGCCGGCCGCCGGCGTGTATGCAAGGTGCGGCCCGCGGAATCGTGTGTGTTGAGGCGCGCCGCTGCAAGAATCGTGCACTAAACAACCTTCGGCGTTAAACATACGTAATGGCAGGCTTGCACGGCCGACGTTCGTTCATCATGCAGCCTGCATGCTGCGCAGGGTTGTAATGCCGATGAAATGGCGCGCTGGCTGCTCGGCGGGCTTGGCATGACGGTTGATAGCAAGGCTTGGAACCCGCGGTTGCGCGGACTTTGGCTTCACCTTTCGAGAGCAGATCAAATGAGCAAGTTTCACGGTGAGCAATTTTGGACGACGGTCAAGCATCATGCGCTGACCAACTGGCGCGAAATCAACGACGACGAGTTCGATGCGCTACGCGCGATCGGCCACGACCGCGAAGTGCGCGAACGCAGCATGCGTGAGCGCCTGCGGCGCGAACGCAAACTGAAACCGCAGGACCTGGATGCATAGGAGGCGCCGTGGACACCGATACAGAGAGAACGGCTGCAGAGGGCCCGGAAAGCACCGGCAACGGCGATGCGGAGCGCATCGCCGCGAAATTCGCCGAGATCGAATCGCGGCTCTGCCAGGGTTACGAGGACATGCTGTCCAGCGCCAAGGAAATCGGCGATGTCACCAGCCACCACGTGCGCCTGCATCCGCTGGCTGCGTGCGGTTTGGCGTTCCTTGCCGGGATCACGCTGGCGCGGCTGTTGCGCCACTGACCGCCATGAACGCCGCTCCCGAGCAGGCCGCGCTCGGTGCAGACGCATCGCCCCGGATCAGTGATCTGGCGCATTGCGGAGGCGAGTATGTGCGCGCCTGGAGCGAATTGTTCGCCAGCGAAGCGCAGCTCGCCCGCATTTGCGTCAACCGGCTGCTGCTCGCAGCTGTGTGGGCCTGTTTCCTCGTGTTCGGTATGGTGGTCGCCGGCAACGTGTTGACGGCCACATTGCTGCAGCGCTGGCTGCACGACTGGGCGAGCGCGGTCGCGTTGACGTTGTTGCTCAATGGTCTGGTGCTGTTTGCGCTCTTGCTGGCGATGCGTTCGTGGTGGCGCAATCTGAGCCTGCCGCGCAGCCGGCGGGCGTTAAGCGAACTGCTGCAGCGGCTGCATGAAACTCATCGCACCAGCAGCACTGAATGATCGGCTGCGCCAGCGCTCGGGAGAGCTCGAGGAGTTGGCGAATGCGCTCGCGCACGGTGTGGGGATCTGGCGCGCGCGCCTCGCGCGGCACCGCGTCGCCGTGGCAGCGATCGGTGGCGGCATCGCCGGTATCGCATTCGCAACGCGTTGGCGATCGCTGGCGCGCTTGATCACAGCGGTCGTCGGCGCCTCCGTGCGTGCTACAGCACTGTCGATGCTAGCGCGCGCCCGCGTGGAACATGCGCTGCGCAAAGAATCAGCTCGTGCAACGCGCACGGTTTCACCATGACTATCGCGCATTTCGCAAAGGGCTCGGCAGCATCACATTGGCACGGCGCTTGCGGCTTTTTTCGTGGAAGGAACTGAAATCCGCACATCGCGGATCACCAACAAGGAGCTGAACATGTCCCTCGGTACCATTCTGCTGATCATCGTAGTATTGCTTCTGCTGGGCGCGCTACCGACCTGGCCATACAGCGCAAGTTGGGGCTATTACCCCTCCGGCGGTCTCGGCCTGATTCTCATCATCATCCTCATCTTGTTCCTGCTGGGCCGCATCTGAGAGTTGCGGAAGCCGGCACGTGTATGCGTGCCGGCTTCGCGGCACACGTTGCTGTGCACCACGGCGGCGACGCGGGCCCGATCGAAGCCGAAGACACAGGCCGAACGCTCTTCTGGCAAAAATGGTTCGCGCCGAGCAATTGCGCGCCGTAATCGAGCGGGTAATGTTTAAGCGGCGGCCGCTTCGCCGTTCGCCGCCGCATGGCTCAAAGCGAGCAATTTCGAATAGGCGCCAAGAGCGACGCAGAAACGCCACTGCGCCTGCGCCGTCAGCTCGCATTCGAACCATACGCCGGCGTCGACCAGGGCGGCGGCGATGCGCTGCGCGCTTTCGCGCGTGCTCGCGATGATTGCACGGTTGCCGGAGCGCGCATGGTCGTTCAAATCCCCGATCGCGCGTTGCACATTGCCTTCGGCGACCATCAGCGCATGCATGGCGTCGATGGCGGACACACCGGTATGTTGGCGGATTTCATCAATACGATCGGGAGTGAGCATGACGGCATGGGATTGGGGTTGACGTGCTAGCGCAAAGCAGGTGCCGTGCCAATGCGCTGCGCGATTCAGGCTCGCGGTAATTCAACGCTAATTGTCGTGCCATGCGCTTCCGCGCCGTCGACGCGCAGCGTGCCGCCGTGACGGCGCACGATTTCCTGCGCCAGAGTCAGACCGAGACCGCTTGCTCCTTGCGCACGCCGCGTCGTGAAAAATGCTTCGGTAACGCGTTTGTGCCAGCGCGCTTCGATGCCGCTGCCGTTGTCGGCGATATCGATGTGCACGTTGCCGCGCTCGGCAGCGATGCGGATCTCGATCGTCGTTGCGCCGGCTTCGGCGGCGTTGCGCAGTACGCCAGCGAGCGCTCGCGATAATGTCGCTGCATCGACGTCGAGCGGCGTGTCGCTGGCCCCGCTGACGACGAACTCGATGCCGGTGTCCGGCAGCTCGTCTTGCATCTGCGAGATCGCCGATTGCAGCAGCATTCCGGCACTCAGGTGTTCGCGTGAACCATCTTGCAAGGCTGCGCCGAAGTGCTGGAAGCTCTGCACCAGCCGACCGCAGCGTGCCGTGTCGGCGAGCAGGCGGTCGAGCGCGTCTCGCGCGGCCGCCGAATCCCCGCGATCGAGCAGGACGCGTGTCAGTTCCGCATTCATCGCCATGGCGTTGAGCGGATTGGCGATGTCGTGCGCGAGCCCGCGCACGAACTCGCCCAGTTCCAGATCGTTGGGAATAGGGGGACTCGTGCGCGCGGCGGGCATGGCGCTCTCTGCGGTTGCGCCAGCGACTTGCCGGCTCGACGAAGCTTGCCACTGCGTGCCGTCGCTGACAACGTCAGCGCGCACGGGCGGCGGCGCATGCAAACGAATGTTGCTGATGCGCGACAAGATCAGCCCCGATGATTCTGATTGGCCGCGGTGCTCTTGACCTTGGCCTGATTGATTTCCAAATCGTACGTGCTTTTCGCGCTGTCCTTGCACGACTTCTCCACGGAACCGGTTTGCGCCTTGCAGCGCACGAAGGCGACATCGTAGTTCGCTTCCGCACGGGCCTTGTCGACGCCGAATTGCGCATCCGCGGTTTTCTTCGCCGCCTTCTCGCGCGCATCGGCCATTTCCTTGTTCGCGCTCGCGCGCGACGCGGTGCCGGGTTCGACGGTCGCCGAAGGCGTGGTATTCGCACTGCTTGCAGCAGCGGCGGCATTGTCCACGCGCGTCTCGACAATATCTCTGCGGTTCTCTGCATTCACTTGGTCAAGCTTGGCCTGCGCGTCGGCGATCTTTTTCTGGCCTTCGGCCTGCGCCTTCTCAACGTCGCGCTGCACCTGTGCGGGATCTGGCGTCTGCGAACACGCCGCAAGCACCAGCGCCGCGGTCGCGCCCAAAGTAACTAGCAGTTTCATGGTTGTCTCCTTTGGCAGGGGTGCGTGCCGCCTGATCCGCGCATCCGTGGCTTTCCTTCAGTGAACAAGGGGCAACATCCGCTGCATATGACGCATGCGAACGGTGACGCTACAACTACTGTGCCAACCCGGGCGCGATAATTTGTCGCTGGACTGCCTGCACTGTGCAAACTGAGGGCACTGCTGGCGTTGCCAGTTGCACGGGACGGCGCGATGCCTGATTGCACAGCGCATTGCTGGCACACAGCTTGCGAGTGCAGAAGAAAAGGCCATTGAGGATCCACCCATGAACATTTGCGCTCGCAGGTTGTTGCTGGAAACCTCACTTCTGCTCGTCATCACGGTCGGTGCCGGCAAGGCGGCTGCCGTGGAAGCGCCAAGCGCTGCCGATGTGCAGCTTCATCACACAGCGATCAACCAGGCGCTGAGCACGGCGGCACCATTCAAGGCTGCAGTCGAATCCTATCGGCGCCATCACGACGACTTTCCGGCCAGCAATCTCGATGCGGGATTGCAGCCCGCGGACATGTACCGGAACCCCGACGTGCGCCAGGTCGCGATCAATCCCGGGGGCGTCATCGACATCATGCTGACGGCGAGTTCCGGCGTGGATGGCGGCGTCATCGTGCTGACGCCGAAGATGCCGAAAAACAGCGATGATTTCGCGGTCGAATGGAAATGCACGACGGCGAGTTACTCCGATGCTTCCGATGCCACGCTCGGGTTGTGCGAGTACACCAAGGTGCCGTGATTCGCGCTGAGCATCTGCGCGAGCGGCGCGAGTTGCGGCACGCGTTCGGCGACGATCTTCAAGCAGGCCAGCAACGGCATCGCCAGCAACAGGCCAGCCACGCCCCACACGGCACCGAGCGCCAACAGCGTGACGAACGTGACGACCGGATCGAGTGCGAGCCGGCGGCCGACGAAAAGCGGTGTAAAGATCCAGCTTTCGATAATGTGCAGCACCAGGAACACTCCCGGCACGGCAAGCGCCGCGAGCGGGGTGCGCGCCTCGCTGAAACCGGCGACGCCGAGGACGATGAGCGTGAGCAGCGGCCCGAGGTACGGAGCGAAGTTGAACAGCGCGGCGATGCCGCCCCAAAGCAATGGGTTGGGGATGTCGAGCAGCCACAGCGCGATGGCGAGCACTGCGCCGACCACAAGATTGATCAGTCCGATCGTCAGCATGTAGCGCGATAGTTCGTGCTGCGCGCTGCGCGTGGCCTCGACGATGTCGCGCTTTAGACGCCACTGCGGCGCGAGCTGCACCGACTTCAGCAACAGCGAATCGGCATGGCGCAAGAAAATGTATACGAGCAGCAGCGTGGCGATCGTGCTGAGCAAAATCCCCGGCGCAGCGCTTACTACCTGCCATAGCGCGCTGGGGCCGGGCGCGTCGACGACGCGCACCGGCTGCACGCCGCCGCTGTGCAGGTCGGTGAGATCCGACCAGGCCTGGGTGGCCTGCGTCGCCGCCTGCAGCGGCCGGCGCAGCAGTTCTTGCGCGGCCTGCCCGAGACGGTCCAACGTCTTCGGCACACGCGCGATCCAATCGCGAGCTGGACTGATCAGACTCATAATCAACGCGCCGGCGCCGGCGAGCACGGTGCACACGATCAGCGCGGCGGCGAGAGAACGCGGCAAATGCCAACGGCATAGCATGCGCACCGCGGGCGCGAGGATCAGACTCAGCAGTATCGCGAGGAAGATGGGGATGAAAACACTCGCGCCGATCACCGCGACGTAAATGAGGACGACGCATAGCAGCGCCGCGAGCAAGCGCCGGATCCAGCGCAATTCGGAGAGTCGCGCGCTCTTGAAATCCTCAGGCGCGACGTTCACGTGCGCGTCCCGTACACGCAGGCAAACGCATGAACCGGAGCGACGTTCAACGGCGTCTCCGGTTCATGATCACGCCTCGGGTCAACAGTTAGCTCAGGCGGCCTTCGACTGTTTCAGCTCGCGCATCTGCGCGTGATCGCGACTGACCTCCGGCATATAACGCTGCGCGATCGTGCGCACACCGGCATCCTCGGACTTCTGCGCCGCGTGCTGGAACTCGTGCAGGATGCGATCTTCAAATTGCTCCAGCTCGGCAACGTACGCATGGTTCTTGTCCGTGCTGAGCTTCGCGCGCATTTCCGAATACGCCTTGTGGATGGAGCCGGCGAAACTGCCTTTCGTGGCCGGCTGTTCGCCGCGCGCGACGACGGCGGTGCGCAAGTCGCTCGCGATCGCACTTTTGGTTTGTGCCATGCGACTGAACAACGCGCGCAAGTCGGAGCGCGTCACTTTGGTCACCGCTTCCTCATAGAATTTCTTGCCGTCTTCGAGCACTTCGATCAAATCGTTGAGGGTTGAGCTGTCGGTTTTCATCGTTCACCTCGCAAAATAGGAATCCCTTGGTCAGAGGACCAAGATCCGTGCCACGCCGACCGGGGTCAGAAGCCGCGTGAATTCGTGAAAACCACTGGCACTCTGCACGGCAAAGTTGAAAACTCAGGGTGTTTTGCCCGGGGCGGGCTGGCGCTGCGGCCTGCACGCTGTCGCCGTCGCAGCGAGCAGAAGTATCAAGTCTGCATGTCGCAGCGCGCCCGGCGCAACCGCCATGCGTTTATATGGCACGGCACATGCTGAATCCGCAGGAGCGACGGAGGCTGTCATGGCGAACAAAGCGCCTACAAACCATACCAGGGAATTGATTGATCGGGGTCAGGCGCTATGGTTGGACAATCTCAACCGCGCCTTGCTGGAAAACGGCACGCTCGCGCGCTACATCCATGATTTTCACATCAGCGGCCTCACCTCGAATCCGAACATTTTCCTGAAAGCGATCGTCGAGAGCGGGCATTACGACGATGCGCTGCACGCCAGCACGAAGCTTTCCGCCGAAGAAGTTTATCTGGACCTCGCCTTGCAGGATTTGCGCGCTGCCGCCAAGTTGTTCGCGCCTATCCATCGCGCCAGCCATGGCGCCGAAGGCTGGGTGTCGCTGGAGGTCCCGCCGTTGCTCGCCGACGATAGCGACGGCACCATTGCCGCCGCGGCCGGGTTGCACCGTCGCGCCGAACGCCACAACGTGTTCATCAAGATTCCCGGTACGCCGGCCGGCGCACGCGCGATCGAGGAGTCGCTGTTCGCCGGGATTCCGATCAACGTCACGCTGCTGTTCTCGCGCGAGCAGTACCGCGTGGCCGCCGAAGCGTGGCTGCGCGGCATCGAGCGGCGTATCCAGGCGGGCCTCGATCCGCGGGTGGATTCGGTCGCCTCGCTGTTCGTCAGCCGGTGGGACCGCGCCGTGAATGATCGCGTTTCTGCCTCGCTACGCAATCACCTGGGTATCGCCGTGGCCCGGCGCACCTACCGTGCGTACTGCGACCTGCTCGAATCGCCGCGCATGCAAGCGCTGCTCCGGCACGGTGTGCGGCCGCAGCGGCTGCTCTGGGCCAGCACGGGAACCACGGACCCGGGTGCTTCTGACACTCTGTACGTGGAGGCACTCGCCGCACCGGCGACAATCAGCACATTGCCTGAGCGGACCCTCGAAGCGTTTGCGAATCATGGCCACATCAGCTCGCCGCTGCCACGCGACGGTGGCGATGCGGATCGCGTGCTCACTGAATTCGCCTATGCGCACATCGATTTGGATGCGCTTGCGTTGAAGCTGCAGCGCGAAGGCGTCGCCGAGTTCACGAAATCCTGGCAGGCGCTGATGCGTGGGATAGATGCCAAGCGCATGCCGCGGCTCAAAGCTTCGTGACGGCTTGTGGGTACCATCCGAAGCTGCATCTTTGCTCCGCGCCGGCTGGCAGCCTAGGTTTACGAGGTGGCTGCGCGGCAACGCATAGGTTCATTATCCTCGCGGTGATCGAAGTAGTGGACGGCGCGTGCAGCAGGCGCGCGTATTCGCCGCGCACGGCCGCGTAGCATTCGCAGGCGCGTTGTTCCAAGCCGCCGCGATCGAGCACGCTGATGTGCCCGCGCCGATAACTGATTACACCGGCCCTCTGCAGGCGTCGGGCTGCCGCGGTGACGCCTTCGCGGCGCACGCCAAGCGAACTGGCGATGAGTTCCTGTGTCACCGTGATCTCGTTCGTCGGCAGGCGATCGAGCGTGAGCAGCAGCCAGCGGCATAATTGTTGATCCAGGCAATGATGACGATTGCACACCGCGGTCTGCGCGGTTTGTGTCAGCAACGCCTGGGTGTGGCGCAACAGCACGTGCAAAAACGGTCCGGCGCGGTCGATCTCTTCGGTGACGAAATGCGCTTTCAGGCGATAACCTTCACCGCGACACTGCACGACCGCGCGGCTCGCAGCCGTCCCACCGCCCATCAGTTCGGTAAAACCGACTACGCCGTCGCAGCCGATAGCGGCGATTTCGGCGGACGCCCCATCGTTGAGCAAATGCATCAGCGACACGATCGCGGTGGTCGGGAAATAAACGTACGGTGAAGTGCCGCCACATTCGTGCAGGACCTTGCCGAGCGGCAACTCGACGTGTTCCAGATGCGGCAACAGGCGCGCACGTTCGGCGTCGGGCAGCATTGCCAGCACCAGGTTTTCCAGCGGACTCATTGAGCTGTCCGCTGCTGCGGAAAAACGCAGCGCCGTCGCTGGGGCAAGCGGCGCCGATGCGACCGCACGCAGAGCGCGGTAGGTACACGTTTCCATTACTGTAGCCATGAGATTCCTTTCGACGCGGATGCGATGCAGCATTGCGGCCTTCACGTCCCGTGCCAGCGGGCAAAATGAGCGCTTTGCTTCGCTACAGCGCGTCCGCATGCGCAAAAATTTCATGCGTGCGTGCAAATTTCACGGAAGACGGGAAAACAAAGCTCGCGATCTGCGCGACGTCTGCGTGTGTTGTACTTCGCAAGCGAACGTCACACCTACAGCTTTGCTTACGACAATCCCACGGGGAGTTCGATTCATGGTGGCGCGAGCTTCGATGCTGAAGAGACTGCATCGGCATTGGCTACTTTTTTCCGGCGACCAGTCCGCGGTACTGTTTCGACAGCTTCGGTCCGCTCGGATCGATCAGGCGCGGAACCACCCGAACAGCGCAACGGTCGAACGGGAAGGTGTACGTGACAAGGAGAAACAGACCATGCGGGTGGATCAAGAAACGACAAAATGTGCGCGTGACGGCTGCAGGTGTCAGGTGCCGGCGGGACAGGCCTACTGCTCGCCACATTGCGCGGAGGCGGCGGCCAGTGTCGAAGTGCGCGGCGAGGAGAGTTGCCAGTGTGGGCACAATGCATGCAAAACGCCGATCTCCTAGCAGGCACGCGCGCGTGCGCTATGTCACCGGAGGATCCAGGCGCTCGACTCGCTCGATGTCACCGAGCCACACATATGCCTGCCACGGTGGCGCGTGCGGGTCGGACCACCCGCACCTGCGTCTGGCTCGGCAGATCGGTTACGAGCCGCTCCAGCCGCGCAATTTCGGCGGGCTGCACATAGACCCTGGCTGCATTTCTACCCATGTCGATCACTAGAATCCATTGCGCAGGAT
>Ga0070666_10001666_pt1 | contig 13560 bp, 12 predicted proteins | sample KBSS23metaG_FD_64677 | JGI IMG/M metagenome (GOLD analysis project Ga0070666, IMG submission 64677) | Switchgrass rhizosphere microbial communities from Kellogg Biological Station, Michigan, USA - KBS S2-3 metaG | ecosystem: Host-associated > Plants > Roots > Rhizosphere > Soil ... | reverse complement strand
GCGGCGGAGCTCGCGGTGCGCGCGGGATTCGGCCGCCTCACGCTGATCGACCGCGACGTCGTGGAAGAGACGAACCTCCAGCGCCAGATCCTGTTCGACGAAGACGACGCCCGCGCCGGGGCGCCGAAAGCGGAAGCGGCGGCGCGCCGGCTTTCGCGGGTGGACGCGCGGGCCCGGATCACGGCGCGCGTGGTCGACCTCACCCACCGGAACGTCGACGAGGTCCTCGGGGGGCACACGATGCTGCTCGACGGCTGCGACAATTTCGAGACCCGGCTGCTCGTTTCCGACTACGGGAAGAAGAACGGCGTCCCCACGATCTACGCGGCGGCCGTCGGCTCGGACGGCCTCGTGTCGGTCAGCATGCCGTCGGCGCAATGGCCCTGCCTCCGCTGCTACCTGGGCGCCCTGCCGGCCGCGGGGACCTCGCCCACGTGCGATACGGAAGGAATCGTTCCGTCGCTGCCCGCGGTCGTCGCGGCCCTGGCCGTCGGCGAAGCGCTCCGGATCGCGGTCGGAAACCGCCCCTCGCGCGGAGTGTTGAGCTTCTCGGTGTGGGAAGGGGACGTTCGGCCGGTGCGCGCGTTCGCCGCGGCGAAGCCTTCTCCCTCCTGCGACGCCTGCCACGGCCGGCGCTATCCCGCGCTCGAGGGCGAGGGAGCCTCGGAGATCGCGCGGCTTTGCGGGCGAAACGCCGTGCAGGTGGTTCCGGGAGGGAGGCAGGTTCCCGATTTCGACCGGCTGGAGCACGCGCTCTCGGCGAACTTTCCGGTCCAGCGGTCCGCGCACGTGCTGTCGTTCCCCGTCGAGGAGGTCGTCCTGACGCTCTTTTCGGACGGGCGCTGCATCGTCCGCGGGACGGAAGACTTCGACCGCGCCCGGACGCTCTATTCCCGGTACGTCGGGGGATAGGCCGCCCTTGGAGCGGATCGATCTCGACGTTCTCCTGCGCTCGCCCTCGCGCGTCGAGGCGCTCCGCTTCGAGCTTGCGCGAGGCGGCGTGGCCTCCCTCCCGACGGAGACGTTCTACGCGCTCGCGGCGGATCCCCGGAGCGAGGAGGGGTGCCGCCGGGTGTTCGAGGCGAAGGGACGATCCGCCGAAAAAGCGTTGCCCGTGCTGATCGCGGGCCGCGACGATCTCGATCGCCTCGGCGTGGCGGCGGACGCGCGCGTGCTCGATCGCTTTCTCGCGATCTGGCCCGCCCCGCTTACGGTCGTGTTCCCGGTCGGCGCGGGGCTTCCATGCGTCCCGGGAGAGCGATCGCTCGCCGTGCGGGTTCCGTCGCACGCAGGGCTGCGAAGTCTCCTCGGGCGGATCGGTCCCGTGACGGGGACCTCCGCGAACCGCTCGGGCGAGGATCCCGCGTCGTCTCCGGAGACGGTCGCCGAGGTCTTCGGCGATCGGATCGACCTCCTCGTGGACGGCGGACCGACGCCGGGCGGGCGTCCCTCGACGATCGTGGACGCGCGCATCGAGCCTCCGCGGCTCCTGCGCGCCGGCGCTTTCCCGTGGCCGGAAACACGATAGACTCCCGTGCTTTCCGGGCTTTCGGGAGGAACTTTGGGAATCATCAAGGCGTACGGCGGAAAGAATCCCGTTCTCGGGGCGAGAGTGTATCTGGCCGAGACCGCCGCGGTCATCGGCGACGTCGTCCTCGGCGACGACGTTTCGATCTGGTACGGCGCCGTCGTCCGCGGCGACTGTCATTTCATCCGCGTCGGGGACCGTTCGAACATCCAGGACAACTGCGTCCTGCACGTGACCCAGAAAACGCATCCGACGATCCTCGAGGAGGAGGTCACGCTCGGGCACGCGGCCGTCGTGCACGGCGCGACCGTGCGGCGCGGCGCGCTCATCGGGATCCGGGCCACGGTCATGGACGGCGCCGACGTCGGCGAATCGGCGTTCATCGGCGCGGGCGCGCTCGTGACGCCGCGAACGAAAGTCCCGCCCCGCACGCTCTGGCTCGGATCGCCCGCGAAGCAGGCCCGCGTCCTGACGGAGGCGGAAGTCGAGGACCTCGCGCATTACCACCGCAATTACCTCGGCTACAAGGAAGAGTATTTCCGGATCGACGGGAAGTGGGCGGGATGAAGATCGGCCGCGCCAAAGGCACGCGCGATCTGCTGCCGGCCGAGACCGCCCGGTGGGCGGAAGTCGAGACGATCGCCCGGCGGGTCTTCGGCGGCTACGGCTACGGCGAGATCCGGACGCCGCTTCTCGAGTCGACCGAGCTCTTCACCCGTTCCGTCGGCGAAGCGACGGACATCGTCCACAAGGAGATGTACACGTTCACCGATCGCGGAGGGCGCTCGTTGACGCTCCGCCCGGAGAACACGGCGGGCGTCGTGCGGGCGGTGGTCGAGAACCGCCTCGACCAGGGGCCGCTGCCTCTCCGGCTCTACTACGCCGGTCCCCAGTACCGGTACGAGCGGCCGCAGAAGGGGCGGTACCGGGAGTTTCGCCAGATCGGAGCGGAGCTCCTCGGGGCGGCCGGGCCCGCGGCGGACGCCGAGATCCTCTTCATGCTCTTCGATTTCCTGGGAGCGCTCGGGTTCGAAGGACTCTCGGTGACGTTGAACGCCGTCCCCTCCCGCGCCGGGCGGGAGGCGTTTGCCGAAGCTCTTCGGGCGCACGTGGCGTCCCGCGCGGATCGCCTCGGCGAAGACGACCGCCGGCGGCTCGCGGAGAATCCGCTCCGCCTGTTCGATTCGAAGGACCCGGAGGCGGCGACGGCCCTCGAGGGCGCTCCGGTCGCGATCGACCACCTCGATCCGGAGTCGCGCGAGCACCACGCGGAGCTGATGCGGTTGCTCCGCGTTCGCGGCATCCCCTTCGTCGAGAGCGCGCGCCTCGTGCGCGGACTCGATTACTACACGAAAACGGTTTTCGAAGTCACCTCTTCCCGCCTCGGCGCGCAGGACGCCATCCTCGGCGGAGGCCGGTACGACGATCTCGTGGCCGATCTCGGGGGGCCCGCGCTCCCCGCGGTGGGGTTCGCGATCGGGGAGGACCGGCTGATCGACGTGATGCCCCTCGCGGTCGCTCCGCCCGCGGGGCGCGTGCGGGTGATCCCGCTCGGGCGCGCCGAGGAAGGGTACGCCCTTTCGGTCGCCGACCGCCTTCGGGGGAGCGGCGCGCCGGTCGAGTGCGATCTGTCGGGCCGCGGGGTGAAGAAAGGCCTTTCGCTCGCGGCGGATCTCGGTTTCGAAGAGGCGATGATCGTGGGGCCCGACGAGGCCCGCGACGGGACCGTGACCGTGAAGAACCTGAAGAGCCGGGAGCAGAAGACCGTGCCGCTCGCGGAGGTCGCTCGATGATCCGCTCGGAAGCGGGGAAGCTCGGCGCCGCCTCCGAGGGGCAGGACGTCCTCCTCCAGGGCTGGGTCGCGCATCGGCGCGATTTCGGCGAGCTGGTTTTCGTGACGCTCCGGGACCGGTCGGGAGTCGTTCAGGTGCTCTTCGACGGCGCGGGGGACGATCGCGCGCTCGTCGAGATCGCGAAGTCGCTCCGCGCGGAGGACGTCGTCGAGATCGAGGGGCGGGTCGCGCGGCGCGCCGCCGGGCAGGAGAACGCGGCGATGGCGACGGGAGCGATCGAGGTGGTCGCGCGAACGCTCGCCGTCCTGACGCGCTCCGACGTGCCGCCCTTCGCCATCGAGGATCGGGTGAACGCCTCCGAAGACCTGCGCCTGAAGTACCGGTACCTGGACCTGCGCCGGCCCGTCATGACGAAGAACTTCCTCCTCCGGGACGAAATCACCTACCGGGCGCGCCGGGTCCTCCACGACCGCGGGTTCATGGACGTCGAGACGCCCATCCTGACCAAGTCGACGCCGGAGGGGGCGCGGGATTTCCTCGTTCCGTCGCGGAACCGACCCGGCGAGTTCTACGCGCTCCCGCAATCGCCGCAGCTCTTCAAGCAGCTGCTGATGGTGGCCGGTTTCGATCGCTACTACCAGATCGCCCGATGCTTCCGGGACGAGGACCTCCGCGCCGACCGGCAGCCGGAGTTCACGCAGATCGACATCGAGATGTCTTTCCCGACGGAGGAGGCGGTCTTCTCCCTGATCGAAGAGCTCCTGCCGCAGATGTTCGGCGCGGCGGGGATTCCCTGCGCGCCTCCGTTTCCCCGGCTGACGTATGGCGAGGCGATCGCCCGTTTCGGCATCGACCGGCCGGACCTCCGCTTCGGGCTCGAGCTCGTCGATCTCGGGGAGGCCGCGGCCGGGTCGGGCTTCGCGCCGTTCGAGAAAGCGCTCGCCGAAAACGGATGGGTGCGGGGGATCGCCGTGGCCGGCGCGGCCGACGCGTCGCGCAAGAAGCTCGACGACTGGACGGAAATCGCGAGGACCTTCGGGGCGGGGGGGCTCGTCTGGTTCAAGAACGCCGCGGGAGAGATCGCGAGCCCGGCGAAGAAGGCGCTCGCTCCGGAGGCGCTTTCCCGGATCGCCGGGACGCTCGGTCTCGCCGACGGCGACCTCGGACTCGTCGTCGCGGGACCGCGCAAGAAGGCGGCCGACGCTCTCGCCAGCCTCCGGGTCGCGGTCGCGCGGGATCGCGGCCTGATCGACGACCGGAAGTTCGCCTTCTGCTGGGTCACGGATTTTCCGCTGGTCGAATGGGACGAAAAGGAGAACCGGTGGTTCGCGATGCACCATCCGTTCACCTCCCCGCGGGAGGAGGATCTCGCGCTCCTCGAGACCGACCCGGGCCGAGCGCGGGCGCGCGCCTACGACGTGGTCCTGAACGGGACGGAGCTCGGCGGAGGCTCGATCCGCATCCATCGCGCCGACGTGCAATCGCGCCTTTTCCGGCTGCTCGGGATCGGCGACGAGGAGGCGCGCTCGAAGTTCGGGTTCCTCCTCGACGCGTTCCGCTACGGGGCTCCGCCGCACGGCGGCATCGCGCTCGGGCTCGACCGGATCTGCATGCTCGCGGCGGGGGTGACCTCCATTCGCGACGTGATCGCCTTCCCCAAGACTTCCTCGGGCTCCTGCCTGATGACCGAGTCTCCGTCGCCCGTCGATCCGGCGCAGCTCGCCGAGCTCGGCCTCGCCCGGAAGTGATCACGCGGCGGCCGAGGTGAGAGCCCCGTCCCGGGTCGTCTTCGGCCGGGGATCGGCGTCGCGCCTGCCGTCGGCGCTCGAGATTCCGGAGCGCCGGGCGTTCCTGGTGTCGTCGCCGACGGTGCTTCGGCTCCATGGCGACGTCCTCCGGAGCGCGCTCGCGCCCCGCCCGGTCGTCGAGATCGAGATGGACGACGGCGAGCCCGCGAAGACGTTCGCGACGCTCGGAACGATTCTCGACCGCGCGATCGGTGCGGGAGTCCGCCGGGACGACTATCTGATCGCGGCGGGAGGGGGAGTGGTGACCGACGTCGCGGGGCTCGCGGCTTCGATCCTTCTCCGCGGGGTCGCCTGGTACGCCGTCCCGACGACGCTCGTCGGAATGGCGGACGCAGCGATCGGCGGAAAGACGGCCGTCGATCATCCGCTCGGCAAGAACCTCATCGGGACCTTTCACGCGCCGTCCGGCGTGCTGATCGATCCGGAGCTCCTCTCGACCCTCCCGGCGCGCCGCTTCCGGGAAGGGATCGTGGAGATCTTCAAGACGCTCCTCGTGGCACGTCCCGAGGCCGCGCGAAGAATGGCCGGGGGGCTCGAGGCGACCGCCGCGAACCGGGAGATCGACGCCGCCCTCGAGGAAGCGATCGCCGCCAAGGTCGAGATCGTGGCGCGCGATCCGCGCGACGCGGGGGAGAGAAGGACCCTGAATTTCGGGCACACGCTTGGCCACGCGATCGAGGCCTCGGGGGGCTTCGACCGCTGGACGCACGGGGAGGCGGTCGCTCTCGGCATGGCGGCGGCGCTCCGGCTTTCGGCCGCCCGCGAAGGATTCCCGGAGGGCGACGCCGACGCGCTTGTTTCGGAGCTCGTCCGGTTCGGAGGCGGTCTCGCGGGGGGAGCCCCCGAATGGAGCGAGCGGCTCGAGCGTGCGCTCGGCCTCGACAAGAAGGGCACTTCGGGCGCGCCGGTGGCGATCCTGCTTTCGGACTGGGGCCGGCCCGTCGTTCGCCCGGTCGAACCCGCCGCCTGGAGGTCGGCTCTCGAGAGCCTGCGCGCCTGACTCGGGCCATCGCGTCGGCGCGATAGACGCTCTATAATCCTTCTGTTGGAGACTCCGCGCCGCCCTCGAATCCGGCTTTTTGCGCTGCTCGTCGCCGCGCTCGCCGTCGTTTCGCTCGCTCCCCTCCTGGTCACCGATCGGGTGCTCATTTCCCGCAACCGGGAGAGCCTCGAGACGATGGAGAAGAAATACACCGCGCGCTCGGCGTCGGCGATCGCCGATTCGATTGCCGCGTTCTACCGCTCGACCGAAGACCAGCTCGACACCCTGGCCGACACGATGAAGTTCTCGCAGGCGCTTTCCGGCAAGAATCCGTTTTCGACCGCCGCCGCCTCGGGAATCCTTCCGGACTTCGTCAAGGGACGGACGACTTTCCTCGCGCTCCGGGTGATCGATCACGAAGGCCACGGGGGCGCGATCGGACCCGCGAACCTTCCTCCGACGATCGACGAGGAGTTCCGGCGCGGGTACCTGGAAGCGCGGGACGCCCGCCGGTATTCCGGAAACCCGGTCAAGGCTCCCGGCTTTCCCGCGTCGGTCGTCGTGCTGGCCGAGCCCGTGCTCGGCGAATCCGGCGAGAGCCTCGGCGTCGTCGAGGGGCTCGTCTCGTGGCAGCCGATGGAGAAGCAGATCGAGGAAGAGGCGCGCCAGGAAATCACGGTCACGCTCCTCGATCGGGAAGGGCACATTCTCCTCGCGTCGAAGAACCGTCCGAAATCGCGCCCGGCCGGCGATCTGGTCGCCGACTTCCGGCAGTCGCCCGCGCGCCTGACCCGCGCCTACCGCTCCGGCGGACAGGCCCTCCTCGGATCGATCGTTCCGGTGGATGCTCCCGACTGGGCGGTGCTCGTCGAGCGGGACCAGGGGCTCGCCTTCGCGTCGGTCGCGGAGATGACGGAGCAGACGATCCTCTGGAGCCTGCTCGCCCTCGCCCTCGCCATTTCGGTCGGCGTCGCGATGGCGGCCCGGCTCGCCGCGCCCATCCGGGCGCTCGCCGAGCAGGCGCACGACATCGCCGAAGGGCGCTACGGGCAGCGGGTCGAGATCCGCGGAGCCGCGGAGATCGCCGATCTGTCCTCCTCCTTCAACCGCATGAGCGAATCGATCGAGAGCGCGATGGCGGACCTCCAGAAAGCGGCCAAGGAGAACCACGAGCTCTTCATCAATTCGGTGCGCGCTCTCGCGGCGGCGATCGACGCGAAGGACCCTTACACGCGGGGCCACTCCGAGCGGGTCGCGCGGTACGCGGCGTCGATCGCGCGAGCGATGGAGCTCCCGCCCGAGGAAGTTCGCAAGGTGCGCCTTTCGGCTCTCCTCCACGACGTGGGAAAGATCGGCATCGACGATCGCATCCTGCGCAAGCCCACCGCGCTGACGGACGAGGAGTTCGAAGTCATGAAGCAGCACCCGGCCAAAGGGGCCGCGATCATGGCCGCCATTCCGCAGCTCGCCGACGTCATCCCCGGCATGCGGCACCATCACGAGAAGTGGGAAGGCGGGGGCTATCCCGACGGGCTGAAGGGGGAGGAGATCCCCTTGATCGCGCGCGTCGTTTCCGTCGCCGACACGTTCGACGCGATGACGACGACCCGGCCGTACCAGAAGGCCATGGAGATTTCCTACGTGGTGAGCCGCATCCAGAGCCTCGCCGGCACGCGGTTCGACAAGCGGGTCACCGACGTCCTTCTCCGGGCGTACCAGAGCGGGGATCTCGTTCCCGTGCCCACCGAAGCCACGGCGATCCGGACGGTCGCGTGACGCGCCGGTCCTTCTCTTCCCGGAGAGCCGCCGAAGGGCTCGCGGGCCTCTCTCTCGCGGTGGCGATCGCGTGCGCTTCGGGCGGGGCCAAGAAGATGCCCTCCTCGGAGCTCTATCTGACGGAGAGGATGGCGACCGTCTTTCTCCAGCAGGGGAACGCGATGGAGGCGGAGAACGCCTACCGGAAGGTGCTGGTCGACGACCCCGACAACCCGGAGATGCGGGACGGCCACGGCCTGTCGCTCCTCATGCTCGGGCGCCCCAAGGAAGCGCGGGAGGAATTCGATCGCGCGCTCAAGATCGCCCCCAAGGAGTCCTACCTGAACAATCGCGGGGTCGCTCGCATGGAGCTCGGCGACTACCCGGGGGCGGAAGCCGATTTTCTGAAGGCGTTCGAGTCCCCGAACCCCGCGGACCGGCAGTCGGCCTTGATCAACCTCGGACGCGCGCGCATGCGGCGCGGAATCTTCGACGAGGCGGAGGACGCCTTCACGCGCGCTCTGGCGCTCGCCCCGGATTCGTACGAGGCGCTGATGGCCCGCGGCGAGACCCGCGAGGCGCGCAAGAACGAGAAGGGCGCCGTCGAAGACTACCTCGCGGCGCTGCGCCTGCGCGCGGACAATCTCGACGCCCTGCTCCACGTGGGGATGGGACTGATGGCCCTGAACAACCACGAGCTCGGGGTGCGCTATCTGCGCCGCATCACGGAGCTTTCTCCGGACTCGCCCCAGGCCTCCCGCGCCCGGTTGATCCTGGGCGAGGGCTCGAGCGCTTCTCTCCCCCCGTGAGCCTCGCGTGATCTACCAGAAGATTCTCGACGCTCTCATCGCGTCTCTCTCCGGGCTTCTCGCCGCGGTCCTCCTCGACAGCGAGGGAGAGACCGTGGTGGCCTCGCACCGGGCCGGGGACGTCCACTCGCACCGCGTGCTCGGCGCATACCAGGGGATCTATCTGCGCGATCTCTCCCGGGCGTTCGATCGCTGCGGCTTCGGTCCGGTCGGGGTGTTTTCCCTCGATTTCGGCGGGATGCGCGTTCACACCGAAACCCTCCAGGACGGTTACTACGTCGTCCTCCTGACCGACGACACCGTCGTCCCGGCCCTCGCGCGCCGCGAGCTCGCCCGCGCGTCGACCGAGCTGCGCGAGAACCTCTGATTGCGCGCTCGGGTGGGAGCGCAGGCCGCCGGGCAATCGCCCGCAGGGGCAAACGACGCGGCTGCCGACGCCGGAGCGGCCGATGACTGAGTCCGGAAAAGGCGGGTTCCTCTCCAAGATCAAGCGCGGGCTGTTCATGACCCACACGGAGATCCTCGAAAAGATCGAGGGGTCCGTCAAGGAGAAGCTCGGGTTCGACGCCTCCGTGCTCGAAACGCTCGAGGAAGCCCTGATCGCCGCCGATGTCGGCGCCGAAACGGCCGGGACGCTGGTGGCCGGCGTCGCGGCGAGGGCGAAGCGATACCGCCCCGAGGACCTCCCGCGCCTGAAGGTGCTCCTGAAGGACGAAATCGACACGCTCCTGGCGCGCGCTCCGACGGAGAAGAGATCTCTCGAGAAGCCGGAGGTCGTGTTCATTGTCGGCGTCAACGGGACCGGGAAGACGACGACCGCCGCGAAACTGGCCGCTCGCGACATCGCCGAGGGGCGGAAGGTCATCCTCGCGGCCGCGGACACGTTCCGCGCGGCGGCGGTCGAGCAGCTGCAGACCTGGGGGGAGCGGATCGGAGTTCCGGTCATCCGGCACGCGGAAGGTGCCGATCCCGCGGCGGTCGTGCACGACGCGATTTCCGCGGCCCGCGCGCGGACCGCGGACGTTCTCTACGTCGACACGGCCGGCCGGCTCCACACGAAGTTCAACCTCATGGAAGAGCTCGCGAAGATGCGGCGGATCGCGGGCCGCGAGATTCCGGGCGCTCCCCATCGGTGCCTCCTCGTCCTCGACGCGACGACGGGGAGCAACGGTCTCGCGCAGGCCCGGAAATTCGTCGACGCCGCCGGCGTGACAGGCGTCGTCCTGACGAAACTCGATGGAACGGCGAAGGGGGGAGTCGTGCTCGCGATCCTCCGCGAGCTCGGCATCCCGGTCGTCGCGGTGGGGGTGGGGGAGGGCCAGGACGACCTGGTGCCCTTCGACGCCCGCGATTTCGCCGCGGCCCTCCTCGACTGATGGGAAGGGCGACGGGGGAAGCGATCATGCTCCGCGCGCTCGCGCTCGCGGAGAGAGGCCGATTCTCGACTTCGCCCAACCCGATGGTGGGCGCGGTCGTCGTGCGGGGCGGGCGCATCGTCGGCGAAGGCCATCACGCCCGCGCGGGAGGACCGCATGCCGAACGGGTCGCGCTCGCCCGGGCCGGGCCGGCCGCGAAAGGCGCGACGCTGTACGTCACGCTCGAGCCGTGCGCCCACACGGGCCGCACCGGGCCTTGCGCCGCGGCGATCATCGAGGCCGGTGTCGCACGGGTCGTCGCCGCGCGACGCGACCCCAATCCCCGCGTGTCGGGACGCGGGTTCCGGACGCTGCGCCGGGCGGGGATCGCGGTCGAATCGGGACTTCTGTCCGACGAGTCGGCCCTGCAGAACGAGCGTTTCGACGTGTGGATCCGGCAAGGCCGCCCGTTCGTGCTCGCGAAAGTCGCGGCGACGCTCGACGGGCGGATCGCGGACGTCCGGGGCCGGTCGCGCTGGATCTCGGGCGCCGCGGCCCGGCGTCGCTCCCTCGAATGGCGCGAAGAATTCGACGCGATCCTCGTCGGGGAGCGGACGGCGGCGGCGGACGGTTCCATGCTCACGCGGCGCCTCGGACGGAACCGCGTGACGCCGCAGAGACGGATCGTCCTGGACGGAGAATTCCGCGTTTCGGAAAAGCTCGCGCTCTTTCGCGAGCCCGACGGGGTCGAAGTCTGGACGGCGGCGGCGGGCGGGGCTGCCAAGGAGCGCCGCCTGACCGCCCGCGGGGTTCGCGTGGTTCGTCTGCCGACCGTCCGCCGGAGCGGCGTGGTCGATCTCGCGGCGGCCCTCCGAAGGCTGGGGGACGAGAACGTCAACGGGCTCATCGTCGAGGGAGGTACCCGGACGCTGACGGCCTTTCACGAAGCGGGCCTCATCGACCGGTGGGCGATCGTGATCGCGCCGAAGCTTCTCGGCGGGGCCGCGGCCTGGCCAATCCTCGCGGGAAGAGGCCTCCCCCTCGCGAAAGCCGCGGCGCTCTCGGGAGTCACGGCTTCCGCCCTCGGGGAAGATCTGCTCGTGACGGGGAGGGTTTGAAGTTGTTTTCGGGAATCGTCGCGGCGGTCGGCCGGGTCGAGCGTTTCGACCGCAAGACGGACGGCGCCCGCCTCGAGATCCGTCCTCCCGCACGGTTCGGGCGCTTCCGGAAGGGAGAGAGCATCTCCGTCTCCGGGGCGTGCCTGACGGCGCTCGGAGACTCCCCGGTCTTCCGCGCCGACCTGTCGGGGGAAACGCTCGCGAAGACGTCCCTGGGCACGCTCGCGCGCGGTGGCGCCGTCAATCTCGAGCGCGCCGTGCGTCTCTCCGACCGTCTGTCCGGCCATCTCGTCTCGGGGCACGTGGACGGTCTCGTGCGCCTTCGCGCGGTGGAGGAACGGGGGAGCTCCTGGGTCTTCCGGTTCTCCCTCCCCCGGGCCCTCGCCCGCTACGTGGTGGAAAAGGGATCGGTCACGGTGGACGGGATCTCGCTCACGGCGATCGACGTCGGAGCGGCGGATTTTTCGGTGGCCATCATTCCCCACACGTTCCGGGCCACCACGCTGCGCGATCGGCGCCCCGGGGACGCCCTGAATTTCGAGGCGGACATGGTGGCCAAGTATCTCGAATCGCTCCTCCGTCGATGATCGTCTACGCCGGGCCGGGGGCGGCCGTCGCGCGTCGCGGGGAGTTCCATCCCTTCCCGGGAGCGCGAAGCCGGACGCGCCTGATCCCGTATTCCGGCCTCGACGCTGTTCCCGACCCGTGGCGCGGCCTCTATCGCCGGCCGCCCGAGCTGACCGCGAGCGCCGGTCCCTCCGATCCCGGCGCATGGAGAGAAGCGCTCGCCCACGCTCCCGCGGGAAAGCTCCTTCTCGGCCCCGTCGGCCCGGCCGAAGCGATTTACGGCGCGGGGGAGGGAGCGCTGGCGGCGGCCGCGGAACGGGGGCGGGCCGTCGTTGCGATCGAAACGATGGAAGATCCGGGATGGCGGCCCGTCGCGGGACCGTCGTTCGCGCGCGTCGTCGTCTGGGAGCCCGATCCCGAGCCGGAGCGGTTCTGGCGGGCGTTCGCGTCGCGGGGCGGCGAAGCCGGGATCGCGCTCCCCCTCATTCCGGGCTGGACCGGGGAGGCCCGCTTCCTGGAGCGTTTTCTTTCCGCCGCCGCGGTGCACGGGGCGCGTTTCGTGGCGCCCTTCTCGATCGCCGGCGACGGCGCGTCGCGCGCCGCGGTCCACGCGGATTTCGCGCGACTCCACCCGGAGAGCGCCGACGCGTTCTTCGACGCTGTTCACCACCGGGAATGGGAATCCGGGGCCCGCGGCGCCCGGGAGACCTTTCACGAAACGGCCGCGGCGGCCGGGATGCCCGCCCGGGTCCCGTTTCTCGCCGGCCGGTCGGATTTTCCGGCCAACGCGCGTCTGATCGACGCTTTCGAGACGGAGGCCGAACGGGCCGAAGAGCCGCGCGCGTCGCGGCTGCTGGCCGCCGCCCGCCGGCTGGAAGATCTGGGCCGGGACGTGGCCGGCATCGCGCGGGAAGGGAACCTCCGCCTCCTATGGCCCTCGGATTCCCCGGAAGCCCGGGCGGCCGAGCGCGTGCTCGAAGGGGACGGACGGACGGCGTGATCCGAGGGGCCGGGCTCTACGTGCACGTCCCCTTCTGCGTGCGGCGATGCTCGTATTGCACGTTCGTCCTCACGACGGATTTTTCTTCCCGGGATCGGTATCTGGCGGCGCTCCGCGCGGAGGCCGCGATGACCGCCGAGGAGGCCAGGAATGCGGCGTTCGATTCTCTCTACCTCGGCGGTGGAACGCCTTCCGCCGTGCCGGCCGGACTTCTCGGGGAGCTCCTCCGGGACCTGCGCCGGTCGTTCGCCTTCGACGCCGATACCGAAGTCACGATCGAGGCCAATCCCGACGACGTGAACGCGGACGCCGTCTCCGCGTGGCGGGCCGCGGGGGCGACGCGCGTATCGCTCGGCGTCCAGTCGCTCCGGGACGGCGAGCTCCGGGCGATCGACCGGATCCACTCGGCCGACGAAGCGCGGCGCGCGCTGCGACCCCTTCTCGAAAGCGGATTGTCCGTTTCCGCCGATCTCATGATCGGCATCCCGGAGCAGCCCCGATCGGGATTCCTCGCCGACGTCGAGGAGCTCTCGACGACGGCCGTCGATCACCTGTCGATCTACGTCCTCGAGCTCGACCGAGCGAAACCCATGGCGGAAGACCGCCGCCGCCGGCCCGAGCGGTATCTGGACGACGACGGACAGGCCGACGCCTACCTGGAGGCGGGAGAGCGCCTGGCCGGGGCCGGTTTCCGGCACGACGAGGTGTCGAACTGGAGCCGGCCCGGTCGGGCTTCGCGGCACAACGCGAAGTACTGGACCCGCGCGCCGACCCTCGGGCTCGGCGTGGGCGCGCACGAGCTCTGGGGCGAGCGGCGACGGGCGAACACCGCGTCGCTCGGCGCG
>Ga0070666_10001661_pt1 | contig 13573 bp, 16 predicted proteins | sample KBSS23metaG_FD_64677 | JGI IMG/M metagenome (GOLD analysis project Ga0070666, IMG submission 64677) | Switchgrass rhizosphere microbial communities from Kellogg Biological Station, Michigan, USA - KBS S2-3 metaG | ecosystem: Host-associated > Plants > Roots > Rhizosphere > Soil ... | reverse complement strand
TTGCCATTGCCATTGCCATTGCCATTGCCTTGGCCGTGTATCACGGGCTGAAAATTAGCATCGAAGACATCAATATGGCCGCCATGGAAATCAGTCGCGTAGAGCCGTGGGCTGCCATCCACCACGGCGATTGCAATGCCCTTATAGACAGCACCCGCGGTTGTCACCACAACTTGCGCCTGCGTACCGCCATTCCAGCCGGAGATGGTTCCGTCTTCGGAAGCAAACAGGAAACGAGCCGGCCCGCTACCGGGGATCACAAAGCCAGAAGTCCCGTTGAAGACCATACCTGTGGGTGCGCCCGGTATGGTGACTACCAACGGGACTATTGCTCCTGTCCCGCCGTTATATACGGTGGCTTTGCCGGGTCCGTTGTCCGAAACCCACCAGGGACTGGTAGCAGAACGGGCGATCCCCCATCCATTTACCAGGTTCGAATCGCTATGGTTGGCCTGCGCCGTTTGATCCGAGATCAGGTTCACTTGCGTATAGTGTTGGCCCACGACAGTGCCCGCGAACATGGTCACGGACGCTGCGACGAGCAGGTGCGACGTAAATCGAGTTGGAAGAACCCTTGGCATACGAATCTCACTCCTCTGGTCCTAAGATGGTTAAACTTACGCCTCTGTAATGGCGAAGTTGTAAATACTTTGTAAAAAGAATCGCGGCAGCGGCCACCGTTGACTGGGACGTTGGATTCTATTTCACCGAATACTGGCGCGCGTCCAAGCAGGCGCTGAACGCTTTCTTAAATGTATCCATCGTCTGTTGCTGCTGTGCCTTGGCATCCTGCTGCGCTTGTTGCTCAGCCTGCTTGTTTGCCTTCCTCTGCTGACGACGACCACGCACAGCACCAGCCGTGGCGCCAACGGCCGCGCCCGTCCCGGCGTCCCCGGCGATGGCTCCGATTGCGGCTCCGCCTGCCGCACCTTTAGCGGCACCTTTAGCTCCACCGCCCTTTTGTTCCTGGGCTTCTTTCGGCGGAGGCGGTGCCGCCGCCGGGTCTATACCCGATTGCTGTTTGGCTGACCCGTAACACTCGTTTTCATCCTTAGTCTGTTTGGCCTGGTCCTGATGGTTCTTAGGGTAGACAAAGACGCCCAATTGGGAGGCCACGGCCGACCTGCCCGATCCTGGTTGCGTCTGCGCCTGAGCAAACGCCTGTGGCGCCATCGCCGCGGAGAGTGCGATTGCGAAGGATATGACTCTCGCATAATTTTTCATGAGGCCTCCTTTCCAACTACTAGCGCCGTAGGGCACGCGCTCTGGCCGAGGCCATTCGTTGCGTCAATGCTGTCCGATTCGCGCTGGATGATGGTTCTACCCGTGTCTTAGATGCATTATTTTCAGCGATGCTGACCGGCCAATCTGTGGACCGCTGTACCATAATTTCACCTGACACTCGAAGTTCGACGAAATAATGCATCCGGCCTCCGCAAGCTTCATCGGAGTCCATGGGTGGAGCAATATGTGCGCTCTAGCGGCTCTTTTCACACCACCGCAGGCTCTCCCGTTTGCTTCACCAGCTCAACACTCGCGTGGAAACAGCCGCCCATGCAGCGGGCAAATTAGGGTTGAGTGAATTCACAAGCAAGAGGCATTGAACTCAGCGGCTGCCTGGGCCCAAAGGTCCTTTCCTCGCTTGAATGCGCTGCTACTGGCCGAAGCCAGAAGAACTCGATCGCAAGTGGAACGCGCCGCCATTGCAGCAGGCGAAGAATTAGCGGAGCAGATGTTTCGCGGAATTTCAGCGATCGATTACCGAAAGCGCTGTAAGCCGTCTGGAAGCGTGAATCGACGAACGAACAGTAGCATTAAGACGCCGGCGGGGCTGCTGCCAGTTGCATTCCTTCTCGCCTGGCCGGTCCTGGCGCAAGAGGCCCAGAATGAGCTTTGGCCGGAATTGAACGTCTTCGTGAAGCTCAGCGAGAACTCTAGGCTGTACCTCCTCGCTTCGGGAACTCGCGTCGAGGAGCAAGGCAACTCCGACGGACAACTCGGTGTGCACTTGGACTTTTTCACCACTCCCATCTTGAAGAACCGGATGGAGCGCACTGCTCGACGCATCGATGTTGCTAAGAATAAGTTCCTGCAAATACGGATCGGATACCTTTTCAGCCGGTCCTCAAAAAGTAGCAGCAACCCATTTGTGGAACACACGCCAATGTTCGAAACGTCGCCCCGATACTATCTTCCGAAGCAAATTCTCCTGACGGAACGAGCCAAGGTAGACCTCCGATTTGTGGACGGAGTATTCACGCCGCGTTTTCGAGATCGATTGAGGGTGGAGCGCACCTTGCGGGTCTCGCGGACCGCGATCACGCCCTACGCGCACGTGGAAGCGTTCTATGACTGGCGATACGACACTTGGCATCGGTTCCGCTACGCCGGTGGCGTCGAATGGGAGCTGAGCCGGCGCCTCGTGCTGGAGGGCTACTATCTTCGCCAGCGGGACAATCGGTCGTCGACGAAATATCTAAACGCAGTGGGCCTAGTGCTGCAATTGTATTTACGGTAGCTATGTGGATAGTAGGCTCTTCATCAAAAACAGGGGCAATCCCGGATAAACCTGACTGATAAAATGAGTTTCGGAGAACCGTTTGATCAGATGAGAGGTGTTACTAGGACTACCCGACTACGAGATTAGCGAGATTGAAGGGAACGGGGTGGAGGTGAGGATAACGGTACGGTATAGAGGACCGTCATCCTGGCCGCACTACGACGGGAGCCGATTGCGGAGCAAAGACCGGTTTACTCGCCGGGTGCGGCATGAGGATTGGGGAACGCGGCACTGCGTGCGACGGCCGTGATTTGGAATCCTGTTTGCCCGTATTGCGCGCCGATGGCAGGCCTTTTCCGCTAGGCTGGAACAAGAGCATCGGCTGGATGGATTCCCGGGTGAAAAATTGAAAGCAATATTGATTTTGGTGTTTCTGGTGGTCGTAGGGATCATTTCCCTTTGGGTAGCGTCTTCCAACACTGGCCTGAGCGTCACGCCCGCGGTCGAGACCGTTGGCCTCAGCACGCCAGTAACGGTGCATTTGAGCAATGCGCACGGCGTACGTCGTTTGGACGCCTATCTCGAGCAAAACGGTGCACGCTATCCCGTGTACTCGGAGAGCCATCCTTCAACCTGGATCCTCTGGAGCCGGCACGAACCGCCGCGCAGCGCCACCTTCGAAGCGGGCAAAAGCCGGGCACCGAATCTCAAAGACGGCAAGGCTCGGCTGGTGATCGAAGCCGTTTCCAACGATCTGCGGGCGAGCACCACGGTCAACGCGACGGATGTGGATGTGGTTCTTGAAGCGCCGCGCATCATTGCCGACGAGTTCCAGCACTACATCAACCAGGGCGGCATGGAGCTGGTGACCATGACCCCCAGCGGATCGTGGAACGATGCCGGCGTCAGAGTCGGAACCTACACCTTTCGCAGCTTTCCTCTTCCCGGAAAGGATACTAACCAGCGCTTCGCCATGTTCGCATATCCCTGGGATTTGCCGCCGGACGACAAGCCGGTGGTCTATGCTCGCAACCTCGCCGGCACTGAAGCCACTGCGCACTTCTCTTTCAAATTGTTTCCGAAAAAATTCCGCGCGCGGGATTTCGAGCTGACGGACGCGCTCCTGGAGAAGCTGGTGAGCTCCGTCGACCCCACCAATCAGGTTCTACCCGGCAAGGACCTTCTCTCGCGTTTCCTTTACATCAACGGGACGATGCGCCTCCAGAACAACCAGCAGCTCGCCGATCTCCGACTTAAAACCGAGCAGAAGGTGCTTTGGAGCGGCCCGTTCATTCATTGGGGCAAAGAGGAATCGGTTTTTGCCGACGTGCGCAATTACATCTTCCACGGCAAGAAGGTCGATCAGCAGGTGCACCTCGGCTTCGATCTTTCCGATGTCCAGAACTCACCTGTCGAGGCCGCCAATGACGGCCGCGTGGTGTGGGCCAAGAATCTCGGCATCTACGGCAACTGCATCGTACTGGACCACGGCTATGGCCTGCAATCGATCTACGGTCATTTGCGAGAGATCAACGTCAAGGAAGGCGAGATGGTCAAAAAGGGACAGAACATGGGGATCTCCGGCGAGACCGGGCTCGCCGGCGGCGTACACGTACACTTCAGCATGCAGATCGACGGCGTGCAAGTCAACCCGCGTGAGTGGTGGGACGAACACTGGATCCACGACCGGATCATGAGCAAGCTATAGAGTTCCGTTCCGAGAATTATTCCGGCTCGCCGTTCCCTTTTAAGCTGTCGGTATGGTCGAGAAAAGGGCTACAGCAGCATTCGTCGATCCAATGCTCCTTCTGCGAACGGAAAAATTGCCCGACGGGGCGGGCTGGCTGTACGAGCTGAAGTTCGATGGCTACCGCGCCTTAGCGATAAAGAGCGGCGGTCGAGTGCAATCGCGTTCCCGCAACGACAACGACTTCACGGCCCGATATTCCAGCATCGCCGACGCGCTATCCGGATTGCCCGATGACACCGTCATAGACGGCGAGGTCGTGGCTCTCGATGCCGATGGTAAGCCTTCCTTCAACATGCTGCAGAACCACGGCTCGGCCAGGGTGCCTCTACATTTCTTCGTTTTCGACTTGCTCGTATTGAATGGCAGGGACGTGATGGGCGAGCCCCTGCTGAAACGGCGCGATCTGCTGGAGAAGCGTGTACTGCCGAAATTGTCAGAGCCGGTCCGATTTTCACCTGAGCTCAAAGCGGGCCTGAAAGATTTGATTCACTCCGTCAAAGTCCAAGGGTTGGAGGGACTAGTAGCAAAACGCTGCGACAGCAAATATGAGTCCGGCCTGCGTTCCGGCGCCTGACAGAAAATGCGCGTGAACCATGGGCAGGAGTTCGTCATTGCCGGATACACGCCTTCGCCTAAGAACTTTGATGCGCTGGTGATCGGTTACCACGATGGCGGCAGGTTGATCCATGCAGCGCGCACCCGAAACGGATTCACGCCGGCATCACGGATGCAACTCTTCAAAGAGATAAAGCTACTGGAAATCGACGATTACCCATTCGCGAATCTACCCGAGAAAAGGGCTGGTCGTTGGGGTGCCGGGCTCACATCGGCGAAGATGTCAGAATGCCGGTGGCTGAAGCCTGAGTTGGTCGGCCAATTTGAGTTTGTGGAATGGACCTCCGACAATCACCTACGGCATAGCCGGTTCGTTGCTTTGCGCGACGACAAGAAGCCGAGGAGTGTGGTGCGAGAGAAGTAGGCTTGACTAGCCACAGATGGCGAACAAAAGGCGAGCTTTGTAGACTAGCGAGGCATCCGGCACTCAGTCGGCGTTTACGCGGGGAGCGTGTTGGAAGCCGCTGCGGCGGGGCTGAAGCAAATTCGCGAAACAGAAATGGTCGGCGATGACGGCGTTGAGGATCTCACAGTGGATATCAAAGCCACTACTTCGCATAAGGTTCCGCTGTTCAAGCTGAAGGCCTGGCTTCAAAGCAGCGGGCGCGATCCGCGCGAGGCGGCACTGAAAACGAAACTGAGATGATCGATCGGCGGCGCGTGCCAAAGCCCATACGGCTCGACGCAAAATGCCTAGTATGGCGTATCATGATCGCGTAGCTGCTTTGATTGAACCAGATGCCCCCTAAACTAACTGCTGCTGTGGCCGCGACCTTGCTTGCCACTATTCCTCTCTATGCTCAAGCCCCTGCGGGTCGGCCGCCGCGTACAGCGGATGGTAAACCGAACCTGAATGGGATCTGGCAAGCACTCAACACTGCGAATTGGGACCTCCAAACTCACGGGCCCAGTGGGGGGCCACCCGCGCTCGGGGCTATCGGTGCAACTCCGCCGGGATTAGGCGTGGTGGAGGGCGGGGAAATTCCTTATCTGCCCCAAGCGGCCGAGAAGAAGAAGCAGAACTTCGCCAGTCGCTGGACTGTAGATCCGGAGATCAAGTGCTACCTGCCAGGTGTGCCACGCGCCACCTACATGCCGTTCCCATTTCAGATTCTTCAGGGATCCGACTCGATTATGATCGCCTACGGTTATGCGGATGCGGTTCGAACGATCAACATGGGCAAACCCAGCGACGCGCCTTTGGATAGCTGGATGGGTTGGTCTAATGGGCATTGGGAAGGCGATACGCTGGTTGTAGATGTGACTGGCTTGAATGACCAGACTTGGTTTGACCGGGCCGGAGACTTCCACAGCGACGCGCTACACGTAGTCGAACGCTACAAGCTACTCAACAAGGATCTGCTGGACTACGAGGCCACGATTGAGGATCCCATGGTCTTTTCGAAGCCCTGGAAAATCAACATGCCGCTTTACCGGCACGCTGAAAAGAATGCGCGCTTAATGGAGTTCAAATGCGCGGAATTCACTGAAGAACTGTTGTACGGGAATCTTCGCAAAAAGGCGAGTCAATGAAGGAGCAGCTTGGTATGATCGAGCGACATCTAATCCACATTGGTTTCTTGGCACTGGCCGCTTGGCTCGCACCCGTTTGCTGGACGCCCACGGTCGCGCAGACGGCCACCCCTGCCGTGCGAACGAAGAGCAAATCGCCGACCGCAAAATGGACACCGCCCCGAACTGCGGACGGGCATCCGGTTTTCGAAGGCGTCTGGAACAGTTCCAGCCTGACGCCGCTCGAACGTCCCGTGGAACTTGGGAGTAAGGAATTCTACAGCGAGGAAGAAGTTGCTGCGTATACTCAAAAGCGCCGCAAGGAGATGAGTCGCGAGCGGCGCGATGGCGGCGCAGAGGCGGACCTCGGCCGCGCCTATAACGAGGAATGGTATGACCGGGGTACGGAGATAGGTCGCAATCGCCGCACTTCCAGGATCGTCGATCCACCGAATGGAAGATTTCCACCCATGACACCGGAGGGTCAGAAACGATTCGATGAGACGCGCGCCTGGCTCGACAAGCACTCGACGGATGCTGCCGAAAACCAGCCCCTATATGTCCGCTGTTTGGAGGCCTCGCAAGCTGGCCCACCGATGTTGCCGGGAAATTACAACAACAACTACCAGATTGTTCAGACTCCGGGCTATTTCGCGATCCTCTCCGAGCAGCCGCATCAGACACGCATTGTCCCGCTTACTCAACACTCACCACTTCCGCAAGATGTGAAGCAGTGGATGGGCGATTCGCGGGGCCACTGGGAAGGGGACACTCTGGTCGTCGAGACTTCCAACCTGAGGTTCAACGACCAAAGTAAATTCGGGAATCAGTACGACGGAATCGCAGACGACAATTTGCGCGTTACGGAACGATTCGCGCGGACGGCTGCGGACCTGATCATCTACCGTGCTACCATCATCGACCCGACGGTGTACACCAAACCGTGGACTATCGAACTTCCCTTACAGAAAGTTACGGAACCGGTCTACGAATACGCTTGCCACGAGGGCAATTATGGGCTGGCCGGTATTCTGTCGGGTGCGCGGGCCGAGGAAAAGAAGGCTGCCGAGCAGAATTTAGGTCATCGTTAAGTCGGGTGCCACCATTCCACATCGCCCGTTAACGAACATTATCGGACGTGTCTCGATGGGGCTCCCTTAGTTGCCGAACAGCCGCTCAGACGAGGGTTAACTCGGATGGACGCTCTCGGCGGTCACTCGATTCATAGTCGCGCCAAGCCGTCGCTAGCCGCGTCACGCCGCTCTTGAGGATCGCGGGGGTTCCGAGAAATGGAAGACGGAGAAAGCGTTCGTGATTCTCGGTAGCCGACATGACTGTTCCGGGCAAAACAGCTACGCCATGGCGGAGCGCGACTTGAGCAAACTCACGGGCGTCCCCGCTGGGTAACTTAACCCAAAGAAATATACCACCTGAAGGCACACGGAATTTCCACTCGGGCAGTTGTCGGCGAAGCAGCGAGACTAAAAGATCGCGCCTGAGCTTAAGCTGAGCGCGACGTAAATTGCGGGCTTCGCCCACGACGCCCAGCAAACGAGTGGCGATGGCCTGAGTAAGAAGTGGGGCGCCAAGATCCATCGCGCTCTTTAGACGAGCGAGCCGCTGAATGATTGGTTCGGGCGCCCGCACCCACCCCACCCGTAAGTTCGAGCAAATGAGCTTACCAATGGACCCGATCGTCAGCACCAACGCGTCCGAGTTGTCGGCAGCGAGCGGGGGAGGAGGCGAACCATCGATGGACAAATCCGAAAGCACACCATCGTCAATGATGGGGACGCCAAGTTCGGACGTAATCCGGCTCACCTCCTTGCGAGCAGACCGCGGCATCACGCTTCCGGTGGGGTTCTGAAATGTCGGTGTAAGATACACGAGCCGAGCTGCCGTGGCAGTAATTCGGTCACGAATCACGGATGGAGACACACCGTCGGTTCCTACAGGGAGCGGGGAGATTCGAGCCCCCACCGCACGAAACGCATCCAACGCGCCGAAGTACGCAGGATCCTCCACGAGTGCCGCATCGCCCCGCTGAAGGAACAAGGCAGCGCAGACCGTTATCGCTTGCTGCGCTCCCGTGGTTACCAGGATTTCTTCCTTACGGGTGCGGAGTCCAATGTTTGTGTAGTAATCGCCAATTGCCTCACGAAGAGAGCTCAAGCCTAATGGGTGGTAGCGGTGATCGTTCAGGAGGCCGGAATACTCATCGGGAGGAAGCGCGAAGAGCTCCGGCGGCAGTTCAGTCAACGGCGCCGGCGTTCCGAGCGCAAAATCGACCATGTCGCGTTCTCGCTGATTTGAAAGCAATCCAAGCAGGGGACTTGAGGCCAACACGCCGGCCTGGGCGTCACTCCGCGCCGCCATCACTGCGGAGGACCTGCTGCTAATCCAGGTGCCACTGCCGGATCGACTTTCCACCCATCCGCTCTCGCGCAGTGTGTCATAGACAGCTACAACGGTTGTGCGGCTGACGCTCAGCGCCTGAGCGAAGCTACGTTCGGATGGCAGACGGATTCCTGGGTTGAGCAATCCATGTTTGATAGCCTGCGACACGGCACGCGTCAGCTTGTATTGCAGCGAACCCTTGCCGAGCGACCAACGCCCCAGTTGGGTGACCAATGTCTGCGCTTCCATAAGTCCAATTCTCAATGAAGTGGCTCTTTTATTCAAGTCCATTCTGACCCATACTGAGATTGCTTTCGAGGGGATACCGGAATGACTGAATATAATTCGTCGGTCATCTTATCGAGGCACTCGCTGAGTCGAGGCGAGTCTCCCATGCCTAGTGACAACGACGTTGCCATACAGATCGACAGGATACTGGAGAGCCGTTGGTTCTCAAGGTCCGAACGGTTATGCCGCTTCATTCGCTTCTCGGCGAACCACGCACTCAGTCGTGGAGCGGATCGTCTTAAGGAATATCTAGTGGGCGTTGAGGTGTTCGATCGTGGGCCGGCTTACGACCCTAGAATAGATCCGATCGTGCGAGTAGAAGCACGCCGCCTGCGAGCAAAACTCAAAGCTTACTATGCCTCCGCGGGACGTGACGACCAACTACGGATCGAGTTTCCAAAAGGAAGTTACAGTCCGGTCTTTCGGCTCCGGCCTTCCCGGCAAATCAAGTTGAAGCCGGCTGCCGATGCTGCAATCGCGGTGTCGCCGTTTATGAACTTTACGAACTCTACGTCGAATGAGTCCTTCTGTGAAGGGCTTACCGAGGAATTGATTCATCACATGGCTCAAGTTCCCGGTCTGCAAGTAGTCGTCGATCATCGGGCCTCGCCGGGAGTGGGTTATGGCGAAAATCTGCAACTTCCCCGTGGTGTCACAAAATGGAATCTCCGCGGGAGCATCCGCGGCGGACAGGGAAATCTTCGAATTATTGTGCAACTGATCGAAACCGCGTCCGGTGCTTATATTTGGTCTGAAACATACGAGCCTGCCATTGGAGATATTCTCTCTGTTCAGGAGGATATTGCCGAGGCAGTCGTAGCTAGGTTTCAATCAACTCTCGAACTTCCGTGAGTCGCCACTAAGACGGGCTAGCGCCCGATAAGAACTATTGTCGGAACGCTCCCGATTTTTGTGTTTCCCGCTGATCATTCCCCAATCGCCTCTAGCGGGCCTCAGAAAAGCACGCCCTCCCGACGGGATGGCGGGTCACCTTCCATACAATGGGGTGTGTCTGTTGATGTGCTAGGAATCGCCATGAGTGCGCTCGGAGGCGCCGCCGTCGGCGTGGAGCGGCAATGGTCCGGCCACGCCACTGGTCCTGGCTCGCGCTTCGCCGGAATTCGCACATTCACCTTGCTCGGCGGATTGTCCGGAATCGCAGGTTGGATGTGGGCCAACGGATTTCAAGGCCCAGCCGCGGTGATTCTGATTGGAGCCGTTGCACTCGTTGTTGCCGGGTATGTGGCCGCCAGCCGTCATGATCCAGACGGCACCACCGAGGTTGCCGCGCTGATCGTGGTAGCCGCCGGGATCCTTTCGGGAACAGGTTCCTGGGCTCTCGCCAGCGGAATCATTGTGCTCACTGCGATTGTTCTGGTGGAGAAATCGCGTTTGCACTCTCTGGTAGCGCGGATTCCCGACGCTGGGCTCAAAGCAGGATTCCGCTTCGCGCTCATGGCCGTGGTGATCCTTCCCTTGTTGCCCGAGGGCCCTTACGGCCCGTTCGGCGGGATTCGGCCTCGCGAACTGTGGACGATGGTACTGTTGTTCTCTGGGATCAGCTTCCTGGCGTACATCATTCGCTCTTTTCTAGGAGGCGGCCGAGGCTACGTCGTCTCAGGACTCTTAGGGGGACTTGTTTCCTCCACGAACGTTACCCTCTCTTTTTCTAGAATGCATTCGGGGAGTGCACAGACCCAGATTCCGTTAGCCCTTGGCGTGGTGGCCGCTTCAACCATGCTTTACTTTCGCGTCGTCGTCGCCGCATCTCTTCTAAATCCGGCCTTCGGACGCGCCATCGTCCCGTTCACGATCCCGCCCGCCCTTGTCGGTGTGCTCTTTTGCGCCTATGGACTGCGGCGTTTCCGGTCGCCGGAAAAAGAGGATGAGACAACCCCAAATCCATTGCAGTTCCGATCGGCCCTTCAAATGGCGGCACTGTTCCAGATCGTGCTTTTTGTCGTCGATGCGATGAACCGCCGATGGGGCCAGGCTGGTCTATTAGTCGCTGGCGGAACCTTAGGGCTCACTGATGTAGATGCCTTGGTGCTCTCCATGGATAAGACCGCCGGTACTGCCGATCAGGTTTACACTGCAGCCCTGGCAACGGCTTTTGGAATTCTAGCCAATAATTTCTTGAAGATTGGCGTCGCGATCGTCTTTGGCCAGGAACAGTTTCGACGACTTGCTGCATCTGGCTTGGGTCTCTTGGCGCTCGCCACCGCACTGGCCATCTTCTTCTTGCGTTGATTCCCACAAAAATCGCCTCGTCATACAGGCCATGGAAGGTGCCAGGCAAGCACCCGCTCGGCCGATGAACAATTGTGTTGTGGACCGTTTTTGCCAAAAACAAAGCGTTTAGATGCGCTCTTGGCAATTCGTAGCAGTGGAGTACATTAACCACCCGTTAACACGTATTATCGGAAGGCGCCTCACCTCCGATAGGGAGGCCCAAGGTCTAAATCTTCTGTTCTTTGAGAAACGCCAGAGCATGGGTGACGCACTCGTCCGCATTAGCCGCGGCGACGTGGTACGCGTCGCTGCGGATCACTATGAGTCTTGAATTCGGAATTTGTACTTGGTAGGCGCGCGCTTTTTCGACTGAATTCATTTTGCTGCGGTCCGCTGTGATCACCAACGTAGGGGCAGTAATGCGCTGCAAGACGCCTTCCTTGGCCAGATCGAAGTTCGAGAGCGCTTTATTGAGGCCTTTGGTGCCCTCTCGATCTGGCCTGCTGAAGAGCGTGTTCCAATACGCAATCATCTCCTTCGACGCGTTCGAGCCTAGTCGATCCCGTTGCGGAATTGGTGAGGGGTCAGCGATCTGCAGCGGTGACGCCGGACCCCCAACCACCACGAGGGCGCGAGTGCGCTTAGGATAATCGGCCGCAAATCGTATCGCCACTGCTCCACCCGTCTTTGCCCCAACGATATGCGCCGAATCAACACCCGCTTTGTCCATCACCTGGGTGACGAATGTGGCGAGGTTGGCCAGCGAATATTCGAAGCCGCGGGGAACGTTGGAATGCCCAAGCCCAGGCAGGTCCGGCCGGATCAGGCGATACTCCTGCGCCATACGTGGCACCCACGCGTACCACTCCACGCTAGATTCATCGTTGCCGTGGATGAGAACGACCGGCGCCGGCTTCCGCCAGGGTTCACCCAACCAGTCTTCTCTATAGAAAAGATCTTCCTTGTAGTCGTCTTCTACGCCCCTCACGGGCAAACTCTGAGCACACATCGTTTCTGACGTGAGTCTGCCCACCACAGATGAGAACCCGACGGCCGCTAGTGCCTTCCGACGAGAGATTGATCGAATCATACAAGCGAGAGGCTACGACACTCGGCTGAGCGTGTCAACGGGTTTCCGTTATGGAGTATTATCGGAACCGTACGCGCGGCGGCGACAGACTGCCACTTCTCCGGTTTGCACGTTACCCGTGCATGTGGCTGCAGATTGGTCAACGCTAAGCGACTACGCGTTATCTATCCTCAGGCCCCACCGCTGCCGCTTCCCCTCGATACTTCGGCGCTGCAACAATGGGCAGCATGGCTTTGATCGTTTTCTTCCGGGGTATTAACGTTGGAGGACACAGGGCTTTTCGTCCGAGCTTGCTCGCCAAAGAACTGGGAATTTACGATGCCGTGAACGTGGGCGCAGCAGGCACGCTTGTCGTTCGCAAACCTGGGTTGCGCGCAAAGTTCCTTGCCGAATTGCGCCGGAAACTACCGTTTGAAGCAACAATCGCTTTCTGCAGCGGTAGTGATCTGATTCGACTAGCGATGGATAATCCGTTTGGAACTGAGCCACTGCCCGCAGATGTTGTTCAATTTGTAAGCATCTTGTCGGAGGCTGGACGCCGCAGAGTTTCTCTTCCGATTGCTCTTCCCGAAGGTGGGGAGTGGCTGGTGCGAATCATTGGCTCGAAGAATCGTCTCGTGTATGGGGTGTACCGCCGCCACATGAAAACGATTGGCCATCTCGGCCAGATCGACAGGCTTTTTGGGGCGCCGGCGACAACCCGCAGTTGGAAAACAATACTATCAGTCCTACGGATTCTGAAGTCCCACTAGCCCGGCAAGTAGACCGCCTGACCAGAGAACGTGTATAGGCAATGATAGACGGCGTAATGTTTACGAATTCACTTGGCACTGTAGTCGGTCAAATCGTCGAAGTGACTGTCCGCATTCACTGCCTGATGTCCACCATTATCGGTAGTCATTTTCGGGCCGCGAGACCACATAGCAAAAAGAGGTTGAAAGCGAAGCCTGCGCCTCGCCCTCAACCCCGCTTCGTCCAGCCGCTGTCTCGCGTCTAGCTATCTATCGGTGTCCGCGACGGGATTGTCCGCCACCTGAACTCTGTCCTCCGCCGCCGTGAGAGAACCCGCCGGAAGATCGCACGCTCGGAGCTCCGCCGCGAAAGCTCGACCCACCGTTGAAGGAGCGCGCGCCTTGCGCTCCGCTGCGGAAGCTATTGTCTCCCGCAAAGTTCTGTCCGCCAACCGCTC
>Ga0070666_10001659_pt1 | contig 13575 bp, 6 predicted proteins | sample KBSS23metaG_FD_64677 | JGI IMG/M metagenome (GOLD analysis project Ga0070666, IMG submission 64677) | Switchgrass rhizosphere microbial communities from Kellogg Biological Station, Michigan, USA - KBS S2-3 metaG | ecosystem: Host-associated > Plants > Roots > Rhizosphere > Soil ... | reverse complement strand
CGCACGAGACGGCGGGGGCCGAGGGGTCGTGGTCTCCGGCCGTCTCGATCAGCTCGTGCGCGCAGCGATCGCGCGGATAGTCGCGGGCCGTGTCGTTCCACTCGACGAGAATGCGGCGGCGCTCGTCGGGCAGGAGCATGTCGATCTCCGCGAGGCGCGCCGTGGGATTTTCGACGAAGCGGCCGGCGAGCCCCGCCGCGTGCTCGAGCAGACGGCGCGCGGCCATTTCCGAATACCGCCCGCCGTCGAATGACAGGCGCAGGCGCAAGGCCGGGCAACCTTCCACGCGAATGGCGAGCGGAAAGCGCCCGGGCCCTCGATCCCCCGGTTCCTCCGACGCGAAGGAGAACTCGCGATATTCGAGCCGCGACTCGACGGTGTCCTCCTCCCATCCCGCCCAACGCTCGACGTCGGACATCGGCGCGCGCGGCGCGAGCCGAAGGCGATCCCGCTCGGCCTGGATCGCCCGCAGCCAGTCGCGAACGGTCGCGTCGTCCTCGATCCGCACGCGCTGCAGAATCGCCCCGGAGGGCTGGCCCTCGGTCGGCCGATGCGTCCGGTTCCGGCGAAGCCCGTCCGCAGCCGCAAACACGACGTCCGAGACGCCCGTGTAGCGCGCCAGAACGAGCGCCCAGACTCCGTGCGCCAGGGTCCGCATCGACACCCCGCTTTCGCTCGCGAAGATCGCGAGCGCCCGGGAGGTCGCGGGAGAGAGGGTGAGCTCGACGTCCCCGCGCGAGGGCAGGGAGGGGCCCTCGGGCTTCGGAAGCGGCAGGCGGGGCGGACGGGTGAGCCCACTCATCGTTTTCCGCCAGAAGACCTCCGCCTCGGAAGCCCCTGCGGGTTCCCGAATGTTCGGGACATCGTGAATTCCGGAAAGCTCCGACGCATCCGACATGAGGTAGCTCCCGCCTACTTCGTTTGGCCGGTCATGCCGGGGTACATAGCAGGGACCGTGCCGACCTCCGCCGTGAGCTCGGCGATGGTGGAATGCTCGAAGAGCTGCCGGGCCCGCACGGGATAGCCTGCCTTCGAAGCGCGCGCCGCGATCTGGAAGACGAGAAGGGAGTTGCCACCGAGGTCGAAGAGGTTGTCGTGGATTCCGACCGAGGGCAGGCCCAGGACCTCGCACCAGATCCGGCACAGCAGCGCCTGCTCCGGAGACTCCGGCGCGGATACCGCCCGATCCGCTTGCTCTCCTCGCGCGGGCGCCGGAAGCGCCCCCCGGTCGATCTTTCCGGCCCGCGTCCGCGGCAGCGCGGGAAGGACGACGATCGCGTCGGGGACCATCGACCGCGGGAGCCGCCCGGAAACGCGTTGCCGGAGAGACCGGGCGAGGTCGTCCCCTTCTCCGGAAGCCGCGGGCGCTTCGACGTAAGCGACGAGAGACGGCGCGGACGATCCCGGCAGGGTCCTCGCCACCACGACGGCGCTCCGGACGGCGGGATCGTCTTCGAGCGCCCCCTCGATCTCGCGGGGTTCGACGCGAAATCCGCGGACCTTGATCTGATGGTCGAGTCGGCCGAGGAATTCGATTTCGCCGTCCGCGCGGCGGCGCACCCGGTCTCCCGTTTTATAGAGGCGGCCCCCGGCGAAATACGGATCGGCGACGAACTTCTCCCGGGTCAGGTCCTCGCGCCGCCAGTAGCCGCGTCCGACCGGAACTCCTCCGACGTGGAGCTCGCCGGGCACGTCCGATGGCAGGAGACGCCCGCACCGGTCCACGACGTACAATCGTGTATTGTCGAGGGGACGTCCGATCGGAATCCTCCCGCTGTCCTCCCCCGGCTCGCAGCGGTGCCACGCCACGTCGACGCAGGTCTCCGTCGGCCCGTAGAGGTTGTGCAGGGCGGCGGTCTGCCGGAGAAAGAAATCCCGGGCGAGCTCGGGGCCGAGCGCCTCCGCGCCGGAGAAGACGTGCCGGAGCGAGCGGCAGGCGCGAAACTCAGGCGTCGCCAGAAGCATCCCGAGGAGAGACGGTACGAGCTTGAGATGCGTGACCGACGCGTCCCGAATGCACGCGGCGAACTCCGCCACGTCCCGCTCGAAACCGGGAGGAGCGAGGACGAGCTCGGCCCCCGCGACGAGCGGAGCGAAGATCTCCCAAACCGACGCGTCGAAGACGACGGGCGCCTTCTGGATGACCCGGTCGCCGGCGCCGAGCGGAAATTCCCGTTGACTCCAGGAGAGGAAATTCGAGACCGAGCGGTGCTCGATCATCACGCCTTTCGGCTCCCCGGTCGATCCGGAGGTGTACAGCACGTAGGCCAGATCTTCCGGACGCGTCGGCGGCGCCGCGCCAGGAGGAATCGTTTTTCCCCGGCTCTCCAGCTCCGCCACGGTCACGCCCCCGCCGACAGATCCTCCCGTTCCCGCTTCGGCCGTTCCCTCGGCGATGACGATCAGGGGTTCGGCATCCGCGGCGACCGCCGAGAGGCGCGCGTCGGGCCACTCCGGGTCGAGAGCGACGTAGGCGCCGCCCGCGCGACCGACGGCGAGGAGCGCTGCGATCAGGTCCGTCGAGCGCGGGAGGCAAACGCCGACCCGGCTCTCGCCGCCCACCCCGCGCTCGCGGAGGGCCCGGGCGATCGCCTCGACCCGGGAATCGAGCGTTCCGTACGACGTCACGCGTCCCGCTTCGCGCACGGCCGGCGCTTCGGGCGTCCGGCGTGCCTGGAGGGCGAAAGCCTCGGGAACGGGCGGCAGCGCGACCGCGGGTTCGGCGCCAAGCGCCGCGAGCGCGGGCTCGTCGGCCGGGTCGAACCAGGCGACCTCGGAGATCCGGCGATCCGGCTCCGCGAGCGCCGCCCCGAGGAGCGTCCGCCATCGCTTCTCCAGCCGCGCGATCGTTTCGCCGTCGAAGAGATCCGTGTTGTAGATGAAGCGGCCCACGATGCCGTCCGGCCGCTCGTCGAGCTCGAGCGAGAGGTCGAATTTCGTCGTTCCGGTCTGCACGTCGATCTGCGTGAGATCCCATCCCGAAGCGCGCGGCGCCATCGGCGGCTCGAGGGAGAAGAGGACGGAGAAAAGCGGATGCCGTTCGGGAGAGGGTCGGGGCTCGACCTCGCGCGCCAGGCGCTCGAAAGAGACGTCGTCGTGCGCGATCGCGCCGAGCACGCTGTTCCGGACGCGTCCGAGCAGCTCCGCGAAGGTCGGATCTCCCGAAAGCGGCGCCTTCAGGACGATCGTGTTCAGGAAAAACCCCATGACGTCTTCGAGCTCGGAACGATCGCGGCCCGCCGTGACGCTCCCCACGAGGAACTCCTCCTGCCCCGAATAGCGATGGAGGATGACCTCGAACACGGCGAGGAGCGTCATATACGGCGTCACGCCGGCGCGCCGGCTGACCGCGTGGATCGATGCTGTCACGGACTTCGACAGGGAAAGGGGAAGCATCGCTCCGCGAAACGTCGGGGTCGAAGGGCGCGCCCGATCGGTCGGGAGATCGAGCGGTTCGATCCCTCCGCCGAGCTCGCGGCGCCAGTAGGAAAGGGATTCGTCGGAGGGCTCTTCGGCCGCTTTCTCCCGCGCGTATTTCCGGTACGGAAGGGCCGGCTCGGGCAGCGGGGACGGGAGACCGCGCGCAAAGGCCTCGTAGATCCCAGCGAGCTCCGGAAGGAACACGCGGTAGATCGAGACCCCGTCGAAAATGATGTGGTGGAGCGTGAGAAAGAGCCGGTGCTCGTCTTCCGAGAACCGGACGAGACGCGCGCGGAAGAGCGGCGGGCGGGAGAAATCGAAGGGCCGGCGCGCGTCCGCGGCGGCGAGCGCCATCGCCTCCTCCTCGCGCCGCTCCGCCGGAAGGGCCCGGAGGTCATCGAAGGGGATCTCGACTTCAAACGGAGGCTGAACCCTCTGCACGGGCCCGCCGTCCTCGACCGTAATCGCCGTTCGCCAGGCTTCATGCCGCCGAACGATCTCTTCGATCGTCCGGGCGAGGACTTCCCGGTCGAGCGTTCCGCGCCGATGGATCGTGATCGGTTCGTTGTAGATCGGTTCTTCCGCGATCTGACCGTGCAGCCAGACCTGGCGCTGTCCGGGGGAAAGGGGCGCCGGGCCCGACGGAGACTCTTCGCGCTCCGGGCGCTCCGGCCCCGGCGGAACGGGACGCGCGTCTCCGCGAAGGTACGCCTCGAGAACGCGCCGTTTCGCGTCCGACAGGCCGTCCGAAGACATCAGGCCTCCGCGGAGGGCGGAGTCCGGAAGGTCACGGGCAGGGCCTTCAGCCCTCGCAGTCCCAGGTTTTCGCGCCAGAAGAGGGGCCCCGGCGCGAGCGCGATTCCCGGCAGGCGCCGCAGGAGCGTTTCGAAGGCGATCTGCCCTTCGAGCCTCGCGAGCGGAGCGCCGAAGCAGAAATGCGCGGCCCAGCCGAACGCCACGTGCCGGTTGGAAGGACGCGCGAGGTCCAGCCGGTCGGGATCCGGGAAGCGCTCCGGGTCGCGGTTGGCGGCGCCCATCACCGCGATGACCGCCTGTCGCTTCCGGATCGTCCGGCCGCCGAGCTCCCGGTCGGAGGGCGCCATCCGCGCGGTGTGCTGGCTCGGGCTTTCGTAGCGGAGCAGCTCCTCGACGGCAGACGGCATGAGCGACGGATCGTCGCGCAGCCGCGCGAGCTCGGCCGGGTGCCGGAGCAGGGTGAGCAGGCCGTTGCCGATGAGGTTCGTCGTCGTCTCCTGTCCCCCGACCATCGTCACGATGCAGTTGGCGACCACTTCCTCTTCGCTCAGCCGGTCCCCGTCGATCTCGGCCGTCAGCAGGGCGTGGATCAACCCTTCCCGCGGCGAGCGCCGCTGCTCCGTGATCGCCCGGCGGAAGTACTCGGTCATCTCTTCGACGCTCTTGAGCACCCGGGGGACGCGGTCCGGGTTGTGCTGGAAGTTCCCGAGCATCTCGGCGAAATCGGCCGACCAGCGCTTCAGCTCTCCGTGATCCTCCACCGGGACGCCGAGCATCTCCGCGGTCACGATCGCCGGCAGCGGATTGGCGAATTCGTCCATCACTTCCATCGTTCCGCCGGGAATCGCCGCGTCGAGCAGGCGGTCCGCGATCTCCTGGATGTGCGCGCGGAGCAGCTCGACGCGCCGGGGGCTGAAGGCCGTCGAGGAGAGGCCGCGAAGCCGCGTGTGCGCCGGCGCGTCGAGGAAGAGCATCTGCTTGCACATCACGGCCGCGATCGGATTCAGGTCCGAGAGCCCCATCGCCGTCAGCTGCTCGGGAGACGGCGTCCGGTCCGCCGAGTAATCGTGGAGCACGGTGAGCACGTCTTCGTATCGGGTCACGACCCAGGCATGGAGAAAAGGATCCCAGTGCACGGGGTCTTCCGAGCGCAGGCGCGCGTAGAGCGGATAGGGGTCGGCGAGAACCTCCGGATCGAGGAGCTGGTAGAGCGAGAGGGACGGATCCGAGCCCGATCCGTCCGCCGGCGAGACGAAGCCGGTCACCACGAAGATCCGGCCGCGGACGCCGGCCGGCCGGCGAGGCGCTCGGCCTCTTCCTCGCTCATCTCCTCGATGCGGAGGCGGAGCAGGCGCTCGATCTCGGCCGAGAGGCGCGCGACCGTCGGCGCTTCGAAGATCTTCCGGAGCGCCAGCTCGACGCCGAACGCGTCCCGGACGCGCGCGATCAACTGCGTTCCCAGCAGGGAATGCCCGCCGATCGCGAAGAAGTTCTCGTCGATGCCCACGCGCTCGAGCCGGAGGAGCTCCGCGGCCATCCGCGCGACGCGCTCTTCGAGCGGAGATCGCGGAGCGCCGTCCGCCCGGGAACGGGGCGGCGGCGGCAGGGCGGCGCGGTCGATTTTTCCGTGCGGCGTCAGGGGAAACGCCTCGAGCGGAACGAATGCCGCGGGATGCATGTATTCCGGGAGCTCTTCCCGGAGATGCGCGCGCAGGGCATCGTCGGATTCGCGGCGCGCAAGCACCACGTAGGCCACGAGCATCTTCTCGGCCCCCTCGCCCTCGCGCGCGACGACGAGGCTCGAGAGGACGGCGGGATGGCGTTCGAGGGCGGCCTGGATTTCCGCCGGTTCGATCCGGAAGCCGCGGATCTTGATCTGCTCGTCCACTCTCCCGAGATACGCGAGCTCCCCTCCGGGAAGCCGGCGCACGCGATCCCCCGTGCGGTAGAGGCGCGCGCCCGCCCGGAACGGGTGGGGAATGAACTTTTCGGCGGTGAGGTCGGGACGGCGCGAATAGCCGCGCGCGAGCCCGGCGCCTCCGAGCAGGAGCTCTCCGGCCTCTCCTTCGGCAACGGCGGCGCCCGATTCATCGAGCACGAGCGTTTCGACGCCCGCGACCGCGCGTCCGATCGTGGGCGGCTCGGAAGAGGGGCTCGCGGGCACCGGGCCCGAAGTCGCGACGACCGTCGCCTCCGTCGGGCCGTAATTGTTGACGACGATGAAAGGAAGCGAAGCCTCCGGGCGCGAATGGAGGACGTCCCCGCCCGTCAGCAGGCACCGCAGCGCCGACTCTTCCGGCCAGGGGAGCGCCATCAAGGCCTCCGCCAGAGGCGTCGGAGCGAAGCTCACCGTGATCTTCTCCCGCACGAGCCAGTCGCGGAGGGCCTCGGGGGAACGGCGAACGTCTTCGTCGGCGAGATGGAGCGTGGCTCCGGCGGCAAGCGTTGGCCAGATCTCCCAGACCGCCGCGTCGAAACCGGGATGCGCGAGCTGCGTCGTCCGGTCCTCGGACGTGATTCCGAAGGCCCCGAGATGCCAGTCAATCAGGTTCGACAGGCTGTGGTGCTCGATCTCGACGCCCTTCGGCTCCCCGGTCGAGCCGGAGGTAAAAATGACGTACGCCAGGCGATGGGAAAAATCCGGCGACAGCGGCGGAAGTCCGTCGGCCACGGCTTCGCCGTCATCCCCGATGGGATCGACGCGCCGCCACGGTCCCGGAACGCCGGCCGCGGCATCGGCGACGAGAATCGGTGCCCCGGCATTTTCGAGCATGGCCGCGGTGCGCGCCGCAGGCGCGGCGGGATCGAGGGGAACGTACGCGCTTCCCGACTTCAGCACGGCGAGGAGCGAAACGATCATCTCCGGCGAACGCCCCACGCGAACGCCGACCGGCACGTCCGGCCCCGCGCCCGCATCCCGGAGACGGCGCGCGAGCGCGTTGGCCCCCCGGTCGAGCTCGCCGAACGTGAGCCGACGCGCCCCCTGCGCCACGGCGAGAGCATCGGGCCGCCGTGCGACCTGCTCCGCGAAGAGATCCGTCACGATTCTTGCGGCGCCGCTGTCTCCCGCCAGGGAAAGCGCCGAGGGGAAGGCCGCCGGCGAAGCCGCGAAATCGGGATTCGATGCCATGACGCGACCGTCCCTCGTCCTAGCGCGCGGCCGGGGCGCGCTCGGGCTCGCCCCGGACTTCGGCCGCGAACGATTCGAGATAGTGGCGATGCGAGAGCGGAAGCCCCTCGGGGAGATCGAACTCCGGCGAATAGCCGAGCGAGCCCCGCGAAAGCGTCAGGTCGGCGAGCGAGTGACGGACGTCTCCCGCCCGGGGCGCCTCGTGGCGGGGAGGTCGGGGGGTCCCGACCGATTCTCCGACGAGTCGCGCGAGCTCGAGCAGGCTCGTTCCCCGCCCTCCCGCGACGTTGTAGGCCCGCCCGCAGCATCCGGCGTCGGCCGATGCGGCGAGGAGATTGGCGCTCACGGCGTCCCGGACGAACGTGAAGTCGCGGCTCTGCTCGCCGTCGCCGAAGATCACGGGCGAATCTCCGCCGAGGTAGGCCTTGAAGAACCGGGGAATCACCGCCGCGTAGGCGCCCTCGGGATTCTGTCTCGGGCCGTACACGTTGAAATAGCGGAGCCCGACGATCTCCATGCCGAAGGAGCGCTGGAACGTCTCGGCCAGGCGCTCGTCCATCTGCTTCGAGAGCGCGTAGGGCGAAAGAGGCTTGCCCTCTTCCCCCTCCCGCTTCGGGAGGCTCGCACTGTCGCCGTAGACGCTCGACGAAGAGGCGAAGACGACGCGCCGCACGCCGGCATCCCGGGCGGCGGCGAAAATCCGGGCGGTCCCGGCGACGTTGACGTCGATCGTCGATCCCGGGTCTTCGATGGACCGGGGAACGGAGCCGAGCGCGGCCTGATGAAACACCCGGCGTACTCCCTGCATCGCCTCGGCGCACGCGACGGGGTCGCGAATGTCGCCCAGCCGGAAATCCACCGCGTCGCCGAGATGCGCGAGGTTGCGGCGGCTTCCAGTCGAAAGATTGTCCAGCACGCGCACCTCGGCCCCCCGCTCGATCAGCGCGTCGACGAGATGAGAGCCGATGAAACCGGCCCCGCCGGTCACGAGAACGCGTTCCCCTGCGAATGACGGCGTCATGATTCCCCGGCTTCAGGCCCGGACGACCCGGGGGTGGCCCTTGGGATAGACGCCCCGTGTGTCCACGACGACCGGCGCGTACCGCGCCACGAGCTCGTAGTCGACCGCCGCGTGATCCGTGATGACGACGACCGCGTCCTGGCTCTCCAGCACCTCCGGCGTGAGCGGCTCGGAGTGCATCGTCGGGAGATTCGGCCAGGTTCTCATGCGCGGCGCTTTCGCCACGTGAGGATCGTGGTACGAAACGACGGCCCCGAGCTTCAGCAGCCCGTCGATGAACTCGAACGCCGGGCTCTCCCGCGCGTCGTCGATGTTCTTCTTGTAGGCGAGCCCGAGGACGAGGATCCGGCTGCCGCGGACGGGCTTGCCGAGATCGTTCAGAGCCAGCTGGAGCTTCTCCAGCACGTAGTGGGGCATCTGGACGTTGACTTCCCCCGCGAGCTCGATGAATTTCGGAATCACGCCGTACTCGCGCGCCTTCCAGACGAGATAGAACGGATCGAGCGGGATGCAGTGCCCTCCCCAGCCGGGACCGGGGTTGAATCGCATGAAGCCGAAGGGCTTCGTGGAGGCGGCGTCCAGCACTTCCCAGATGTCGATGTCGAGCTTGTCGAAAACGATCTTCAGCTCGTTGACCAGAGCGATGTTGACCGCGCGGAAGATGTTCTCGACGAGCTTCGTGGCCTCGGCGGTGCGCGCCCCCGACACGCGCACGGTCTTCGCGACGATGACTTCGTCGTAGAGCGCCTGGGCCAGGTCGCCCGAAAGCGGGTCCACTCCCCCGACGACCTTCGGGATCGTCGCGGTCGCAAAAGAAGCGTTGCCCGGATCCTCGCGTTCGGGCGAGAAGGCGAGGAAGAAGTCCTCTCCGCACTTGAGCCCGGACTCCTCGAGAATCCCCTGGACGAGCTCGTCGGTCGTCCCCGGGTAGGTAGTCGACTCGAGAACGATCAGCTGTCCTTCGCGGAGGTGCTCGCGGATCTTGCGCGCCGTCGCGACGACGTACGTCATGTCCGGTTCGCGCTGGGGGGTGAGGGGCGTCGGGACGCAGATCAGCACGGCGTCGCATTCGGAGAGATTCCCGAAGTCCGCCGTCGCCGTGAAGCGGTCGGTCGCGTTCGCGCGAACGATGCGCTCCGGCGCGATGTGGCGGATGTACGAGCGGCCGGCGGCGAGCATCCGTCCTTTCTCGGGGTCCAGATCGAAGCCGGTGACAGGAAACCCCTTTTCGTTGAAGACGAGGGTGAGCGGAAGGCCGACGTAGCCGAGGCCGACGACGCCGATTCTCGCTTCGTGGGATTCGATCAGGCGGCGCAGCTCCGCGGCGCGACCCGTGGCAGTTTCTTCGGTCCGGGGAATTTCGATCGGTCGAACGGTGGACACGGTCACTCCTCCTGCACGACGGCTCGCGGGAATCGGAAAATTCCCCGCCGGACGTCGGGCTCGCACATTCGCAATGGCATCGTCTCCGGAAGAGAAAGCACACCGCATGCCAGTGGATTCGGGGAGGATTTCGAGGCCTTCTCCGGGGCGACGGGAATTTTCGGAGGAAACAACGGGGGGCGAGCCGGCCGCGCGAGGGCGCGGCGGTCAGCCTTTTTTCTGCTCGGTATAGGACAGGAGAATCAGGTCGGCGCGGCGCCGGACGCCGTACTTCGAAAGCACGTTCGAGACGTGAAATTTCGCGGTCCGTTCGGAGATGTGGAGACGCTTGGCGATTTCCTTGTTCGAGAAATTCTCGAGGAGATCGTTCAACACCTCCTGCTCCCGCCGGGTCAGCGTCCCCGGGTTCAATCCGAGCGCGGGGAGCGAGCGCGCGGTGGTCTGCGCGAGGGTCGAATCGATGAAGCGCGAGAGAAGGGCCCGGGGGACCCAGAACCCGCCTTCGGCGAGCTCCCTCAGCGCGAGAGGAAGGCGATCGCCGACCTCGTCGTAGGCCACGAGTCCCTTGACCCCGAGACGCAGGAGGGGAAACGCCGAGGCCTCGTCGAATCCTTCGGCCACCACGAGCATCCGTCCGGCGGGATTGCGCGCCAGGATCGCGCTCACGAGGGATTCCGCCGTGATCCTCTGAGAAGCGCCGTCGAGCACGTAGACCGCCGCCATCGGAACCGTCACCTGTCGCGGGTCGAACTTGGGATCCAGGCGGCAGGTCTCCAGGCGGAATCCCGGCTCGGCGAGCGCGCGTTCGAACTCCGTCCGCACGAGAGGGTGGACCCAGAAAAGACAGACGGGAATGGGCTTCTTCGACGGAAACTTGCCCACGCCGGCAGCGTAGCGGCTTCCGGGCGCATGGGCAACCCTTCGCAGGATCCGCGTTTCCATTCTGACCTTTAGGACGGTCGCAAATCTCATGCCTGTCATTCCGTACAGGTGTGGGTACGGCTTTTCCCCTGTTCCTTTTTTGCCACCCCGACCAGTAGTTTCCGGAGCCCTCCCGCCCTTACCTTGAAGCCACTTCGAAACGCGGTCCGTCCAGGCGACCGCGTTCGATCGAAGCGGAAAACAACCAACGGAACGAGGGGGAACAATGAAACGCAGTCTGTTCGTGCGCGCGGAAGCCCCGCGCGTCCGGGAGGAAGGAAAGACGGCCGTGCGGATAGCCGTCCTCCGGCGCCCGATGCCCGTCCAGGTCTTTCTCAAGTGGTTCTTCATCCCTTTCGCGGTGCTGCTCGGCGCGGCGGTCGCCCGGGCGGCCGACTTCTACGCGTCCCCGAGCGGCAGCGCGAGCGGGACGGGATCGATTTCGAGCCCCTGGGACCTCCAGACGGCTTTGAACCAGACGACCGCCCGGCCGGGCGACACGATCTGGATGCGCGGCGGCAAGTACGCCGGCACTTACAGCTCCTACCTCAACGGCACCGCGTCGGCCCCGATCATCGTCCGCCAGTATCCGGGGGAGCGGGCGACGATCGACGGCGGAAATTCCGGTTGGAAGTCCATCCTGATGGTCTCCGGGTCTTACACCTGGTACTGGGGATTCGAAGTCATGAGCTCGGACCCGAACCGGGTTTCGACGCAGACCGGATCGAATCCGACCGACATCGGCCGCGGCAACCTCGTGACCGAACAGACGTCGCGCACGGGCGCGGGACTCAAGTTCATCAATCTCGTGCTCCACGACATCCAGGACGCGGGGCTCTGGAAAGAAGCGATCAACAGCGAGTTCTACGGCTCGATCATCTATTACGACGGTTGGAACGCCCCGGACCGGGGACACGGGCACGGTCTCTACCTGCAGAACCTGACCGGCACGATGCTGATCAAGGACAACATCATCTTCGAGAACTTCCAGAACGGCATCCAGTGCTACGGCGGAAACTCGGCATACCTGAACAATTTCGACATCGAAGGCAACACGATCTTCAACAACGGATCGATCGTCGCGAGCCCCGCCAACAACATCATCATCGGCGGGGGCGTGGTCGCGCAGAACCCGGTCGTCGACGACAACGCCCTCTACTACACGGCCTGGGGCAACGGCATCAACGTGAACATGGGCTACTACCCGTACGGCCTCGGCGCGTCCAATCCGCAGATGGTCGGCAACTACGCCGGCAACGGCGAGTACGACCTGAATTCCGCCAACAGCGGCACGACGATGACCGGCAACGGCATCTACTCGTCGCTCGTGAACTGGACCTCGTCCCAGTTCCCCTCGAATACGTTCTATTCGGCCAAACCCGCCGCGGCGAAGGTCATCGTGCGCCCCAACGACTACGAGCCGGGACGCGCGAACATCACCGTCTACAACTGGAACCTCGCCCCGACGGTGAGCGTCGACGTGACGGGGATCCTGGCGCCGGGACAGGCGTACGAAGTCCGCAACGCCCAGGACTGGTTCGGAGCGCCCGTCGTTTCGGGAACGTACGACGGAAGCCCGCTCGTCCTGCCGATGACCGGCCTCTCGGTCGCCATCCCGGTCGGCTGGCCCGCGCCGCCCGCGTCGGGCCCGGAGTTCAACGTCTTCGTCGTGCTTCCGAAGACCGCCGCGACCGGCGCCGCGCCCGTTCCGCACTTCTCGAGCGCTCCGGCGCCGGCGATCGCGGGACAGACCGTGCAGCTGACGGACACCTCCCTCAATTCCCCGACCTCCTGGAGCTGGGATTTCGGCGATCCCTCGTCGGCGTCCAACTCTTCGACCGCGAAAAATCCCACCCACGTCTACGCCGCCGCCGGGACCTACACCGTCCGTCTGACGGCCACGAACTCGGGGGGCGCCGCCGCGACGACGAACACGGTCACGGTCAACGCCGCATCCGCCGTTCCCGCCCCGGCTTTCTCCTTCTCCCCGTCCGCCCCGGCCGCCAACCAGTCCGTCCAGTTCACCGACGTTTCGACGGGCTCGCCCGCTTCGTGGAGCTGGAACTTCGGCGACGCCGCGTCGTCGACCAACACGTCGTCCGTCCAGAGCCCCACCCACGTCTATGGCGCCGCGGGGACCTACACGGTGACGCTCACGGCCGGAAACAGCGCGGGAAGCGCCTCGACCTCCCGGTCCGTGGTGGTTTCCGCGCCGGCGGCCCCGCTCCCGGACCCGCACTTCTCGATCACCCCGAACCCCGCGTCGGCGGGACAGGCCGTCCAGATGACCGACACGACGCTGAATTCCCCGACCTCCTGGAGCTGGAACTTCGGCGACGCTTCGTCGGCGTCGAACACCTCGCCCCTCAAGAACCCGACGCACGTCTACGCCGCCGCCGGGACCTACACGATCCGGCTGACCGCGACGAACGCGGGGGGATCGAGCTCGACGACGAACACCGTCACCGTCAACGCGCCGGCAGCCGTCGCCCCCGTGGCGCATTTCAACACCTCCCCCAATCCGGCCGTCGCCGGCCAGACCGTCCAGTTCACCGACGCGTCCACGAACTCCCCGACCTCCTGGAGCTGGAGCTTCGGCGAGGCGGCCTCCGCCTCGAACACCTCGACCGCGAAAAACCCCTCGCACGTTTTCTCGGCCGCGGGCAGCTACACGGTGAAGCTCACGGTCTCGAACGCCGCCGGGAGCTCCTCCTCGACGGCCACGGTGGTCGTCAACGCCCCGACCGTCGCCCCTCCCGTCGCATCCTTCTCGGCCACGTATTCCGGAACGGCGTTCACCGAACAGTTCACCGACACGTCCACCGGCACCGTCTCGAGCTGGTCCTGGAACTTCGGAGACCCGGGATCGGGCGCGGCGAACACTTCCACCGTCCGGAACCCGCTCCACAAGTTCTCCAAGTCGGCCACGTTCGTCGTGACGCTG
>Ga0070666_10001650_pt1 | contig 13605 bp, 15 predicted proteins | sample KBSS23metaG_FD_64677 | JGI IMG/M metagenome (GOLD analysis project Ga0070666, IMG submission 64677) | Switchgrass rhizosphere microbial communities from Kellogg Biological Station, Michigan, USA - KBS S2-3 metaG | ecosystem: Host-associated > Plants > Roots > Rhizosphere > Soil ... | reverse complement strand
GCCAGTCCCTGGCCGTGGTTCCCGCGCGTCGCACCGACGACCCCGCGCCGGCGCTCGTCCGCGGAGAAACGCGTCAGCACCGAGAGGGCGTTCCGGACCTTGAAGGAGTTGGTCGGAAGGTGATTCTCGTGCTTGACGTGGACCCGGATCCCTCCCCCGACGGCGGCGTCGAGGGTCGGATACCTGCGGAGCGGCGAGGGAACGAGATACGGAGCGATGCGGCGGCGCGCGTCGAGCACGTCGAGGAAATCGACCGGCCAGGGAGAGGCGCTCATGCGGGGGGCGAACCGCTCTTCGCGCGGCGAGGGTCGCTCTCCCGCCCCTTCAGCTGTCCGCAGGCCGCCGAAGCGTCCGGACCCTTCGACCGGCGCACCGTCACCGTGTAGCGTTCGGCGGCGAGCGCCTCGACGAACCGGTCGACCGTCTCCTCGGAGGGGCGCCGGAATTCGGGGAGGTACTTCGGGTCGGGGTTGAACGGGATCACGTTGATCTTCACGGGAATCCCGCGCAGGAGGCGCGCGAGTTTCCGGGCGTCCTCCGGAGAATCGTTGACGCCCGCGAGCAGCACGTACTCGGCGGTGATCCGGCGGCGGTGGGTCAGCGGAAAGGCCCGCATCGCGGCGATCACGGCGGAAAGGGGATGCGCCCGGGATACCGGCATGATCTCCTCGCGGGTCTTCTGGTCTCCCGCGTTGATCGAGACGGCCAGGTTCGGCTGTTTCGCCCGCGCGCCGATGCGCGCGATCCCCTCCGGGAAACCCGAGGTCGAGACCGTCACCCGGCGGGGGGAAATCCGCTCGAAGAAGACGTCGAGCGCGAGCTCGACCGCCTCGAGATTCAGCATCGGCTCTCCCATGCCCATGAAGACGATCGAAAACGTCGCGCCGCGATGCTCGCGCGCCACGCAAAGGAACTGGGCCACGATTTCGCCCGCCGAGAGATTCCGTCCCGCCCCGAGCCGTCCGGTCACGCAGAAGCGGCAATCGACCGCACAGCCGGTCTGGGACGAAAGGCAGACGGTCGCGCGCTCCGGATCGGCGGAGAGCGCGCGGGCGCCCCGGGCTTCTTCTTCCGGCCGGCGCGCGTCCTGAAACTCCGCGTCGGCGGAGGCGTGCTCTTCTCCGCGCGGCATGAAGACCGCCTCCACGAGCGCGCCGTCGGGGAGGCGCAGCCCGTACTTGACGCTCCCGTCCGACGACACGTCCCGCCGGACGATCTCGGGCAGGCGCAGCGGAGCGGACTCTTTCCACGCGAGGCGGTCCGCCCGCGAGAGCTCCGTCATCTCGTCGTAGCCGGCGGCGTGGCGACCGTGGATCGCGTCGAAAATCTGCCGCCCGCGGTAGGGGGGCTGGCCGAGGAGAGCGGCGCGGCGCTCCCATTCCGGCGTCTTCCAGGCCCACGGCGCGAAGAGATCCTCGGTCATGGGATCAGGATAGCAGGAGGAAAGGCGCCGTCGCCGGGGAGGTTTCGAGGCCGGAGCGGCGCCGGACTAGCTCGCGCGCCGGGCGGAGCGCCGCCGGGCGACCGTGGCCCGCGCGCGCCGCGTCCGCACCTTGCGCGTCGGATCGATGCCCACCGACTTCAGGAAACGAAGGTCCCGGAAATCGATCCGGAATTCGGCCGAAGCCGACGCCGCCGCCATCTCGACGCTTCCCTCGTCGCTCGCGAAGTCATCGTCGCGCTCGATGCCGATCCGCGCGTCGAGATTCAGGAAGAGCCGGTAGCCGTGATCGCGCAGCTTCTCGATCGTCTCGTGCACGCGATCCGACTCCGAAACGGAATCGTTGATCGCGTCGCCGAGCTCCTTCAGCATCGCTCGCAGCTTCGCGTCCATGCGGGGGATGATGCCACCCGCTCCGGGGGGTGTCAATCGAAACGCGAGCGCGGTACACTTCCCCCAGATTCTTTCCGTCATGACTCGCGACGCGCCCTTCGGCGGCGGGACTTCGTCCGCTCCGCGCCCGGTCGGAGGCGCAGCGCGCGGTCCCGGATCGGGATTTCCCGCGAGCGAGCGCGCATGCGCCGTCGCGCCGCGCGATACACTCGGCCCCGGAAATTTCCCGCGCGGATCCGAAATGCCGATGAATGCGATCGAAATCGAAAACGTCACGAAGCGATTCGGCCGTTTCACGGCGGTCGACGCGCTGACCCTCGCGGTGCCCCCGGGAACGATCTTCGGTCTTCTCGGCCCGAACGGCGCCGGCAAGACGACGACGATCCGGATGATCATGGACATCACCGCTCCCGATTCCGGCTCGATCCGGGTTCTCGGTCGTCCGGCGAGCCGCGAATCGCTCACCCGTGTCGGATACCTCCCGGAAGAGCGCGGCCTCTATCGGCGCATGCGGGTCATCGACCACCTGCTCTTCCTCGCGGCGATCAAGGAGGTCGACGCGGACACGGCGCGCCGGCGAATCGACCGCTGGCTCGACGCGATGGAGCTTCGCCCCTGGCTCGGCAGGAAGGTCGACGAGCTGTCGAAGGGGATGCAGCAGAAGATCCAGTTCATCGCGACGATCATCCACGATCCGGAGATCCTGATCCTCGACGAGCCCTTCTCGGGCCTCGATCCGATCAACGTGAACCTGATCCGCAACTTCCTGGTGGAATTCCGCGGCGAGCGCAAGACGATCGTCTTCTCGACCCACGTCCTCGAGCAGGCGGAGAAGCTCTGCGACCACATCTGCCTGATCACCCGTTCGAAGAAAGTCCTCGACGGCGACCTGAAGGAATTGAAGCGGCGCTTCGCCGGCAACGTCATCCGCGTCTCGACGGACGCCTCCCGCGAGGCGATCCTCGCGACCCCCGGAGTCGTCGCCGCGGCCGCGAGCGACGGCGGATTCCACGTCACGCTCGCCGACGGGGTCGAGCCCCGTGCCGTGATCCAGCGCCTCTTCGAGCGGCACCGCGTGGACGCGTTCTCCCAGAAGGATCCGGAGCTCGAGGAGATCTATCTCCAGGCCGTCCGCGATGCGGGCATCGAGGAGACGCGGACCATATGACGGGCCGGACGAGGGCGAGCGCATGGCGCTGAATTCCCGGAAGGTGCGCGCGATCATCAAGCGCGAGTACGTCGAGCATATCCGGCGGAAGGCGTTCTGGATCTTCACGATCCTGCTCCCCATCATGTGGATCGGTTTCTTCGCGGTGTCGATCCTGACCCAGACGCGGGTCTCCGGCACCCGCCGGATCGCGGTGATCGATCCCACCGGGAAATATTTCGCTCCGCTCCGCGAGGAGATCGCCCGGGAAGGCGACACGCGGCGGTTCGCGCTCGTCGCCATGCCCGTCCCGCCGTCCGGCATCGACGCGCTTCGCGCCGAGCTCCGGAAGCGGATCGCCGCCAAGACGCTCGACGGATATCTGCTCCTCGACGCGGCCTCGATCGAGAGCGGCCGGGTCGCGTATCGCGCCTCGTCCGTCTCCGATTTCACCTACCAGTCCCTCCTCGAGCGGCACCTGAACGCCGTCCTTCTCCGCGAGCGGCTCCTCGAACGCGGCATTCCCCCGGACGCGATCGCGAAGCTCGAGAAGACGGTTTCGATCGACGCGAAGCGGGCCGACGAAAAGGAAACCTCGCTGGGGGTTCAGTTCGTTTTCTTCGTGTTTCTCTACGCGACGCTCATCCAGTACGGGATGTACAACCTGCGCGGCGTCATCGAGGAGAAATCGAACCGCATCGTCGAGATCGTCATTTCGTCTGTGCGCCCGACGGAGCTGATGCTCGGGAAAGTGATCGGGATCGGCCTCGTCGGCCTCACCCAGTACGCCATCTGGTCGGTGCTCGCGATGAACCTCGCGCTGCTGTCCGGGTCGGGAATCGCCGCGACGGTCGGCTTCGGCCACGGGGCGATCCCGACGGTGCCGATGGCCACCATCGCCTACTTCGTTCTGTTCTTCCTTCTCGGCTACTTCTTTTACGCCTCGATCTACACCGCGATCGGCGCCCCCTTCAACTCGGACCAGGAAGCGCAGCAGCTCGCCATGATCCCGACCCTCATGATCGTCTCGATCTGGGCGTTCTGGGGGGTGATCCTGAACAATCCGAACGGCACGCTCGCGACGGTGCTGTCGCTCATTCCCCCGCTCACGCCGATGGTCATGTTCTTCCGCGTCACGCTCGCTCCGGTGCCGGCCTGGCAGGTCGCGGCGTCGATCGGGATCATGCTCGTCGCGATCGTCGCGATGTCCTGGTTCGCGGGGAAAATCTACCGCGTCGGCATTCTCATGTACGGCAAGAAACCGACGGTGCCGGAGATCTTCCGCTGGATGCGGCACTCGGACCATCGGAGCGAGCCGGCGCCCGCCGGGGCGCGGCGCAACGTCTGACGCCCGAAGGCGCAGGAGGGATCGATGGCCTCATCCAGGTTCGTGATGGTGATCGAGGACGAGCACGACGTCCGGGAGATGATTTCGACTCTCCTCGAGAACGCCGGGATCCCGTCGAGGTGCGCGAAGGACGGGAAGGAAGCCCTCCGGTCCCTAAGGGAGGCGGAGGCGCTTCCGCGGCTCATCCTCCTCGACCTGATGATGCCGACGATGAGCGGCGACGAATTCCTGGCGGTCCTGCGGGCGGACCCTTACCTCTCCGCGATCCCGGTCGTCGCCATCAGCGCCGCGCGCGGTCCGAAGCTCGACTACCTGCGCCGGCTCGGCGTCGAAGAAATTCTCCTGAAGCCGATCGATCCGGATCTCCTGCTCACCGCCACGAGGAAATTCGTCGAGCGGGAAAAGAGCGAATCGTCCTGAGCCGGCCGATCCGGGGATTCCCCACGTGATCCAGGAGACACGCTGTATCCGGAGGCCCCGGATCGGTGCCCGCGCGCTGCTCGCGGCGGCTTCGGCCCTCCTCCTTTTCGGCCGTCCCTCTCCGGCGGAGCAGCCCTTCGTGACGGACGACGCCGGCGTCACCGCGGCCGGCAAGTGGCACTTCGAGTACGCGAACACTTTCGCCGACCTGCCGAAAAACGCGTCCCCCAACCTCCGCCAGGACGCCTCCAACTTCGTGGTCCAGTACGGACTCTGCGAACGTCTGGAGGTCAACGTCGATTTCCCGCTGATCTACATTCAGAACGCGCCGCGGTCGTCTATCGGCGACGTGTTCGGCCTCGGCGACGTCGATTTCGCCGCGAAATGGAACCTCGTCTCCGAGGAGGCGGGCCGGACTCATCCCGCGTTCACCTTCTCCGCCGCGATCGAGATTCCGACCGGGAGCGAGAAGAAACAGCTCGGCTCCGGGATCGCCGACTATCTGATCAACCTGATCGTCGAAAAATCCGTCGGGACCGCCACCGTCGTGCACGGAAACGCCGGCGTTCAGTTCGCCGGAAACACCGCGACGGGCGCCGTCGGTATCCGGACACCGGGAGTGATCTACTCCGCGGGCCTGTCGATGGCTCACGATTTCTCTTCCCGGATCCGGCTCGGGCTCGATCTGAACGCCGCGGAGGTCCACGACGGCGGGCCGCTCGAGCGGCAGATCCAGCTGACGGCCGGCGGCAGCTGGGCCGTTCTCAGTCAGGACAGCGTGAACTTCGCCGTGCTCGTCGGGTGGGACCGGGCGCCGCGCGCCGGCGTCATTTTCGGATTCTCCCTCACGCCGTAGCGTCCCCCGACGGCGGATGGCCGTCCGGCTTCGCGAATCGGCCGACCCACTCCGCGAATCGCGCCAGGAATTTCGCGAGGAAGTCGCGCGTCGCGGCGTCCGTCAGCCGCCCGTCGGCGTCGAACTTCTCGTGCGCGCGGCCCACGAGGATCTCGGGCTGGGCCATCGCGAAGGTGTTCGTGAAGACGAACGCCTGCCGAAGCTGCGACTGGCCCCGCGCCGTGCCGGTCATGCCGGGAGACGCGCCCATCACGGCGGCGGGCTTTCCGTCGAGCGCGCTCGCGCGCGGCGGCCGGGAGAGCCAGTCGATCGCATTTTTCAGGACCCCCGGCACCCCGTGGTTGTACTCCGGGGTGGCGATCAAGAGCCCGTCGGCCGCGCGCACCGCCTCGCGAAGCTCCGTCACGGCGGGGGGCGCCGCAATTTCTTCGACGTCCGCGTTGTAGAGCGGAACGGCGTCGAGCGCGTGGATCGCGATCACGAGGGCGGGGGGCGCGACCTGCCGGGCCGCCTCAAGGAGCGCCCGGTTGAACGAGCCGCGACGGAGGCTTCCCGCGATTCCCGCGATCCGGTAGACACGCCCTCCGGCACCGGCTGTTACTCCGCTCATTTCTTTTCGTCCCTCCCGCCCGGCAACGTCGACCCGGCGTCCCCGCATTATCGGCCAACGGTTCCCGCCTCGGCCGCGCGAACCGCAGGCCCCGGAGAATCGCCTCGGGCGCTTCCATCCTTCCGGCACCGGCGGCCGCGTGGGAATGACGCCCTCTTCGCACGATCGGCTAAAATCGCCCCGCCCATGGACGCTCCCCCGACCGACCCGCCGATCGGCCGATCTCCCCTGCGTGGCCGGAGCCTCGCCGCGATCATGCTGCTGTATGCCGGCCTCCTGGGTCTTTCGATCGCGACCTGGGTGAACAGCCGGCGGGTCATCGAGTCGTCGGCATCGGTCGATCACACGAAAGACGTCCTCGCGGAAATCGAAGCCGCTCTCGACCTCGTCACCCGGGATACCGCGCTCGTCCGCGGCTACGTCCTGACGGGCAACCCGGAATTCCTGGCCGAGTTCGACGCGACCGGCGAGAACGTGTACGCCCACTTGAAAAAGCTCCAGAGACTGACCACCGACAACGACGCCCAGCGGCGGCCGCTCGCCGAGCTGCGCGAAGCGTGTCGCACGCGCGTCGGCCAGCTCGCGGAACTCGTCCGCGTTCGCCGGGACCAGGGCCTCGATGCCGCGATCGCGCTCGTTTCGCCGCGTCCCTGGAAGATGGTGCGTGACGCGGCGGGACGGATGGAGCGCCAGGAGCTCGAACTTCTCGCCCATCGCCAGCGCGTCTCGACTTCGGTGTTCCGGTCCGCGAAAGCGACCCTGGCGGCCGGGTGGGCCGTTCTGTTCCTGCAGATCTCCCTCGTCGTCATCCTCCTGAACGCCGACTTCAAGAGGCGGCAGCAGGGCGCCTCCGACCTCGCCGAGAGTCACGACCGGCTGCGCGTGACGCTCCGGAGCATCGGCGACGCGGTCATCGTCACGGACGAAAAAGGCCGAATTAGCTTCCTGAACCCCGTCGCCGAGGCGCTCACGGGGTGGAAGAGCTCCGAGGGCGAAGGACGACCCGCGGAAGAGGTCTTCCGGATCGTCAACGAGGACACCCGCCATCCCGTCCCGAGCCCCATCGTCGAGGCGCTCTCGCTCGGCCGGGTCGTCGGGCTCGCCAATCACACCGTGCTGATCTCCCGGAGCGGGCGGGAGGTTCCGATCTCGGACAGCGGCGCGCCCATTCGCGACGACCACGGCGAGATCCGCGGCGCGGTCCTCGTTTTCCGCGAGATGACCGAACAGCGGCGGGTCGAACGGGAGAGGGCCGAGGCGCGAAAGATCGCCGAGGACGCCAACGCCCAGAAGGACCGATTCCTGGCCGTCCTCTCGCACGAGCTGCGAACGCCCCTTTCGCCCGTGCTCTCGACGATCGAACGGCTCGAACGCCGCCATGATCCCTCGACCGAGCTCGGCGCGGCGCTCCGCACGATCCGGCGGAACGTCGAGCTCGAAGTCGCCCTGATCGACGACCTTCTCGACGTGACGCGCATCGCCCAGGGAAAAGTCGCCGTCCGCTCGCGCGCCCTCGATCTCCACGAGAAGCTGCTGCACGTCCTCGACAACTGCCGTTCGGAAGCCGCCGAAAAGGGAGTCGCCTTCGAAGCCGCCCTCGACGCCCCCGAGCACTACGTTCGAGGAGATCCCGCCCGCCTCCAGCAGGTCCTCTGGAACGTCCTGAAGAACGGGATCAAGTTCACCCCCCCCGGCGGAAGGGTCTCCGTTTCCACGGAAGCGGCCGGTTCGCACCGCATCCGGATCCGCGTCGAGGACAGCGGGATCGGCATCCCGCCGGAGAAGCTGGGACGGATCTTCGACGCTTTCGACCAGGGAGAGGCGACCATCACCCGCCGGTTCGGCGGGCTCGGGTTGGGCCTCGCGATCTCGAAGGCGCTCGTCGAAGCGCACGGCGGAACGATCGTCGCCGAGAGCGCGGGCGTCGGACGGGGCGCGGCGTTCGTGATCGAGCTTCCGGCGATGGCCCGCCCCGCCGACGCGGAGGCGCCAGCCGCCCGGGCGGTGGCCCGCCCTTCGGCGCGCTGGAACATCCTCGTCGTGGAGGACCATACCGATACCGCGGCAGCGATCTCCGATCTCCTCCGGGAGGACGGGCATCGGGTGCGGGTGGCGCACGACGTGGAAACGGCGTTCGCGCTGCACGAGGAATCGCCCGCCGACCTCCTCATCACCGACGTCGGTCTCCCCGACGGTAACGGCGTCGATCTCCTCGCGCGGCTCGGCGCGGTCCGTCCGGTACGCGGAATCGTCGTGAGCGGCTATGGAATGGAGAAGGACATCGAGCGGAGCCGGGCGGCCGGATTTTTCGCGCATCTGACCAAGCCTTTCAACGTCGCCCGCCTCGAGGAAGCCGTCGATCAGGCGATGAGCGGCGTGAACCCGGCCGACCCCGGGGAGTCCGCCTCCCGCTCCTGATCAGGCTTTCCGGCGGATGCCGAGAATTTTCCGCTCCGTCGCCCGCTCGACCGACAAAGGCGAATTCGCGGAGCGCGCAAGAATCCGACAGAACAATACACGAATCGACCGCGGGGCTCTTCCTCCGGGTATGGGCCTTGCTTGAAAATGGAGAGCCACGATATCGAAACGAATCTTCCTTCGAGGAGGTCCGCGATGAAATCGATCGTCTCTGTTCCATCGGCTCTCGTCCTCGGGCTCTTTCTCGCCGCGGCGGGCGCCGCGTCGGGGCAGAGCTTCAACGTCGACTACGGCAGCGGTTACGGTTCCCCTTCGGACGCGTATGGCGCGGCCGCGCGCCAGCCGGGCGTCTGGAACACGCTCACGGGCCTCGAGGCCGAGCCGGTTCCGCTCTTCGACGTCGAAGGGAGACCGACGACGGTCGTCATCGTCCCGTCGCTCCCCTTCGGCGAATCCCGGACGGATCTTCCCGCGCTCTCGGGAGACGAGCACGCGCTCCTCGACGACTACTTCGACATCCACAGCACGCCGTCGACCTTCGAGATCCGGGGGCTCGCGCCCGGGGGTTACGCGCTCTACACCTACGCCTTCGCCCCCGACGCGGATTACTACCGGACGATCGTCGGGGTCGGCGGCCGGCGCACCGTCATCGTCGGCGGGGCGTGGCCCGGAGCGCTCGTCGAAGGGGTTACGCACGCGCGACACGTCGTCGGCGTCGCGCCCGGCCGTCCGTTGACGGTCACCCTGCTCGGGATCGGACACGGCACCCTGAACGGATTTCAGATCGTCCGGCTCGGCGGCCGCTGATCGGGCCCGCGCCCGCGTTTTCCCGAAGGAGAAATTCGAGACCGAGGGCGGCCGCGCCGCGCTCCGGGAGGTTCCCGTGTACAGCATCCTGAAATCGATTCACGTCTTCGCGGTCGTGATTTTCATGGGCAACATCGTCACCGGCCTCTTCTGGAAGAGGCACGCCGATCAGAGCCGGGATCGGGTCGTCATCGCGCACACGCTGCGCGGGTTGATCCGCGCCGATCGGTGGTTCACGATCCCGGGCGTGCTCGTGATCACGGGAGCGGGCGTCCTCGCGGCGGTCCAGGGCGGCCTTCCGCTTCTGCGCACCGGTTGGATCGCCTGGTCGATCCTGGCCTTTTCCCTTTCGGGAGCGGCGTTCGCCTGGAAGGTCGCCCCGCTCCAGAAACGGCTCCTGCGAATGTGCGCGTCGCCCGAGCTCGATTGGCCGGAATACCGGGCGCGATCGCTCGAATGGGAGCTGTGGGGACTTTTCGCGACGCTCGCTCCCGCCGTCGCCATCGTGCTGATGATTTCGAAACCGGCCCTGTAGCGTCGCCTCGAGCGCGGGAAACCCGCCGGCCCGCCCGGGTCAGGATTCGTGGCGGTGAAGGATTTCCCCGATCTCCTTCATCGTGAACGCGTTCAGCTGGACGATCTTCGCGCTCGCTCGGAACGCCGGGGGAACGATGTGCGCCGCCTCGCCCTTGCTGTCCGCCTCGACCACCATCCAGGACTTGTGGACGCCGTCGTAGCAACCCCAGTCCGCGTGGCTCAGAAAATGCGAGCCGCTCGTGAGGAACACCTCGACCGCCCGCGCGCAGGCGACCGTCGCTTCTTCGTGCGGAACCTCGATCAGGAATTTCGACGCGGCCATGGGACCTCCTCGGCGGAACGTTTCGATTCTAGTACGGCGCCGCCCGGGATTCGCGCGGGAGGGCCGGGCATCAGGCGCGCGCGGCGCGCTGCTGCCGCCGGCGCCGCCGATACTCCGATCCCGCGAGAAGACAGGCGAAGGAAAGATCGACGATTGCCATGAACCCATGCCGGGGCGTCGCCATCCACGCCTGCCCGCCCTCGAAGAGGAAGATGGCGACGATCACCCCCTGGACGGCGCCGTAAAGACCCGGCCAGCGTCTCAGCCGACCGCCTGCCCAACGGAGAGTGAGCGCGATCGCGACGAAGATCAGGGGAAGGAGAAAGGTGATCAGCCCGGCCGTGGAATCCGACATCGCCCGCCTCCGTCTCGCTACGCCTCGCCGTCCCTCTTCTCCCGCCGCAAGGAACGGGAGAGGTGATTCACCGCCGAGATCGTCAGGCTCGCGAGCATCACGCCGACCCCGAGAAAGAGCCCCCAGATCATGCCGAGCGCCGATGCGTAGCGAACGACGGAGGCGCCGGCGGGAGGGGTGAAAGTCGAAGCGACGAACTCGGGAGAAACCATGCTGACCGCGGCGCCGAACAATCCTCCGAGCAGGGCCGAGCCGATGGCCGCGCCGACCGTGTAGCCGAAATACTTCAGAAACGTCATGGAGGATTCCCTCCTCCGGGCGTCCCGTTCGAGCTCGAACCTGGAACATCGCGGGGCGCTCGGGAAAACCGCTCGCGCCGAAACGCCAAGCGCGGGCGATTCTACATCAACCCTTTCCCGGGCAGGGCTTTACGAGCAAGAATCGAACAGCGCGCGAAACCGCGAAGATCGCGATTCGCGCCCGACGACCTCGCGATCAACGGCGCTCCCCATTCCCGGCCGCCGACTGGAAAATGACGGTTTGACCGACCGCCAGCCGGCCGATGCGCGTCACCGCGCCGTAAACGCCTGCGTTGTTCTGATTCGCTCGAACGACGGCCTTCATCACTCCGGGCGATGGGCTCGCCGAAACGGGATCGAAGTTCACCATCGAACACCGCAGGTCGCGCGTGGTGACGGCGACCGCCGGAGCATCCTCCCCTTCGCCGAAAGACAGGGCTCCGCCCACCCACTGGTCTTCCTGAAAGGGCGTCGATTGCCGGGAACGAACCAGGACGTTCGGCCGGAATCGCCGCGCATCCAGCTCTTGGCCGGAGAGTCGCCCGATCTCGCGCACCGTATCGGAGGCGATCACCGAGACACTCGCTTCGTCGAAGACCCCGTGTTTCATCTGCATCATCTCGACGGAGGCCCCGCATCGGCGCTCCACCTCGCGGGCGAGATCCTCGCCGAAGATCGGCAGCTCTTCCCCGTCCGGCGTCCGAACGTGCGTCGGAAGACCTCCCGGCGCGCTCTCGTCCCGGCGGATCGGCGTAAAGAGGAGCAGGGCGGGCAGGCGGCTTGCCGTCAGAAACGGGAACGCACTGCGATCGTCGACGAGCCGGAACGCGAGGCGGCGGTCCCCTTCGAGTCCGTGCCAGCCCAGCCGAGCTTCTTCGAGGCGTTCGCCCCCCATGGACTTCACGGGGAATCGGAAGATCGCCTCCACCCGGCCGATCTCCACCGTCATGCCCGCCCCCCGCCCGTCGACAGCGCGTAGGCTTCCCGCAGGTAAGGCTTCACCGCGGCGAGACTCGTCGCGTCACGGAGCAGCGCGACGTGCGTGAAACGCTTCCGGTCCGCTCCGCTCTTGAAAAAGATCGGATCCGACACCCGCCGGCCGAGATGAACGGCGATGCGCAGCGCATCCTTCATCACCACCAGGTCGGCGAAGATGCGCGTCGCGCGAAAAAGCACATATCGGTCGCGCGCGACGATCTCCACGGCGCCGAATCGGCGAACGCAGGTTTCGAGCGATCGATACAGCGCCACGAGCGACTTCGGCCGGCCTCGCAGAACCTCCTGCCGATCGCCGGTTCCGCACCGGTGCCTCTGATTCGCGCGCGTGAACTGGCGATGACAGGCGGAACAGGACCACGGGAGGCTCATTGCCGCCCGAACTCCGGATCGATGGCGGCGTGGATTCCGCCGGCCGACGTCCGCGGCATCGCGAAGTTCGCCCGCATCCGGAGCACGCGATCGATTGTCGCATTTTCCGGTGAGGCCGTCCCCGGGAGATGCCGAGGCCGGAATCGACCGCCGGGACTACCAGACCGTGCAGCGCAGGTCGGGCGGCCTCACCATGGCGGAACCCGGTTTGCAGCCGAAGGCCTTCTGGAACTCCGGAGAATTCGACAACGGGCCGATGACCCGGAACCTCGCGGTCGGGTGCGCGTCCGACTTCGTCATCTGACGCTGCAGCTCGAGGCTCTCGGCGGCGCCGCGGAATTGACCCCAGCTGATGAAGAACTGCTGTTCGGGGGTGAAGCCGTCGATCGCCGGCGCCGGACGGCCTGGCATCGATCGCTCCAGCGCCCGGAACGCCAGTCGCACGCCGGCGAGATCGCCGAGCGCCTCGCCGAGAACGCGCTTTCCCTCGAGGTGAACGCCGGGCTCGATCGCGTAACCGTCGTACTGCTCGACGGTGCACCGGGCCATGTTCATGAAGGCGTCCCAGTCGGCCGCCGCCCACCATTTTCGCGGTTGTCCCTGGGCGTCGAACTCGGCGCCGAGGGCGTCGATCGCGTGCGTGAGGTCGTGCGCCATGCCGATGCCGATCGCGCCGTAGTTGGCGGCGTCCGAGGCCGCGAGGTCGAAGATCGGCGGCTGCAGGAAGCCGGCCGGCAGACCCATGACGTTCAGCTGGACGTCGATGTACGCGTCGGGCGACGAGGCGGGCAGTTGCCAGGTCGCGCGGGTCGTGCGTTGCCCGATGCGCTTCCGGTCGGACTCGACGCCGAAGCCCCGGGCCGCCGCCACGTCGGCCCAGAAGGAGTCGCGGGCAATGACGACCGGCGAGAAGTCCGTCCCCGTGTCGGGGTAGCCCACCAGGAGGGTGTACGCATCGACCTTCGCGAGCGCCTCGCGCCGTGTCGCGTCCGACATCCACTTCATCTCGCGGAGGTCGTCCTTCAAGACCGCGAGAAGGTTCCGGGCGATTTCCTGGACCTTCGCCTTCGCCGCGGGGGGAAAGTACCGCTCCGCAAATTGTCGGCCGAGGGGCTCTCCGAGCAGCGCCTCCGTCGATTCGAGGCAGCGCATCGCGCGGGGCTTCGGCGCGATCGCGCCGCCGAGGTACTTGTCCCGGAAGGCGAAAGACTCGTCGGCAAAGGGTTTCGAGAGCCACGGCGCCGCCGAATCGAGCAGGCGCCATGTCAGATAGTTCTTCCACAC
>Ga0070666_10001649_pt1 | contig 13606 bp, 10 predicted proteins | sample KBSS23metaG_FD_64677 | JGI IMG/M metagenome (GOLD analysis project Ga0070666, IMG submission 64677) | Switchgrass rhizosphere microbial communities from Kellogg Biological Station, Michigan, USA - KBS S2-3 metaG | ecosystem: Host-associated > Plants > Roots > Rhizosphere > Soil ... | reverse complement strand
CATTCTCGATTGCATCGAGAAGCGGTCCCAAATCGAGATCGTCTGTCCCCGCACCGAGCAAGGCGCCGGTTACGCCGCCCTGGGCTATGCACGCATGACCGGCGAGACGGCTGTATTCATGGTGACCTCGGGTCCCGGCGTGACCAATGCCGTCACCCCTGTCGCGGACGCCTATTACGACAATATCCCGCTGGTGGTGATCACCGGCCAGGTCGGCACCGGCGACATGCGCGGCGACCTGCCGGTCAAGCAGCGCGGCTTCCAGGAAGTCGACACGGTCGAGCTGATGAAACCTATCGCCAAAGCGGTGTTCCAGGTCAGGGATGGCGCCGACCTTCCCGATGTGATGGAGCAGGCGTTTTTCCTGGCGCGCTCTGGCCGCCAGGGCCCGGTGGTGGTGGACCTGCCGATGAATGTGCAGCGGGGGGCGGTTGAATCGACCCGTCCGGTGATCAAGCGCGCCGATGTGGCGCCCTTTGTGCCCGTGGAAAAGATCGAAACCCTGGCCCAGTGGATCGCCCAGGCCAAGCGCCCGGTGATCCTGGCCGGCGGTGGCGTGATCGCGGCCGGCGCAATGGAAGAACTGCGCGCCCTGGCGGATAGTTGCGGCATCCCCGTGGCCATGAGCATGCCGGGCATGGGCGCTTATCCGTCGTCTTCGCCGCTGTCGCTGGGAATGTGCGGTTATGCCGGCAGCCAGTATGCCAATATGGCCCTGTACAAGTGCGATCTTCTGATCGGCGTGGGCACCACCTTCCATCTGCGCCAGACCGGCAGCCTGCCGGCCAAGACGGTGGAGAAGGGCCGCGTCGCCCGTATCGATCTGGATGTCAATGAGCTCGATCACAGCCGGGTACCGCTGGATCTGATGATCCATGCCGACGCCAAGGCGGCGCTGGCGGCGCTGGAGCGCGCTACCCGCGCCTCGACTCCGGACACGGCCGACTGGTTGGAACAGATCGGCGACTGGAAGGCGAAATATCCGCTGCTGGCGGGCAAGCTCTCCGCCCTGCCCAAGCCGCAGGCCATTATTGAAACCGCGGACCTTGTGGTGCGCGGCAAGGTGATCGTCACCACCGGGGTGGGACAGCATCAATGCTGGGTGCCGCGTCATTTCGATTTCGACGCGCCGCAACGGGTTCTGTTGACGTCATCTGGCCATGGCACCATGGGCTTTGACCTGCCGGCCGCCATCGGCGCCAAGATCGCCCATCCGGACGCGACCGTGATCTGCGTTGTCGGCGATGGCAGCCTGCAGATGAACATCCAGGAATTGGCCACGCTGGTCGAGCGCCAGATCGATATCAAGATTGTGGTGCTGGACAATCATGCTCTGTCCATCGTGGCGCAGTTCCAGCGCCAGAACTGGAAATCCCATCCCTCCACCGGCGACAAATACAATCCGGATTTCGCGGCGATAGCCCAGGCCTACGGCATTTGTGGCGTCACCATTCAAACGCGGGAGGAGATGCCGCAGAAGCTGCGCGTGGCGTTGAACCGCAAGGGTCCGGTTGTGATCCATTGCCATGTGGATCCCGAGGAAGAGCTTCTGCCCATGCTGTTGGGCGGCCACACCCTGGACGACATGTCCCATGAAACCACGTTCTGACGGCAAGATCGCCCTGGTGACGGGCGCGGGCAGCGGCATCGGCCGGGCCGTGGCGCTGGCTTTGCTGGCCGCGGGCCACCGCGTGGCCTTCGGCTATAATGCCAATCGCGCGGGTGCGGAGAAACTTGCAAAAGCCCATCCGCAGGCCTTCGCGGTCAAGATCGATATCGGCAGCCGCGCCTCGGTGACGCGTGCCATCGCCCAGTGCCGCAAACGCTTTGGCGGGGACATCTCCATTGTGGTCAACAATGCCGCCTTGGCGCAGGAAAAACCGTTCGAAGCCATCACCGATGCCGACTGGGACCGCATGCTGGCGGTCAATTTGCGCGGCGCCTTCATTGTGGCGCAGGAATGCCTGCCTGGCATGCTGGCGGGGAAATGGGGGCGCATCATCAACATCACCTCTATCGGCGGGCAGTGGGGCGGCATGCGCCAAGTGCATTATGCCGCCGCCAAGGCCGGGTTGATCAATTTCACGCATTCCCTGGCCAGGCTTTATTCCGGCGCGGGCATCACCGCCAATGCGGTTTCGCCCGGGCTGGTCGCAACCGACATGGTCATAAAGGAACTGGCCTCCAAGGCCGGCAAGCGAAAGGCGGCGCAGATTCCGGCGGGCCGTATCGCCGAGCCGGAAGAGATCGCGGCGGGCGTCGTCTATCTGGTTTCGGATGCAGCCGCTTATGTCACCGGCCAGACCCTCAACATCAATGGCGGGATGCTGATGTCATGAAGGCGAAGACACTATTGATTTTGGGCGCCGGCAAAGAACAAGTGGCGGCCATTGTCGCCGCCAAGGCCAAGGGCATAGGCACGGTGGTGCTGGACATGAACCCCAAGGCCGACGGCCGCGCCCTGGCGGACGAGTTTCATCTGGTCAGCACCCGCGACCGGGAGGCCCTGCTGAAATTCGCCAAGGCTTACCGCGGCAGGATCGACGGGGTGATGACCATCGCCAGCGATATTCCTCATATGGTGTCGCTGGTGGCCGAGGCCGTTGGCGCGCGGCATATTCCGTGCGAAGTCGCTGAACTTTGTGTGCACAAGCTGCATATGAAGGAAAAATTGCGTGCCACAGGCGTGAACGTGCCGCTGTTCGCCCGCGTGTCTTCCTTGCCGGACCTGAAGGCCTTTGTCGCGGAAGCCGGTTTTCCCGTCGTGATCAAGCCGGTGGACAATTCCGGCGCTCGCGGCGTGCAGCGCCTGACCCGCGATATGGATATTGCCCAGGCGTTGGATTATTCCCGAAGCTTCGCCTATGGCGGCGAAGTGATCGCGGAGAAATTCATCACCGGATTGCAGATCAGCACCGAAGGCCTGATGCATGATGGCGTGTTCCATTGCACCGGCTTCGCCGACCGCAACTATGCCCGCCTGGACGACGCCGTGCCGTTCATGGTCGAGGATGGCGGCGATATTCCCACAGTCCTGAATGCGCGCGACAAGAAGCTGGTGGAAGCGGAATTCGAAAAGGCGGCCCGGGCGCTGGGAATCGATTGGGGCCCCGCCAAGGGAGACATGATTTTCGGCGATGACGGCAAAGCCTATGTCATTGAGATCGCGGCGCGGTTATCGGGTGGAAATTTCTGCTACGACAAGGTGCCATGGTCTACCGGCGTGGATATCGTGGATATCCTGGTGGACATGGCGGTGGGAAATAAAGTCGACCCGGTGCGGTTCCAGCCCACACGGGATTTCGCCACCTCGCAACGCTACTTTTTTCCCGCGCCTGGCAAGATCAAGGACATTCGCGGCCTGGCCGAGGCGCAGCAGTTGACGCATATCCGCAAAGTGGATGTGTGGGCTCATCCCGGCGACGCGGTTGCGGCGGCGGAAAATCATCCCTCGCGCGTGGGCTATGTGATTTCCTGCGCCCCCACCCGGGAAGAAGCGGTGGCGGCAGCCCGCGCCGCGGTGGCGCAAGTCGAATTCCTGGTGGAGGCCTGAATGGTCAAGTTCATCGCCGAAGTCTCCAGCAATCATGCCCAGGACCTTGGCCGTTCGCTGGCTTTTGTCGATGCCGCGGCGGATTGCGGTTTCGATGCCGTCAAGTTTCAACTGTTCCGCGTCGCCCAGCTTTTCGCGCCGGAAATCCTGGCCAAAAGCCCGCAGCACAAAAAGCGCGAGGCCTGGGAACTGCCCGTGGCGCATCTGGAGCCGATTGCCCGGCGCTGCCGCGAACGCGGCGTGGAATTCGCCTGCACGCCTTTCTATCTGGAAGCAGTCCAGGAACTCGCGCCTTATGCCGCCTTCTATAAGGTGGCGTCGTATGAGCTGTTATGGAACGATTTGCTCAAGGCCTGCGCCGCCACCGGCAAACCGGTCATCATCTCCACTGGCATGGCGGTCATGCCGGAGATCAAGGCGGCGGTTGCGGTTTTAAAAGGGGCAGGCGCCAGCGACATCACCGTGCTGCATTGCGTTTCGGCCTATCCCTCGCCGCCGGAGCAGTCCAATCTTTCCGCCATCGCCACGATCCGTAAAGAAACTGGCGCCAAGGTCGGCTGGTCGGACCATTCGCGTTCGCCCGCGGTGATCGAGCGGGCGGTGCATCACTGGAATGCGAGCACCATCGAATTGCATTTGGATCTCGACGGCACGGGCGAGGAGTATCATACCGGCCATTGCTGGCTGCCGGAGGAAATCGCGCCGGTGATCCGCCGCGTGCGTCAAGCCTTTACCGCCGATGGCACGGGCTTCAAGGAGCCGGCGCCGGCCGAGCTTGCCGATCGCGAATGGCGCGCCGATCCGTCGGACGGGCTGCGCCCCTTCAAGCACATCCGCGAAAATTGGATACCGGCTTGATGCCCGGTCCGGCGCATCCTGTCGTCGCCGTGATCCAGGCGCGGATGGGCTCGTCGCGCCTTCCGGGCAAGGTGCTGATGCCGATCGCGGGCAAGCCCCTGCTGTGGCACATCCTTCACCGCCTTGGACAATGCCGCACCGTGGATGCGGTGGCGGTTGCCACTTCAACCGATCTGCGCGATGACGCTCTTGCGCAATTTTGTGCCGAACAGGGCGTGGCCTGCATACGCGGTCCCTTGCAAAATGTGCTGGAACGTTACCGGCTGGCGGCGGAGGCTACAGGCGCGCGGACCCTGCTGCGGGTCACCGGTGACTCCCCGCTGATTGATCCTGGTCTGGTGGATTATCTGGTATCCGGCATGGCCGATACCGATCATGTCCAGTTTCAGCCCGGCGCGCTATGCGCCCATGAAGGCGTGGATGTGTTTTCCCGCGCGGCCCTGGATTGGCTGGTGACCCATGCCGGGGAAAATGAAATCGCCCGCGAACATGTCACCAGCTATTTCAAGCAACATCCCAATGTGGTGCGCACCGCCTATCTGCCCGCCTATGCGCCTTTGGCGCGCGGATCACAGCGCCTCAGCGTGGACGAGCCCAAGGATATGGAGCGGCTGCGCATCATATATGACCGGCTCAACGTGGCCGCGGGCGAAGCATCGCTGCCCGCAGTTCTGCGATTGCTGGAAAGCGATCCGGAGCTGCGCGCCATCAATGCCCATATAAGGCAAAAACCGCTCACCGAAATCGAAAGTCCGCAAGCCGCGGGCCGGCTGGGCATCGGCACGGTGCAGTTCGGCCAAGCCTATGGCATTTCCAACAGCGGCCAGGTGCCGCTCAAGGACGTGCGCGCCATCTTGGCTCGCGCCGAACGAGCCGGCGTCAGCCTGCTCGACACCGCCGCCAGTTATGGCGAGGCCGAGGAAGTCCTGGCGCGGATGGACACGCAACGCTTCCGGATCGTCACCAAGACCATCGGGATCGAGCAGGGCGTCGATGCCGTGGTGGCGCGGGCGCGCCAATCGGTAAAGACCCTGGGCAGGGTCGACCTGCTGTTGGTGCATTCCGCCGGCGATCTTCTGGGACCCGAGGGTGATGCTTTGTGGCAGGTGCTCAAAGGCCTGAAGGCCGATGGCGCGGTCGGCGGCATCGGCATTTCCGCTTATGTGGCGGAAGACCCTGCCGGTTTGGCCGAACGTTTTCGTCCCGACGCCATGCAGGTCCCTTTCAGCCTGCTGGATCAGCGCCTGCTGCGGGATGGCTCTCTGGACCGATTGAAAAAATTGGGGGTGGAAGTGCATGCCCGTTCGCTTTTTCTCCAGGGCCTGTTGTTCATGGATTGCCCGCCGGAAAAACTCGCCCAGGCGGGGCCCATGCTGAAGGCTGTGAGGTCGCTTGTCGCGGCAGCTGAAACCACGCTCGTGTCCGCCGCCCTGGCATTCGTCTTATCGCGGCCGGAAGTGGATTGCGCGGTGTTCGGAGTGACCGCCTTGCGGCAGCTGGAAGAGATATTGGCGGCAGTCGCGGCGCCTGCGCCGGCGCTGGACTGGGAGGCCTGTGCCCTGAACGACGCGCGGCTGCTGACGCCGTCCTTGTGGTAAGTTAAACCAACAACCCCGCAACATGATCGGCGATTGCCAGGGACGCGGTAAGCCCCGGCGATTCGATCCCGAACAGATTGACCAATCCCGGCAAGCCGTGCATCTGCGGCCCATCGATGCGAAAATCGGCATTGGGCTGGCCCGGACCTGACAGTTTGGGCCGCACGCCGGAATAATCCGGCGCCAGCATCTCCGTTTTCACCCTCGGCCAATAAGACGCGATGACGGGCACGAATTTCTGGGCGACATCCGGCGCCACGGTATAATCGATCTGCGCCGGATCGTTGCTGGCCAGCCATTCGACATTGGGACCGAAACGCGCCCGCCCGCCCATATCCAAGGTCACATGCACGCCCAGTCCGCCCGGCTCAGGAATGGGATAGACCAGGTGGCGGAACGGGCTTTTGCCGGAAAGACCGGCATAATTGCCCTTGGCCAGGAATAATGGGGGGATGTCGCGCAAGCCTTCAATGCGCGAGGCCACATTTTGCGCCCATAGCCCTGCCGCATTGACCACCAGACGCGCCTGAAGCGCGATCTCTTCGCCTTCGCTTTTGATGTGGAGGGACCAGCCGTCCTGCTGGGGCCGGATCGCACGCACATCGGCGCCGCGCACCAGGGTCAGATCGCCCAGAAGCGCCAGCATATATTGATGGCTGTCGATGATGCCGGTGGAAGGCGAGAAAAGGCCGCAAGCGGCTGTTACCCCTGGCTCCAGCGCCGCGATATCCGCACCGCTGAGAGGCTTGAGATCGTCCACGCCATTGCCGGAGGCCGCTTTGGCGATAGCCGCAAGCTGGGCCTCTTGGCCGGCTTGGCCCACGATCAGCTTGCCCAGCCTTTTGTGCGGCACGCCATGGGCGGTGCAGAAATCGTAGAGCAAGCGTTTGCCTTCGACACACAACCGGGCCTTGAGAGAGCCTTGCGGATAGTAGATGCCGGCATGAATCACCTCGCTGTTGCGGGCGCTGGTTTCCATGCCGATATGAGCGTTCTTTTCCAGGACCAGGGTATCGAGGCCCGACAGGCTGAGCCGCCGCGCCACCGCCAGGCCCACGGCGCCGGCGCCGATCACCACCACTTCGGCTTCAAAGCTTTCCATTATCGCTTCTTGCCGGGAAAGCCGGCATGCGGCAACCCGGTATCTGCATCCGGTTGCCTAGTTGCGGATTTTATGACGCTATGCCGGTCATGTTTTTCACGCTGTCCAAGATTTTCTGGATATTGGCCGCCCCCAGCCATTGGGTGGGTCTGCTGGTGCTGGCGACGGTGATATGTCTGCTGCTGCGCTGGTATCGCGCCGCCAAATTTTCGGCCTTTGCGGCGTTGGCAATCCTGGTGGTGGCCTGGCTGACCGCCGTGCCTCTGGTACGCGCTTGGGAAGACCGCTATCCGCATCCGTCCTGGCCGGCGCATGTCGATGGCATTTTGGTCCTGGGGTCGGGATTTGACAGCGCGCTGCTGCGCGAGCGCAAGGCGCCCTCATCCAATGGCGGCGCCTATCGTCTGGTGGAGGGGCTCGCCGCCGCGCGCCACTATCCGCAAGCGCGTCTGGTTTTCACCGGCGGTTCGGGCGCGCTGGCCGGCTCGCCGTTTCCGGAATCGGATACCGCCCGCTATGTCTTTCTCGAATTGGGTGCAGACCCCGGTCACGTGGTGCTGGAATCCCGCTCCCGCAACACTTACGAGAATATCCTATTCTCCAAAGCGCTGATAAAGCCCAGGCCCGGCGAGGTCTGGCTGCTCGCCACCTCGGCGATGCATATGCCGCGCGCCATGGCGATTGCAAAGAAGCTCGATTGGCCGATGACGCCCTGGCCGACTGATTTTCTCACCGGCTCGCAAAGCGGCGGCGATTTTTGGGGAATCGCCGGCAATCTCGAACTGCTGGATTATGCGATCCATGAATGGATCGGACTCGCGGCTTACCGCCTCAGCGGCAAGGCTGCGTAAGGTCGCACACATTTTGTTTCCGGCCTGTGACTTCTGCCGGAACCGGGGCAACCTCTTTCCATAGCTCTTGTTCTCAAGGCGCAACCCTCAAGGAGAGCGTAATGAAACTTGCAGCAATCGCTGTTACCGTCATATTTGCCGCGAGCCCGGCATGGGCGCAGGGCTATGGCGCGGCGGGCTCGCCGTCCGCCAATCCATCCGCTGCTCAGCCCGCCACGCCCAGTGCGAACAGCAGTAACAGCACCGATGACACGCGTATGGCGTCCAACCAGTCCAAGCGCCATCAGCATAAGAAATCGGCCAGCACCCAGGACCAGTCGAGCAATTCCAGCAACACAGCGAAAGAAAGTCCCGACGCGAGTCCCCAACCCTCAGCGCAGCAGTAACAAGGCGTCGTGATGTAAGAAGACCCGCTGCGCCCCGTGGCGGGTCTTTTTTTCCATATGTTCACATGGTTCCCCGCTGTTTCTCGCGGAACAACTGCAACCTCTCTTTTTTCGCGCGGTTTCCTTCAGGCGAATTGCCATCAAGGAGCGCAATATGAAACTTGTCACAATCGCCGCAATTGCAGCTTTTGCCGCAACGCCGGCCTTGGCCCAATCCGTCATCGAACGCGAACAGGCCCGCGCCGATATGCATCAAGCGCGTGCCGATGCGGCTAAGGCGCAGGTCCAGAAGGAAGATGCTCAAGCTCAGGCCAATGCCGCGCAGGCTGACGCCGTTGATGCGCAGGTCCAGGCCAATGCGGCCCAGGCCGATGCCAACACCTTGAAGGATGCAGCCGATACAAGGCAGGCGCAGGCCAACTCCAATCAGGCCAAAGCTAGCATCGCTCAATCCCAGGCTGACAGCGCACAGGCTCAGGCCGACCAGGCGACCGCCAATCGTGACGCAGCTCTGGACCGTGCCGACGCGGCCCGCGAAGTGGCTCATAACAACTAACGACGAAAAGGAGGCCCGCCCAAACAGCAACCCGGGCGGGCTTCTTTACTTTTTAATGGTCGCGCCGCGAGGCCGTCACTGCGCTCGTCCATACGCTGCCGCTATGGACCGCGGTCGCTCTATCCGGTCCTCAAATAGCGCACCGCTTCATCGCGCCCGAACAGGTAGAGCAAAACGCGCAAGGCTTCCCCGCGCACTGTCTTCAGATCGGGATCGCGGTTTAGCACCAGCTTGGCATCATCATGCGCCACCGCCAGCAGGTCGGCATGGGCGGCTGGATCGGCCATCCGGAATTCTTCCAACCCACTTTGGCGTTTGCCCAGCATCTCGCCCGGCCCGCGCAAGCGCAAATCTTCTTCCGCGATGACAAAGCCGTCATCGGTTTCGCGCATGGTCTTCAGCCGGGCTTTGGCGGCTTGGCCCAAAGGTTCGTGCCATAGCAGGATGCAACTGGATTTTCCGCTGCCACGGCCCACCCGGCCGCGCAATTGATGCAATTGGGCCAAGCCGAAACGTTCGGCATGCTCCACGACCATGATGGTGGCTTCGGGCACGTCCACGCCCACCTCGATCACGGTGGTGGCGACCAGCAATTGGGTTTCGCCCGCCTTGAAGGCCATCATCGCCGCATCGCGCTCCGCTGCTTTCATCTTGCCATGCACCAGGCCAACATTGAGGCCCAAGGCCTGACGCAGCATCACCGCTCGCTCCCCAGCGGCGGCCAGGTCGATTTTTTCGGATTCCTCCACCAGCGGGCACACCCAATAAGCGCGCTGGCCGCGATCCAGCGCGATGCGCAGATGGCTGATCAGTTCGTCCAGCCGTTCGGCATTCATTACCCGTGTTTCCACCGGTTTACGGCCGGGGGGGCGGCCGGTGATCTTGGAGACATCCATGTCGCCATAAGCCGTCAACGCCAGGGTGCGCGGAATGGGTGTCGCGGTCATCACCAGCACATCCGCGGGTTTGCCCTTGGACTGAAGCTGCATGCGCTGATGCACGCCAAAGCGATGTTGCTCGTCCACCACCGCCAGACCCAGGTCCTTGAAGGTCACGTCTTCGGAAAACAGCGCGTGGGTGCCGACTAGAATGTCGATCTCGCCAGCCGCAAGTTTGGCCAGGGCGGTTTCGCGTCCCGCGCCTTTCTCGCGTCCCGTGAGACAGGCCAGCCTCACGCCGGTGGCGCGGGCATAAGGTTCCAGCGACGCCAGATGCTGGCGCACCAGCAATTCGGTGGGCGCCATCAAGGCGGCCTGGAATCCCGCTTCCACCGCGCCCAGCATGGCCAGCAAGGCCACGATGGTCTTGCCCGAACCCACATCGCCCTGCAGCAAACGCAGCATGCGTTTTTCGCTGGCCATGTCCTGTTCGATCTCGGCCAGGGCCTGAAGCTGCGGATCGGTCAGGGCAAAGGGCAGGGTGGCAATCGCCTTGGCTTTCAATTGACCGGTGCTGGTAATCACCCGCCCCCCTTTGCCGGCGCCGCGCATATGGTTGCGGATTAAGAGCAAGGCCAGTTGGTTGGCCAAGAGTTCGTCATAGGCCAGCCGCTGACGGACAGAGGTGGTGGGTTCCAGGTCGCTGTCGTGAACCGGATTGTGCGCCCCCGCAAGCGCGGCGCCAAAGTCTTGCCACTTGCGCTGCTTTACAAAGGCGCCGTCCTGCCATTCCGGCATCACCGGCACTTTGTCGATCGCGGCGCGTACCGCCTTTGCCATGGGCCGTAGTGTCAGGCCCTCTGTCAGCCCATAGACCGGTTCATGCAGGGGAAATGAAGCGGCATCTTCCGGCGCCACCACATAATCGGGATGCGCCATTTGCAGCCGGTCCTTGAAGCGCTCGATGCGGCCCGACAGCACCCGCTTGCTGCCCGTCGGCAAAAGGCCCGCCAAATAATCCGCATGGGCCCGAAAGAACACCAACTCCATCAGCGAGGTATCGTCCGACACCAGCACCTTATAAGGCTGTGCTTTCACCCGGTTGGGTTTGTGCTCCAGCACCGTCACCTCGACCGTGGCGATGCGCCCGGCTTCCGCCGCCGCCAGTTTGGGACGATAGCTGCGGTCCACCACCCCCAACGGCAGGTCGAACACCAAATCCACCAGCTTTGGTCCCGCCACCTTGGCGATCAGCTTTTCCAGCTTGGGACCCACCCCGGCCAGGGTGCGGATATCGGCGAAAAGGGGGAATAGAATCGCGGGGCGCATGGCGAGACTTTATTTTAGCTGCCCCCCTCTGTCTGCCAACGCGGGCGAGCCCGCAGGCAGACATCTCCCCCCGCTATGCGCTTTGCGCAGCGGGGGGAGATATTCTGGGTGTTCCTGTTGTTCTCAACGCACCCACTGGCTATATCCCGCGTCATGACGGACCTGGGACAGGGTGGCTCTTCGGAGAACCGCCGGAAACGGCTTTTGTTTCGTGCCCAAAGGCGCGGCTTCAAGGAGGTCGATTTGATCTTCGGCGCCTATGCCGAGGCCCATCTGGCGGGGTTGGACGAGACCGGCCTGGACCAGTTCGAGGCGCTGCTCACCGCCCCCGACCAGGAAGTCTATGCCTGGCTGCGCGGGGCGGCGCCGGTGCCGGCGGAATACGACAATCCGGTGTTCGCCGGACTGAAAAGCATGTGCGGGCGGCACAGCCCCAACTGGAAGACCTGAGTGGATCGTCTCGACTATATCGCCAAGCAACAGGGCCGGCTGACGGTTTCGGGCGCGCCGCAAGGCTATGACGCCTATGTCGTGGCGGAGGCTGCGCGGCGGCGGGGTGCGCCGGTGCTGTTTGTCGCGGCGGATGATGAGCAGGCGGATGCGGCCGAGCGCGCTATCGGTTTTTTCGCCCCCCAAATGACGGTGTTACCGTTCCCCGCCTGGGACTGTCTCCCTTACGACCGGGTTTCGCCCAAGCCCGATATTGAAAGCCGCAGGCTGGCGACTTTGGCGGCGTTGGCGCGCGATAATGAAAAGCCGTTGGTGATTGTCACCACCATCAATGCCCTGTTGCAGCGGGTGCCACCAAAAGACGTCATTAAGGGGGCGAGCTTTGCGGCGAGGAATGGCGCGGAAGTGGACCGCGAGGCGCTGGTCGCTTTCCTGTCGGGCAATGGCTATGTCCGCGCCGGTACCGTGCGTGAGCCGGGCGATTTCGCCCTGCGCGGCGGCATTGTCGATCTGTGGCCGCCCGGCGAGGAGTTGCCGCTGCGGCTGGATTTCTTTGGTTCGACCCTGGACGCCATCCGCCGCTTTGATGCCGAAACCCAGCTTTCGGAAAAAACCTCGGTGGAAAAGATCGCGCTGCTGCCCGCCAGCGAAGCGCCGTTGAATGCGGGAGCCATCAGCCGGTTTCGCTCCGGCTATGTCGCGGCCTTTGGCGCGGCGGGAGATGATCCGCTGTATGAAAGCGTCAGTGCCGGGCGCAAGACCGCGGGCATGGAGCATTGGCTGCCGCTGTTCTATGAGCGGCTGGACACGCTGTTCGATTATCTGCCGCGCTGTTTGGTGCTGCTCAGCCACCAGGCGGAAGAGGCCAAGGCGGCGCGGCTGGAACTGGTGCAGGATTATTACGAGACCCGCGAACAGTTTCGCCATGCCAAGGACGACAAAAACGCCATCAAAGGGCCGCCGTACAAGCCGCTGAAGCCGGCCGCGTTGTATCTCAGCGATGCCGACTGGAAAGCGGCGCTGGCGAAAAACATTGTGCGCGACTTCACGCCGTTCCGGGCGCCGGAAACGACCAACAGCGTCGATGCCGGGGGACGCCAGGGCCGCGATTTCGCTCCGGAGCGGCAAGGCGGCAATCTGAATGTTTTCCAGGCTGCCGCCGATCATCTGAAGGCGCTGCAGGGCGCGGGCAAGCGCGTGCTGGTGGCGAGCTGGACCGACGGTTCGGTCGAGCGCATGGGCGGGGTGCTGTCCGATCATGGCGTCACGCCGATCCGCAAAGTGAAGGGTTGGCCGGAAGCGCTGAAACTGGATGCGTCGGCCTTCGGCATCGCCTGTCTAGGGATCGAGCGCGGCTTTGAGGCGCCGGACTTCGTCCTTCTGTCGGAACAGGATGTGCTGGGCGACCGCATGGTGCGGGCCCAGAGTCGCGCGCGCCGGGCGCAGAATTTCATCGCCGAAGCCTCATCGCTGACGCCAGGCGATCTGGTCACCCATATCGAGCATGGCGTCGGCCGTTATGTCGGGTTGAAGGCGATCGATGCCTTGGGCGCGCCGCATGACTGCCTGGAGCTGCAATATGACGGCGGCAAGCTGTTTTTGCCGGTGGAGAATATCGAGCTGTTGACCCGTTACGGTTCGGACGAGGGGGCGCAACTCGACCGGCTGGGCGGCGCGGGCTGGCAGCTGCGCAAAGCCAAGATGAAAGAGCGGGTGCGCGCTATCGCCGCCGAGCTGATCAAGATCGCGGCCGCCCGCCAGTTGAAATCCTTGCCGCCGGTCGAGCCGCCCAGCGGTTTGTATGACGAATTCTCTGCCCGGTTTCCTTATCAGGAGACCGAGGACCAGGACAAAGCCATCGGCGAAGTCATCGGCGATCTGGCGGCGGGCCGGCCGATGGACCGGCTGGTGTGCGGCGATGTCGGTTTCGGCAAGACGGAAGTGGCGATGCGCGCCGCCTTTGTCGCCGCCATGGCGGGGGAACAGGTGGCGGTGGTGGTGCCCACCACTTTGCTGGCGCGCCAGCATTATCGCGGCTTTGCCGA
>Ga0070666_10001644_pt1 | contig 13623 bp, 14 predicted proteins | sample KBSS23metaG_FD_64677 | JGI IMG/M metagenome (GOLD analysis project Ga0070666, IMG submission 64677) | Switchgrass rhizosphere microbial communities from Kellogg Biological Station, Michigan, USA - KBS S2-3 metaG | ecosystem: Host-associated > Plants > Roots > Rhizosphere > Soil ... | reverse complement strand
ATGCTTCGCTGTAAGACTGCGGCCAGATCGATCAGATTCGTCGACTTCTTTTGAGCCGCGGCGACAGGTTTGCCTCCGCCTTTTGTCTTGCGCTCAATCATGGTCTCGAGGGCTTCGCGGTATTCGTCCTTGTAGGCTTCGGGATTCCAATCCGCCGTCATGCTGTCGACTAGTTGGAGTGCCATTTTCATTTCCGGCTTTGTGACGTTACTGGCGTTGGGCGCTTTAAATTCGGAAGACTCAATTATTTCGTGCGGGTAATGCATCAACTCCAGCATCAGCCCATCTCCCTCAGGCCGGATTGCAGCGAGATGCTGTCGAGTTTTGAGTACGACTTTCGTAATCGCAAGCTTTCCCGACTCCCTTAATGCATCTCGTAAAACCACGTAGGCTTTGTCCCCGCCCTTGCCGCATTCCATGTAATAGGGTTTGTAAAACAGTAGCGGATTGATGACCGCAGTTGGCACGAAGTTCATGATGTCCACAGTTTGAGTGGACTCAATACTCACACTCTTGAGGTCATCTTCGGTAAGGACCACAAATTCATCCTTCCGATACTCGTACCCCTTCACGATGTCCTCCCAGGGAACTTCCTTCCCATCGACTTCCGCAACGCGCTTGTACTTGATTGGACTCAGGTCCGACCGCCGCAATTGCCTGAAGCTGATTTCATCTTCCTTGCGCGTCGCGGAGAACAGGGAAATAGGGATGTTCACTAAACCGAAACTGATAGCGCCTTTCCAAATCGCACGCATGATGACCTCCCAGCGAGGCTCAGCACGCGGCGTTCCGTAGCTCGTCAGGCTGATCCGGTGGGGAGCTGAAGCAAGAATGGAAATCAGGTACCACTTCGTTTCCATGAGCGGGTGCCCGGTCATCGGAAAGTCTTCCGCGCAGATTCCTCAAAGGCAGACGTCCAGTCGACTTGGTGCCGAAGTCTTGCCTTTGACTACCGAACGTATGTTCGGTATATTCGCGCCCGAGGTTTTCGCGCGAATGGTGTTTTGCAAAGAGTGCAAGCAGAAGGTCGAGGAGTGTCCGCATTTTGTGGATCCCATCCAGGCCCCGAGCGTCCAGGTATTTGATCCGAAGATCGATACACTGGCATACAGCGAAGCAAACCGTATTTTGGAAATCACCTATAAGAATGGTCAGGTCTGGCAACTCTTCGGCGTCCCTCCTTCTATATATGGAGAACTTCGCGAAACCACTCTCACCTCATTTGTGAAGTTCATCGCGCAACGGTATAAGGCTGCCCCAGTGAAGACTGGACTGAAAGCGATCAAAGTCCCGGATTCGGAAAAGTGTTCAAATTGCGATTCGATCATGAAGGTGCGGCACCGCGTCAACAATCCGTTCGACGTCATGATCCGCATCCTGTGGGAATGCACAACCTGTGATCACTGCGAATGGAGGAAGTACGAGAGTGGAAGACAACGGGGCTCGTCAGGTCCGCGATCCTGAGGTCGGGATTTTCAGGATGAACGCGAGCTCGAGTTTCATGTGAGAAACAGGTAGGGGATACCGGCGGCCACGAATGTCAATTCCAATCCGCCGGGTATGCCGAAGCCCTTGCCGGAGCCTCCATAAATTGACTCGGGCGACAGACTTGAATTCTTCAAAGAGGGCAGCCACGATCCAGTACGCTGGCGGTGTGTCGTGACTGCCCAACCCTGAATATCGGATCGGAACTTTTAGGCCCGATGTCGTCGCCAGCGGAAGCCAAGCAGTCCGGCCAGACCTATGGCCAGCAGAAGTCCTGTGGCCGGTTCCGGCACGTTCGCCGGTGCCAGAGTAACGCTGGTATTGTTATCAATACTCACTACCGTGAAGTTCGGATCAGGCGAGAAGAACACCGAGGCAAACTGGATAGGCGGCAGGGGCATATTCAGCTCTGGGGATACCAGGTGAGTAATACTGATGTGCAAAGAAAACCCGCCTGCCTGACGGGCATCCACCAGAGTAAAGAGAGGCAAGCCACTGGGGTGGGCCTCTATCTGCCGCGTGTCAAAGAAGCTGGGAACGCTGAAGGTCAGCGGGATCCCGGTCTGCAGGTTGGGGTTACCCGCTGTATCGTATGTGAAGGTGCCGGTATAGACCGTCCCCGCGAGAGGACCGATGTCGAACGTCCCGCTGTACTGATACGTTATGGGGGTCGCCATTGCGACTCCTGTGGTGATATGCAGGAGAGCCAGCGAGGCGATGAGGAGTATGAGGGGGCGAGTAATCTTCATGTCCGCATCCTTTCCTGAAGCTTGTGTTCGCAATCGAAGCGCGGTGCGCGATCGACGCTGGTACGCGACGGAGTGTTATCCATCCCACAGTGTCCCGGCTCCAACCGTTCGAGAATACTGCGAGAGAATGAGGTGATCCGCGCGTGTGGCCACGACGTTGGTTGCTTGTCTGTTGGAGTACTCGCAAGAGAGAAAGCAAATAAAATGCCACCCAGGCTGCGTCGCCTGTTTTTCTACCACGGATTCAACCGTCTTTATTTTCCATACTTTGATGCCATTTCCTTTTTCTCAGCGGAATTGAGGGCGTCCTTTTAACAGCGGTTTATAGATCAAAACTGTAAAGAACCCCGACAGCAAGACCTGAGTTCATAAGACGCGAACGAAACAAACCGAGCAGAATCTTATGGTTTTGGGCCAAAAAGCTTACTGTAAAAGTTTGCCGACTTTGAGTCTGTGTGAACGATGCACTCCTCAACAATCGCAGGTGGGAAAGGGGTTAGGGCGTTTCTCAGTGATTGTAAAGTATTCTGACACCGACAGGGAAACCGCTACAGCAGGATATGTCGATAAATGACCTGGCTGGAGGATCCATCCCGCTGCGGCTAATCGCCTTTAGTCTTTTTAGCCTGCTTATGTTTGCTCGAATTTATCAAGGGATCCTGCGCTGCGGCGGTCGATGCTCGGAAAATCCAGGCCATGTAAGAGGCGATAAATTGAATCTGAAGTGGTGAAGGAATTTTTTTTCGATCTAGACGGCAATCTTGAAAATGCGAACGACTCGCCTCTCCGCATTCTCGGTAGAATCCCGCGGCAATTTGAACGATTGGCCGTGAGTTATGGAAATGAGGGGACAGTCCCCTCGTTCCCTCATTTCCAGGAAATTGGGGAACGAGGGGACTGTCCCCTCATTTTTGTGTGCTCCGGCAATTTGAACGATTGGCAGTGAGTTATGCATTCGTGGCACTTCAGGCTCGAACGGTATTGTCAAGACTGGATGGATGAGGGAATCAGGGCAACCGGGCTGCTGGGGCATGGCTTTGGCCGGCTCGGTATCGAGTAAGACTCGTAGCGCGGCCGTCGGGGCCAGTTTCAAAAGCGATCTGGATGTCAGGCACCCTGGCGAAGAAGTTCTTCTCGCTTTCGGCAAACAGTTCAAACTTCGGCCCGCCAGTCGCGCCGGTCAGATCGCCTGGCCGATTGTCAGGAAGCTGTGCGAAGCCCTGCGCAAAGAGACGATCGCCATCGCGGGTGATTTCGAGAATGCGATCCGGCGCTAATCGATAACGCCCCGTGTAGTTTTCGAGGAACTGAGGATCAATATGAATCTCGGTGTGCTGCTTTGGAGGCGCGGGATTGGCAAGCGGCAGCTTGGGGTTAAGGAGATGAACACCGATGTCATCGACACCGGAGAGAGTACTGGAATTGGACAGTACAACGACTCCGATGCGCTGCTTAGGATCGTAGGCGACGAATGAACGGAAACCTGCGGTGCCTCCTGAATGCCAGGCACAGTCTCCGAGGATATGCCATGCCAAACCGATCTCGGCCTTTGTCTTGCCAAGGGGACGGCGAACTTCGAACATGGCTTTCATTGCCCGCGCGAGAGGTGATTCCTTGAAGCCGAGGAATGCTTCCAGGAAGGTCAGTATGTCATTGGCGGAGGATCGCAGCGCGCCTGCACCGGCAAGCGTCGGAAGCTCCCAGTTGGCGACTGGCGCGAGGATTGCGTTGTGACCCGTAGCCATGCGCTGCTTCATGGAGGAAGAAAGCGTAATATCCGTGTCCGGCATGCTGAGCGGTCGCGTGATGCGCATTCCGATCAAGCTCCCATAATCCGTTGCGGCGCGGTACGCGAGAACATGGCCGAGGAGTCCAGCGCCCAAGTTTGAATATTCGAATTCGGAACCGGGATCGCGCGGAAGCGTGTAGCCGGAAAGGAACTGGTACAAGTCGTCCACTCTATAGTCGGCGTAAGGATTGGCTGCGTTTTTCGGCTTCAGGTTGCTGGGGAGGTTGGGGAGCCCGGACGTGTGCGTGGAAAGATCGCGCAGCGTAATGGATTTGCCGCTTCGCTCGGGCAACTTGACATTTTCGGGAAGAAATTTGGCAGCCGGATCGTCGAGGGTGACCTCTTTGCGGTTCACCATGTCCGCCAATAGCAACGAAGTGAAAACCTTGGTTATGGATCCGATTTCGAAAATCGTATCACCATCGAGTGTTCGCGGATCCTCCCTGGCAAGGTCTCCATAGGCCACGACGCGGCGCCCATCAGGCTCGATGACACCCACGACAATGCCGACCGCTTGCTTCTGGTGATCAACGCGTTTTACGAGAATGTCGCGGATTTCATCGGTGCTAAGAACTTTAAGTGGCATGTTCGTTCTCTCCTCTATAGCTTGAAAATTTGATCTTCCTTGCGAATCGCTTTCCGATTCCGCTTCCAGCGTTGCTGTTCCTCCCGCTGAGGTGCAAGATCCCGTCGTCTGCCAACGTGGTCGAGTTCCCGATTCAACTTCCGCGCGTTTGCCAGACGCTGCGCGTCCAGAATTCCATCATCAATCGCCTGTTTTACGGCACAGCCGGGTTCGGAATCGTGGCGGCAGTCTCGAAAACGGCAACTCATGGCGAGCTGATCCATTTCATCGAAGACGCCACGGGGTTCATTCGCCTCCCAAAGTTGAAACTCCCGTATGCCCGGCGTGTCGATGAGTACTCCACCGGAAGGCAAAGGGAACAGCCTCCGATGCGTGGTGGCATGGCGGCCCCGGTCATCGCCGGAACGGACATCCAGGATTGTTTGAACCTCGGCATCGAGCAGACGATTCACAAGTGTGGACTTGCCAACCCCCGAGGAACCCAGCAGGACTGCGGTGTTGCCCGGGCCAAGATAACGCATGAGTCCCTCGATGCCTTTTGCGGTCAAAGCGCTGATCACATGAATATCGACGCCGGGTGCGGCTGCCGCCATTTCGCCTGCGGACTCATCCGGGTTAGAAGACAGGTCGGATTTGCTTAGGATAACGACAGGTTTTGCCCCACTTTCCCCAATACCCCGGAGATAACGTTCGATACGCCGCGGATTGAAATCACCATTCAGGGACGTCAGGATAAAAACTGTATCGACATTGGTTACCAGGACCTGTTCTCCGGATCGCCGGCCGGCGACTTTCCTGGAGACCTTCGTTCGTCGTGGCAGAATGCCGTGAATCACGGCCTTCATTTCACGATGCATCACATTTATTGCGACCCAATCTCCGACGGAGGGAAGTGCGGAGGGATCGACCGCAGTATGGCGAAGGTGCCCCGTCTCTTCTGCGAACAATTCACCACTCTCGGAGACCACCCGAAACGCGGCTCTATGTTGTTCGGAGACTCTCGCCGGCTGAAGGAACGGACGAGGTTCTGAATTCCAATGATTCTGAAAAAACGTATTCCATCCCAATGCGTGCAGGTACACGTCGACCTCCCAATGATTCTAAGAAGTTAATGTTGTGATTTTCCTGGAAGACGGGTGGTAACGTGGCGGAGAAGAAACTAACGACCGATTAAACTGGAACTCGCCAACTTCGCTACGCAGCCTTCCATCGTGCAGACATTTGAGCGGTGTTCATAAGAGACCTCCGAATGACCAAAATTGTTGGGGCCCTAGACTAGCATAGATGCGATTTGCAAACGGGTACTCAACTCGCAATTCGTACCCTCTTAGATTCCGAACAATTCGCCTCTGAGCGGTGATCGAGCAGTGTACCAATTTGTCGATGTAGCTGGAAATCGTCCGCCCGCCTTTGCGCGCGAACGAGGCCCACTTATGCCCTAATGTTCGAGTTCTGGAGTCGATCGCGCAATTTCCATATGACTGCGACTGTATTTGCGGTGTTCTACTGAGGGTCGTATTGTTCGTCTACGCAAACGCGCGATTTGGGTGTGCCGGCGACTCATCGCGTTGCTCACTTGCCGTGTCCTGTTTTTGAAAGTCACGCTCCAGGCGGCAGATGTTCCTTGAACTGAGACAGTGGCACTTCATCCCATGTCTGGCTGGGTGATCACGCCAGTGACCATGCGCCTCAGCTTGCACTTGCAAACGTGCAGTTGCTCTTTGTCGTCGTCGCTGCGGAAAGTCTTCCATTCAATCCCGCAGTCACATTTCCAAACGTAACATGCTGGCATTGTCCTCCACCGGATCAAAGAGTCGACAACGCTACATTGCTCCCCCCTTGTCTATGAGAATAATTTCTCAGCAATAGACCTGGAGGCGCGCCAAACTGGCACTATCGTCCGCGGCGAAGTTCCTGCATCTTCCTTGAATGGATTTTGGAATTAATCGCCTTCAACTTCCCGATATTTACACTCGAGAAAGCACTGCACGGGGCTGCCTCTGTGGTCTTCTCTATCAGATCGGAATCATACTTGTCGGTAAGATCCTTTTGAATGAACTCCCTGGCGATGTAACCATTGGTCCCGGAGAATGGGCCATCGAGGACTCGGATATTACGTGCTTCAAATTGCCAACCTTCAGGTGTGCCCTTTTTGCCAAGAATCTCTACACCGGTTCCAACCGCCGCATAAAAGAAGCAGTCCGTCGTCTTTCCCTGAGCTTCCACATCGTAGTCGATCCGTACGACCGGGCTGCCGTTGGGATTTACCAGATATCCAATTTCCCTGTGAGAGGGCTGCTCGTTTTTGTGGGCACAGCCAGGTTGAAGCAAAGACATACTCAGCATCAGCGGCATCCAAAATCGCATACGCTAAAGTAACAGCATTGGGGTTTCGGACGCACCGTCCAGTCCCGGCAAAAAAGGAAATGTCCATTTAACGGACGCCAGCGACGCAGATTGCAGCCAATTGTTTTTATCGGCTGTTTCGACTGATCAAAAAAGTCGATCGCAGATTTCTTAAGTCCGATTTACCGACAACAGATCCTTGTCGTGACTCATGAATCTGATCTGCGATCACCTTCGGACGCAATGCGGACGATGGCGCCGTCCTGCCATGTTGGCTATCGATACGTGCGATCCGCACGAAATTCCTTTTCGGCGGTGTCGATGTAAGTGCGAGAGCCCGCGGGGTCGATGAAAGGATTAACGGGATACCTCGCAGTGGTGCTTTCAATGACCTTCCGGTACCTGTCCCACTCCCTCGCATGATTCGGGACGCAGATGTCGGCGGGAAGGTCTCGCAGGACGCGGAAGCTACGGCCGAGGTCGGCCGGCTGGTCTGGATATCGCGTCCCTCCCATCACCGCTGTTCAATTCCGGATTGTGCAAGGTAAAGATTTGCTTCAAGTGCGCACTAAGGTCTATAAGTACGGATCGGTGGGCCTCTGAGGCCTGTTTCCAAATAAGAACGCTGGTCAAGTTAACAGGAGAATGCTCATGAAACTGAATTCCATTCGTCAGGCGAGAGTCTGGGCAGTCGTGTTGGGGCTTTGCTTCGGCGCATTGGCAAGCGCGCCGGCGACGCATGCAGAAGACAAGATCACTGCGCAATCGTTGATTGACCGCCAGTTGATCCTGGATCAGATCACGCGTTACTACTACAACTTCGGCAAAGCGGAGCGGCAGAGCGAGGAGAGCTTTTATGCCGAGGACGGCGAGTTGATTCTCGGCACGAGGCACTACAAGGGCAAAGAAGGCATCAAGCAGGCGTACAACCGTGCTCCCGCAGCTCCCGCCGCGAGCGCGGCCCCTGCTGCCGGTGCGGCACCTGCAGCAAGCGCGGTCCCTGCGGCCCCTGCGCCTGCGGCCACTGCGCCTCCGCAAAGAACGGCTTTCAACGTCACGATCGACAACCCACTCATCATCGTGCACGGCGACACGGCCACTTCGCAGGTTATTTTCACCGAGTACCGGCAGGAAAAGGTCGGCGATCCGATGAAGATGACGACACAGGGAAAGGAATACGCCACATGGATCAAGGTGAAGGGGCAGTGGCTCTATAAGATCCGCCAGATCGCCAGCGGCAGTAACCCGCCGGAGGGCTGGAAGGAGTAAGAATTAGCGGATCGATTCGCTGCTCACAAGGACTCTGCGTCGGCGCGCAGGGACTCAAGGACGGCGCGCAGCATCTGTTCGCGCTGGGACGCTGCAGGAATTGTCGCGAAATGGTCTCCGGGCTGAAAACCATACCAGCCAAACTGGCTGTGATTACCGCCTTCGATCCAGACCCACTTTGTCAAAGGCGGGAGCTTGACTTTGTTCTCTTCGACTTTTTCCCGGGACGCCAGGCCATCACGCGTGCCGGCGATCTTTGTCACGCGAAGGTTCATTCTGGAGAGGTCTACATCCCGAGGGTGCGATGTCCCGATCAGAATGAGTCCCGCCATTCCATCGACACCGCGGCTGGCGAAGTCGCATGCGATGACCGCCCCGAGCGAATGGCCTCCCAGGACCCAGCGCGTTACTTTCGTTTCGCGAATAGCCTGATGGATCCGATTCGCGACCTCTGGGCTTCTGGCGCCGCCGAAGGCGCCTCGCCGCGGTAGTTCGATCATGTAGGTTGGGAATCCGGCCTCAGCCGTGGCGTGCGTTAGTGGAGCATACGCAATTGGTTCGACCAGGCCCCCGGGGAAGAATATGAATCCGACCTTCTGCAATCGGCTGGAATCTGCCGGCATGAAGCGCCAGCCCCCTGCTTCCCGAGTTACGGAAACCGCCGCATCGTTCTGTATCGCCAGCCGAGCCTCCGGCCCGGCTCTATATGCAACGATCGACCACCCGGCAAAAAGAACAGTGGCGATCAGCCCCAGCGTTATCCATATCTTCCGAATGCGCCTCCACATGCCGGCGATTCTATCCGACTTTTAATTCTAAAAACCGATAGCTCGGGTCTCGGACAGACTTAGCAAGACTTTGTAGGATTTGGTTGAGACTGGCGTGAAGTGCGAGTCCAGCCACCTCTGGATGGCTTCACGACCAGCCATGCCTTCGTCGTGAGCGTACACAATCCATACTCGCCGCGCCGCCTGTAGCTCCCTGTGATACGGATGGATGCATTCATCGAAGGACTTATGGCATGAACGGACAATGCTCTGCAGATCCAGTTTTCCCGCCGCGGCAAGCGTTGCTTGCCGGTCGTAATATTCGATGAGGACTCGAGGAAGACTGGAATCGGAAACAAACAGAATCATGTCTTGCGGGTTTAAGGAATATTGAAGATCTTGTGACAATGAGCGGAAGTCTTCTCTGTAACGGTATTGGAAAAAACAATACGTGTTTATGCCCGAAATCAGAAGCGCGCTGCAAATCAACAGGCGAGGTGCCGATTTTCTTCCTTCCTGGACCGTGGCCCCGAGAATGAGGACCAATCCCACCGAGGCGGGAAGAAGGACACGATCGATATACATCGGCACGACGAAAATGCTCAACAAATAGACGGTCACCAGCGGAAGCACCAAAGTGGAAACTGCCGTCAACAGTGCCCACCGCTTTGGATTCGAGAACATGCCGCGCAGGGCGAACCAGATGAGTGAGAGTGCCGGCGCAATCGACACGGCGACAGCAACGGCCCTCAGTAAAAGGATGCCGCGTCGAAAGTGGGGAATACTGGTGAACGGAATATAGATGCTTACAAAAGAAAATAAAGTTGCCGGAATGCTGAACCAGACAGGACGCGACACCCAGTTCATAAAGCCGACCCTGAAATGATCCTTTGTGAGGAGTGTCAGCCAGGGAATATAAAGGAGAATTACGATCGCGTTCGCGACAAAAAACCGAAACCATACCGACACCCGCCAGGGCTGAGGCAATAAAATCGGAAATAGAACAGCGATCATTGCCACATACAGAATGCCAATTCCCTGCGAATACGCCAGCAATGACGCCGCAATCACATACGTCACCCAATGCCATTCTCGAGCTTCCCGGGCAACGGTGATCAGGGCCCACATGGCGCATGCATAGAACAAAACGAAAAACGTATACATCCTCGCCTGTTGTGAATGGTCAATGTGAAAGCCCAGCAGCGCCATAAAACAGGCGGCAAGCAAGCCCGCATTCGTCCCAAACATCTTCTTGCCCAGGCTGTAAATTACCGGGATCGTCGCAACCGCGGGTATTACAGACAACAGGCGCAGCCAATATTCCGTGTGTCCGAATCGAAGCCATGAGTGGACCAGGGCGTAATAGAGCGGCGGATGCGTGTCGGTGATCCACCGTTCCCACCCCCCGGTGGCAAACCACAGCGTTGCGCCCTCGTCATACCAGAGACTCTGGGCGCCGAGACTATGAATGCGCAACAGGAGCGCAGCAAGAGTAATCGTCGTGATTTTTACAAAAGGGGAGAGGGCGAACTTTTCCCGAGATCCGTTCATCCGATGTCTGAATACCTCGAAGACTCCAAAAAGACTGAAGACGAGTCACGAACTGCCGAAGTGTAATTCGGTTTACACAGTGTCGCAGTCTTTTTTTACGGCGACGTCGACGATCCGCCCAATGTGACGTACAAAATGATCGGGGCAGCGTTTCGGCCGCGAGCGCGCATGAGAGTGACGCACGAGCATGACGCATGGTGCGTCCGAGATGAGTTCGGACAGCATAAGCGGGAAACTTGCCGACACGGCTAAGCAATTGTTACGCCGCAGAGAACACACGGATGGTGACATAGCAACCGTCCCCATCTCGGAGGAAAGGTATTGGCCAGGAACAAAATGGGCACAGTGGTATGGCCTATTACCCCGAGGGGACAGAAGAGACCGTCCCTGCAACCCAATCATTCACGCTGTCAGAAGCAGCGGTGCACCTTTGGTGATTACGATTGTATGTTCGTAGTGCGCGGATAGGCTTCGGTCGGCTGTGCGTACAGTCCAACGATCGGAGAGAAGAACACCCTGTCCATTGCCCGTTGTGATAATGGGTTCCACCGCGATGACGAGTCCGTCGAAAAGTTTGGTTCGGCAGGTTCGGTCATAGTAGTTGGGCACGGATGGCGCTTCGTGAATAGTTCGGCCCACGCCGTGTCCGCCGAAGCCGGGCATGACTTGAAATCCGTTCCTGCGCGTTTCGCGCTCTACTTCACGCCCGATATGACAGGTACGAAATCCGATTCGCGCGACCGTCATCGCTTTCCAGAATGCCGCTTCGGCACATCGCACAAGAGCATCGGCAGTCGTCGACACGTTGCCGACTCGAACGGTGACTGCGGCATCTGCAAACAATCCATCCTTCATGGCGACCAGATCCAGTTTCACAAGATCGCCTTCGCGTAAGGCGCGGCTCCCGGGAATCCCATGAATGGCTTCATCATTGACGCTGATGCACACGGACCCCGGAAAGCCATAAACCCTGGGCGGCGCGGCTTCTGCACCATATTCCGCCAGGGTAGCGGCGCCGATCTGGTCGAGTTCTGCTGTCGTGATACCAATACGGACCGCTTCGGCCATCGCATCGAGTGCCTTGCGCACAATCTTTCCAACGACCTTCAGCTTTGCAAGTTCCTCGTCTGTTTTAATCGACATTGCCTGCCCGCACCTCTGCAACGAATCCTAATCCGGCAAGAGATCTCCCATCAAGCAATACCAACCGGACATGCAGAAGCCTGCGCAGGGCACGCTGCAAAGCCGGGATAAACGATCGCCGCTAATGCGATGCGTTCTGCCCTTTACCGAGAATATCCACGGCCGCTTTAACGCCGCGGGCGAGCTTCTGGGCGTCGCCTTTTCCCCAGTAATGGAGAAAGATGATTGTCGGTTGTGTGCCGATCATGTGGTGGTGCATTGCCACAACATCGATTCCGTTGGAGCGCAGGGCCTTCAACACTGGATTCACTTCCGACTCCACCATCGCAATGTCTCCAGCGACGACGGAATCTGAGTCATTGCCGTAAAAGGCAGCCCAGGTGTTCAACCCCATCCGTGAGTTGATTGTTGCGCCCATTTCCTTAAGCGAAAGATCGGAGCGCCCGATGGTGATCTTGTAGACAGCCCCGTTCAGTTCGCCTTCGGTACCGATGATCTTTGCGAGTTGAGCCCCGTCCAGCTTTCCATCGATAGACCGTCCCGCCACTGTCGATCCGCCGCGCGGCGGGTTCTTGCCGATGAGGGCAAGCGCAGGCTTAATCTTGTTCGCCAGGTCCGCGGGTGAACCGTGTCCGTGCACATGCATGTAGAAAATACGCGGAGTTTCAAAGAAGAAGTGGTTGTGTACCGCTGTCACTTCGAGCCCCGCATCCAGAAGCGCCGACATGACCGGATTGACTTCCTCTTCGGTGAGAACCAGGTCGCCCATCATCACGTCCATCCCCGTTCCTTTGGTCAACGCGACCCATCCGCCGAAGCCGAATGGGGTCGGGGTAGCGATACCGTCGACGACGACCTTGAGATCGCTTCGGGGAATATTCACCTTCAAGACACCGTCTTTGAAGTCTCCCTGACGGCCCAATGTGGTGAGCACCGACGAGTATTCCGCCGGCATAGCCGGTTGTTGCGCAGAAGCAACAATCGAAAGCAGCAGACCAACGCACGCGAGAATGCAAAGTTTTGATCTCATTTTGAATGTTCCTTCCTTTGGAGATTTGCTCCCATCAGTTTACGTGCCCAGAGCGACCGGTTGACGAAAAATTTGACTGCGTTGCGGCCTGGAGTCGGTTTTCAACCGGAATTCTTCACTTTTCCGAAAATGGGGTGGGTGTACAGCAAGAGTTTTTAACTTTTCGCAAAAGGCAGTGGGTGTACAGAGGAAGTCCGTCACTTTTCAAAAAAAATCGTGGGTGTTCCATAAGAGTTCTTCATTTTTTCGAAAAAGGCGAGGGTGTTCACCGAAAATTCTTCCCTTCACGGCAGGAGTTGTCCCTTGCACCGATTGCGGATGTACCGGCACCAATCGGCCATGCCATTGCGGCTTTTGGACCATTCAAAAGTTGTCACTGGCATGCGACCTTGGAATCCGACTACAGCCAGGAGGAAATACATTGAGCCATCTGACGTTCGACTCGAATCCACTTCATCTTCTATCCACGATGGGGTGTGAACCCGTCGACAAGCTCAGGGATGTTCCAATTGCGTCAACGGAACCTGATCCTGTCATCAACCCGAATGGCCAGAACCTCACAGACCGATTTGAACAGGCGAGAAAGGACTTCTTTTCAACCGTGAGTAGATGAATTACAGGCCCTATCGCTGCAGCGCGGGCGGGTTAACAGGAGAAGCCACTACGGCCTTCCCATCCAGCTTGAACGCGTAAAGTCTCGTTGGCTGATTTCCGCCGCGGCCCGCGATCACCGCAACATATTGCACGCCGTCGAGTGAATAAGTGATCGGCGTCGCGATTCCTGCGACCAGCATGGCGTCCCACACGCGCTCGCCCGTCGAGGCGTTCAGCGCGATTAATTTCCCATCGCTTCCTGGCACAAACACCAGGTTGCCTGCCGTCGCCAGCAATCCCGCACTGAAGGCTTG
>Ga0070666_10001642_pt1 | contig 13628 bp, 13 predicted proteins | sample KBSS23metaG_FD_64677 | JGI IMG/M metagenome (GOLD analysis project Ga0070666, IMG submission 64677) | Switchgrass rhizosphere microbial communities from Kellogg Biological Station, Michigan, USA - KBS S2-3 metaG | ecosystem: Host-associated > Plants > Roots > Rhizosphere > Soil ... | reverse complement strand
CCGCGATCAGGCGGCCGCCGGAAATGCAGTCGAGCATCGCAAACTCTTCGGCGACGCGCACCGGCGGATTGTAGAGCGCGATGGAATTGCCCAGCACGACGAGGCCGACATCCTTGGTGCGGCGGCTGAGCGCGGCGGCGATGATGTTCGGGCTCGGCATGATGCCGTAGCCGTTCTGGTGATGCTCGTTGCAGCCGATCGCGTCGAAGCCGACATCGGCGGCATATTCGAGGAGGTCGAGATAGGTGTTGTAGACCTCGTGGCTCTTCACCGGGTCGAACAGTTTCTGGTCGATATCGACCCAAACGGAGCGGTTCTTCTCCCGGAAATCGTCGGGGAGATAAGGCCACGGCATCAGGTTGAACCAGGTGAATTTCATGAGCGTCTCCCGGTGTTTTTTGAATATCGTTGGGTCAATCCTGACGAAATGTCAGCGCGTTGGCAATTCGCCTGAAGCTGCTTACGCGGGGGCAGTTCCTTGAGGGGCAGATGACAAAAAGAGCAGAGATCGCGCGATCCCTGCCCTTCCCACCGTGACACTACAGCAGCAAGCGGCCAGCGGTTTCACGCGCCCGACCGACATGCACTTTTGCATCCCGCTCCCCGGTGTCCTCTGCGATGCACGGTTCGTGAGGCCGTTTCCGCATCGCGTGGCGCGCGTGACCCGCGCCGAGGTGTCCTGTATGCAACGCCCACGTCAGGTCGTGCCGTTCATCTCTGGTGTTCTCCGTGTTTCGAGAAGCAGAGATGGGGTCGGTCCGGCGGTGTTCGACAAGTTTTTTTGATATTGTGATCGCCGCGAAGCGAGGCGAGCAAAATCAACGCGCTAGCGCTTCGGTGGTTGTAACAAACGCCGTCTTGCGTTCGATAGAGTAGGCAATGGACAGACCTTCGTGACCATCGCGGACGACGCCTTCCAGGCAGCGCGGGCGCATGAGCAGGCCGGCAACATCAATGCCGCGCGCGCCGGCTATGCACAGGCGGCGCAGGCCGGCGATCTGCGCGCGCTGACGGCGCTGGCGAAAAATCTGCTGACGCGCGAGCCGCTGGATATCGGGAACGGCATCGGAATGATCCGCACCGCGGCCGATCGCGGCGACCGCGAGGCCTCCGGGCTGTGCGCGGTGCTGGCGGGACAGGACGAGCAGTTGCCCGATCGCTGGCGGATCGCCCGCGAATATCTCGCGCGATCGGGCGATGCGAGGCTTGGCGCGCTGATGGACGGGGTCGATCTCGCGGCCTGGACGAAGGCGCCGGCGGCACGGGTGCCGTTCGAGAGTCCGCGAGTCGTGTGCGTGGACGGGTTTGCCTCGCATGCGATGTGCGACTGGCTGATCGAGCGGGCGCGGCCGCGGATGGCGGCAGCGACAGTTTACGATCCCGCGACCGGCACGGGTCAGCGACGTGACGATATCCGCAGCAACAGCGCGGTGGCATTCGATATCACGCAGTTCGATCTTGCGATGGTGGCGGTGCGGGCGCGGATCGCGGCGCTGGCTAATGTGCATAGCGAGGCGTTCGAGCCGCCGATGGTGCTGCACTATACGGCCGGGCAGCAGTTCGCGCCGCATTTCGATTACATCGAACCGGCGACGCCGGGGCTGGCCAGCGATGTGGCGCGCAACGGGCAGCGTGTCGGGACTTTCCTGCTTTATCTGAGCGACGGGTTCGCGGGCGGCGAGACCGACTTTCCGGAACTCGGCTGGAAGTTCAAGGGCGGCAAGGGCGATGCCCTGCTGTTCTGGAGCGCGGATGCGAGCGGCGCGCTGGACCGGCGCACGTTGCATGCCGGCGCGCCGGTCAACAGCGGCGAAAAGTGGGTGCTGTCGCAGTGGATCAGGCGGCGCTAGCGCAGCGCGAATCCGTGCGCGGGCTGTGACGCCAGAGGCGTATTCAGCGAGAGCTTCAATCCAGCTGCGATACGCTCAACGGCCACGGCGGTGCCGCCGGCCAATTGACTGGCCTGCGTCACGTTCGGCAGATCGTCGCCTTCGATCACGATCTCAGTATCGGACGGCGTGCCGAGCAGGTGGGCGTAAACGGTGCCGTCCTTCTGCGTGAATCGCACCGGGGTGCCGTCGGTGGTCTTGCCGTCGAAGCGGATCCACGGGCGGGTGCCATAGACGCCTTCGCCGTTCGCCTTCAGCCAGGCGCCAAAGCCTTTCAGCCGCGCGATCTGTTCGGACGGAATCTGCGCGTCGACGCCGCGCGGGCCGACATTGAGGAGCAGGTTGCCGTTCTTGGACACCGCGTCGATGAAGCTGCGCACCAGCGACTCCACCGTCTCGTAATCCGCATCGGTGTCGTTGCGGTTGAAGCCGAAGGAATGGCTCATGCCGCGCGTCGCTTCCCACTTCTTGGCCGAGATACGGTCGAAGGCGGCGTATTCGGGCGTGCGGAAATCGCAGTGCGGCGGTAGCTGCGGGATGATGCCCTTGCTCGGCGCCTTGCTCATGCGGTCCTTCATGATCGCGTCGAGCTTCCTGCGCTGCGCCTTGAATCGCAGCATGCGCCCACGCCAGGTCATCGGCATCCAGCGGTCGTTCACGACGCCGTCTTCGACCGCGTTGTAGTAGTCGGCGAACAGGTCGAGTTCGCGGCCAAGGCCGGCCGGCCAGGAAATGTCGTTCCACAGGATCGACGGCTGGTAGCGGTCGATCAGCTCGCGTGCCTGCTTGTCGGCGTAGGACGGATACAACCCGCCCGGCGTCGAGCCCATGAAGTCGGCCATGGTGCGCAGCGGCTCGCGGTTGAAGGTCCAGTCGATGCCGCCCGAGTAGTAGACGCCGAACTTCATGCCCGCGGCGCGCACCGCGCCGGCCAGCTCGCCGACGATGTCGCGGGGCGAGGTCCAGTCTTTCTGGTAGGGATTCTTGACGTCCGACGGCCAGAGACAGAAGCCGTCATGATGCTTGGTCACCAGCACCACATATTTCGCGCCGGCGTCGGCGAAGGCGCGCGCCCAGTCCTGTGGCGACCACTGGTTCAGGCCTTCGAGGAAGGCTTGGCGGAAATTCTCATAGGGTGCGTTGTTGTAGGTCGCGGCGTGGAATTTGGCGCTGTCGCTTTCGGGCACCTTGATCGAATTCCAGTACCATTCGCAGTACGGCGTCTGCGCCACGGCGATGTCGTACTGCTTCTTGAACGCATCCGAGATCGAGCCGGATTTCGACGCGAAGGCGGGGATCGAGAACAACCCCCAGTGGATGAAGATGCCGAACTTGGCGTCCTCGAACCATTGCGGCACCGGGTGGGCGTTCAGCGATTCCAAAGTTGGCGCATATGTCATGCAGCCACTTTAGACATCGCGCCGTCCCGCGCGAGGAACAATTTTAGCGCGCGAACGCGGTGACGAACTGGACCAGCAACAGGCCCGCCGCCAGCACGGCCGGAAACACGCCGAAGAACACAATGGTGGTCGCCAGCGCCATGTCCGGACCGGCGCGATGGACGGCGGGGCGGATGGCGGCCTTCTGGACCAGTCTCTGTGTGCGAAGCATTGGTTTCTCCCTCAAGAACCAGTGCCCCGAAGGATGCGCCCCGCCGCTGCAACCGGTCCTGAAGCCGCCGTTCATCTGCCGTTTATCTGCGTGGCCAGGCGCATGGACATGCGCGGCAATCGGACCGTTGGATGCGGCGGACCGCCGCTCTAGGGTCCGCCGCGTGGCGCACAGCAAGGCGATCCGTTGGACACGCTTCTCGCCCTGATCCGCGCCCTGCATTTGGCCGGCCTGATGAGCGTGTTCGGGGCGTGCGCGCTGCTGTTGCAGCTCGAACCCGGTGAGGCCGCGCCGCGTCGCTGGGTGTTGCTTTGGGGTGCGGTTCTCTCGGCGGTCGCCGTGCTGGCGCAGGTTCTGTTGGCGCCCGGCCTGACGACCGTGCCGATCGCGCGCGGGGGCGTGCTGACGATCCTCACCCTGCTCTGCCTGCGCGACGGCCTGATATTGCCGAAGGCGATCCTTGCAGGCGCCGCGCTGGGCTTGATCGCTGCCGAAAGTCACGCCGCGAAAGCCGGCGGGGCGTCCTTGCTGTATGCGGGCATCGACGCGCTACATCTGCTCGCGGCAGCGTACTGGGTTGGCGGGCTGACGATCCTGGCGCCCGCCGCCATCGCAACGCCGCGCGATCTACCGCGACTGATCCGTCTGTTGCACGGCTTCGCGCGCTGGGCCGCGCCGTCGGTCGGGGTGCTGCTCGTTGCCGGCGCGGCGAACGGCTTCATCATATTGGGCGCGCCCGGCGTGCACTGGACATCGCGCTATGTCATCCTGCTTGCACTCAAGATGGTGCTTGCCGCCATCATGGTGGCGCTGGCGCTGACCAACCGTCTGGGCGTGCTGCCGGGACTGGAACGCGGCGACAGGGAAGCGGAAGAGACCATTCCGCTGACGATCATCGCGGAACTGTCATGCGCGGTGGCGATCCTGGTTATTGTCGGGTTCCTGGCCGTCATTCCGCCCTTGCAGGCGTGAGGCGCGCCCTTTTCGCTCTGCCCGCTGCGCGGGCGGGCGACTCGCAATTAGTTTCATTTGAAACTATATTGGCTGCGCTACCAAGAATCGTGGAGGCCGGCATGGCCGATCTTTGGGACAACCCTATGGGAACCGACGGGTTCGAGTTCGTCGAGTACACCGCCCCCGACATTACCCAGCTTTACGCCCTGTTCGAGAAGATGGGCTTTCGCGCCGTCGCGAAGCACCGGTCCAAGGACGTGACGCTGTTCCGCCAGGGAAATGTGAACTTCATCGTCAATGCCGAGCCCGACAGCCACGGGGCGCGCTTCGCCAAGGAGCACGGGCCGTCGGCCTGTGCGATGGCGTTCCGCGTGAAGGACGCGGCCATGGCGTATGAAAAGCTGCTCGCGCTGGGCGCCAAACCGTTCCACAACCATGTCGGCCCGATGGAGCTGAACATCCCCGCCATCGAGGGCATCGGCGGCAGCGTGATCTATCTCGTCGACCGCTATGGCGACCGCACGATCTACGACGTCGACTTCCACCCAACCGACAAGGCGCTGGGCTGGGAGCACGCGGGCGCCGGCATGACCGAAATCGACCACGTCACGCACAACGTGTTCCGGGGCAACATGGACAAGTGGGCGGGCTTCTACGAGACGCTCTTCAACTTCCGCGAGGTGCGGTATTTCGACATCGAGGGCAAGCTGACGGGGCTCAAGTCCCGCGCCATGACCAGCCCGGACGGCATGATCCGCATCCCGATCAACGAATCCTCCGACGACAAGTCTCAGATCGCCGAATACCTGCACGAGTATCACGGCGAAGGCATCCAGCACATCGCGCTGGGCACGTCGAACATCTACGACTCGGTCGAGACGTTGCAGAAGACCCATGTCGCGTTCCAGGATTCGCCGGATACCTATTACGAGCGGCTGGACAACCGCATCAAAGGCCATGGCGAGGACATCCCGCGGCTCAGGAAGGACCGCATCCTGATGGACGGCGAGGAGGGCAACCTGCTGCTCCAGATCTTCACGCAGAATGCGATCGGCCCGATCTTCTTCGAGCTGATCCAGCGCAAGGGCAACCAGGGATTCGGTGAGGGCAACTTCAAGGCGCTGTTCGAGTCCATCGAGCTCGATCAGATCCGCCGCGGGGTGCTGAAGGACACGAGCGCGGCATGAGCAGCAAGAACTGGATCGAATTCCCGCGCGTCGAGGGCGAGACCTCGCGCCAGGCGCATGCCGACCTTCCGGCCGGGACCTATGAGCGCGAGATCGGGCGCGACGGGTTCTTCGGGCCGGCGACGCATATCTATCACAAGCATCCGCCGACGGGCTGGAGCAAGTTCGAGGGGCCGCTGCGGCCACGGGCGTTCGATGCGGTGGGGGCGCTGGCGGCGGCCAATGACCGCAAGCCGGTGCCGCTGCTGTCCAACAACGCCTGCAAGATCGCGATCTGGACCTGCGCTGCGGCGATGGCCGACCTGCACCGCAATTCGGACGGCGACGAGTTGCTGTTCATCCACGCGGGCGCTGGCGCGCTGTTCTGCGACTTCGGGCACCTGCCCTATCGCGACGGCGACTACATCCTGCTGCCGCGCGGCACGATGTGGCGGATCGAGCCGTCGTCGCCGACCACCGCGCTGCGCATCGAGGCGACCAACGGGTCGTACAAGCTGCCGGAGCGCGGCATCCTGGGGCCGCATGCGTTCTTCGATCCGGCGGCGCTGGATACGCCGAAGCTGGACGCCGCGTTCAAGGCGCAGCGCGATGGGGAATGGAAGGTGCGCGTCAAACATCGCAGCGAGATGTCGACCATCACCTATCCGTTCAATCCGCTGGATGCGGTGGGCTGGAAGGGCAATCTGACGGCACTGAAGCTGAACTGGCGCGACATACGCCCGGTGATGAGCCACCGCTATCACATCCCGCCCAGCGTGCATTCGACCTTCGTCGCCGACCGTTTCGTGGTCTGCACCTTCGTGCCGCGCCCGATCGAGAGCGATCCCGGGGCGTTGAAGGTGCCGTTCTTCCACTCGAACGACGATTTCGACGAGGTGATCTTCTACCACGCCGGTGAATTCTTCAGCCGCGACAACATCAAGCCCGGCATGGTGACGTTCCATCCCAACGGCTTCACCCACGGCCCGCATCCGAAGGCGTTCGCCGCCGGCGCCAAGGCGGCGAAAACCATGACCGACGAGGTCGCGGTGATGATCGACGCGCGCGATCCGCTGGACATGAGCCCGCAGGCGGAGACGACCGAGGTGAAGACCTATGCCGAAAGCTGGACGGTGAAATGAAGCTCGCCTCGCTGCGCCATGGCCGCGATGGGCGGCTGGTTGTCGTTTCGCGCGACCTGAAGACGTGCGTTGCGGTGCCGGGGATTGCGCCGACCTTGCAGGCGGCGCTGGACGGCTGGGTGGAAATCGCGCCGCAGTTGAAGCAGGTTTACGACCTGCTCAACAGTGGCCATGCCGACGGGGCGCATCCGTTCGATCCGAAGAACTGCCTGTCGCCCCTGCCCCGCGCTTACCAATGGGCCGATGGTTCGGCCTATGTCACGCATGTCGAGTTGGTGCGCAAGGCCCGCGGCGCCGAGATGCCGCCGTCGTTCTGGACCGATCCGCTGATGTACCAGGGCGGCTCCGACAGCTTCATCGGCCCGACCGATCCGATCGTGGCGGGTGACGAGGCGTGGGGTATCGACTTCGAGGCCGAGGTCGCGGTGATCACCGATGACGTGCCCTACGGCACGACAACGGCCGACGCGGGCAGGCACATCAAGCTGGTGATGCTGGTGAACGACGTTTCGCTGCGCAACCTGATCCCGAACGAGTTGGCGAAGAATTTCGGCTTCTTCCAGTCCAAACCGGCGAGCGCCTTTTCTCCCGTCGCGGTGACCCCGGATGAATTGGGTGGACGCTGGCGCGACTGCAAGCTGCACCTGCCGCTGCATGTCTGGCTGAACGGCGAGACCTTCGGCGAGCCGGACGCCGGCACCGACATGACGTTCTCCTTCGCGCAGCTCATCGCGCACGCCGCCAAGACCCGCGCGCTCGTCGCGGGTTCTATCGTCGGGTCGGGCACGGTGTCGAACAAGTCGGGCGATGTCGGGTCCTGCTGCATTGCCGAGCGCCGCACGCTGGAAACCATCGAGAGCGGAAAGCCCACCACGCCGTTCATGAAGTTCGGCGACCGGGTGAAGATCGAGATGTGCGACACCCACGGCCAATCCATCTTCGGAGCGATCGAACAGCATGTCGTCAAAGCCTGACTTCGCGCTCTACGGCTATTTCCGCTCGTCGGCCGCCTTCCGCGCCCGCATCGCGCTGAACCTGAAGGGCATCAAGCCGGAATTGCGCTTTATCCATCTGCTTCGCAACGGCGGCGAACAGCACACGTCCGACTACAAGAGCCTCAATCCGCAGGAGCTGATCCCCGCGCTGGCGCATGACGGGCACCTGATCACGCAGTCGATGGCGATCATCGAATACCTGGACGAGATCGTGCCGCAGCCGCCGCTGCTGCCGAGCAGCGCGTACGAGCGCGCGCGGGTGCGCGAGTTGTCCTATGTCGTGGGCTGCGAGATCCACCCGGTGAACAATCTGCGGGTCGGGCAGTACCTGATGTCGCGATACAAGCTTTCGGTCGATGACGCAGCAGGCTGGCGGCGGCACTGGATCCGGACCGGGTTCGACGCGCTGGAGACGATGCTGAGCGGCTCGCCACTGACGGGTGCTTATTGTCACGGCGATGCGCCGACGATGGCGGATGTTCTCCTGATCCCGCAATGCGCCAACGCCCGGCGGGAGAAGATGGATCTCGACCCGTGGCCGACCATCGCCCGTATCGAGGCGCATGCGCTGAAGCATCCTGCTTTCGACGCCGCGCTTCCCAAGAACCAGCCCGATGCCGAGTAACACCGCCCGCAAGCAGGATCGCACGCTCGACCTCGAGCACTTCCTGCCTTACCGGTTGTCGGTGCTTTCGAACCGCGTATCGGACGCAATCGCACAGCAATATTCCGACCGTTTCGGGCTCTCGATCCCGGAATGGCGTGTGATGGCAGTGCTGGGCGGTACAGCGGGGTTGTCGGCCCGCGACGTGGCCGAGCGCACGGCGATGGACAAGGTGCAGGTGAGCCGTGCGGTCGAAAGCCTGGTTCGCGCGCGCCGCGTGGCACGCACCGAGGATGCGCAGGACGGCCGTATCTCGCGCCTCGGGCTTACCGCCAAGGGCCGCGCGATCTATGACGAGGTCGTGCCGCTGGCGCTGCACCTTGAGGACGTGTTCCTCTCCGCACTCAAGCCGGACGAGCGCCGCCAGCTCGACGTGCTGATGGCAAAGCTTTCGCGACAGGCAGATCTGTTGGGCGGCGGCGGCAAATAGGGCAGACTTCGCGCCAGAGCATTCTGGAGGAAGACATGCCCCTTCGCATCGGCATCCTGGGCGCAGCGAAAATCGCGCCGGGCGCGGTCATCAAGCCTGCGGCTGACAACCCGGATTTCGTTGTCTCCGCCATCGGTGCGCGCGATCCGGACCGGGCGAAAGCCTATGCCGCCGAGCATGGCATCGCGCATGTGGCGAAGGACTACGACGCGCTGGTGCGCCATCCCGAAGTCGATGTCGTCTACAACGCCCTGCCGCCCAGCGCCCACGCGCAATGGTCGATTGCCGCGCTTGAGGCGGGCAAGGCGGTGCTGTGCGAGAAGCCGTTCGCGATGAACGCGGCGCAGGTGCGGCCGATGATCGAGGTCGCCAAGCGTACCGGGCGCACGCTGGTCGAGGCGTTCCACAATCGGCACCACGTCGTGATGAAGCGGGCCGTCGAGATCGTGCGCTCCGGCGAACTCGGCAAGCTTACGCGCGCCGAAGGCACGTTTGGCGTACCGATCCCCTATCGCGAGGGTGAGCTGCGCTGGACGCGTGAACAAGGCGGCGGCGCGTTGATGGACCTCGGCACCTATCCGGTGATGGCGCTACGCGCCGTGCTCGGAGGCGAACCCAGGGTCGTTCGCGCGAAATGCAAGTTGGATCACGAGGTCGACGTCACGACAATCGCCGATCTTGATTTTGGCGGCGTGCCTGCCGCGCTCAGCACGTCGATGGCGCCCGAGCGGTTCGGCGCGAACCTGACAGTCGAGGGCGCCAACGGAAAGATGGAGATCGTGAACTATCTCGCACCGCAAATGGGCTGCCGGTTCACCGTCACCACCGATGGGCAGACTCGCGAAGAGCCGACCGCGGGTGACGCCACCTATGTCGCGCAGCTGAAAGAACTCGGCGATGTGCTTCTGCGCGGCAAAAAGCAGCTCGTCACGCTGGATGATTCACTCGGCAACATGACGGCGATCGACGCCATTTACGCTGCCGGCGGCGTGGACCGGCACTTCTAAAACAGAAATGCCGCCAGCATGGTCGCGAGCGCCACGGCGCCGCCGTAGCTTCCGATCTGACTCCAGGTTTTCATCGGACGGATGCGGGTTTCCCACGGCGCGCTCTTCATTTCGAGCGACTGGGTGCGATTGAAGATGAAGTCCGAGCGCCGATGATCGGCGTGGGAGGCGATGATTCGCGGCGAAAACATGCGCTGATGCGCCAAACCTGCTGCTGACATGGCTCGGTACTCTCGTTCTCTCGAACCCCTCCCTAGTGTCCAAAACGCGCACAGGCGAAATGCGGTTCCAGTGTCGCGTTGCGTCGCAACCCGGTGTTGCATCGGTGCCGCATGGAACGCAGGCGGATGGCGGCGGTTTTCCGAGGAGCATTCCCTCTGGAAAGCGCAACGATGGCGGAGATGACAGACAAACAGAGCGGCAAGGCGACGCCCTGGCTGGCCTATATCGTCCTCGGTGCCGTTCTCTTCATCGTGCTCCTCGGCGCCTATGTTTATTTCAGCGGTGGCGGGAGCGAGTCGCCAGGCACGCCGCCGGTCAACGTGACAGCGCCGGGATAACCACCCGCGCTAACCATCTTTTCTCGTTGCGGCGCGTTGGCAGCGCGCAGGCGGACGCATACCTTTCGCGCATAGGATCACAGAAGGTGAACCCCATGCGCAGAATGCGCCTGATTGCCTGCCTTGCCGCCTCCCTGTTGTTCGCGGCACCCGCCCTCGCCCACGAGGAAGGCGACGCCGACGATTGCGGCTGTCATCACCACCATCACGAAGGCTTGGTGCTGAACGGCTATATCAACACCGGCGATTTTGACGGCGGCGTCGGCTACGGCATGGGAGACGGCTACGCCGTCGGTTCTTCCTTCAGCTATGGCGGCGCATCGTCGAGCGCCTTCGCCAGCGGTTCAGCGGCCGCCGCGGCATTCGCGCACGCGTCGGCGTCGGCGCATGTCTCCATCTCCACGCACTTCGGCGGAGGGTTCCATGGTGGCGTCGGACACGGCGGCGGCATGGGCGGCCACGGCGGATATGGCGGCATGCACGGTGGAATGGGCGGAATGCATGGCGGCTGGAGCGGCGGACATCATTGACCGCTGCTGCTCACCTGGCATTTCAGAAAGGAATGGCAGGCCGGGAGGGGCCGAACCGTGGCCCAATCTAACTCTATGATTTCAGCTACTTAGAACAACTGCGGGCGTCGAAAGTTTCACAGTTGGGTGACGCAGTCTTGCGCAGCAGCTAACGGCCCTGGCACCGGTTGCAAATAAGACGTGCCGCGAGCGCTATGCTTTTGCACGGTTCATCGCGGCCCGATCACACCTGGCCCGTCGAGCTTATGCGCCACACAAGAAGATGCGAAGGAACCGTCAGAGGTTCAGTCGAATGCCTCCGCTGGCCGTAAAGCCGTGGATGCCTGAGCCGTCGTCGAAGTTTCCAACGACGAAGACCGAGAACTGTTGTTCACTGTCATGGCCCATGACACCAACCGAATAGCGCACGGCGCCGTCCCAGGTCGTGGTGCCGAGCAGGAAGGTCGTCGCAGGCGCGCCGAAGGTGACGGTCCCTCGATCGCTGTTCGACCAATTGCGCCGCACGGCGATGCCGGCAAATGGCTCGAGCGTCAACGCGTCGCTGTCGATGACATAGGACAGCCGCGCGCCGGCCTGTCCGACCCGGGTGTCGTGCGTGCCCGGCGAAAACACGGTGGTCGGGTCGATCGTCACGTTGTCGATGTCGCTGTCGGCATATTGGAAGGCGAAGAACGGCGTCGCCGCGAACCCGACATCGCCGCCCAGGTGATAGGACGCGTAGACCGAGCCGGCGGTGGCGCTGCCATCCACCGTCCTCGTCGCCGGGCCGAATACGGCGGGCAGCGTCAGATCGAAGCTGCGCCATTCGTGGCGGATCGTGCCCTCGACCGCGATGGGACCGTGCGTGGCAACGGCATAGCCGCCGACCACGGGTGCGGAGACCGAGACCCGGCCGGCCGGCATATTGCCGTCGCCGCTATACCAGCCGCCGAACACGCCGAGGTGGATGTTCCACGCGTCGAGTTCGGTCACACGATAGTCAGCGCCGCCTTCGAAGGCCCAATGATCGGTGCGCAGGCTGTCGACCGAGCCGAACGTGACGCCGCTGCCGGTGACCGTCGAAGCGACCGTCTGGTTTGTGTGGCCACCGCCGCCGCGGGCCCACAGGGTGACCCATGTGCCTTCAGGAGCCGTCTCGGTCTGCGCCATGACCGTGGGCCCGATCGCGTCATCCAGCGGCAGCGACGCGGTCTCGGCGACAAACGTCATGGCGCCCAGCGAGGACGATGCCGGGTTGATCGCCTGGATCACGCCGAACTGCGTGTTGTTGAGCGGATTCTGCCCGAAGCTCTCGAGCACGAAGCCGAACGTCGGGAAGACCGTGTTGGAGGTGAAGGCGTTGGCGGCGGCGCCCGGCGTTACGACCACGACCGGCAGGAAGCCGCCCGGCACGAAGCTGGGACCGCCGACTCGGGTTAGCGTCACGTTGGTATTGCCCGAAGCCGTGCCCGTGATGTTCAGGCGGTCGGCCGTGGCCGTGAGGTCGCTGTAGTCGGCAAAGAACTGGCCGCCGCCGGTGTAGTTGCCACCAACTGTCACCACATTGGTTGCCAGGTTGTTTTGTGCGTTGACGATCCCGGTATTGGTCATCGCACCGTTGGTGGTGAATGTTCCGGCACCGGTGAAGTTGATCCGGTTCGAGTTCGTCGTGTTGCCGAGGAAGAGGACCGTGCCTGCGGCGCCGATATTGGCTGCGCCGGCGTTGATGAAGCTACCGGAGAAGGTGGAGGCGCCGGAGCCGAAGTTCGCCGTGGCGCCAGCCGCATTGGTCATCGTCGACGTTGCCACGTTGGAGCCCGTCACGTTGACGGCGCCCGTCAGCGTCCCGGTGTTGTTCAGCGTGAAGCTGCCGTTGTTGAGCGTCGCAAGCACGGCAGTGGTGCCGGCGATCGTGCCGGAGTTGATGACCGATCCCGTTCCGGTTCCCGTCGCGGCCATCTTCACGCCGGTCGTGGTTCCGGTGATGGCCCCCGCGCTGTTGACGACCAGGGCGGCGTTCACGCCGCTGAGGTCGGTGCCGGTGATGCCGGTGATCGTGCCGGTGGCTGTCTGAGTGACCGTCAACGCACCCACGACGCCGGGGCCGGTCGACACCAGCCGCACGCCGATGTTGTCGCCCGCGGTCAGGCCGGAGTTGTTCACGGTGAGCGCCCCCGAGACCGTCGTCTGGTCGATGCCGATCAGCGGATCGACCGCGCCGGTGGCGCTGATGTTGGTGATGATGTCGCCGGCGGTCGAGGTGCTCTTGATGCCCGCGGCGCCGGCATGGATCGTGCCGTTCACATTGATCGTCGTGGTGCCTGACGACACGCCGGCGTCGGTCTGGATACCGAATGCACCCGCGGTGTTGGCTATGATGGTTTTGCCGCCGGTCAGGGTCACGTTGATCGTGCCGGTATTGGCCGCGGCCGCGGAATTCCGCGCAACGACACCGGTGTTGCCGGTCGACGACACATCGCCCGCGACCACCGTGACGTTGCCGCCGGTGGAGAGCGCGAAGATGCCGTTGCCGGTTGTGGCGGTCACCGCGCCCACCGTTGTCACGCGGGTGGTGCCGGAGCCGAAGTTCTCCGCATCGACGCCAAAGCGTGCGGTGACCGTGCTGTTCGCCGTCACGTCGACGTTTCCTGTCGCAGCGGCCGGCAAGATCGCGCCCACGATGCCGACATTGCCTGCCTGG
>Ga0070666_10001641_pt1 | contig 13632 bp, 9 predicted proteins | sample KBSS23metaG_FD_64677 | JGI IMG/M metagenome (GOLD analysis project Ga0070666, IMG submission 64677) | Switchgrass rhizosphere microbial communities from Kellogg Biological Station, Michigan, USA - KBS S2-3 metaG | ecosystem: Host-associated > Plants > Roots > Rhizosphere > Soil ... | reverse complement strand
CTCGGCCAGAACGACATCAGCGCGCTGCCGAAGGAAACGACCTCGCGCCAGGCCTACGACGGGTTGAACGCGGGCTTCGGTCCCGGCGTCAACGGCCCGCTGCTGATCGCCTCGCAGTTCACGACTCCCGAAGAAGCGCAGCAGGTGCTGCCGGGCCTGCAGAAATCGATCGGCGGGGCGGCTGACGTCGCCGCGGTCACCGAACCGACCCTCTCCGAAGACAAGAAGGTGGCCGTCTTCACGGTGATCTCCAAATCGGAGCCGTGGGCCGACGAGACCGTCACGCTGGTGGAAGACCTGCGCGACGAAGCGATCCCCGGCGCGCTCGAAGGGACGAAGGCGCAGTCGTTCGTCGGCGGCCAGACGGCCGGCTACATCGACCTCGCGAACCAGATCGCGAACAAGTTGCCGCTGATGATCCTGGTCGTCGTCGGGCTCAGCTTCCTCGTCCTCTTGATGGCCTTCCGCTCGATCCTCGTGCCGATCAAGGCGGCGGCGATGAACCTGATCTCGGTCGCCGCCTCCTACGGCGTCGTCACCGCGGTCTTCCAGCTCGGCTGGGGCTCCTCGCTGATCGGGCTGGACCACCCGATACCGATCGTCAGCTTCGTGCCGTTATTGATGTTCGCGATCCTCTTCGGGCTCTCGATGGACTACGAGGTCTTCCTGATGACCCAGATGAAAGAGCACTACGTCGAGTACGGCGACGAGCGGCGGGCGGTGGTGGAAGGGCTCGCCAACACCGGCCGCGTGATCACCTCGGCGGCGGGGATCATGGTCTGCGTCTTCGCCAGCTTCGTGCTCAGCGGGGACCCGGTGGTGAAGGAGTTCGGGGTCGGCCTGGCGGTGGCGATCGCGATCGACTCGACCGTCGTCCGCTGCCTCCTGGTGCCCGCGGTGATGGAGCTGATGGGCAAGTGGGCGTGGTGGATGCCGAAGTGGCTGGACCGGTTCGTTCCCCACATCAGCATCGAGGGCGAGGAGTACTTCGAGGCGCGCGACGCCGCCCTCGCCGCTGCCGCCGCCCCCGCCACGGGTCCCGCTGCGTCAGACTGAGGGGCGGTGTTCCCGCTCAACCTGCCCAATGCGCTGACCCTGCTGCGCATCCTCGCGGTGCCCGTGGTCGTCGTCGCGCTGCTGGTGGAAATGCCGAACGGCGACATCATCGCGGCGGCGGTCTTCGCCGCGGCCGCCCTCACCGACGGCCTCGACGGCTACATCGCCCGCTCCCGCAACTCGATCACCACCTTCGGCAAGCTGATGGACCCCCTCGCCGACAAGCTCCTGATCATCGGCGCCCTCCTCTGCCTCGTCTCCCTCGGCCGCCTCGAAGCCTGGGTCGCGATGGTCATCATCGCCCGCGAGGTCGCCGTCACCATCCTCCGCACGATCGCCGCCGAGCGCGGCCTCGTCATCGCCGCCTCCTGGCTCGGCAAGGCCAAGACGGTCCTCCAGATCGCCGCCGTCATCGCCCTCATCGCCACCAACCCCTCACCCGCCTGGGTCGACGTCCTCCTCTACGCCGCCGTAGCCGTGACGGTCATCAGCGGCGCGGATTACTTCTTTGGGCTGCGGAGGCGGATCGAGCAGGACCAGCGGGAACGGGCGGCGGGGTCGCGGCGTAGCGCGGCGTAGGGACGGGCCGGCTGGAGCCGGCGCCCCTATGAGGTCGCAAGGGACGGGAAAGGGACGCTGCCCTCTCGGCGGCGGCCCTGGCAGGCTGTGGCCGCCGCCGAGAGGGCGGGTCTGTGGGGAGTGTCGGATCCGGGGAGGGTCCGCGACGCGGGACGCACGAGGGTCCCACGAGAGAGTGACGAGACTCGCAAGTCGTGACGGAGAGCGTGGGAAGTCCACGCTTCCGTGCGTGTTGGACAACACCGACTTCCGCGCTGCAAGCATTACCGGTGCTATAGCCCCCGTAATGCTTGCAGCGCGTTTACGGGGGCTGTCTCGGAGCCCGGAAAGCGACAGAAGATGCTCGGAAGGGTGACGTTCCCGACATCTCCCTCACCGAACTCAGGCAGGTGTGCCTTCTCTCGCGCGCACCTCCGACGTAAGTCCGACCTCCGCCCGAACCCGTGCCGGATGTTTCACGAACCCCTCACGTCCTGGGCGTCTCATCGCGGTCACAGCCAGCCAGGACCGCGATGAGACGCCCAGGATCGATCTAGGACTGCCGCAGCGGCCGGAACAACGCCCGTCCGGCCGCGGCCAACCTCAGCCCGCCGCACCCTCCAGCCACTCCCGCATCGACACATGCCTTCCCGAGTGCACCCCGGTCGCCAGCTCGGCGCGGAGCTCGCCAAGCGTCCCGTAGCGCTCGGCGACGACGTTGTGGCGGTGGATCGTCTCGAGGTTCTCCTGGCGGGCCATGACGAAGGCCTCGTCGGGGAGGTCGGGGTAGTTGGCGACGACCTGGCGGATCATCTCGCGCACGCAGTCCTCGACGAAGCGGGGGGTTTCGTGGGCTTTGACCACGACCGACATCTCGTCGGGGCGCTTCATCAGCTCGTAGATCTCCGAGGACATCGAGGACTCGGCGATCCGGAGGAGCTCCGGCGCGTCGATCCAGGAGGGGCCGCCCTCGGGGCAGCCGACGTGAAGGGTGCCGATGCCGCGCTGGTTGTGGGTGGCGATCGGGACGACGTCGACGATCTTGTCGATCTGCTCGCCGTCGAAGCCGGCCGCGTCGAGGCGTTCGCGGGAGAGCCCGGCGACCATCTCCTGCGCGCACGGGCAGGCGGTCATCCCCTGGGCCTGGACGCCGGTGATGGTGCGGGTGCCCGCCTCCGAGGCGATCGCGGTGCCGAAGAGGACGTAGATCTCCTGGGTGTCGATGCCGCTCTCCGGCGTCTTCACCGTTTCCGGATAGCGCGCGGTCAGCCTGACCTCGGCGCGCTGGCCGTTCTGGCGCTCGCGGATCTTCGCGGCGACGTGGGCGGCGAGGATCTCGGCCTTGAAGGCCTCGCCGAGGATCACCTCGTCGATCGCCTCGCCGACGACTTCTTCGAAGCGGGACATGTGCACGCCCGCCTGCTGCGGGTTGAGGTCGACGAAGCACTCCATCTCGGCGTAGAAGAGGTTCTCCCGCTCGCCGTCGCGAACGCGGATGACCTTCTCGACGCCGGTCACGCCGACCCGCGAGAGGCTGACCTGGGTGGCAGGCACGCCGGACTGGACGTCGGGGACGGTGCGGATTGAGGTGCTCGTTTCGTTCGCCATGCGCAAAGCCTAGACGCCCTCGACCATCGGTCTCCATCCCTCCCCTATAGACCCGAACACTGCCTATAATCCGCGTTCTGCCGGAGCTTCGGGGCCGGTAGTTCCGGGGGACCCGGGGGAGAGAAAAGTTCCATAGGAGGCACCGATCATCGAACCGATTGAGACGGTGGAAGTCGTGGATCGCGAGAGCGGGACCAGCGCGCCAGAGATCGAGGAGCTGGCCGGGCTGATCGCCTTGGGACGCGAGCGTGGCTACCTCACCTACGAGCAGATTTCGTCAACGCTCGAGGAGGTTGAGATCACCAAGGAGCAGGTTTCGCAGCTCCACGCGAATCTCGTCGAGCACGGCGTCGACGTCATCGCCGAGGGCGGTGTCAGCGCCTACAAACAGCAGCGCAACGGGGACTCCGCCGGCGCGCCGAAGAAAGAGGAACTCGACCTGACGGTCGAACCGAGCCTCGACTCGCTGCGGCTCTACCTGCGGTCGATCGGCCGGGTGGACCTGCTGACCGCCGCGCAGGAGGTCGAACTGGCGAAGCGGATCGAGCGTGGCGACATGCTCGCGAAGCGGCAGATGGTGGAGGCCAACCTGCGCCTCGTCGTCTCGATCGCGAAAGGCTATCTGGGGCGTGGGCTCAGCTTCCTGGACCTGATCCAAGAGGGCAGTCTTGGGTTGATCCGGGCAGTGGAGAAGTTCGACTACCGGCGCGGCTACAAGTTCTCGACCTACGCGACCTGGTGGATCCGCCAGGCGGTGACGCGGGCGATCGCCGACAAGGCGCGCACGATCCGCATCCCCGTCCACATGGTGGAGAAGCTGAACCGTGTGGCGCACGTCGAACGGCAGCTGGTGCAGCGGCTCGGGCGCGAGCCCGACGCGATCGAGATCGCCGAGGAGCTGCGCTGGCCGGTGTCGGATGTTCGCGACATCCTGCGGGTGGCGCAGTTGCCGGTCTCGCTGGAGAAACCGGTGGGCGACGAGGACGAATCGGAGCTCGGCGATTTCGTCGCCGACGACGGGGTCCTCGAGCCGTTCGAGGAAGCCAGCGAGCACATGCAGAAAGAGGGCGTGCGGCGGGCGCTGGACGCGCTGCCGGAGCGCGAGCGCCAGGTGATCGAACTGCGCTACGGCCTCGGCGGCGCGGAGCCGCTGACGCTCGAGGAAGTGGGCCGCACCTTCGGCGTGACCCGCGAGCGCATCCGCCAGATCGAGAACAACACGCTGAAAAAGCTGAAGCGCCTGCCGGAGGCGCAGATGTTGAGGGACGCCAGTTAGCTGTTCTTTTTGGCGCCCACAGCGCCATAAGGAACAGTTAGCGGGTGAGTGCGGCGGCTTCCCTTGCGCATCGCTCGCCGCTGCGGACGGCGCCCTCGAGGAAGCCCTGGGCGCTGAGGCTCGTGTGCTCGCCGCCGAAGAGGAGGCGCCCTTCGGGCCGCCCGACGAAGCCCCAGTAGCGGGTGTACTGGCCGGGTTCGAAGGCGGCGTAGGAGCCGTGGGTCCAGGGGTCGGAGGGCCAGTGATCGAGCCAGGCGTCGTTCTCCTGGCCGGCGGTGAGCTCGGGGACCGCGCGTGAGATCCGACCGAGCGCGGCGCGGACGCGCTCGCGGGGCGCCGGGCCGTGCGGGGTCGGGCCGCGCTGGGCGGCGCCGTAGCTCCCGCCGGAGTAGACGGTGAGGAGCGAGGGCCGGCCGCGCTCGTCGGTCGAGCTGCACCAGGTGTCGATCTCCTCGTCGTAGAATTCGCCGTTCCAACGGCGCTCGTAGCGGTCGAGGTGGCGGCGGAACTGGAGCAGCAGCTTCGCGTTGGTGCCCATGCCCAGCTCCTCGATGCAGCGGCGCTTGCGCGTCCCGAGTCCCGACCGCCCGAGGTCGACCCGGCGCAGCGCGGTGAAGGGGAGGCAGAGGATGACGACGTCGGCGCTCGCCTCGGTCGCGGTCCCGGCGAAGGAGAGGGCGTAGGAGGAGCCGCGGCGGCGCAGCGCGGTGAGCGGGCGGTCGAGCTGCAGCGTGCCCGGCGGCAGGCGTTCGGCGAGCCCCCAGGCGAGCTGGTCGTTGCCGCCGTGGACGTGGAAGCGTTCGTCGGATTCGGCGCCGAAGGGGCCGTAGGCGATCAGCATCGAGATCGCGCTGAGGCGGCCGACGTCGAGGCCGTACTCCTCGGCCATGAACTGTTCGGTCGCCAGGCGCAGGAGGCGTTGGGAGCGGTGGGGGAGAGCGGCGTCGAGCCACTCGGCGGCCGTCATCTCGTCGAGCGCGCGGGCGGCCCGGGTATGGCGGTCCCAGCGGAAGTGGCCGACCCGGCGCCAGTCGGCGGCGGCGCGAGCGGCGAGCAGGTGCTGGTCGCGGTAGACGTCGGCGAAGCGCCGGACCTCGCCGTCGAGGAAGAAGCGGGGGTGGAGGCCGGGCCGCTTGCGCGCGGCGGCCTCGAGGTCGTCGAGCGTGAGGTCGAGCTCCCCGGCCAGCGCGCGGATGCGTCCGTGGGCGGAGTCGATGAACTCGCCGCCGTGCTCGGCGGTCTGCCCGGCGGCGAACTCGCGCGCGGTCCAGCAGCGGCCGCCGACCCGGGCGCCGTGGGCCTCGTAGAGGGTCGAGGCGATCCCGCGCTGGTGGAGGCGGTAGGCGCAGGTGAGGCCCGCGAGTCCCGCGCCGACGATGGCGATCCTGGGGCGGCCGCTTGGCGCTCGTCGGTCGAGCGCCCTCGCGAGCGCGGTCGGCCCGAGCCCCGCTGCCGCGCCGACCCCCGCGGCGCCGGCGAGCAGCCGCCGCCGGGTGATCGCCGCCGCTCCGCCGTCGCCTTCCGCCCCGGCGATCTCGCGGGGCTCGCTCAAATGATGTCCAGCGGGCTCGTGTCGTCCGCGGCGGCAGCGTGTTCGCGGGTCGAGCCGACGTCGCCGTCTTCCTCCGCGTCGTCGCCCTTCCGCGCGGTGGCCGGCTCGAGCACCCAGACCGACGGTGTGCGATCGAGCCACTGGACGTATTCGTCGAAGCCGCTGTACTGCTCGTTGCAGGCGCGCCACAGCTCCTCGCGCTCGGTGCCCTCGGCGACCCGCGCGGTGACCTCGGTCTTCTGCCGGCCGATCTCCACCGTCGCCTCGGGCTTCGCCTTCAGGTTGTGGGACCAGCCCGGCAGCTTCTCGTTGCCGCCGTTGGTGTCGATCAGGATCATCGCCTCGCCGTGCTCCAGGTAGAGGACGGGCGCGGTGCGCTGCTCCCCGCTCTTGCGTCCCGTCGTCGTCAGCAGCAGCACCGGTCCGTCGCCGACCTTGCTGCCGATGCGCCCGCCGCTCAGCCGGTAGAGCGGCACATTCGCCTTGCCTGCCCAGCGCAGCCCGCGCGCCCCGAGCGAGTTCGACAGCTTCGCGTAGAAGTGGTCCCCGGGCATCCGCCGCGAGTATCCCACGCCCCGGTACCCCGCGGCTAGAGTGGTCCCATGCCCGAACCGCACGCGTTCCGCCGCGCCGCCGAGACCAAGGACCTCGACCTCATGCGCGAGACGCTCGCCGAGGACGTCGTCCTCCACAGCCCGATCCTCTTCAAAGGCTTCGAGGGCCGCGACATGGCGATGATCGTCCTCGCCAACGTGATCGAGGTCTTCGAAGACTTCCGCTACCTCGACGAGGTCCACGGCGACGGCACCGTCGTCCTCCGTTTCGCCGCCAAGGTCGAGGGCAAGTTCGAGATCGAGGGGGTCGACTACCTCACCCTCGACGCCGACGGTCGCGTCACCGACCTCACCGTCTTCCTCCGCCCCCTCAAGGCCGTCAACGCCTTCAACGAGCAGATGTCCGCCCGCCTGGGCGCCGCACCGCCCGCCTGAAGCCGGCTTACTAGAATCCTCGACCCACCCGGGGGAGTGTCCGAGTGGTTAAAGGAGACGGGCTGTAAACCCGTTGGCTCTGCCTACAGAGGTTCGAATCCTCTCTCCCCCACTTACTGGCCGGGGCGACCGGCGCGTCTAGCGTCCGCCGGCGCGGTGCTTGCGGTGAGGGTGCCGCGTCGGCTTCCTCACGCAGCGGGTCCCCTTACCGACCTTCTTCGGCTTGAAGCCGGCCTTGCAGTGCTTCGGCTTCGGCCGGACGGGCCTCGGCTTGACAGGGGTGGGGGTGGTGCCGGTCCCCGTCACGGGGGGCGACTGTTGTGACGTCGATCCGCCTCCGCCTTGTCCCTGGTCCGATCCTCCACCGTTCCCGCCGGTTGGTTCGAAGGTCGCGGAGACGTCTGCCGCGGCGGTCAGGCGGACCTGGCAGGGGCCGGTGCCGGTGCAGGCGCCGCTCCAGCCGGTGAAGGTGGACCCCGGCGCCGGTTCGGCGTGGAGGGTGACGGTCTTGCGCGTCTCGAAGTCCTCGGCGCAGGTGGCCCCGCAGTCGATCCCCGCCGGCGTGCTGGTGATCGCGCCGGAGCCCGAACCGGCCGGCGCCACCGTGACGGAGTCGAGACGGCCGGGCGCGGGGGTGAGGCTCGCGTCGACACCCGAGCTGATGGCGCCGGAGCCGACCGTGACCGCGGTCGCCGTCGCGGCATCGGCGGCGCCGTCGAAGAACTGGGTGCGGAATTCTTCGACTTCGACTTCTTCCCCGTCGACCTCGTCGCGATAACCGAGCGAGAACTCGACCGTGTAGGTGCCGGACCCAACCGCCGTCGAGTAGCTGCCGTCGGCCGCCGTTTCGGTGCAGTTGCCGCCGGTCCCGCCGATCTTCTCGGCGCAGACCCAGACATCGGCCAGTGGGGTGCCGTCGTAGGCGTCGGTGACCGTGCCTTCGACCGTTCCCGACGGCTGCATCTGGGCGTCGATGTCCGGCGTCACGGCGCTTCCGGTCACGGTCACCGGCGTGGCCGAGGCAAAGTCGGTCGTGCCCTGGAAGTACTGCTGGGAGAATTGCGTCTGCGAGCCTGCTGCCCAGAAGGCGACGACGTAGTCGCCGGGGTTGAGCCCCGCGATTTCGTAGTGGCCGCCAGGGTCGCTCGCCGCGCAGTCTTCGCCGAGTTCCTCGCCCGACCGCACGACGCAGGCCTCGATTCCGGAGAGCGGTTCGCCGAGCGGGCCGGTGACGGCGCCGGAGATGCCGCCCCCTTCGTGCATCCCGATGTCCATCCCCGTCGCCGCGACGCCAGGTCCGCTCGGGACGGGGGTCCCCGTCGCCGCGTCCGTCGCGTCGGGGTAGAACCGCGGCACGTAGTGGCGGTTGCCGATGAGATAATCCTGTTCCACGCCGCCACCCGCCGGGGTCGCACGGACGGCATAGGAGCCGGCGGGCAGGCCGATGATCGTGTACTCGCCGGAGGCGTGCGTGGTATCGCAGCTGCCGACGACCTCCCCGCCGGAGATGGCGCAGACGTAGATGCCTTCCGCCGGTTCGCCGCTCGTCGCGTCGGTGATCTCGCCGCTGATCGTCCCGCCTTTGTCGAGCGCGGCACCGATCCCTTCGGTGTCCGCGCCTGCGGTGACGTGCACCGGGGTCGTCGAGGTCGGGAGGTAGGGCCAGTCGAAGCTCGACGACTGGTCGGCGAACCTCACCTGATAATCGCCGCCGGCCAGCGACCGGATCGAGTAGCTGCCGTCCGCCTTGGTCTGGGCGCAGAAGGAGGTGTTCCCGCCGACACGGTTCGCGCAGACACCCAGGCCGAAGAGCGCCTGGCCGGTGCCGGATTCCGTGAGCGTGCCCGAGATGACGCCGCCGCTCTGGAGGGTCGCGTCGATGCCGGCTACCGCGCCGGGAGCCGTCACCGTGACCGCGCCGCCCGCGGAGCGCGTGGGCTGCCCGGGGTAGAACTGGGGTAGGTAGTTGCCGCTCTGCGAGGTGCTGAAGCTGACCTTGTATTCGCCACTCGGGACGCCGTGGATCGTGTAGGTCCCATCCGCCAGCGTGGTGGCGCTGTGCCCGATGCAGTAGCCGCCGTTGGTGTTGCCGAGGATGGGGTAGACGCACGCTCGCGCGCCCTGGACCGGGTTGCCCGCGCCGTCGAGGACCGTTCCGGAGATCGTGCCGCCGAGGTGCATCGCGACGTCGATGCCGGTCACCGTCGAGCCGTCGACGAGGTCGAGCGACGTACCCCCTTCGACGTCTTCGGCGTTCGGGTAGTAGAGCGTCAGGTAGTCGGGGTGGCCACCGGAGAACCCGGGCATGATGCGCAGCTTGTATTCCCCGGTGGGGATGCCGACGAGTCGGTAGCGGCCGTCGGGTCCGCTGGTCGTGCAGCCATTGTTGATCGGAATGGCCGTCGGGGTCGCCGCGCACACCGACATTTCGCCGAGGGGCTGTCCGCTGCCCGCATCGGCGACGACGCCTTCGACCACCGCCCCGAGCGCCAGTTCGGCGTCGACCCCTTGGGTCGTCGCGCCTTCGGCCACGGTGACGATCGTCGCCAGGGCCTGGCTCTGCGCATCTTCGAACCATTGGCCGACGTATTCGCCGTGGCCTTCGAACTGGACCCGGTATTCGCCCGCCGGGACGTTCGCGATCGCATAGACGCCCCCTGCGGTAGTGGTGCCGCAGAAGGACTGGAACGACGAAGTCGCGGGGCGTGCACAGACCTGAGCCCCCACGACCGCCCCGCCGACGCCCCCGCTGACGGTGCCGGAGATGCCGCCGTCCGCCGCCATCGCCCCCGCCGGAAGGGCGAGGAGGGCGGCGATGAGCGCTACGGCGAGGCCGAGAAGGATTCGAGTCCGGGCGGAGATGCCGGCGATCCTAGAGGTTTTTGGAGAGACGAACTCGAGTGTTCGACGCTCCTTCGCTCCAGAATCACGAAGACCCGCCGGAGCGGGTCTTGGATCGCGAGAGGGAGTCACCCTCGAACGGCAGATAACCGAGGAACAAGGTAGCGCCTCGTCCGTCCGCGTCCCTCGGTTCACCTAGCCGGCCTCGCCTCCCAGCGCGGGCTCGTTCGTAGGGCGGGGCTTCGGATGCTCGCGGCGCTCCAGGCCGGTGCCCTCGAGGTCGACGTTGGGGATGATGCGGTCGAGCCAGGCGGGGAGCCACCAGGCGCGCTTGCCGAGCATCGCCATCACCGCCGGGATGATCGTCATCCGCACGACGAAGGCATCGAAGAGGATGCCGATCGCGAGGGCGAAGCCGATCGATTTGATGATCGGTTCGTCGGGGACGATGAAGCCCGCGAAGACCGAGATCATGATCAGCCCGGCCGCGGTGACCACGCGGGCCCCGTGGCGGAAGCCGTCGCGGACCGAGTCCAGCGGCTCGGCGCCGTGGGCGAACTCCTCGCGCATCCGCGAGACCAGGAACACCTGGTAGTCCATCGCCAGGCCGAACAGGATTCCAATCGCCAGCACCGGCAGGAAGCTGAGGATCGCCGGTGACGCTTCGACCCCGAAGAGGCCGGCCGCCGTCCCTTCCTGGAACACCGCGACCACGGCTCCGAAGGATGCGCCGATCGTCAACAGGAAGCCGGCGATGGCGATCACCGGCACCAGGATCGAACGGAAAGCGACCATCAGCAGCAGGAGTGCCAGGCCGACGACGACGATCAGATAGAGCGGCAGCGATTCGGCCAGCTGGTCGGAGACGTCGATGTTCGAGGCCGTCGCTCCGGCGACCAGGAGATTGGAGCCGTCCGCCGCGACCGTCTGGTCGCGCACGGTCTTGACCAGGTCTTCGGTCGCCGTGCTTTCCGGACTGCTCTTCGGCGTCACCGAGATCACCGCGATCGACCTGCTTTCGTCGAAGGTCGGCTTCCCCACCGAGGCGACGTCTTCCAGCTTGGCCAGACTGCCCGCGACCCCTTGGGCCGCCGCTTCGGCGCCGCTCGACGGCAGCTCGGCGACGACCGTCAGGGCGCCGTTCGAGCCCGCTCCGAACCCCTTGGCGATCAGATCGTAAGCCTGGCGCTTGGTCTGGTCCTTGGGGGCGGTGCCCTCGCCGGGCAGGCCGAGGCGCATGTTGAGGACCGGGATCGCGAGGACGAGTAGGACGATCGCTGCGAGTCCGGCGGCCACCACCCGGTGGCGGGTGACCAGCCCGACCCAGCGGGCGCCCATCGTCCGCTCGGTGCCGCGCGGCCGTTCGAGGTCCTTGCCCTTCAGCGCCCGCTTACCGGCGAAGCCGATCAGAGCCGGGATCAGGGTCAGGGCGATCAGCACCGCGATCACCACCGTGCCCGCGGCGGCCAGTCCCATCGCGGTCAGGAAGGGGATCCCGCACACGGCCAGTGCGGCCAGGGCGATCGCCACCGTGGCGCCCGCGAAGACCACGGCGCTGCCGGAGGTGCCGACCGCATGGCCGACCGCCTCTTCCGGGTCCATCCCCTTGGCCGCACCGGTGCGATATCTGGAGACGATGAAGAGCGCGTAGTCGATCCCGACGGCGAGGCCGAGCATCGCCGCCAGCGCCGTCACGGTCGAGGAGAGCGTGGTGAACGCGGTGATCAGGGTGATCCCGAGGATGCCGGTGCCGACCCCGATCGCCGCGGTCGCCAGCGGCAGGCCGGCGGTGAGCAGCGAGCCGAAGGTGATCGTCAAGACGATCAACGCGACGATGATCCCGATCAGCTCCGCGGTTCCTCCGGCGTCTTCTTTTTCTTCGCCCGCGGCGCCGCCGAACTCCACCTGGAGCCCGGCGCCCTTGGCCGGAGCGAAGGAGCTCTGCAGCTCTTCCCGCTGGTCGGCGTCGATCTGGTCCCGTTCTTCGCTGAACTGGACCTGTGCGAGGGCGTAGGCGCCGTCGCTGGAGATCGCGCCGGTTTCGATCGGGTTGGTGACCGAGATCACCCCCGGCGTCTTGGCGGCGGCAGCGACGCTATGTTCGATCGCCGCCGCGTCTTCCTTCACCTTGCCGCCGTCTTGAGCGGCGAAGACGACCTGGCCGGAGGCACCGCTGGCGGCCGGAAGCTTTTCTTTCAGCAGATCGATCGCCTGCTGGGAGCCGGTGCCGGGGATCTTGAATTCTTCGGAGAAGGGCTTGGAGAGCGTGCCCGCCGCGATGCCGAGCACGATCAGGAGTCCTAGCCAGATCGCGAGGACGCGCCGGCGGTGGCGATAGGAGGAGCGCCCGAGGCGCTGGAGGATGACTGCCATGAGTTTTTCCTTCGGGGTCGGGGGAGGGAGCTACAAGGGTGAGCATTGTTGCAGGCTCATGCAAAATTGCAAGCCCTTACAAATTTGCAATCTGCCGCTAGACTGATCACATGACCGGTGAGCCCACCGAGGAGGGTCTACGAGCCCTGAAGAAGCGCCGGACCAGGCGCGACATCGTGGTCGCCACGCTTGAGCTCAGCCTCGAGCACTCCTATCGGGCGACGACGATCCCGATGATCGCCGAGCGGGTCGTGGTCTCACCGCGGACCGTCTCCACTTACTTCCCGAACAAAGACGAGATCCCGTTCGACGGCAGCGAGGAGGTGCTGGAGGGCATCGCGACGCGGCTGGGGGAAAAGGAACTGCCGCTGATCGAGCGGCTGCACCTCTGGATCGCCGATCGCGGTCCCCGCCACGACGAGGAGATCGAGGACCTCCGCCGGCGGGCGGTTATCAGCGACCCCGATCTGCGACTGATCGAGCACCGCTACCTCGATCGGCTCGGCGAGGTCGTCGCCGCCGCGGTGGCTGAGGAGATCGGTGCCGCCCCGAAAGACCCGGGTCCCCAGACCTTCGCCGCTGCCTTCCTCGGTGTCCTGCTCGCGCTTCGCAACCGGCTCGCCGAAGAAAAGCGGAGGAAGAAGCCCGAGGAGGCCCTCGAGGTCGGCTTCAGATTCCTCGAAGCCGGCCTGGTGTCGTTGCGCGAAGAATCCGCCACCACCGCCGCATAGGGGAGGATGCGGGGATGGACGAGGGACGGAGCCTTGAGGGGCGGGTGATCGCGATCGCCGGGATCGGCGGTGGGCTCGGGCCGGCGGTGGCGACGCGACTGGCGGAGGCCGGGGCGATCGTCGCCGGGGCCAACCGGACGCAGGAGGATGTCGACGCGGTGGGGGAGGAGCTCGGGTTGCCGGCGGAGCAGTGGGACGGCCGCGCGGTCGACCTCACTGACGAGGACGCGGTCGGGGCGTGGCGCGACGCGCTGGTCGAGCGCTTCGGGCACGTCGACGGACTCGCCCATCTGGTCGGTGGCTGGCGCGGCGGGCAGCCGCTGCACGAGGAGCCGCTGACCGACTGGGACCTGCTGGAGAAGCTGCTGATCCGCACTGTGCAGCTGACCACGCGCGCCTTCCATGATCAGATCGCGGCCTCGGAGCACGGGCGCTTCGTCCTCGTCTCCGCGAAGCAGGCGCAGAAGCCAAGCAACGGCAACGCGGCCTACGCGAGCGCGAAGGCCGCGGCCGAGGCGTGGACGCTGGCCTTCGCCGATGGCTTCGAGCCGGGCGGGGGCGACCGCCAACATCGTCGTCGTCGACGCGATCCTCACGCCGCGGATGCGCGAGGAGAATCCCGGCAAGGAGTTCCCGACCTTCACCCCG
>Ga0070666_10001640_pt1 | contig 13634 bp, 12 predicted proteins | sample KBSS23metaG_FD_64677 | JGI IMG/M metagenome (GOLD analysis project Ga0070666, IMG submission 64677) | Switchgrass rhizosphere microbial communities from Kellogg Biological Station, Michigan, USA - KBS S2-3 metaG | ecosystem: Host-associated > Plants > Roots > Rhizosphere > Soil ... | reverse complement strand
GTCGCCATCGCGTACTTACCCGCAGGGATCTCAGCGTTTTCCAAGCCGGCTATCTTTTCGCCATCGGAGACGATCATTCCTGCAAGTGAGAGCAAGTCTTCTTCGGGTGTCGAATGCGGATCGTCGTAGTAAAGTGCAACCGTTCCCATCCGCTTCTCTGGGGCGGGTGCCAAGTCTTGCAACTGCGCAAACTTCTCACCAATTCCGCTGTATGCGCCCCTATGAGACAGACCTGCAACCTGCATTTTCTCTTTCTCTACAACTTGAACATCCATCGCTAAAACAATTTTGCTCCATTCGGAATGGCGCGATCGGGCCGCGCAAGAACAACTTCTCCAGGCGCGCGTTCAAAGCCGGTCACCAAGACTTCCGACTTGAAACCCGCGATCCTTTTCGGCTCGAAATTCAGAACGCCGATAACTTGCATGCCTGCTAATTCTTCGACTTGATAGACGCCGGTAAGTTGCGCGCTCGATTGCTTGATGCCGTACTCCCCAAAATCCACCCACAACTTGTAAGCGGGCTTGCGGGCTTCGGCAAAAACTTCAGCCCGCACGATCGTTCCCACCCGAAGTTCGACTTTCTCAAAATCCGACCAAGTGATGACTTCCAACTTTTCCACCCATTCCTAGCACGCCTACCGAAATCAAAGAGAAACCCGATGCGCGTCCAATGATGCATGGGCATTAAGGATGCGTGGAAGGTTTCTCTTTATCGACTCTCGATCGCTGCGCCGGTCGCTTCAACCGCAAATGCCTTTTCGCTTTCGAAGGCGATGGCCGTTCGGTTGGCTGCTTGTATCTTGAAGCAAAACGCAGATCTAGTGGAATTCGAAGTCGAACTGGGCGACAGAGAATCTTGCGTTGCGGTGGCGGAAGAGTTAAGGGCGAACGGTTGCCAAGTAAAGCAACATCCTTTTCGTTTTCTGTTAAATGTTTCCAAGCTGCAAGATGTGAGATCACACCAAGCAGCCTAGAAAAGAAAAACGGGCCCGGCATCTAGTTTCGAGGCTAGAGCCGGACCAGTAATTATGAGTTCAAATTCCGCCTCGGCCGTCCCTTAATTTGACCTTGGCGTTTAACAGACTTTATTATAGACGCCGACTTTGGCCAAAAAGTCGACTACTCCATAAAATATCTAACACTTGTGACGGCCACATTCTTGCGCTGGGCTAGCGCAGCCTTCAATTGGGCTGCTACATTCTCCTGGAGCAGCTTTTGGTACCACTTCGTGGAGACCGCCTCTGGCACGACTACGGTGAACACCTGGTCGGGATCTTGCTCGCTAAGTTGGTCCACGTAATCGAGGACCGGCTGGATCAAGGAGCGATACGGGGAGTTCAGCACCACCATCGGCACGCCCTGGCCGTAACGCATCCAATCTCTTTGGACCTGGGGCAGGCTTCGCTCGTCCAGCGTGACATGGACAGCCTGGCAATTGGGGTCGACCGCCTTGGCGTAGTTCAGGGCCTTTACGATGCCTCTGTGTACGCGAGGCACCAGTAGAAGAGCAGTGTGCTTGTACTCGCGCGCGGGCAGGGGCGCATCCAGGATGAGTTGCTTCGCCATCGCGATGTATCGCAGCTTAACTGCCTTAAAGAGCAGAAAGACAAGGATGATGAGGACGGCGGCGATCCAAGCGCCATCAAGGAATTTGGTGACGAGAATGATGACGGCGACCGCGCCCGTAAGCACAGTGCCAACGATGTTGATCGCCATGCTCTTCTGCCAGCCTTCGCTCTTCAACTTACGCCAATGAGCGATCATGCCCGCCTGGGAAAGAGTGAAGGCGGTGAAGACGCCGATCGCGTAAAGCGGGAGCAAGAGGTCGAGTTCACCGTGGAAAATGAAGACAAGGCTCGCGGCAGCGAGGCCAAGAAGAATAATGCCGTTGTGGAATACGAGGCGATCACCCTGCCGGGCAAACGGCCTTGGTAGGTATCCATCGCGGGCGAGGAAACTGGCGACGCGCGGGAAGTCGGCAAAAGCGGTGTTTGCCGCGAGCACGAGGATGGCCATTGTCGCGAACTGAACGTAATAGAACCCGAAGCTGCGGTCACCGAACGCATAAACCGCAAGCTGAGATGTAAGTGTTCGGTAGCGAGGATCGCTGTTGCTATAGAGCTTGAGCACTGGCAGGTGCTGGCTCAGATAACCGATTCCCACGAACATCACGATGAGCAGCGCGGTCATGCGTTGCAGCACGATGCGAGCGTTTTTGGCTGCTGGTTCGCGGAACGACTGCACGCCGTCGCTCACCGCTTCGATTCCAGTGAGTGCGGTACATCCCGCCGCAAAGGATCTGAGGACTATGAACAGCGGTGCCGCCAACATTTCGCCACCCACGATGTTGCTGGCGAGAACCTGGTTTCCTGGTGGGGCGTGCAGAACCTTGTAGGTGCAGAAGATTAACGTCGCAAATATTCCAAGAATAAATCCGTAAGTAGGAAACGCGAAAACCGCCCCCGACTCGCGGACGCCGCGCAAGTTCAACCACGCAACCAATATCACGAGCGCAATACTGAGTTCCACCATGATCGGGTGGAAGCTCGGATAAGCCGAAATGAAGGCGGCTACGCCGGCCGAGATGCTGACTGCGACCGTCAGGATGTAGTCGATCATCAAGGCGGCGCCAGCGATGAGGCCCGGAGTTGCACCGAGGTTATCGGAGGCGACGATGTAGGAGCCACCGCCCTTGGGATAGGCGTAAATGGTCTGCGTGTAGGAGATACCGATCATCACGATGAGCGCGATGATCGAGATCGTGATCCAAATCTGAAGGTTGAGATCCGCCTGCCCCTTCAGGACGAGGATCATCATGATCGCCTCCGTCGCGTACGCGACGGACGAGAGGGCGTCCGAGGAGAACACAGGAAGACCCAAGAACGGGGACAGCTTCTCGTGGTGGGCTTGTGCCGAGGCGATGGGCGCTCCAAGCAGCGTCCTCCTTAACCTTTCAACAAAACTCTGTTGCCCGCCTGGCATATTCCGCGGCCCGCGGCTCATCCATTGCCGCCAGACACTCTGCTGGTCATACCTGAAGGAAGCCGTTTTAGGTGGTAATTGCTGTCGAAACGTGCGCAAATGACCACTTGCGCCCCATTTTTCAATGTTAAAAATGAATCTGAATCTAGCTTAATGTGCCCCTTTATTCACGCATTCCTTGCGAATGGGCCAAGGATTCAATATAATAGGGCTGCGTGGGCTGGAGGCGCACCCTTTATACGGGGTATAAACGTCTCCGCAAGAGAGTCTTACGCAAAAAACAAATCCTCGCAAGAGGAAAGCAGTTGGAGGTGTTCTGAATGGTTAAGAAGATTATCGCATTGGCATTGGTACTTGGAGTGATTGGTGGCGTTCTCGCAGGCTGCGGTAGCAGCGACAGCGGTAGCGGCGCAGCGCCTGCACCGGCAGACAAGGGTGCAGCACCGGCAGCACCGGCAACTACTGCCTAAGTATCCATCGTCAACGCAACGTTGAAAAGGCGGCCTTCGGCCGCCTTTTCGGTTTTATTTACCTTTGATATTTTCGTGCATCTGGTGCAGAGACTTCGTTAAGTTGTCCAGCATCGCCTCGATATGATGCAGCTGATCCATCAGCTTTGAATGATTTGCAATCATTAACTGCATCTTCGCTTCAATGTCCCAGAGCTTTGCCTCGGCTGGAGTTTGCCGCAGAGGTCTTGGCGTCTGGCTCGCGCTCGCGACGCACGCCAGGACGAGCAAGGCAACGATGAGAGATCGCTTCATGCGTCTCCTTGCAGAATCTGGTTCTCAACGGATTTGTCGCTTGTGATCTTTCCCGCGATGATTGAATGCTTGATCGCTCCTTTCACATCGACTTGCGCTCCCGGCAAGATGACCGAGTCCTCAATGCTCTCACACTTGACGGACGACCTTTCGCCAATGACGCTTTTGCTCTTTGCCTCGCCTTGCAGGCTCGCGGTGGAGTCGACCAGCGGTTTGTCATTCGTGAGGAATGCGCTTGTCTCCAAGAAGGAGTCCAGCGTGCCCGTGTCAAACCAGACGCCTTCGTAAACCCCGGCCAACACCGTTTCGCCCTGATCGATTAGGGTTTGGATTGCATCCGTGATCTCATATTCGCCGCGTGCGCTCGGCTTGAGATCCGGGAGGACGCTCCAGATTTGCGGTCCAAAGAAGTACATGCCCGCCATGGCCAGATTGGATTCCGGCTGTTTCGGTTTTTCGACGAGCTTCACGATCCGATCGCCGTCCACGTTTGCAACGCCAAATCGAGACGGGTCCTCGACTGCTTTCACGATATTGAGGTTCGCGCACCCGGACGACTGGAATTTCTCGGCATAGGATTTGAAACCCGATCCGTAGATCGCATCCCCGAGATAGAGCACGAACGAATCGCCCCCCACAAATTCTTTGGCAAAGCCAACTGCATGGGCAAGGCCCTTGGGATCTGTCTGACGCACATAGGAGAGAGACACTCCCTGGTCGGATCCGTCCCCGAGGAAGTCGCGCATCTGTCGCTCCATCTCTCCGACCACCACGCAGATCTCCGTCACGCCCATTTCCTTGAGGCGGTCGAACGCGTAGTAGATCGTGGGTCGATTAGCAAGCGGCAGCAGCGGTTTGGGAATGTGATGGGTGACCGGATAAAGGCGCGTTCCCTTCCCCGCCGCCAAGATCACGCCCTTCATGGAACTCATCTCATCTATTGGACCCGATATTCTGAATCTCGGATCTTGGATCGCCGATCGCGGATCTGAAAACAAAATTTTGCGATTGCAGCTCCTGGTCAAGCGAGCACCCAGGTCCGGAGATTCGAGGCCGAGATCCGCGATCCGAGATCCGAGATTCGCGAAGGAATCCGCAAGACTTCCTATTCTCGATCCGAATGAACCTGCGGTAGCATAGAATCAATCGTTATGCGAGGCGCGCGCCATGGAGGGTGGGCGCTGGCGGCAACTCTGTCGCTGGTAGCAGTTGGGTGTCACAGGGAAGGACCGGCGTTCTTACCGACATGGTCCGCTGCCCAACCGATCTTCGTTCCTCGCTCCGGATCTTCTAACGGCTACGATGCCCTTGTCCTCGCGGCGCAGGACGCTCAACGGAACGTCGATCCGAATTATCTAGACCGCGTCTGGTTCACGCCGGAAAGACGCCGCCTTGCCGTCCAGCAGTCATCGTCCGCGATCAACAAAGTCGCGACGGCGGTCAGCAAGCCCATCAACTTTGAATTCACGAGTCGGGGTCCATTCGATCCCTCGCCCAACGACCGCGGTTGGCGAATGATCGGCCGAGCCCTTGTTTGGCGCATCGAAACTTCCTGCGCGACCGCTAACTACGATGCCGCCGTGCGAGACGAAGTCACCGCGACCAAGCTTGGCTACAGCCTGACGGGCGGCGACGTGATGGACGCCTCTCTCGGATTTGCCACCGTCGACGACGCAAGGAAGCAGCTCGCACCCAAGCTTGCGCTGCTTGGCGCCGGTCAGCTCAATAACCTCGCGTCAGGCTTGGAAAGAGCGCTTGACGCTCGTCCCCGGCTTTCCGATACCTTCGAGCACGAGAAACTGAACATGCTGAGATCGGTCCAGTACGTTCAAGATTCGTTCTTGAAAGATGATTTCCGGGATCTGAAGAAACAGCTTGGTCCCGACGTTCGCGAAGCCATCACACACCTGGAAGACTTGCGCGATCAATCCTCCACCAAACAGGCCGCCTACTTCCGGTCTTTCGGTGAGGAGGCAAATAGCGAGAGTCAGTGGCTCGCTACCATCTCTGATCTTCCCCTTGAGAAGCGCAAAGATGCAGACGCGCCAACCCTCGAGAAGGCAAGACCGTGGAGAAGTCTCGCCAAGAGCTTCTTCAGCGCCGGAGAGCCGTTGCTCGCGATGCGCGACGCGACACTTGCCCGCACGCGGCTCATGATTCTTCAAGCGCGGATCCTGGCGCGAATCAAGTCCGGCCAGTCCGCACCTTCTGACCTAAGCGAGTTCGACAAAGATTTGACTACCGATCCGTACACCGGCCGACAGTTCATCTATCACGGCTCAGGAACGAACTTCAGCATCTACAGCGTCGGCGAAGATTTAAAGGACGACCTCGCTGAAACCGACGAAGGTTTCTCCTCGCCCGATCTCACCCTTGAGATCCCACAAAACTGATTCCGAATCTGAGGATTTGCGCAGCAGTGTGTGTGGTTGTCCTATCGTGACGCAATTACCCCGTCTGAGATAATCCCATGTACTTATGCTGAGCAAACTTCGCGCATGGTGGGAAGAGCGGAAGAGAAGATGGTCGGCAGAATTAGAAGGCTCTCGGCGCGAATACGAAGAGCGGCTTGTAATTTCGCGGACCTCCGAAAGGCAAGAACGGAGTCGAGTCACCTCGCCCGACTGCGAGAGGGACGCAGTGCTTCTTCTCAACCGCGCTGGTGAGGTATTTCTAGTTGTGGTGCCCCGAGGCAAACGAGATGAACAGGCTCGCGAAATTCTTAAGCTCGCCCATTGCATCGACGTCGAAGCGGTGATTGCAAGGTGGATATCCGACGAGATTCTCGAGATTGAGAATCAATGTAATGACTCAACAACGGAACACGAAGTCATCTCAGAAGATGCGACGCATATCCGTATTCGCGTGCCGCTAACTTCAGAATAGCTACATCGCGGGAGGAGGTCCGGCGACAAACGCAGGGGGCGGACCTGACACGACCGCATCCGGATCGGGCAACTGCGCAAGCACTTCTCTAGCATTGATCGGATTCGCTACTCTCTCGTCGCTGACCATGCGGCCGTCACGGAACCAAATAATTCTCTTGCAGTGCTGCGCGATGTCATGCTCGTGCGTAACGATGACAACGGTCTTCCCGTGCTCATTCAAATCCTGGAAGAGCGCCATGATTTCTTCGGACGTGCGCGAGTCGAGGTTTCCTGTGGGCTCGTCACCCAACACCACGACGGGATCGTTCACGATGGCGCGAGCGATGGCAACCCGCTGCTGTTGACCGCCTGAAAGTTCGTTTGGCTTGTGAGTTGATCTCTGGGAAAGTCCCACCTTGTCTAACGCGGCCAATGCTCTCTCCGTGCGATCTTTTGCGCCCGCATACATGAGTGGCAGTTCCACGTTTCGCAAGGCTGTTGTTCGGGGAAGGAGATTAAAAGTCTGAAACACGAAGCCAAGATATTTGTTTCGGATCTCGGCGAGCGAATTGTCGTCCAGTCCAGCGACGGGCGTGCCGTTCAGCGTGTATTCGCCACGCGTGGGGCGGTCCAAGCAACCGATCAAATTCATGAACGTCGACTTACCAGAACCAGATGGGCCCATGATCGCGATGAAATCGCCCTCTTCAATCGTGAGGTCGACGTCGCGCAGAGCGTGGACGACCATATCACCCATGAAATAGTCTTTGGCGATTCCGTGAACTTCAATTACTGGCTTACTCATGTCTTAATGCCTCGATCGGCTGCAACGCACTTGCCCGCAGGGCAGGATAGAGGCCAAAGAACAACCCTACCAGCGCGGAAAAGCCGAAGCTGAGCACAATGGCCTGGGAATTCACCAACGGTGGCACTTGGAGCAATTTTGCCACCCCAATCACACCGACCGACCCAAAGACGATTCCGAGCAAGCCACCCACCGTGCACATCACCACGCTCTCCAAGAGGAATTGCGAAAGGATGCTTTCCCGTTTTGCCCCCACCGCTTTTCGCAGCCCGATCTCGCGTGTGCGTTCCGTCACGGACACCAGCATGATGTTCATGATGCCGATGCCGCCGACAAGTAGTGAAACCGATGCAATGCCGGCAAGAAGCATGCTCAGAAGTCCCGATTGAGTAGAGAGTTGCTCGACAATGTCACCCTGATTCATCACGCGAAACAGAGGCTCGCCGGAGGCGTTCTTTCTATTCGCGGCAAGAATGTCCTCTACCTTTGATTGGGTGATCGGCATGAGGTCGGAGTACTTGGCACTCAACACGATGTCGTCGAGATTCGTTCGACCAAGCACGCGCTCCCTGGCCGTCTTTAGCGGAATGTAAATCTGATTGTCTTGGCTCATCATCCCGCTGCCACCTTTGTAGGCGACAACGCCGGTGACAATGAAGTTCTGATTCTGAACTTTTATGGTCGTGCCGACTGCATTCCCGTCGCCGTACAAATCTTGATAGACCTGAAAACCGAGAACGACTTTTCGCTCTCCGCTTTTATCGTCTTCCATCGTGTACCAACCACCTTGATACATCTTGTCGGCGTTGCGAATTTGCGCGTATTGCGGCTCGGCGCCATTGATGGACGTGAACGACGTTTGGTCCTTGTACTTGACCGCGCCGCGCCCGTCCACAACGCCGGTGATCTTGTCGATCAAATCCGGAAGGCCACGTTTGATCGCCTCTACATCACTATCTTTGAGCGTTGGCACCTCACTCGGTCCACCGCTCACTCCTCCGCGACGCCAATTTGGAAACACCATCAATACGTTCGTGCCCATCTTCTCGATGGACTCGAGCGATTTCTGCTTCGTGCCTTCGCCGATTCCGATCATCGCAATGACCGAGCCGACGCCAATAACGACACCGAGCATGGTGAGCAGCGAGCGCATCTTGTTCGCCAAGATGGCGTTGAGCGCACTGCGAACGCTGTCGAGCATGTTCATGCGGATCGCGCCTTATCGGCCGCGAGAGCCTCCGCCGCCGCCACCAGTTCGAGCGCCACCGCCTGCCCTCGCTCCGCCCCCGGCTCTGGTACCCGTGCCACGCGAAGTTGGTCCACGGAATCCGCCACCGGCTAGTCCACCGCTTTGACCACTTTGGTCTTTCGCCATCTGATCTTGAATCGCCTTCAGCTGGGCAACATCGAGTTGTGCGGTTACCACCTGATCACCCTCTTTGATTCCGGAAATGATCTCGATTCCGTCGTTTCCTTCTTCGCCTGTCTTCACCGGCGTTTCGACCGGCTGCTTAGGATAGGTTCCCTTCAGCAACACGTAGGGGCCATTTGATCCCTGCTTGACCGCCTCCGGCGGAACGACGACGACATCTCGCTTCTCCATCGTGATGAATTCGCAAGTCGCGTTCATTCCCGGCTTGATATCCAGGTCCCGAGATTTCAAAATCTTGACCCGCACAGAAACCGCCGTCACACTGTTAGTTGTCGTTGCGGCGGGATCGACGCGATCCACTTCACCTCGTAAGGTCTTGTTAGGAAAAGCTTCGGTCACGATCCGCACTCGCTGTCCAGGCTTCACGCTTCCAATATCCGCTTCATCGACGCTGCACACAACGTACATCGTGCTCGTATCCGAAATCTGAACGAGGCTCGTTCCCTGCGCGAACGTGCTTGTGCCGGGCGGGATGATCGTTCCTTCCTCTAAATATTTTTGAGTAACGACCCCACTTCGAGGAGCCACAACGGTGGTGCTTTCGAGTTGCACTTTGGCGTTGTCCATCGCAACGCGATCGCGAACCGTCGCCGCTTGAGCTGCGACGATATCTTGTTTGCGCACACCGTTCGTCAAAACATTGCTCTGCGCTTGCTGCAGCGCGATACGAGCTAGCCGAACGTTCTCCTCTGCTTCCGATACATTCGTTGTGGCAACGTTCGTATCCGTCTGCCCGGCGCGTGCCTGTCTAAGCGCTGCTGCTGCGCGTTGCGTATCGGTTGATGCCGCCTTTCGAGTTGCTTCGATCTCCTGATTGATCGTGTTCATCCTCTGCTGTGCCGTGTTAAACGCTGAACGCGAAGTCTCGAGGGAAGATTTCGCCGAATCGACTGCAGCCTGGGCAACGTAACCTTTCTCGAGCAACTGCTGCTGCCGACTGTAATTCGCGGTCGCCGCATCCAAATCCGCTTTTGCTTTGTCCAGCGCACCCTGAGCGTCGCGTTGCAATTGTGGAACCGTGACCGAGTTGACTTTCTGCTCTGCCGCAACCGACGCATCATATGCCGCCTTCGCTGAGGCAATTGAAGATGACGTCATCGCCGGCTGCTGCTGTGACTGAAGCTTTGTGCGCTCCAAACGAGTAATCGCCTGTTGCAGATTGACCCTTGCGTTCTGAACGGCCTGCACGCTGTTCTGGATCTGCAATTGATAGTTTGTCTGCGCTTGCGCGGCGCGAGCTTGTGCTGAAGAAAGATCGGCCGTCGCCTGCTGATAGGTCGACTGCGTATCAGAAGGATCGATCTTGGCGATCAACTGCCCCAACTTGACGACTGAGCCAACATCGACGGCGAGCATCTCAACTTTTCCGCCCGCTTTCGATTTCACATCGACTGCCGTTTTCGCCTGGACTACTCCCGTCGCCGAAATAGATCGAATGACTTCGCCCTTCGTGACAGGTTCGTAAGTGTATTGGATATCCGATTCGGTCTTCTTGCTCCGCGACATGAATGCCCACGCCGCGAGGCACACGAACACTAAACCGATAATCCAATACACTCTTTTCTTCATTGTCTTGCTGCTTCTTCACCGGGGATCGATTGCCCCGTTACCAAGCGCAACTGAACGACCGATGTGTCGTAGTCATAGAGCGCCTGAACGTAATCCGATTCGGCGGTTGCCAAACTTGCTTGCGCGGTGATCACGTCGACCACGGTGCCAACACCGAGTTTCTGTGACTCGGCCGCCGCGTCAAAATTCTGCTTCGCTGCGTCGATCGCTTCCTGCGCTGCCTTCAACCGTTCCGCATTCTGCTTCACATCTTGATACGCTGATTCAATCTCCGCCTGCGCCGTCCGCTCCGTCTGGACTAGCGAACTCTTGCTTGCCTCATAGCTGAACTTCGCCTCGCGTGCCTGCGCTTTGCTTCTTCCAAAGTCGAGCCAAGGCAACGAAACACTGAGGACGAATGCGCGATCTTGAAGCGTGTTGGGGGTCAGCTCTTGCGTGAACGTGGCGTCAAGTCCAACACTAGCGGTCGCCTGGCGTTGCGCCGACTGCGCGGAATACTTGAGACTGTTTGTTCGCTTTCGAGCGGAGATGAGGTCCTCGCGATTTTGCATTCCCGCCTGAATCATGTCATCAAGAGTCGGAAGTTCTAACGTCGCGGAAGGAGGAGTTGATGAAACAAGACTGGGGAGTTGAGTCGTTGACGGCATTCCAATCAACGCCTTCAAACTTGCCTGCGCATTGGAGAACGCATTCTGCGCGGCGAACTGTTGCACTCTCGAGTTCGCAAGATCAGCCTGGGCCTGAAGAAGATCTTTCTTTGCGGTTTGTCCGACCTCTACTTGCGCAGCAGTTGCGTCGTAAATGCTCTGCGCACGAGTGACTTGAGCTGCCGCTGCCGTAACAAGTTCTTGCGATCGAAGCGTGTTGTAGTAGGTCGAATAAACCTGAAACAAAACTTGTCGCAACGTCTGAAGCGAATCGGCTTCCGCCGCGCGTGCTTCCTCCGTCGCTGAACTGAGATTAAAACCGCGCTCACCAAAATCCAACAGTCGCCAAGTCGCGTTGACCGTCGTCGTGCCTCCCTCGCTCTGGGTGAAGAGTTTGCCGCCGCCCGTAGGATTCAGTAGCTGCACACGTCTACTGTTATAGGTGTAGGAAGGTGTGATCGTCGGGAAGAATTCAGCACGAGCACCGTCCACTCTGGCACGAGCGATCTTCTCAGAGAGCACTGCCGCGCGAACGTCGCCGTTCTTGTTCTTGGCCATCTGGACCGCTTGATCCAAAGTCAAAACATTGGTGGGTGCCTGGTCTTGGGCAAGCGCCAAAACCGAGGTCATGCAAAGTGCAGCAGCAGCGAAACGAAGGGTGTTTGTGAGCATCATAGCCTTGTCGCGAACGACAGAAGTCTGGCGCATTTGAGGGTTGGGGCCTAGGCATGCCGCTGCTCGCTATCCTTCTGAGCGTGCCGCAGGCTAAGCGATATACGATTTTAGGGTGCCTAATGTTCAGTACCGCTCTGGGCCCTGGTTGTTGGAGAGATCGGGGCAGACTCGACGCCTGCCCCAAGATTAGAACTAACTTAAACGACTGAGACTGGAATTCTGGATTCCTGACCCCAGATCTGCTCTGGCCGAAGGATCATCGTCTCCTCGCGATCGGGTCCGATGCTCAAGATCGCGATCGGCGTACCCGTGAACTCCTCCATGAAATCCAGGTAATCGCGCGCTTCCTTCGGCAGGTCTTTCAGAGACCGCGCCGACCGCAAGTCCTGCGACCAGCCCGGAACGTCCTTGTAGACCGGCTCCACCCGCTCGAAATCGGAGGTTTCCGTCGGGACGTAATCCAACTTTTTGCCATCGAGAATGTAGCCCGTACAAACCTTCAGGGTTTCGAATCCGCTCAGCACGTCCAGCCGCGTCACGATCAAGCCGTTGATCGAGTTCAGCCGACATGAATGCTTGAGCAAAACGAGATCGAGCCAACCGCAACGTCGACCGCGACCGGTAACCGTTCCGTACTCCTTCCCCTTCTCTCGGATCTGCTCACCGATCGAGTCAAGCAACTCGGTCGGAAATGGACCGCCACCCACACGCGTTGTGTACGCCTTGCACACGCCGAGAACGGAATCGATATTTCTCGGACCAACACCTGTTCCGATGACCGCGCCACCCGCGGTTGGATGTCCGCTCGTCACGAACGGATACGTGCCCGAATCCAAATCGAGGAACGTCCCTTGCGCGCCTTCGAACAACACGCGCTTGCCATCTTGCACCGCATCTTGCACGAGCACTTCGATATCCGTCACGAATGGACGAATGCGCTCCGCATATTCCGAATACTCTTTGTACAACTCGTCGAAATCGAGCGGCGCCTCGCCAAACATTTTGATCAATCGATTCTTAAAGGCGAGCACTTCTCGGAATCGAGGTTCGAATCTTTCTGGCCGAACGAACTCGCCCATGCGAATTCCGAATCGCGCGACCTTGTCCTGATACGCCGGTCCGATTCCTCGCGACGTCGTACCTATCTTGTGTTCGCGATGCTCTTCTTCCAATCGATCTAGCACGCGGTGATATGGAAACACAACATGCGCCGCAGATGAAATCTTCAGTTGGCCGAGTTCACCTTTCTGCGCTTTCGTGCGATCCAGTTCTTCAAGCAAACCCTTGGGACAAACCACCATTCCGCCGCCGAGAATCGCGGTGACGTTTGGATGAAGAATGCCGGCGGGAATCAATTGGAATTTGTATTCCTTCCCGTCCGTGATGACCGTGTGCCCGGCGTTATTTCCGCCGCTGTATCGCACGACGATATCGGCTTCCCCGCCGAGAACGTCGACCATCTTCCCTTTTGCTTCGTCGCCCCACTGGGCGCCAACAATGACGAGTGTTGACATAGTTTCAGACCCCTTGGAGGCCGGCAATAAAAAATGCTTAGCCGGCGTCCTCGCGTCGAGGATCCGCCGGCTAAGCCTAGCCGTTGAGCCTTATCTCAACCCAAGAAATTATAACACGCGGGGCAGGTTTTGGGTATCGGGTCTTCAGGTATTTGGCCGGAACAGCATGATGGAGCCGCTGTGGACCCCGAGCCCCAAGCCTATAGCCCCGAGCCGGACTTAGTCGGCAGTTGCCGATCCACATGGCTCTCGACCACCCGGCCCACCGTATCCAAGGTGATCACGCCTTCCTCGATCTGAAGATCCCCATCCGCCACTGTTCGCGTGTAAATAATCGTCGCCGAGCCGTCCGGCTTCGCCTGGATCTCCTTCGGCGC
>Ga0070666_10001639_pt1 | contig 13639 bp, 9 predicted proteins | sample KBSS23metaG_FD_64677 | JGI IMG/M metagenome (GOLD analysis project Ga0070666, IMG submission 64677) | Switchgrass rhizosphere microbial communities from Kellogg Biological Station, Michigan, USA - KBS S2-3 metaG | ecosystem: Host-associated > Plants > Roots > Rhizosphere > Soil ... | reverse complement strand
AGGTTGTTCGTTCCCAAGGTCGGTCACCCCTTTGTCGGGGCGTTGGCAAGACCCAACGCTCAGGAGGCGAGAACACATGCGTGTCGCGCTACGGTGTGCCGTCGTTCTGGTATGGACGGCCCTGTTACCGTCTCTGGCTTTCGCGCAAGCGTCAATCACAGGTACTGTCAAGGACACCTCGGGCGCCGTGCTGCCCGGAGTGACCGTGGAAGCTGCGAGTCCGGTCTTGATCGAAAAGGTCCGTGGGGCGGTGACCGACAGCAACGGTCGGTTCCAGATCGTGGATCTGCGTCCAGGTGAGTACGCGATCACGTTTACCCTCCCCGGGTTCAACACGGTCAAGCGTGATGGCGTCATTCTCAGCGGCTTTGCCGCGTCGACCGTCGATGCCGAGATGCGCGTCGGCTCCCTGGAGGAAACGATCACGGTAACGGGCGAGTCGCCGATTGTCGACACGCATACCCTGACCAAGCAACAGGTGCTGAGCGCCGACGTCGTCGACGCATTGCCCAGCGCGCGTAACTACGTCACGCTGGGGCGCATGGTCGCTGGCACAACAGCAACCGGGAACGGCTCCAACGACGTCGGCGGGTCACTGATTCAGGACGTGGGTGGCAGCCTGACGGTTCACGGCAGCCGCACGACCGACCAGCGCGTCACGGCGAACGGCATCAATACCATGACGTTGCAGGCAGGCGGCAATATCGGCGGTCAGACACCGGATGTCGGCTCGGCAGCTGAAGTGACGATCGAAACGACGTCACTTTCAGCAGATCTTCCAACTGGCGGTGTGCGTATCAACTTCATCCCTCGGGATGGCGGGAATACGTTCACAAACAGCGCATTCTTCACGTTCGCGAATCAGGGCCTGCAGGGAGACAACTTCTCGGACGAGTTGAAGGCCGCCGGCCTCGCGACGCCAACCAAGATCGTCAGCAACTTTGATCTCAACGAGTCGTTCGGTGGTCCGTTCAAGCGGGACAAGGTATGGTTCTGGTTCTCGACGCGCTACAACAGCGTCAAGGGTGAAGCGGGCATCTTCGAGAACGCGAATGCGTTCAACCCGAACGCCTGGCTCTATGTCCCGACGACGGTGCCGGCGGTCAACGAAGGCGTGCAGTTCAACAACAGCCTGCGCGTCACCTATCAGATGAATCCGAAGGTCAAGATCGCTGGAACCTACAAGGCCGACAAATGGTGTAACTGCCCGAACCAGATCAGCGCGACACGAGCTCCCGAGGCGGCACGCGATCGCCGGTTCCCGCGTCTGAGGCAGGAGCATGCGGAGATTACGTCCCCGATCACCAACCGGCTGCTCTTCGAAGCCGTCGCCATGCACCTCTTCGAGCGCTGGGGGGACATGCATCTACGGCACGATGGCGGGTCGCTCGACGATCCAGCGCTCGAAGCTCTCCTACCGCAGCTGATCTCGGTCACCGAACAGAGCAACAACCTCGTTTACCGCGGACGCGAGATCAACAACAACACACTGGTGCCGAACTGGGCCTATCGCGCGGCAATGTCGTATGTGACCGGCACGCATGCGTTCAAGGTCGGCTTCAACCGCACACACGGGTTCCTCGAGGAATACCAATATGCGATGAACCCGGTGAGCTACCGGTTCAACAACGGCGTCCCGAACCAGATCACGATGATGAACCGGCCATACACGGCGACGTCGAACATGGACAACGATTTTGGCCTGTTCGGGCAAGACCGCTGGACAATGAACCGGATGACGTTGAACCTGGCGATCCGGTTCGACGCGCTGCAGACCAGCTTCCCCGAGCAGACGGTCGGACCGGCGCCGCTCGTCCCCACCCGCAACATCACCTTCCCCGAGACCGACAATCTCAATTGGAAGGACATCACGTATCGAACCGGCTTCATCTACGACCTCGGGGGTAACGGCAAGACGGCGATCAAAGTTGCCGCCAACAAATACCTCCTCGGCCAGACGCTGAACGCCATCGGACGAAACCCGAACCCGGTGCTGGCGCTCACACAGTCAGTCAACCGGTCCTGGACTGACACCAATCGTGACTACATTCCGCAGTGCGACCTCCTGAACCCGCTGCAGAATGGCGTCGGCGATGTATGCGGACAGATCTCGGATTTGTCGTTTGGGACAGTACGCCCCGTCGATCTCTACGACAAGGAGCTGACCACCGGGTGGGGCCATCGTCCGCAGAACTGGGAGTTCTCTGCCGGAGTGCAGCGCGAATTGATGCGCAACGTCGCGCTCGACGTGGGTTACTTCCGGCGCATCTGGAAGAACTTCCAGGTGACAGACAACCTGCTCGTCGGCCCCGAAGACTTCACCAGGTTCAGCCTGACGGTCCCGACCGATCCGAATCTCACGACCAGTGGCACAACTCTGACCGGCCTCTACAACGTCGTGCCGGGCAAATTCGGTCAGGTGCAGAACTTCAACACCCTGTCTGACAATTACGGCAAGCAGATCGACCACTGGAATGGTTTCGACGTGAGTGTCAATGCGCGGCTTCGGAACGGGCTTGTCATCCAGGGCGGTATGGGCACTGGCAAGCAAGTCGAAGACAACTGCGAGATCGTCGCCAAGGTGCCTGAGATGCTGAATCTCAGTGCGGCCGACATCGGCGCGGTGAGCACGACGGGGGCACCGGCGCAGTGGCGACCGGCAGACTTCTGTCACCGCGAGCAGCCGTGGTTGACGGGATTCAAGGCTCTTGGCATCTATATCATCCCGAAGATCGATGTGCAGGTGTCCGCGTCGTTCCGCAGCACGCCAGGAACCACGCTCGCTGTCGGCTACACGGCGACAAACGCGATCCTCGCGTCGACGTCGACACTGGGCCGGCCGCTCTCGGGGAATGCCGCAAACATGGTGATCGGCATCGAGGAACCGAACGCGACATTTACCGAGCGTCGGAATGAACTCGACATGCGGATCGGCAAGGTGCTGCGATTCGCGAACACGCGGACGGTCGTCAGCATGGATCTCTTCAATGCGTTGAACTCCAACGCGATGATTGTTCAGAATCAGGCCTACGCCTCCTATTTGCGACCGGTCGAGATCCTCAATGCCCGTCTGATCAAATTCAGCTGGGCGTTTGATCTGAACTGAGCATGACGCGGGCGATCGGCGCCGTTCTGTTGCTGATCGCCCCCGTTCCCGCGTTCGCGCAGCGCGATATTGCCGGCAACTGGGCTGCCCTGTACCACGAAGATCAGCCGCATCGCATTCCCGGGCCGGAGCTCGGTGACTACACTGGCATCCCGCTGAACGATGCCGGCCGCCTGAAAGCCGACAGCTGGGACGCGTCGATCCTCACGCTGCGCGAGCATCAGGCCAAGCCACATCCCTCCACGTATTCCCTGCGCGGACCCGCCAATATCCGCATCACACGCGAGCTCGATCCTGTCACGCAGGAAACCATCGGCTACGAGCTGTTCGGGACATTTGGACAGGCGACGCGTCTCATCTGGCTGGACGGGCGCCCGCATCCTCCCGAGTACGCGGCGCACACGTGGGCCGGCTTCTCGACGGGACGCTGGGACGGCAACAGCCTGGAGGTCGTCACCTCGCACCTCAAGGTCGGGTGGCTTCAGCGCAACGGCGTCGCGCACAGCGACAGAGCGACGATGACCGAGCGGTTCATCAGGCACGGGAATTACCTGACGGTGGTCACGATGGTCGACGACCCGATCTACCTCGAAGAGCCGTTCATCCGGACGACGAATTGGGTACTCAATCCGGACCAGGAAGTTCGGCGCACGCAGTTCGATGTGGTCGACGAGGTCGCCGTGCGGCGCAAAGGTGAGGTGCCGCATTACCTTCCTGCATCGCCGGAGGCGACTCGCAAGCTGACGGAGTTTTCGTCGAAGTACAAGTTGCCGGCCGGAGCGGCACGCGGCGGCGCGGCGAGCACCTACCCGAGTGGTAGAGGCGGGTCTTCCACCTCCGCTGAAGCTACGGTGGGCAAGTTAGACCCGCCTGGCTCAAACGCGCCTGGACAGATTCAGAGCGTTCACGTTCAGGGCAACGTACACATGCTCGTCGGTGCCGGCGCGAACATCATCGTGCAGGCTGGCGATGAAGGGGTGCTCGTCATCGATACCGGCCCAGGGCCACGCGGCTCCGACGTCCTCGCCGCGATTCGCCAGATATCCACGAAACCGATCCGGATCGTCATCAACACCCACGTGCATGGCGATCACAGCGGCGCCAACGAGATGCTGGCCGCCGCCGGCCGCTCCCTTGGAGGGAACGCGCCCGGCAACTCCGGCCTTCCGCTCGACACCGCGCGCGTCCTTGCGCACGAGAACGTCCTCAAGCGCATGAGCGCGCCATCGGGAGAGCCATCGCCCAGGCCGTTCGCTGCGTGGCCGACCGAAACGTTCTTCGGTGAAGACAAGGAGCTCTTTTTCAACGACGAGGCGATCCAGTTGATTCATCAGCCTGGCCACACCGACGGCGACATCCTGGTCTTCTTTCGCCGCTCCGATGTCGTTGCGAGTGGAGATCTCTTCACGACCACGACCTACCCGGTCATCGACGCACAGAACGGCGGCAGCGTGCGCGGCGTCATCGACGGCCTGAACCGCCTGCTCGACATCACCATCCCGAAAGACAAGGAAGAGGGAGGCACGTACGTCATTCCCGGTCACGGCCGGCTCGCCGACGAAGCCGACGTCGTCGAGTTCCGCGACATGGTGACGATCGTTCGCGATCGGATCCAGGATCTCGTCACGAAAGGCAAGACGCTGGCGGAGGTCAAAGCCGCGAAACCGACAGCCGACTACGACGGACGCTACGGCGCGACGACCGGTCCGTGGACAACGGACATGTTTATTGAAGCCATCTATCGAGAGCTGGCCGGTGTCAGGCAGTGAATCGTGAACGTAGCAGGGTGTCAGGCAGTGAATCGTGAACACAGAGCGGTAAATTGACGGGGAACGATTCACGATTCACTGCCTGACACCTGGATCCGCCTGGATCCGCACTGCAATCTGCCTCGCTTCCCGTCCGATGTGGTGAAGTAGACCGCTTGCAACCGCCCTGAATCCGCACAGGTGCAGACCCTCTGGCCACGACGGCACATCACGCCGCGGATTTCCCCGTTCATCGAACACTCCCTCAACGTCGAGGAAACGGTCGAGGCCGGCTCGATAACCAGTGGCGAGGACGACGGCGTCGAATGCCTCGCGGAGACCGTCGGTGAACACAACGCCGTTTTCGACAAAATGGTCGATGCCAGGGCGGATCGCGATCCGACCTGTCCTGATCAAAGCCATCGTACCGACGTCAATCAGCGGAATGCTCCCGGTCCTGGCGATCTGTGTCAGTGGACCGTAGGGGAGCGGCCGCAGACCGAATCGTCGCAAATCTCCGAGCAGAAGACGTCGCAATGGGGCGTTGATCGCATCCGCGACCGCAGGTGGCATAGCCCGAACAGTCGCGCAGTGACGGCGACGGGCACGCCCAGAATGTCGCGCGGCAGCACGTTGATCGGGCTGCGCACCGCGATGGTCGGATGCGCGCCATGCTCGTGAAGATCGAGCGCGATTTCAGCGCCGGAATTGCCAATGCCTACGACGAGCACGCGGCGGCCTGCATACGCACTGCCGTTGCGATAATCACAGCTGTGCACCACCGGCCGGCGGCAACTCTCCTGCCCCGGCCACTGCGGCACGATCGGCTCGCGATTGAGCCCCGTCGCGACGACCAGATGGCGCGCGCGGTACGTCGTGGTGCCTGTCTGCACCTCCCACCGGCCGTTACGACGGCTCGCGGCGGCGACCTCTTCATTGAATCGCGGCTCGAGTTTGAAGGTACGGGCGTACGACTCGAGATATTCGATCACTTGATCGCGCGACGGATATCGTGGACAGCTGCTCGCGAAGGGAAGGAATGGAAGCGCCGAACTTCCCTTGTTCGTGTGAAGGTGCAGCCGATCGTAATGTGTCCGCCAGGTCGCGGCTACCCCAGCCCCTCGTTCGAGGATAGTAAATGGAATGTTCGCGCGCGACAGACACGCACCCACCGCGAGGCCAGCGGGGCCCGCGCCGATCACGATCGCGGCGTTATCGCGTGTCAAGCGGCAGCGTCACCTCGCACGGCCGCGGTTTCCATTTCGACTCGTCGGGTTCCCTCTTGAAATGCGTCGACGTCATCAACGGCTGCGCGAGATACGTGGGGTCATCGAGTGTCGAGGTCACAATCAGCCACACATCACCATTGGCTTCATCGGAGCGGTCGAAGAACTCGGTGAGGATCGCCTCGGCAGAGTACGGCACGCCGTTCCGGCGCATATAGCCGGGACGCATCCGTGTCGTCACGACCTTCATCGACCCCGTCAACTGCGCGGCCGGATTTGCGCCACCACCACGGCCACCGCCACCGCCTCCACCTGCAGGCGCGATCCCCTGGCCTTCCGTGACCGTCTCCCACGAAGCAGCCGATTGCCCCTGCCACTGTGGCTCGCTGGCAGGCGGCAGCGAACCGCCGAATCGGAACAGCCGAACCTGTTGCCCGTTGTCGGTCTCGAACTTCAACGTCGTGTCGTCTTGCCACGATACCCGCAGCCGGATCGGCATCCGCATTACGCCACCGGCGCCGAACGCGCGGCACTGCTCGCCGGCAGCGATATCTTTCTGCGGATCCCACGCGTCCGCAGCTTTCTGTCCGGCATCGTTGAGTGGTACGCCCGCCGCATCACCTTTCGGCGGCGTGACCATGCGGAAGCGCCAGTCTTCGGTGACGACGGCGGCCCAGACACCGGTGAAGTCAGCGGGCGCGAGGCTTCGAGGCGTGGTTGGCTGTGTGGGCTGCTGCGCACGAACGGCTGTTCCCGCAGTCAGCGCAATCATCGCCAGACCGGCCACCGCAGGAGCTAAAGCCACTCCTCTACGAGCCGCGGGAAACCGCTCGGTCATCGACTTACTTTCGAACCGAGATTTCCCGATACACCGTCTCGAGAAACATGTCGGTCGTCCAATTCCCTGTTGTCGCGCCATAGAGGCCGTCGTACTCGAGCGAGGGGCGCGCGGCTTTGATTTGCTGCACGGTCATGCCCCTCTTCGCCATTTCCTGCACGCGATCGCGAATGATCGTCACCATGTCGCGGTAGTCGACGACATCAGCCTCGTTGCAGATGCGTCCGTGACCAGGAATGACGCGCGTCCCACCCATCTGATTGCGCTCCGGCACCGTCAATTCAATGATCGCGTTCAGCGCATCGATGACGCCCTGCACGCTTCCACCGCGTGCAGTGTCGATCACCGGGTAACTCGTCGTCACGAACACATCGCCCGTTGCGACGACATCCGACTTGCGGAAGAACACGAGAATGTCGCCATCGGTGTGCGCGGTGGGCTGGCTGATGAGTTGGACCGGCTCACCGTTCGAGAACAGATCCTTGCGTGGTGTGAAGAAGGTCGAGGCCGGCAGCGCGTCTCCAGTCAGCGGTGGCACACCCTGACTTCCGGTGGACATCCGGTTGAACGCATTTTCGTGCGCGACCGTCACCACCCCGACATTCTGCCCCTGCGCGCCACCGCCGGCGCCCGGGCGCGGTCCGCGTGTGCCGCGCTGTGACTTCACGATGACGTCGTTGCCGGCGATGTGATCGCCGTCGGCGTTGGTGTTGACCAGAAACCGGATCGGTCGATTGGTCAGACGGCTCACGGCGGCCAGCAGGCGCTCGCTATGACCCGATCCACCACTGTCGACCACGAACGCGCCCTCATCTCCAATCTGCACGGCGACATTCGACCCGGCGCCGACGACCAGGTGCACGTTCCCCTGCACTGGCAGGATCTCGAGGCCATCGACGATGACCGGAGGCGCGGGCGGTGTCAGCGGTACCGTCGTCACCGGCTGCTGCGCCTGCACGACCAGCAGACCGATGGAATACAACGCAGTCGCGATGAGAGCGCCCAGTCGCATGTCAGCGTGCTGCCGATGCTGGCGACGGCGTCTTAGCCAGCAGTTCTTTGATTTTCAGTTCGTATTCCGGATAGATCGTGGCCTTGCCGCCTTGCGTGGCCTCGAACGGAATCCCGTGCTTTTTCGCGTAGCCGTCCTGTTTCGTCCCCCACGGGTAGTGCGGCACGTACCCGATCGAATGACCGGCCACTTCATCGACGACCTCGAACAGCCATCGTTGATCGACCGTGATATTCGAGCTGCGGACCCAGTGAGAGGTTCGGACGAACGGTTCCTCGAGGTACACGGGGTCGTCGACGATCGTCATCAGCGTGAGCTGATCGCCATGCCTGATGAAATGCTCGGTCATCGTCGCCTTGGTGCTCGCAGGAACGCCGTTTCGCTGGATGACGCCGTACTTCATGTGGGTGGTCGTGATCGTCAGGCGATTGCCTTCGACCTTTCCGGTCGAGAACCCTTCCCACAGGTACTCGGCATTTGGTGAGGGATGTGGCCGGCCGTCCATCCAGATGATCCGGTCGTCGCGGCCGAACACTCCTTCGAGCGTGTACGCCACCAGTTCCTGCGTGACCGGATCGACCCGCTTCGTGATCCGCATGTTGGGTCCGGGGCCGCGCATGAAGTACACGGCCGGATGCGGCTGTGCCATTCGTTCCGGCAGAGAAAGAATCGACGCGTCCCAATGAGACGCCTTCTGGCGGGCAGCGTCGTTGATGGGCAAGCCCGTGTAGTCGCCCAGCTCCGCGCCTGGACCACGATGCGGCTGATCTTCGTGGACGCGTGCCGCCCATTCACCAGAAATGTCGACCTGCTGCTGCGCGAAAGCAGGAGACGCGGTCAATACCAGCAACGCGACCACGGTCTTGACGATCGTCATGGAGTCGTCTCCCCTCGAGGTCTACCGACGCGGGGTGGAGACTGATATTACACTCTCGCGCTCTTGGTGTCCTTCGTGGTCTCCGCACTCTTGGTGGGGTTGCTCCTACGGCGAGGGATCGAAGTCATCGACCACCCAGATATCCGACCGCGAAGAGTACACCGCACAGATGAACTTGCGGCCGTCGGGGGTCATGGTGACACCGCCGATCTCTTCGAAGGGCAGAACCGCTACGGTCGTCGCGGGGCCACCCTCTACAGACACACGCAGAATCCTTGCCTCGGTCTTCGTTTCGCCGCCAGGGGCCGTCGGACCGCGAAAGTTCAGTGTTTTTGAGTCGAGCACATAGATGAAGTGCGCGTCGGCTGACCATCCAAGCGGCGTGACGTCTTCAGGAGTCGCGTACACCAATTTTTCACGATGCTCACTGGCATCAATCACGTAGATGCCATGCCTTGGTGGCAGATTCCCCTGCACCGCGACTTTTCGACCGTCTGGCGAATACACCGGTGAGAAGATCCAACCTCTCGAATCGTCATCGAGCAGGAACCGCTCCGCTCGTGTGGCAGGCTCCAACTCGTAGTAGTTACGGTTCCCCGACTGCTGATACAAGATCCGAGCGCCTGGCGACCACGTCAAATCGAATGTGTCGCTGCCCATGTCGGTCGACGAGAGCGTCACGGGTTCTCCGCCACTGGCATTGACGGCCCAGATCCGCGACCGACCTCCTTCCGTGGAGGCAAATGCAATGAGTCGGCCGTTGGCCGACCAGACAGCCTCCACGTTGAGGGAGTCGCGGAAGGTCAGTTGCCTGGGGACGCTGCCGGTAATGGGCATCGTGTAGAGGTTCGTCGCTGGTCCATGACCCACGTTGAAGACAAGCGTGGTGCCGTCGGGCGAGACGCTGGGACGCTCGATCAGCGACGTACCGGTGGTCAACTCTTGCATCTGAGGCCTCTTGTCGCGCCCACCGTTCGCGTCGACCACCCACAAATTCGAGTAGTACGGGGCGCGCGCGTACACGAGTCGTTTCGCGTCTGCAGACAGCGCGAACAATCGATCGATCTCGATTCCGGCGACAAGGGCCTTGGGAATCGCCGGGTTCGTGTGCGGTGGGACTCCTATCTTGAAGAGCGAGAACGTCTGGTTGAGTCTTCGAAAATAGTAGACAGCATCTCCGCTCGGAGCCCAGCGCACCGACGGGATCTCGGCATCCGTATCGACGATGCGCCGCTGTTCGTTGCCGTCCGGCTTCACCGTCCAGACGGTGTAGTGTCCCTTGGGATCGCTACTGACGAAGGTCAATACACCCTTCACGGACCAGTCGATGTCCCATATCGACCAGTTGACGTCTCGAAGCGACAGCGTTCTTTGCCGGCGGCCCGACCGGTCGAAGAGCCAGATCTTCCCCATGTAGGTCGCGACGGCGATCGTGGAGCCGTCCGGTGACCAGCACGCGACGAACTGACCACCGGCGATCGGCCGCGGAATCCCTCCCAACTGTGGGATGACGTACACGCCATTCTTCCCCGCGCCTCGTGCCCACACGATCAGGTCGGCGCCGTCAGGTGACCAGCGCAGATACCCGATCTCCGGCGCCGTGAAGATGGTGAGAGGTGGTCCTCCAGCCAATTGCTGTACGACCAGCTTCTTTTCTGGTCTGTCCACCGACACAAAGGCAATACGTTTGCCGTCCGGTGAGATGGTGGGAGCCCGTTCTTTTCCTGTGAAAGTGACCTGACGATGCAGGGGAGCCGTCAACGGCGCGTCCGGCGTTGAGCGCGTGACAGGAAGCAGCGTCGTTGACAGGATGGCACCTGCAACGAGCAGTCCAGCGACGCCGGCGCCAATCAGTACGCCGACATGTTCCCACGCACGCTTTGGTGAGATCTGCTCTACCGAGACAAGCGGGATGACGGCAACGTCAGACTCTGGTGCCGCCCTGTCGAATCCGCCGTCACCATTTGCCGCGCGCTCCACAACCACCGCGACAAAGCGATACCCGCGCTTGGGCACCGTCTCGATGAATTTCTGACCCGAATCGCTTTCGCCCAGGGTCTTCCTGAGGATGGAGATGCTGCGACTGAGCGCGCCTTCCTCGACGAAACTGTCTGGCCACACTTCGGCAAGCAGACGCTCCTTCTCGACCAGATGTCCGTGGTTCTGAACGAGAACGCGCAGGACGTCGAACACCTTTGGTGTCAGCGGCAGAGGACGACCGGCACAGAGCAACCGCTGCTCCGCCACGTCGAGGCGAAAGGCGCCGAACTCGTAAGCGGGTTGGAGGTCGCCCTGCATGTCGCCACCGCACGCTATGGGATGTCGGGGAGATTTTGGAGCTTTTTCGAAGGTTTCTGCAAGGACTCCTGCAGGCCGCGCGCGCTACTTCCTTACTCCGGAATTCGGCAAGGAGGGTGCGATGAAGCGCGGTGGCAATCGAGGACTCAGGGGTTTTGGACGAACGTGTGTGATCGCGGCGGCAGTCGTCACGGCTGGCGCCGCGAATATGGCAGCGGACGACCTGTGTGGAGCGACGATCACAACAGATCTCAAGCTCGAACAGGACCTGTCGTGCGCCGGTAACGGCCTGACTGTTGGCGCCGACGGAATCAAGCTCCATTTGAACGGTTACACCATTTCAGGCTCGGGAAGCGGAGTAGGTATTACAGTGATCGGGCGAACCGGAGTGTCGATAAGCGGCGGCACAGTACGCAACTTCACGACCGGCGTACTCGTCATGAACTCCACGACGGTGGTCATCAAGGACAATCGAATCGTCGACAACGGCGGTGATGGAGTCGATCTCCAGGCCGGAAGTGTCGGGAATACTGTCAAGGAGAACTACTTCGAGGGCAACCTGGCACGGGGAATCATGCTCCGAAGCAACACGAGCGCGAACCAGATCAAGGAGAACACATTCACGGGAAACCGGGTTGGCATCCTGTTGTTTGGTACCAGCGGCGCGACCGTGAAGGAGAACACGCTCTCCTCCAATCTTTTGGCTGCCATTCGCGTGAATGTGATCGCCACCGGGAACCTTCTCGCGGAGAACATCGCGATATCGAATCCAGCGGGTATCGAGTTCCTGATCACTCCTACCGGATCGTCCACCGGCAATACCCTGCGCGAGAACACGCTCGCCCTGAATACATGCGGGCTCAAAGGACCGCTGGCCGGAAACACGTTGACGGAGAACGTGTTTCAGGGAAACACGGCAGACACCTGCCCCTGATCCGTGAGCACGGCGATGACGAAGACCTGCCGTGTAGCCTTCGAGGCTACGGAACCAGGACTCTTCCCTCGAAGAGAGCGCGCGCCGTGCTGATGATGGCCGCCTCGGTGACGACCGTCTTGCCGTCGTGGACGTCTGTGGTCAACGACACCGGGCTGGCGCCGGTCGGATGTTCGATGAGCATCAGCTTCGTCGTCCCATCGGGAATGCGAGCCAGCGAATGGGCGGGACTGTCGGGAAGCAGGCAAGCGGTTGCGACGCTGACGGCGGCGAAGACACCGATCGTGGCGTGGGCGCGGTGCGGGATGAAAGACCGCGTCGAGACCACACCGCCTTCGCGCGGCGGCGCCAGCAGGATCATCTTCGGGACCGTCTGAGCCGTCACGTCGCCAAGGTTCATCATCGGACCGACCGTGAGACGGATGGCCTCGATCTTCGCCTTGAGCTCGGTGTCTTTGTCGAGTTGATCGCGCGTCTCGTAGCCGGTACGACCGACGTCTGACGCGCGCATCACGACGACCGGCATGCCGTTGTCGATGCAGGTGACCGCGATGCCGTTTACGAGGTCAACGGCGCGGCCAGTCGGCAGCAACGCGCCGCACGTCGATCCGGCGGTGTCTGAGAAGCTGAGTGGAATCGGCGCCGCCGTGCCCGGCACGCCATCGATGCGCGCGTTTCCCTGGTACTCCGGTTTTCCTCCAGGCGTCTGCACCGTGGCCACGACCGTCTGCGACGTGTTGACCATGAAGATCCGCACCTGTGTGACGGGATCGCACCCGCGCACGAGGCCGCGCTCGATCGCAAACGGCGCCACGCCGGCGAGGATGTTGCCGCAGTTCTGCTTGTCCGAGACCTCGGGACGATCGACCCAGACCTGAAGAAACAGGTAGTCGACGTCGATGCCCGGGCGTGACGATGGCGAGATCACGGCGACTTTGCTGGTCAACGGATCCGCGCCGCCAATGCCGTCTATCTGTCGAGGGTCGGGTGAGCCCATCACCGACAGCAGGATCCGGTCGCGTTCGGCGATGTCAGTCGGAAGATCAGATGCGAGGAAGTAGGCGCCCCTCGAGGTGCCGCCTCGCATCATCGTGCACGGGATGGCTCTCTGCGCCACAAACTATTTCTCAACCGGCGGCGTGCCGTAGGTGTGGAAAGTCTCCACTGTCTTCAGGCCCCACGCCTGACCCTTTTTTCGCTCGGCCTCGGTCCACACCACCGGCTGCCAATCGGGAGCGAGCATCAGTCGAGCGCCCGCACTGTCGAACTCGATGCGGTTGCCACCGGGCTCGTACACGTACAGGAAGAACGTCTGCTGCACCGCGTGTTTGTGCGGGCCGGTCTCGATGTGGATCCCGTGCTCGAGGCAGATGTCAGCCGCCCGCAGGACCTCGTCCTTCGAATCAACCGCCCACGTCGCATGATGGAAACGGCCGCGTACGCCGTAGTGATCCGCGGTGAAGGCCACGTCGTAGGTCTTGTTGTTGCTCGTGACCCACACGCCTGCAAGCTGACCGCTATCGAGCTTGATCATCTCCGTCGTACGCATGCCGAGCGTGTCTTCAAAAAAACGCTGCAGGCCGGCGACATCTGACGTCAG
>Ga0070666_10001638_pt1 | contig 13640 bp, 10 predicted proteins | sample KBSS23metaG_FD_64677 | JGI IMG/M metagenome (GOLD analysis project Ga0070666, IMG submission 64677) | Switchgrass rhizosphere microbial communities from Kellogg Biological Station, Michigan, USA - KBS S2-3 metaG | ecosystem: Host-associated > Plants > Roots > Rhizosphere > Soil ... | reverse complement strand
GTCGCTGGGCGAAGAAGGACGGCGCGCAGCCCAAATAAGCGGCACGCGGAAAACGGTTTCAGCCTGGGGCCGCGCAAGCGGCCCTTTTTTCACTCCGTCAAACAATGGGTTTGTCACAAGCGATCGCGGTTTCGTCGCAGACCGCATTACATCCGCGATGTGCGCGGCTATGCTGCGCCCCAATCGGTTTCGATGGAACTTCGCGGTCATGGCAGGTCTTCTCTTCATCGGGCGCACGGCGCTAGTCTGGTTCATCGCGGCATTGGCCGTGACGGCACTCTGGCACATCGTCGGCTTTCCGCACATCCGTCCTCTCGACTGGCTGTTCGCCGTCGCGGTCATCGGCTTCGTGACGGCGAAGGTCATCCACGCGATCGCGCATCTGCGCCGTGTGCAGCTGATCAAGGGACGCATCGATGCGGACGCGCTGAGCCAGCGCCAACGCCGCCAGATCGAGATTCCGTTCGACACCGCCGAAGCATTCGCGATCGTCGATGCCTCGATCCGCGAACTGCCGAACGTCAACGTCGACGAAAGCACGCGCGACAGCCTCAACCTGCGCGCGCACATCGAAAAGCCGGTCGCGCCCAAGGCCTACGTGTTCGCCGGCATCGACTTCGGTTTCCTCGTCGTGCGCCGCCACCAGATTCTCGCCACACTGACGCCGGCGAACGGCACCAGCAGCGCACTGCTGATCTGCGAGGCAGCAGGCGGCATCTTCAGTGACTGGCTGCAGTTCGACGATGGCTCTAACCTCGAAAACGCGGAAGCGCTGACGCGCGCGATCACGCGCCGCATCGCCGAGCGCCGGCGCGGCGAGCAGGCCAGTGCGCAGCAGACCAGCACGGAGAAGGAGCTCGCCGTAGCCAAGCTCAATCTGCTGCACGCGCAGATCGAACCGCACTTTCTCTACAACACCCTGGCGAACGCGCAGATCCTCACGCGCACCGATCCCGCGCGTGCCGACGAAATGCTCGGCAACCTCATCGCCTACCTGCGCTCTTCGATGCCGCGCCCCGAGAACGCGCCGTCCACGCTCGGCGAGGAACTCGAGCGCTCGCGCGCCTATCTGGAAATCCTGCGCATCCGCATGGGCGATCGGCTCAAGCTGCAGATCGAAGTGCCGGAAAGCCTCAAGTCGGCAGCGTTCCCGGCAATGATGCTGCAAACCCTGGTCGAGAACGCGATCAAGCACGGCCTCGAACCGAAGTACGGCGGCGGCACGATCTGGATTCTCGCGCGCGAGAACGCGGGCCAGCTCACCGTCACCGTCGCCGACGACGGCCAGGGTTTCAACGCGCAATCGAGCGGCACGGGCATCGGCCTGAAGAACGTGCGCGAACGCCTGAAGCTCGCCTACGGCACGGCGGCATCGTTCGTGATCGCGGCAAATTTCCCCAATGGCGTCGCCGCGACGATCACGGTGCCGATTTCGACGGACGCCGCCGCAACGGGAGCGAACCATGCCTAAGTGCGTCGTCGCCGAAGACGAACCGCTGCTGCGCGAGTCGCTTGTCGGCCTGCTGCGCGAAGTCTGGCCGCAGCTCGACATCGTCGCCGAGTGCGAGGACGGCGGCGAGGCGCTGGAAGCAATCGCCGAGCATCAGCCCGATGTCGCTTTTCTCGACATCCGCATGCCGGGGCTGACCGGGCTCGAAGTCGCCGCGGCCAGCGCCGACGCGAGTCCGCAAACGCAGATCGTCTTCGTCACTGCTTACAACCAGTACGCAATCGATGCCTTCGACAAGGGTGCGGTCGATTACCTGTTGAAACCGATCGCGCGCGATCGCCTCGCCGCAACGGTCGCGCGCCTGCAGGCACGCAGTGCAAGCGACGCGGGCGCGCTTGCTGCGGTCATCCGCCAGCTCGGCATCGTGCCGCACGTGGCCGACAAACCGCCGCTGGTCTGGATCACCGCGAGCACGGGCAAGGAAACCAAGCTGATCCTTGTCGACGACGTGGCCTATTTCCAGGCTGACAACAAGTACACCGTCGTGATGACCAAGGACGGCGAAGCATTGCTGCGCACGCCGATCCGCGAGTTGCTCGGCCTGCTCGATCCGACCGCGTTCAAGCAGATCCACCGTTCGACCATCGTCAACCTCAAGGCGATCGCCTCGATCGTGCGCGATGACACCGGCCGCGGCACGGTGAAGCTGAAGACCCGGCCGGAGACGCTGACCGTCAGCCAGCCGTTTATGACCCTGTTCCGTTCGATGTAACGCTCCCTACCGAGATCCGACCATGCGCCCGCTAGCCTTCATCGCCACGCTGCCCCTGATCCTCGCCGGCTGCAACTACGCACCGAGTACCTCGATCACGACGACCACGGTCAACGGCGTCGACGTGCTCGACTCGGCCATTCGCGAATCGACGCCGGGCATTACCCAATTTGCCTGCAACGAGAGCGCGAGCGGACATTGCTACTACGCGGTGTTCACCAGCGACTGCCACGACGACGGCAAGGATGCGCGCGCAAGCACCTGCACGACGCACCGCATCGCGGATTTCACCCTTGCCAAGGGCGAGTCAAAGTCGCTTAGCGGCCTGCCCGCCAGCTACAAGCACTGCGTCGCGCGTACGATGCCGACGCCCCCGTATTGCGCAACGGCAAACCCAGGCGGATAGGCGGCAAACCGGATGCGCGCCCGATAGCTCACCGCAGCAGCAGCCACGCGGCTTGCCTGTTCCGCGAACAGGGTTCGGCATGTGATGCCGCTCGCAGTACCCGGAAAGGGATCGAGTCGGCCATTCTTTTCCAAAAGGGTTACGACTCATGCGCCTGGCTTCGCTTCTCGCAACGATGCTGTTCGCATCGACTGCCTTCGGCCAGCCCTCAACCACGCGCGAGCGCGGCAGGATAGATGCCTTCGTGCAGAAAGAAATGCGGGAACGCCACATCCCCGGGATGCAGGTGGCCGTAGTCCAGCACGGGAAACTGGTCCTGACGCGCGCCTATGGCCTCGCGGATGTCCAACATTCCATTCCTGTGACCCCAAGAACGCCGTTTTCGATTGCATCCATCACCAAGGCCTTTACCGGGGTGGCTGTCATGCAACTCGTGGAGGAAGGAAAGCTGGATCTCGATGCACCGGTTTCGCGATACCTCGACAACCTCCCCCTGTCGTGGCGGCCGGTGACGCTGCGCCAGCTGCTGACGCACGTTTCGGGGATACCCGACATCGTTGATCAAAAGAGCGGAAAACTTGTGCGGGACACCGATCCGGAGGCATTTGTCAGCGAAGCTGATACCTTGCCTATGGAATTCGCTCGCGGGGAGAGATTCAGCTACAACCAGACGAATTATCTGCTTCTCGGCAAGATCATCGAAAAAGCCAGCGGCCAACCGTTCGTGCAGTTCGTGACTCGCAGGCAATTCGATGTCGCCGATATGCGAAACACCCAATTCGGCGGCTTCTCGGACATCATCAAGGATCGAGCCCAACCTTATACGCTGCAGCGCATCGCCACCGGCAACGGCGATGCGGACGTGCCGATGAATATTTTCTACGAATCGGTGCCTGCCCTACTGCCCGCGAACGGGATCAACACTTCTGCCGAGCAAGTCGCCAACTGGATCATCGCTCTCCAGCACGGGCGATTGCTAAGAAAGGAAAGCAGTCTGAGCACGATGTGGACGCCCGGCGTACTCAACAACGGATCCCATGGCGGTTTTGGAGGGCCCCTGAACGGCTACGCGTTAGGCTGGCCGGTGATCGTCCGTACCGCACACAAAGCCGTGGCGCCGATCGGAGGAAATTGGTCCGCGTTTTTCATCTACCCGGACGACGATCTGTCCGTGGTGATTCTGACCAACTTGCAGGGTTCCCATCCCGAGGCCTTCGTCGACGAGGTGGCCGGCTATTTCGTTCCGGATATCCGCGATGCGGTTGGCTTCGGCGTACCCCGCCTCATCCGCGAGCTCGAAGGCGAGTTGACGAAGGCAGGCTTCGACCATGCCCTCGACATCGTCAACGATTCCCGACACGCGGCGGCAAAGAATCAGTTGCGCGAGGAAGATGTCAACGCCTGGGGATACAGGCTGCGCGGACAGGGGCGGCAGGCTCAGGCCCTGGAAATATTCAAACTGAATGTCGTTCTGTTCCCGCAGAGCGCCAACACCTACGACAGCTTGGCCGACGCGTACGAAGGACTCGGCGAGCAGAGCCTGGCCATCGACAACTACAGGCGGTCACTGGCATTGAATCCCAAAAATCGGAATGCCGCGGAGCGCCTGAAGGCTCTCGGATCCGGCCCTGCCGAATAGCGGCGCGCGGTTCCGCCACTACACGCGCCCTTGGAGCTTTTGCTCCAACCAATCGGGTAAAATCGCCTTCCCCTCCGCTACGCCTGCGTACGGAACCCACCAGGGAAGTCAGCACTCGATGAAAATTCTTGTCGGCTACAAGCGCGTCGTCGATTACAACGTGCGCATCCAGGTCAAGCCGGACGGTTCCGGCGTTGTCACGGAAGGCGTCAAGCTGTCGGCCAACCCGTTCGACGACATCGCGCTCGAAGAAGCGCTGCGCCTGCGCGAGAAAGGCATCGCGAGCGAAGTCGTCGTCGCCACGATCGCGCCGGCCGACGCCCAGGCGCATCTGCGCAACGGCCTCGCCATGGGCGCGAATCGCGCGATCCATGTCGTCACGGGAGATGCCGTGCAGCCGCTCACCGCGGCGCGCGTGTTCCTCAAGCTGATCGAGAAGGAACAGCCGCAGATCGTGATCCTCGGCAAGCAGGCGATCGACGACGACTGCAACCAGACCGGGCAGATGCTCGCCGCGCTGTGGGACCGGCCGCAGGCGACGTTCGCCTCGAAGGTCGAAGTATCCAGCAACGCGGCCAAGGTCACGCGCGAAGTCGACGCGGGCCTGGAAACGATCGAAGTCGATCTGCCTGCGGTGATCACCACCGACCTGCGCTTGAACGAACCGCGCTTCATCAAGCTGCCGGACATCATGAAAGCCAAGTCCAAGCCGCTCGAGACGCTGCAGCTCGCCGATCTCGGCGTCGCCTCGGGCGACACGTTGAAGACCACGAACTATGCGCCGCCGGCCAAGCGCAGCAAGGGCGTGATGGTGAAGGACGCCGCCGAACTCGTCGCGGCGCTGAAAACCAAAGGACTCCTGTGATGAGCAAAGTTCTGATCATTGCCGAACACCTGAACGGCAAACTCAATCCGAGCACCGCGCGCTGCGTGAGCTGCGCGCAGGCGATCAAAGCGGACAGCATCGACGTCGTCGTGCTCGCCGATACGCCTGACGCCATCGGCGCGGAAGCGGCCAAAATCCAGGGCGTATCGAAAGTCCTGACGGTTGCCAATCCGGCGAACGCGCATGCGCTCGCGGCGATCTATGCGCCGCAGATCGTCGCAGCCGCGAAGAATGGTTATACCCACGTGCTCGCACCGTCGACCACGTTCGGCAAGGACGTCGCGCCGCGCGTCGCCGCGTTGCTCGGGGTAGCTCAAGTCAGCGACATCATAAGCGTGGTCGATGCGCACACGTTCACGCGCCCGATTTACGCAGGCAACGCAATCGTCACCGTGCAAGCGCCGGCGGACCAGATTCTCGTCGCGACCGTGCGTACGGCGTCGTGGCCGGCCGCGGCGAACGGCGGCAACGCGCCGATCGAGGCGCTCACCGTCGGCGTCGAATTGCCGAGCCACACGCGCTTCGTCGAACTTGCGCAGGGGTCGAGCGAACGCCCGGATCTGCAGAGCGCCTCCAAGGTCGTCTCCGGCGGTCGCGGCGTCGGTTCGGCGGAGAACTTCGCGATCATCTTCAAGCTCGCCGACAAGCTCGGCGCGGCCGTCGGTGCCTCGCGCGCGGCGGTCGATGCGGGCGATGTGCCGAGCGACCTGCAGGTCGGCCAGACCGGCAAGATCATCGCACCGCAACTGTACATGGCGATCGGCATTTCCGGCGCGATCCAGCATCTGACCGGAATCAAGGACGCCGGTACGATCGTCGCGATCAACAAGGACGCCGAGGCGCCAATCTTCGAGATCGCCGACATCGGCCTCGTCGGCGACCTGTTCAAGATCATTCCGGAACTCGAACAAGCGCTCGGCTGAGTCCGCAGCGCGAGCGCGGGCGAATTCGCCCGCCCCGCCGCCTGCTCAGGGCGAATCCGCCGCGTCCATTGCGCGCGAAATGCGCTCGAAGGTCGGCGGATGGCTGGAAAAGTACGCGAACGAGCGGCTCTTCAGCCCGGGATATTTCTGCAGGAACGTCCTCATCACCCTGGCGAAAACCTGGGGCGAGATGCCGTGCGCCTTGAGCGCGGCGAAGGCGTAGTCGTCCGCATCGCTCTCGAACGCACGCGAGTAGTGGCTCTCCAACAGGAACGTCGGCAACGACACGACGACCGCACTCGCCGACGACACCTCGCCGCTGATCAAGGTCGCGATCAGGATCACCGCCGAGTCCTGCAGCACATTGCGCATCAGGTGATGGTGCTGCTCGTGGCCGATTTCATGTGCGGCGACGGCGAGGAATTCCTCGTCATCGTCGAACAACTGCACCATCTCGTCGGTGAACACGATGGTACCGCCAGGCAACGCGAACGCGTTGGGGCCGATATGCGGCGCGTCCTGGAATTCCAGGCGGTAGTCCCCCGCACCCGGAATATCCTGCGTGAACGCGGCGAAACGGGCCTGCAGCGCGTCGCGTCGCTCCTGCGGCAGCTGCGAAGGCTTCAAGGCGGTGCTCCGCAGCGCGGCGAGTGTCTGATCGCCGATGCTGCGCTCGATCTCCGGCGGAACGCGCTCCGCGATGCGCTCGGCGAACCAGGGCACACCCCAGACGAACGCGAAGGCAAGGGCCGACGCCGACACGAGCAGGCTCGCCGCGACCGCCGCGGCATGCCGCTCCAGCTTCTCGACCAACGTCTCGAGGCGATTGCGTCGCGGAAATAGCACATCGACAGCATTGTTGTCGTCGGTCTGCACCTGCGCGCCGTCGGGCAGGAGCAGCGTGCGGAAGGTGCGTGCGAGCCGAGGCGTGACTCGTACCACATCGAGCGTGAATCGGGCGGCAAAATCCGTACCGCGAATGGCGAGCAAGCCGTCACGTTGCTCGCATTCGACGTGCAGGACGCGCGCATCGCGGCCGTTGTAATAGCGTCCTTCGAACATGCTCAGAATCCGATCTCGACGTCGAAGAAATGGCTCAGCTCGGAACCCGTGGCATCGCGCTCGAGCCGCTCCTCGGCGGTGAAGCCAGCGAGATCGCCATGGGCAAGCAGGGTCAGGCGCGAGGCGCGATAGCGCGCCATGCGAATCATCGCCCAAGGGATCAACATGCCGGCGCTGGCGAGGATCGCCAGCGTATTGGTCAGATATAGTCCCATCAGTTCACGTGCGCCGAGCGTGGAGCGCAGTCGGTTTCCATCGATGTCGATGGCGTTGTAAAACAGATTGGCGACGCGCGAAGCGACGTAGATCCCTATCAGGAACATGCCGCCATAGATCAGCAGAACGCTCGCGTAGATACCGAGCATCGACGGCGTGTGCGCACCATGCATCGTCGCAGCGACGATCACTCCGCTGGCAATCGCCGCGCCAACCCACCAGACGAGGATCAACCCGAAACCCTTCAGATATGGAGGGAAGAAGTCTCCGTCGAGCGCGCGAAACGCCAGCGCAACGCCGCCGTAGCGGTGATTCTCGACGAGAAAGCGCTTCTGCCTGGCCTTCACAATCGGATAGAAGATGAACAGCGTGATCGGCACGAAAAAATACAGCAGGAAAAACGGCACATAGGCCCGCCCGATCGTGGCGACGAAAGCGAAATTCAGGTTGCGCCAGGCCGAGTAGCGCGCGCGAAAACGTTGCCCGAGCACGATCAGCGCGGGCACGAGAGCAAAGATCGCGAGCGCCGCCGCTAGTTGCACCTGCGGAGAAATATGCCGGCTCAGCGAATAGGCGCCGAACACGACGAACGCAATCAGGCGCCCTTTCAAGATCGGCAGCGGTTGCGCGAGATACTCGAACGGCGTGCCAGCAACGCGCGTGTTCGCGTAGAAGTAGCGCTGCGTGCGCACCTTGGCCCATGCCGAGTAGATGCCGAGCGTGAGGATCGTCAGCGCAAGATTGACGATCCAGATGCGGAAAAATTCGTGCGCGTCGCCAGTAAACTCGAACGGGTGTTCGATCGGTTCCGGCGGCGCAAGGGAAGGCGACGGCTCGGCGGCATTCGTCTCGCCACCGGTTGTCTGCGGTATTTCGACCTCGTTCATCCTGATCCCCTGGCCGGCGCCGTTCGCAGACGCTGGCGCAGTCTAGCTCGCAACCGCCGGGGGCAGTCAATGCCGGATGCGACCCGGGGAGTTGTTAAAGATCGTTCCAGGCGCGGCGAGCCGTCAGCGGCGGCAGAAGCTTCTCTGTCCATCACGACGCCGCGACATACGCGACGCGTGGCGCTGATTTATAATCGTGCTGCCAAGCCCTCGCATAGGAACGCCGCTTGAACACCCAACGCCCCATCTGGGAACCGAGCAAGGAGCGCATCGAACGCGCGAACCTGTCCCGTTTCATCCGCTTCGTGCAGACCGAGCACAAGGCGCAGGTCGAGGACCACTACAGCCTCTACGACTATTCGATCCGCCAGCCGGAGGCGTTTTGGCGCGCCGTGTGGGAATTCTGCGGCATCCGCGCCTCGGGCGACTTCGACCAGGTGCTCGTCGACGCCGACAAGATGCCCGGCGCGCGCTGGTTTCCCGGCGTGCGCCTGAACTTCGCCCAGAACCTGCTGCGCTACAAGGATGACCGTGTCGCCCTGGTCGCGCGCAACGAATGGGGGCACAAGCGCGAGTTCACCTACGCGCAGTTGCACGAGGAAGTCGGCAAGCTTGCGCACGCATTGCGCGAAGCCGGCATCGCTGCCGGCGATCGCGTCGCCGGTTTCATGCCGAACATTCCCGAAACCGTGATCGCAATGCTCGCGGCGACGTCGCTCGGCGCAACCTGGTCGTCCTGCTCGCCCGACTTCGGCATCAATGGCGTCGTCGACCGCTTCGGCCAGATTGCGCCGAAGGTGCTGTTTACGGCGGACGCATATCCGTACGGCGGCAAGAGCTTCGACTGCCTCGCCAAGATCCGCGACGTGCTCGCACAGATCCCCTCGGTCGAGAAGCTCGTTGTCGTGCCGTATTCGGGCGCGGCGCTCAAGCTCGACGGCATCGCCAATGCAGTCGCCTGGCCGGACTTCCTCGGCGACGAAGCGCGCGAGCTCGAATTCACACCGACGGCGTTCGACCACCCGCTCTACGTGATGTATTCCTCCGGCACCACCGGCGTGCCGAAATGCATCGTGCACGGCGCCGGCGGCACGCTGATCCAGCACCTGAAGGAACTCGTGCTACACACGGATCTCAAGCGCGAAGACAAGATCTTTTATTACACCACCTGTGGCTGGATGATGTGGAACTGGCTCGTGTCGAGCCTCGCCGTCGGCGCGACGCTCGTCCTCTACGACGGCTCGCCGTCCCATCCCGACGCGACGGCGCTGTGGGACCTGATCGACGAAGTCGGTATCAGCGTGTTCGGCACGAGCGCGAAATGGATCGCAGCGAGCGAGAAGGCCGGGATCAAGCCGCGCGAATCGCACAAGCTGATCACGCTGAAGACGATCCTCTCGACCGGCTCGCCGCTCGCCGACGAGAGCTTCGACTATGTTTACCGTGATGTGAAGGAGCGCCTGCTGCTCGCCTCGATCTCGGGCGGCACCGACATCATTTCCTGCTTCGCGCTCGGCAGTCCGCTGCTGCCGGTGTACCGCGGCGAATTGCAATGCCGCGGCCTCGGATTGAAAGTCGAGATACTCGATGACGACGGCAAACCGCTGCGCGGCGAGAAAGGCGAGCTCGCCTGCACCGCGCCGTTCCCGTGCATGCCGGTCGGCTTCTGGAACGACCCGGACGGATCGAAGTATAAAAATGCCTATTTTTCCAAAGTGGAAAATGTCTGGTGTCACGGCGACCATGCTTTATTGACCGAGCACGACGGCATCGTCATCTACGGCCGCTCCGACGCGGTGCTCAACCCGGGCGGCGTGCGCATCGGCACGGCTGAGATCTACCGCCAGGTCGAGCAGCTGCCCGAGGTGCTCGAGTCGATCGCGGTCGGCCAGGAGTGGGACAGCGACGTGCGCGTGATTCTGTTCGTGCGCCTGCGCGATGGCTTCACCCTCGACGATGCGCTGCGCGAACGCATCAAGAAGCAGGTCCGCACGAACACGACACCGCGTCACGTGCCGGCGAAGATCCTGCAAGTGGCCGACATCCCGCGCACGATCTCGGGCAAGATCACTGAGATCGCCGTGCGCGAAACGATTCACGGTCGGCCGGTGAAGAACACCGATGCGCTGGCCAACCCGCAAGCACTGCGTTTGTTCGAAGCACTGCGCGCGGAACTCGTTACTTGAGCGCTGCGCATGACGGCTCCCGCTCAGCGCGACGACAACGTTCCCCTCTGTATCGATCTCGATGGCACGCTGATTCGTTCTGACCTGCTGATCGAGTCGACGCTCGTGCTCGTGCGGCGCAACCCGCTCAATATTCTGCGCTGCGGCTTCTGGCTGCTGCGTGGCAAAGCGGCGATGAAGCGTGAGATTGCCGCGCGCAGCGAAGTGGACGTTTCCTTGCTGCCCTACGACGAACGCATCGTCGCGCGGCTGCGCGAGTCGACCCGACACCGCGTGCTCTGCACCGCCTCCGACCGCAAGTACGCGGAAGCGGTCGCCACGCATGTCGGCGTGTTCGACGAGGTTATCGCCAGCGATGGCGAGCGCAACCTCGCGGGTGCGAACAAAGCACGGGCACTGGTCGAGCGTTACGGCGAACGCGGCTTCGACTATGCCGGCAACGCCAGACCGGATATCGTCGTGTGGCGCTCCGCGCGGCGCGCGATCGTCGTCAATGCCTCCAACGGTCTCGCGGCGAGCGCTGCCGCGGTGACTCAGGTGGATGAGGTACTGCCGCGCGAAGCCGGCGGACCGCGTGCGTGGCTCAAAGCCCTGCGTCTGCACCAGTGGCTGAAGAACCTGCTCGTGTTCCTGCCGCTGCTCGCTTCGCACAAGCTGTTCCAGTTCGACGCGGCGCTGATGTCGCTGCTCGCCTTCGTCGCATTCGGGTTGTGCGCGTCGGGCGTCTATGTGCTCAATGATCTGCTCGATCTCGAGTCCGACCGCAATCACCCGCGCAAGCGCCTGCGTCCATTCGCCGCCGGCGCGTTGCCGCTCGCCTCGGGACTCGTCGCCGCGCCGCTGTTGACCATAGTTGCATTCGCACTCGCGCTGGCGGTCGGCACCAAGTTCGCGCTCGTACTGGCGGGCTACTGGCTGCTGACGCTGGCGTACTCGTTCCGCCTCAAGCGCATCGCGATGCTCGATACGGTCGTGCTTGCTGCACTGTATACGATGCGTATCATTGCAGGCACGGCGGCGATCCATTCGGTGCTGTCGTTCTGGTTGCTTGCGTTCTCGATGTTCCTGTTCCTGAGTCTGGCCCTGGTCAAGCGCTACACCGAATTGCGCGGCTTGATGCAGCAGGGCCGCAGTCACACCGACGGACGCGGCTATGAAGTTGATGACCTGGGCCTTATCGCCTCTCTCGGCGGCTCCAGCGGCTACCTTGCCGTGCTCGTTCTCGCCCTGTACATCAACAGCTCGGCGAGCGAGGTGTTGTATCGACATCAACAAGTCCTCTGGTTGCTGTGTCCATTGCTCCTGTACTGGGTCAGCCGCGCCTGGTTCAAGGCGCACCGCGGCCTGATGGACGACGACCCGATCGTATTTGCGCTGACCGACTACGTAAGCCGGGTCGTGCTCGCGCTGTGCGCCGTCGTCGTCGTCGCGGCCATCTGACATGTCGGCTGCCGGTACATCCTGGGGTCGCTATCCGCACGCGCGGCAGGCGATCCTTCCTCTGCACTGGCGCGACCAGCAGCTGCCAAGGGTCGAAGGCAGCATGCTCGCCTATGGCAACGGCCGCAGCTACGGCGATGTCTGCCTGAACGATGGCGGCACCCTGCTGCACACGCGCGGACTCGATCGCTACATCGCCTTCGATCCGGCCAGCGGCATCCTGCGCTGCGAGGCCGGCGTGCTGTTCGCCGACATTCTGGACTTCGCCGTGCCGCGCGGCTGGTTTCTGCCGGTGACGCCGGGCACGCGCTTCATTACCGTCGGTGGGGCGATCGCCAACGACGTGCACGGCAAGAATCATCACGGCGCAGGCACGTTCGGCGAGCATCTGCTGCGCTTCGAGCTGTTGCGATCGGACGGCACGCGCATCGAGTGCAGTCCGACGCAACATGTGGATTTGTATACCGCAACGATTGCCGGCCTCGGCCTGACCGGCGTCATCGTCTGGGCGGAGTTTCGCCTGTTGCGTATCGCCAGCCCTTGGATGGCGCAGGAGACGCGGCGCTTCGCCAACCTCGGCGAATTTTTCACGTTGTCGGCACAATCGGAGCGCGACTACACCTATACCGTCGCCTGGATCGACTGTGCCGCGAGCGGCGACAGCTTCGGTCGCGGCCTGTTCTTCCGCGCCAATCACGCACCGGTCACGGCTGCGACGCGCACGCCGCGGCAACGCCGGCTCGCCGTGCCGTTCACACCGCCGTTTTCGCTAATCAATGGCCTGAGCCTGCGCGCGTTCAACGAGCTGTACTTCCGCCGCGCGCGCGAAGGCAATGCGATAGTGCACTACGAGCCGTACTTCTATCCGCTCGACGCGGTAGGCGAGTGGAATCGCATTTACGGCCCGCGCGGATTTCTGCAGTACCAGTGCGTGGTGCCTCCGGCGGCAGCGGAAGCGGCGGTCACCGAATTGCTCAAGCGCATCGCGGCGAGCGGCACCGGCTCGTTCCTGGCAGTGCTCAAGGTCTTCGCCGATCGCGCGCCAGCGGGTATACTTTCATTCCCGCGCGCCGGCACGACGCTGGCGCTGGATTTCCCCAATCGCGGCGCAGCGACGTTCTCGCTGCTCGACCGGCTCGACGACATCGTCGCCGCAGCCGGTGGCGCCGTGTATCCAGCCAAGGACGCACGCATGAGCGGCGTGCGTTTTCGTCAATATTTTCCGCACTGGCAATCCATGCTGCCGCGGATCGACCCCAAGTTTTCCTCTGGATTCTGGCGTCGGGTAATGGAATGAGTTCATGAAAAAAATCCTGATCATCGGCGCCACATCGGCGATCGCCGAAGCCACCGCGCGCATCTTCGCCGCGCGCGGCGAGGCGTTGTTCCTTGTCGCGCGCAATGCCGAACGGCTGCAGGCGATCAAGGCCGATCTCGACGTGCGCGGCGCGGTGCGCACCGCGACCGCGACGCTCGACGTCGCCGATGTCGTCGCGCAGCAGGCGATCATCGACCAAGCCGAACGCGAGCTCGGTGGCCTCGATATCGTATTGATCGCACACGGCACACTGTCGGATCAGGGCGAGTGTGAGAAGTCCGTAGCCGCGCTGCGCCGCGAATTCGAAGTCAACGCATTGTCTACCATGGCGCTGCTTACGATATTGGCGAACACATTTGAAGCACGCAGGACCGGTACGCTCGCGGTGATTTCCTCGGTCGCTGGCGACCGTGGGCGCCAGAGCAACTATGTCTATGGCGCCGCCAAGGCCGCCG
>Ga0070666_10001636_pt1 | contig 13641 bp, 7 predicted proteins | sample KBSS23metaG_FD_64677 | JGI IMG/M metagenome (GOLD analysis project Ga0070666, IMG submission 64677) | Switchgrass rhizosphere microbial communities from Kellogg Biological Station, Michigan, USA - KBS S2-3 metaG | ecosystem: Host-associated > Plants > Roots > Rhizosphere > Soil ... | reverse complement strand
TTCGATCAGCGGTCGATGGGGAAGAACGCCGAGGAGAGCCTCGCGTTCTACGACCGCGACTTCACCGGGAAGATCGAGGAGATGTTCAACGACGATCTGAAGCAGTGCCGCGAGGTGACGCACAGCCGGTGGAAGCACCGGGGGCTGGCGGCGCGGGTGTCGGAGCTCATCTTCTGGATCTGGGAACCGTACTATTAGCTGGCGCGGACCATACGTGCCGTTATGCGGCTCCGGCGGGCCTGCCGGCGGCTCGACGTACGCTCCCTGGTACGCCTTCACCGCCGGCAGGCCCGCCGGAGCCTTCAGCCGGCGCGGACGATCCATCGAGCCGGGCGGGCGCGTGCCGCCCGCGCCGCCCTCCGACGTACGGATCGAGTACGCCTCCGGGCGTCGCGCCCGACCCGCATCCCGCCGGGCTCGCGTCTCGCCGCGCTTCTGTCGGATAGCGGCATGAACCCGCCGCCCCGCGTTCCCCCGTTGAATGCAGGTGAGCCGACCTCCGCTCCGCGCCCGCGAACACGTCGGAAGGGCGCCTTCGCCGTGTTGGCTGTCGTCCTGTTCCTGTTCGCGCCGTTCGTCTCCGCCGCGACGCGGCCGAAGGCCGAGCAGGACAAGATCGACTTTCTGATCCAGGAAATCCGGAGCTCGCCCGGCGTCTTCGTCCGCAACGGGCAGGAATACGACGGGAAGAAGGCGGCCGCCCACGTCAAGGGGAAGCTCTTCATCGCCGGCAGGCGGGTTCAGACCGCGGAGGACTTCATCCGGGGCGTCGCCTCGCGCTCGGAGGAGTCGGGGAAGCCCTACACGCTCCGTTCCCCGGGCGAACCGGAGGTCCCGCTCGGCGGGTGGCTGTCGAGGCGCCTCGTCGCTTACGAGCGCGCCCACGCGGGGACGAAGCCCTAACTGGCGGAGGCCTCGGCTCCCGGGTCCGACAGGGGCAGAACGAGCCGCGCCACGCAGCCATGGCCGTCGGTCCGGTTCTCCAGGAGGAGCGACCCGCCGTGCGCTTCCGCGATCTGGCGGGAGAGCGAGAGGCCGATGCCCGAACCTCCCGGCTTCGTCGTGAAGAACGGCACGAAGAGGTTCGCGGTGTTGGCGAGCCCCGGCCCCGAGTCGATGACCGTGATCGCGACGTCGTCGGCGCTCCGTTTCCACGAGAGCGATACCGCGCCGGCGGTTTCGAGCGCGGCGTCCGCGGCGTTTCTCAGGAGATTGATGAGCAGCTGCTCGAGCTGATCCGCGTCGGCGTCGAGGACGACCTCGGGAGAGGCCTCGAGAGCCACGCCGATTCGCGTTTCCAGGCGAACGACGCGCCGCGCGAGCTCCGCGAGCGCCACGGGGCGACGCTGCGGGGCGGGGAGACGGGCGAGCTGGCGGTACCCTTCCATGAACCGCGACAGCGCGGCGGCGCGGGCCGCGATGACCTGGAGACCCCGCCGGAGATCCGACTCCCAGTCCTCCGCCCGGTCCCGTCCCGCGGAAATTCCCTGCAGGCTCTCCGCGATCGACTGGATCGGAGCGAGCGAGTTGTTGAGCTCGTGCCCCAGCACGCGGATGATCCTCTGCCAGGCTTGGCGCTCCTCCTCGCGGAGCGCCTGCTGCAGATCCGCGACCACGACCAGTTGCTGGGGCCTTCCTTTTTCGCGGAAGACCGAGCGCCGGACCGCCCAACGCCCCGTGCGCCCCGCGATCGGGCCGTGGTGCGTTTTTGCCGGGGGACCGCTCAGCCATTCCGCCACGCCGAGGTCGCGGGCGGTCCGTCCCAGAACGCGGTCGAGAGGCGCGCCGAGGAGCCTCTCGCCGGCGCGATTGGCGAGTCTCAGCCGCTCGTCGTCGTCGAAAGCGAAGATCGCGATCTCAATCTTCGTCATGACGGCCTTCAGGAGGGCCGCGGATTCGATCGCCCCGAATCGCTGCTGCTGGAGAATCTCCGTCAGCTGGTTGATCTCCCACACGACGTCGCCGAGGGCGTCCTCGCCGGAGATCTCCCTGCCGCGGACGGAATAGTCGCTCTCCCGCACGCCGCCGATCAGGTTTGCAATCGTCTGGAGGGAGCGAACCACCCGCCCCCGCACGGCGAGGGCGCAGGCGAGCCAGAAGAACGCGATCGCCCCGAAGATCGTGCCGCCGAGCCGCGTGTCCACGCCGAGGCGGGCGAGGAGGATGGCGCACGCGGCGAGCGCCGGGATCGCGCCGGCGAGCGCGAGCCGGAAGACCTGCTGCTCGTGGCTCGGCCGGCGTCTCCTCACGCGGCCGACGCGACGCCCGTCATAGCCCGTATCGCTGGAGGCGACGGTAGAGGGCGCTCCGGCTGAGGCCGAGGAACTCGGCCGCCCGGCTCACGTTTCCCTCGAAGCGGGCGAGCGCTTTCCGGATGAGAAGCGACTCGACCTCCTCGAGGCTCATTTCCTCCACCCCCGGCGCGGATCCTCCCGCCGCCGACAGGCCGAGGTCCGCGGCCCGGATCTCGCGCCCCTCCGCCATCAACACCGCCCGCTCGACGACGTGCTCGAGCTCGCGGACGTTTCCGGGCCATCCGTATCGCGCCATCGCCTCGCTGGCGGCCGGGGCGAAGCCGACGATCGACTTCCGGTGCTTCACCGCGTGCGCGCGGAGGAAGTGGCCGGCGAGCGCCGGCAGGTCGTCGCGGCGCTCCCGCAGGGGAGGAAGGAAGATCTCCACGGTGTTGAGGCGAAAGAGCAGGTCCTGGCGAAAGCGTCCCGCCGCCACCTCGGCGCGGAGATCCGCGTTCGTCGCCGAAACGATCCGCACGTCCACTTTCCGCGTGCGGGAAGAGCCCACGGCCTCGAACTCTCCCGTTTCGATCACGCGCAGGAGCCGGGCCTGCTGCGAGAGCGTGAGATTGGCGATCTCGTCCTGGAAGAGCGTTCCTCCCGCGGCGAGCTCGAACCGGCCGATGCGGTCGCTCTTGGCGTCCGTGAAGGCTCCCCGGACGTGGCCGAACAGCTCGCTTTCGAAGATGCCCTCGGGGAGACCGCCCATGTTGATCGTCACGAAGGGCCCGGACGAGCGACCCGACGCCGCGTGGAGCGCCTGGGCGACGAGCCCCTTCCCCGTCCCGCTCTCGCCCGTTACCAGGACGTTGGCGTCCGTCGGCCCGACGCGCGCGACCATCTGGAGAACAGGGCTCATGGCCGGGGACTGCGCGATGAAGGACGGCGCGATCTCCCGGAGGACCCGGTTCTCGGCCTCGAGCCGCCGGCCTCGCCGGAGGGCGCTCGAGAGCTCGATCTGGGTCCGGACGGTCGAGAGGAGTCGGGCGTTGTCCCAGGGCTTCTGCACGAAGTCCCGGGCTCCCCGCCGCATCGCCTCCACGGCGAGCTCGATCGATCCCCAGGCGGTCATGACGACCACGGGAAGGAACTCGTCCATCTCGCGGAGCCTCGACAGGAGATCGAGCCCCTCCTGTCCGGAAGTCGTGTCGCGCGCATAGTTCAGGTCCATCAGGAGCGCGTCGAACTCGCGCCGGCGCACCGCTTCGAGAACGGCCGAGGGGGACGCCGCGGTCTCGATCGCGTAGCGCTCCGTTTTCAGGAGGAGGCGGAGCGCTTCCAGCACGTCGGGCTGGTCGTCGGCGACGAGGATCCGGGCGGGGCCGGGGCTTCGCATCGGTGCGTTAGCTTAGCAGGGCGGAAACGGCCGGGACTCCCGGAGGAAGTGCGCGGGAGCGCTCCCGTTGTCCCGCCACCCTCCGGGGAAGAGAGGGCCGGAGGGGACGAAGGAACGTGGGGCGCTCCCGGGTTTCCCCGCGCCCGGTCACTTGACCATCCAGCCGTCCTTCAACTTCACGATGCGATTCCCGAAGGCGGCGTTGGCCTCGGAGTGCGTCACCTGGATGATCGTCGTCCCGGCGGAATTCAGCTTTTTGAAGAGCTGCATGATCTCGCGCCCCTGGTCGGAGTGGAGGTTGCCGGTGGGCTCGTCGGCGAGGATGAGCCGGGGTTTGGCGATCAGGGCGCGGGCGACTCCCACGAGCTGCTGCTGTCCCCCGGACAGCTGCGTGGGGAAGAGGTCTTTCTTGCCGACGATCTGGAAGCGATCGAGCATGTCCGCGACGGTCGCCGACCGCTCCGAAGACTTGACGTTGCGGTAGGAGAGCGGGACGTCCAGATTTTCCTTCACGGTGAGATTGTCGAGCAGGTGGTACTGCTGGAAGACGAAGCCGATGTTCTGCTTGGCGATCTCGGCCCGCTGCTTCTGCTTCATCGCGTGGATCGGTTCGCCGAGGAAGCGGTACTCGCCGGTCCAGTCCGCGTCCAGCATCCCGAGGATCGAGAGCAGGGTGGTTTTCCCCGATCCCGAGGGCCCCATGATCGAGACGAACTCGCCTTCGTCGACCTTCAGGTTGATCTGGCGCAGGACGTAGGTCTTGGAAGGGCCGGTGGGATAGAACTTTTCGACGTTGGCGAGCTCGATCATGGTTTTCCTTTCGTTGGCGAGGAAGTCTATTCGCTTCGGAGGGCCCGGGCGGGGTTGGTGCGCGCCGCGCGCCACGCGGGAAAGAAGGACGTTCCGAGGGCCGCGAGCGCGAGGACGAGCGGCGCGCCTGCAACGGAAACGACGTCGTACGGAGCGACGCCGAACGCGAACGCGCGCAGGAGCGGCGCCGCGCCGGCCGCCGCGGCGGCGCCCAGGAGGACTCCGGTCACGGCGAGTCGCGCGGCCTCGCCGACGAACTGCCGGAGGATGTCGGACGGGCGGGCGCCGACCGCGATGCGCGTGCCGATCTCTCGCCGCCTCTGCGCGATGCCGTGGGCGAGCAACCCGCCGATTCCGGCGAGCCCGAGAAGAATTCCGATCGCGCCGAAGATCGAAAAGAGCAGCGCGTGGAAGCGGGGAAGGGCGAGCTCCCGGTCGACGAGCTCGCGAAGCGTGGTCTCTCCCGCCACCGAAAGGTCCCCGTCGAGCCCCCACAGCGCCCGGCGGAAGGCCTTTCCCATCTCCGGCGGAGAAAGACGCGAGCGCACGACGAAATCCGATCGTCCCTCCGGCCTCTGGAGGAGAGGCGCGTAGAGATCCCACCGGACCTTGCCCCACTCGCGATAGTGCGCATCCGCCGCGACGCCGACGACCGTCAGCCAGTTGTCCTTTCCCGGAGTTCCGAGGATCTGAAGGCGCCGGCCGACGGGATCCTGGTTCGGCCAGAACCGCGCGGCGAACGAGCGGTTCACGATCGCGACCCCCGCCGTGTCGCTCCGGTCGGCGTCGGAGAAATCCCGCCCCGCGCGAAGACCGATCCCGAGCGTCTGGAAATAGCCGGGGCTGACGGCCTCGAAATTCGAATAGGGATTGGCGACCGCCGCTTCGGCGCTCTGTCCCTCGATGCGGAACCGATAGTCCCATCCGATCTCGCCCGAAAGCGGGCGCATGAGGACCGCGGCGGCCGACTCGACGCCCGGAGTCTGGCGCAGCCGCTCGACAAGTCGCGTGTAGAGGCGCGCCTGGACCACGGGGTCGGCGTATGCGGGGGAGTTGAGAGAAACGCGCGCGGAGTAGATCCGCTCCAGCCGATAGCCGGGATCGACCGCCTCGGCCTTCCGCATCGATCGCACGACGAGAAAGGTCCCCGAAAGGAGGGCGGTGCCGGCCGCGAGCTCCGCCACGACGAGGCGGCGGCGGCCCCGCGACGTCCGGCGGGCGGCGGTCGCGCGCGCCCCCGTTCCGGCGAGGCCTTCCCGGCGCCCCACGGCGGCGCCCGCGGGGCCGATCGCGCACAGCACCGCGGTCGCGATCGCCACCGCCGCCGCGAAAGCGAAGACGGCCGGGTTCCAGCCGACCTCCGAGATCCGGGGCAGGTCCGGGGGCGCGGCCCGCCGGAGCGCGGCGATCAGGAGCGTCCCGATCCCGAGACCCGCGGCGAGGCCTCCCGCCGAAAGGATCACCGTCTCCGCGAGGACCGTTCTCGCGACGTCCAGCGCGGTCGCGCCGAGCGCCCGGCGGATCGCGATCTCGCGGCCGCGCTCCGCGACGCGGGCGAGGAGAAGGCCCGCCACGTTCGCGCAGGCGATCCCGACCACGAGCGACACCGCGAGCAGGAGGAGAGGGAGCGTGCGGGCGGACCCGCCGAAGTACGCATCGGAGAAGGAGACGAGCTTCGCGCCATAGTCCCGGTTCTCTTTCGGATGCTCGCGGGCGAGGGTCGCCGCGATCGAGGCCATCTCCCGGGCGCCCTCGGCCCGGCTCGTCCCCCGGCGAAGCCGGCCGATCGCGCGCAGCATGCGGAAGCTGCGTGACTCGAGTCCCTGGGGAGAAAGCGGGATCCAGAAATCGGCGCCCCGCGGAAAATCGAAGTCTCCCGGCATGACGCCGATGACCGTGGCCGGCTGCTTGTCGAGGACGACCGTCGCGCCGAGCGCCGACGGAGAAGCCCCCAGGTGCCGGCGCCAGAAACGTTCGCTCACGACGACGACCGGGCGCGCCTGGGGGCGGTCCTCGCCCGCAAGAAAGGTCCGGCCGAGCCGCGGCGCCGATCCGAGCAGATGGAAGAAGCGGTCGGACACGGCCGTCCCCTCGACCTGCCGCGGCTCGCCGCGTCCGGTCAGCGTCGCGTCGAAATCGACCGAGAGGAGCGCGGCGATCTCCGAAAAGGAACGGCTTCGCGCACGCCAATCGAGGAAATTCGGGTAGGAAACCTCCACGTCGGCATCCGGGCTTCGCGGGTGGGTCTCCCAGAGCATCATGACCCGGCCCGGATCTCGAATCGGCATCGCTTTGAGCAGGACGCCGTCGACGAAGCTGAACGTCGCCGAGGAGGCGCCGATCCCGACGGCGAGCACGGCGATCGCGGCGGCGGCGAAGACGGGCCGGCGCGCCAGAGCGCGGAGAGCGACACGCAGATCGCGCGCCCGGGGAATGATCCGCCCTGCCGGCAGGCGGGCCCCGCCCCTCAATCCTGCCTCAGCGCCGTCATCGGATCGACGCCCGCTCCCCGGCGGGCCGGAATCCAGGCGGCGCCGAGCGCGACCGCGGCGAGGAAAAGGGCGGCGGCGACCGGGATGCCGATCGAAGGCCGGACTCCTTCCAGGACGGACGAGAGAACGGCGGATCCGGCCGCGGCGGCGCCGATCCCCGCGAGGGCTCCGACCCCGGCCGCGAGCCCGGCGTCGCGAACGAACACGCGGGCGACCGCCGAGCGGGACGATCCGAGCGCCATGCGGATTCCGATTTCCCGCGTTCGACGCGAGATGGCGACCGCCACGACGGCGTGGACCCCCGCCGCGGAGAGGAGCACGACCGCCCCGGCGAAGACGGACATGAGGAGGAGCGCCAACCGCCGTCCCCCGAGAGCGTCCCGGACGAGCTCGCCCAGGGGCTGCGCGGCGCCGAGGGGAAGCTCCGGATCGACCGCGCGGACGGCGGCCCGGATCGCTTCCGCGGTCGCCCGTGGCCGGTCCGTCGAAACGACGAGCGCCAGGCTCCGTGCGGGCTCGTCGGCCTGCGCGGCGGGAACGTAGAAAGCCGGGCGGAGCGACGCCGTGACGCTGGCCTGCCGGACGTCGCCGGCGATGCCGACGACGGTCCTCCACGACGATCCGGGGCGATCCGCGCGAAACCGCCTTCCGATCGCGTCTCCCCGGGGCCAGAATCGCCGCGCCATCGTCTCTCCGACCACGGCGACCGCGGGCGCGTCGGCGCCGTCTCCGGAGGAGAAGAATCGTCCCCGGCGCAGCGCGACACCGGCCGCTTCGAGATAGCGCCCCGCGGCGACCATCGCGTCCGCTTCGAAGACGACGCCCGACTCTTCGGGTGCGCGGCCTTCCAGGACGAGACGCTGCTCCGGAGCGGCCGCGAGGGGCAGCGCTGAAATCGCGCCGACGGCGCGGACCGAGGGGAGCACCTCGATCCGACCGATCGCGGCATCGAAAATCGCGGCCGCCTCGCGCGGCGTGCGGACGGACCGGGGAAGAGTCAGCCGCATGGCGACGGCCCGATCGGAACGAATCCCGATCGGCGTCGCGGAGAGGCGGCGGAGGGCCGTGGCGACGATCGCCGAGAGGCTCACCAGCACGATCGCGAGAGCGACCTGGAAAGACACGAAGGCGTGCGAGGTCGCGGGGCCCGCCGGGGAGAGCGCGTTCGGGCGCCCCGTCCGCTCGTTTCGAAACATGCGCCGGACCGGCAGCCACGCCAGGGCGGCGCCCGTCCCGGCGGCAAGGGCGAACGCGACCGAGAGCGCCGCGGCGTCGAGACGGATCTTCGCCTCCGCCGGAATGTACCCGTAGGGTACCCGCGCCACGATCCACGGGAGGAGCAGTTTCGACAGGAGGAGCGAGGGCGCCACCGCGAGAGCGGAGAGGAGAAGAGATTCCGAGAGGAAGAGGCGGGCGAGCGCGCCGGCGCCGGCGCCGAGGGCGCGCCGCACGGCGATCTCCCGCTGCCGCCGCGCCGCTCGCGCGAGGAAGAGGTTGGCGACGTTGGCGCACGCGGCCGCGAGGACGAGCCCGGCGGCAGCGAGGAGGATCCAGAGCGCCGGTCGAAGGTCGCGGACGACGTCTTCGCGCAGGGGAGAGAGCCGGAAGCGCGCGCCGCGATACTCGGGGTTCGCGCCTCCCGCTTCGGCTTCCCATCGGAGGAGCAGGGCATTCAGACGTTGTTCCGCGGTCGCGATCGTCAGCGACGGACGCAGCCGCCCCTGGACGTAGATCGATCGCACCGCGCGGCGCGTGTCGCGGAGGTCGAGCGCCAGGGGAAAATAGAGGCCGGCGTCCCACCAGGCGAAGTGTTCGGGCATCACCCCGACGACCGTGTATCGGGTGCCTTCGATCGCGACCGTCCGGCCGACGATCCCCGCGTCGGCGGCGAATCGGTCGCGCCACAGCCGGTTTCCGAGCACCACGACGGGCTCCGCGCCGGGGCGATCCTCTTCCGCCGTGAATACCCGCCCGAGAAGAGGCGGAACGCCGAGCATCGGGAAGGTCGAGGCCGAAACGGCGACGCCGTGGACGCGCTCCGGCCGGTCCCCATCGGTCAGATTCACGTTTCGCCCGACGCCCTCCATCACGGCGGCGAAGACGCCGGAGTCCCGGGCGACCGAGAGAGCCTCGGGGACCGAGAGGGGCTCCAGCCGGTCCTGCGCCATCCGGGGATAGGAGATGCCCACGGTCACGATGCGATGCGCTTCCCGGTAGGGCCACGGGTCGAGGAGCGTGGCCTTCAGCACCGTGAACATCGCGGTGCTCGTTCCGACGCCGAGCGCGAGCAGGAAAACGGTGGCCGCCGCGAAACCGGGATTGCGGCGAAGTCCGCGAACCGCCTGCCGCAGGTCGATCGCCAGCGCTCCCCACGGACGCCGAGCACCGGCCTTTCGTGCGGTCACGGCGTCCTCAGGCAACCGCCGGGATCCGTGGCCGCGGCCGGTCATTCGCCCCTCAGCACGACCGAGGGCTCGATCCTCGCCGCGCGAGCGGCGGGAAGGAGGCTCGCCGCGAGTCCGACGCCCGCGAGGACGGCGACGACGAACGTGTAAACGGCGAGATCGACCGGCGCGACCTCGTAGAGAAGGGAGGCGAGAAACCGGGTGAGGAGAGCGGCGGCAACGAGTCCGCCGGCGATGCCGGCTCCGATCATCTTCCCGCTCTCGCGAAGAACGAGCCGGATCACCGACGAGGGGAGCGCGCCGAGCGCCATCCGGACGCCGATCTCGCGCCGCCGCTGCGTCACCGAGTAGGCGAGCGCTCCGTAGAGGCCGATCGCCGCAAGGAGGACGGCGACCGCGGCGAAGCCCGTCAGCGCGGAAGCGGAGAGCCTCCGCTGGGCCACCGATTCCGAAAGAAGCTCCTCGAGGGGCAGGACCGCTCCGAGCGGCTGGTCGGCGTCGACGGCGGCGACCGCCTGGCGGACGACACGCGCGAAGCCTCCGGGGCTTCCCTCGACGCGCGCGACGAGCGTCAGGATCGGTTCGTGGGACTGCGTGAACGGCGCATAGATCGCCGGACGCGGCGAGTCGTCGAGAGAGTGCCCCTTGATCGTCCGGACGATGCCGACGACCGTTCTCCAGGATCGGTGCTCCGCGTCGCCTTCGAAGTCGATCCGTTTTCCGATCGGGTCGTCGGCGCCGAAATAGGTTTTCGCGAGAACGTCGTCGACGACGGCGACGGGAAGGGACGTTGCGGAATCGGCCGGTCCGAAGAGCCTGCCGCGAAGAAGGGGAATCCGCATCGCCGGGAAGTATCCCGGAGTCGCAGCCCACAGCTCCGCGTGGGGCTGACGCGCCCCGGACGAGGGCTTTCCGTCGATGTCGAAAGAGCCGCTGTTGCCGCTTCCCGCCATCGGAAGGTGGGAGACGGCGCCCGCGTCGGCGACGCCGGGAGCCGCCCGCAGCCGCTCCAGGACGGCCTCGCGGAAGCGCGTGCGATCTTCCCGCTCGGGGTATCGAGATCGCGGGAGGGACAGCTGACCCGTGATCACGTGGCGCGGATCGAAACCGGGGTCGACGCGGAGGACCCGCGTCAGGCTTGCGACGAGGAGTCCGGCGCCGACGAGGAGAAGCGTGGCCAGACCGAGCTGTCCGGCGACGAGCGTCCGCCGGGCGCGACCGCTCGAGCGGCCGGAGACGCCGCGGCCTTCCTCGATCTCCCGGCGCAGGTCCCGGCGGGCGGCGCCCCAGGCGGGTGCGAGGCCGAAGAGCAGGGCCGACATCACCGTGATCGCGAGCGCGAAGGCGATCGTCGCGGGTTCGAGGCGGAGCCGATCCAGGCCCGGCACGCCTTCGGGGGCACGCCGGGCGATCGCGTCGAGGGCGGCGGCCGCCAGTCCGATTCCCGCCACGCCGGCGATTCCGGCGATTGCGGCGCTCTCGGCCAGGAGCTGCCGCACGAGGTGCGCCTTCCGCGCTCCGAGCGACACGCGGATCGCGATCTCCGCCCGGCGTCCCGCGGCTCGCGCCAGCTGGAGCCCGGCGACGTTCGTGCAGGCGAGCAGAAGCAGGAACCCGACCGCGCCGAACAAGATCCAGAGGGGGCCGCGCGCGTCGCCGACGACGTCGGTCTGCAGCGGAACGAGGGTCGTCGTCATTCCTCCGTCTTTCGGGAACTGGGCCGGGTATTCCCGGCGAAAGCGATCGAGGAGGGCGTTAACCTGCGTCTGCCCCGCGGCGAGAGAGGTTCCGGACCGCAGGCGGCCGATCAGATCGAGGTACTCGTTTCCGCGCTGGTCCGGGGCGATGCGTTCGGCCGTCAGCGCGAAGGGCGCCCAGATCTCGGCGGGAGCGTTCTGCCCGTAGGAGCGCCCCCAGCGGAAACCGGCCGGCGCGATGCCGACGACCGTGTAGGAGTCGCCGTTCAGGAGGATGCTCTTCCCGACCAGGTGCGGGTCCGAGCCGTACCGGCGCTTCCAGAGAGCGTCCCCGACGACCACCACCCGCTCCCGCCCCGGCTTCTCTTCGTCGGCGGCGAAAACCCGGCCGGCGGCCGCGCGAATCCCCAGCATCGGAAAGAAGCTGGGCGAGACGAAGAGCCCCTTCAGCCGCTCCGGCGTCCGGCCGCCCGTCGCGCTCGGTTCCCAGGGCGCGGTTGCCGCGACCTGCTCGAGAGCGGGAACGGAGGTGCGGAAATCGAGGAAGTCGGGCGGGGACGCCGCCGCGCGGAAATGGAGCTTGCGCTCCGACGTGACGATCGCCACGAGGCGATCGGAAGCCGCAAACGGCATCGGCCGGAGCAGCGCGGCATCGATGACCGAAAAGAGCGCGGTGGTGGCGCCGATGCCGATCGCGAGAACGGCCACGGCCGCGGCGGCGTAGCCGGGAGCGCGGCGAAGCCCGCGAAACGCGTGCCGCATGTCCTGCAGGAATCCGTTCATGTCATCTCCTCGCGTCCGCCGGTCTCGCCCGCGCCGGCACGGTTTCGTACGTTTCGCCGGGGAAAAAGATCTCGGGGCTCACTCGTCCCTCAGGGCGCGCATCGGGTCGATCCGCGCCGCGCGCCGCGCGGGAATCCAGCAGGCGGCCAGGACGAGGCCGCACAGGAGCGCCCCGACCGCCAGGAAAGTGGGAGCGTCCAGCGGTCGGACGCCGAAAAGGAGCGTCGTGAGAAGGCGGGTGAGCGCGCCCGCCGCCACGACGCCGGCCGCGAGCCCGACCGCGGCGACGCGCGCCCCCTCGCCGATCACGAGCCGGAGCACGTCCGCGCGCGTGGCGCCGAGGGCGACCCGGATGCCGAGCTCCCGCGTCCGCTGACTGACCCAGTAGCCGATCACGCCGGCGATGCCGACCCCGCAGAGAAGGAGCGCGATCGCCGCGAAGCCCCCGAGGAGAGAGGCGTACGAGCGTGTCCCCGCGGCGCTCTCCGTCATCCGCGCGTCGAGGGTGGTCACGTCATAGACGGGAATGGCGGGATCGAAACGCCGAACGGCGTCCTCGATGGGACCGAGCATGGCCTCCGGCCGGCGCGCCGTCCGGACGACGAGATTCATGTTGATAACGACGTCGCTCTGGAGGAGCGCCCCGTACATGACGGGCGCGGCCGCCGCGTCCTGCCGGAGGGATTCGAACTTGGCGTCGGCGGCGACCCCGACGATCCGGAGCCAGGGTTGCGTCGAATCGAAGGTGCCGAACTTCACGCGCTTGCCAAGAGCGTCCTGCCCCGGCCAGTAGCGCCTGGCGAAAGACTGGCTGACGACGAGCACGCCGGGCGCGGTCCTGTCGTCGTGCCGGGAAAAATCGCGCCCGCGGGCGAAGGGGATGCCCATCGTCCGGAAGTAGCCGGGCCCGATTTCCTGGTAATACACGGTATCGGCCTCCGCGTTCGAGATGGGGCCGTGCCCCTCGACGGCGAAGCTCCGCTGAATTCCTCCCCACTGGAAGGGTTCGATCATGGTGACGGCGGCGGAGTCGACGCCGGGAATCTCCCCGATCCGGTCGGCCAGGTCCGGTCCGAATCGGTTTCTGCCGTCGCCGAGGAACGTCCGGTTGGGAACGTAAAAGCGCAGGGTGACGAGGTGATCCGCCCGGAACCCGGGATCGGCATGGAGCAGACGCACGAGGCTCTTCACGAGGAGCCCGGCGCCCACGAGAAGGATGACGGCGAACGCGACTTCCGCTCCGACGAGAATTCCCCCCGTCCGCCGGGACGCGCGCCCCGTCGTCGAGGTCGCCCCTTCTTTCAGCAGCTCGTTGGGCGAGCGGTCGGAGCGCGAGAGCGTCGGCAGGAACCCGAGCAGGACGGCCGTCGCGAGCGCCAGCGCGAGCGAGAAGGCGAGCACCGCCGGGTCGAGGCGGGGAGACGCGAAGCTCGGGAGCGGTACGGGAATCGCCCGGACGAGGAGGGGCAATGCGAGTCGCGCCGCGAGGACGCCGGCCGCGGCCCCGGTCACGCAGAGGACGACGCTCTCGGTGAGCGTCTGGCGCAGGAGGCGGGAGAGCCCGGCCCCGAGGGCGCGCCGAAGGGCGAATTCACGACGCCTTCCCGACGCGCGGGCGAGAACGAGATTCGCGACGTTTGCGCACGCGATCAGCAGAATCAACCCCACCGCGGCGAAGAGGATCAGCAGAGGCGCACGCACGTCGCGGACGAGGCGGTCGCGCATCGCGATGACGGCGGCGCCTCGCGTCGCGTTCTCCCGGGGGTAGGCGGCGGCCAGGCGCGCTTGAATGGTCTCCATCTGCCGCTGGGCGCGCTCGCGGGT
>Ga0070666_10001634_pt1 | contig 13646 bp, 7 predicted proteins | sample KBSS23metaG_FD_64677 | JGI IMG/M metagenome (GOLD analysis project Ga0070666, IMG submission 64677) | Switchgrass rhizosphere microbial communities from Kellogg Biological Station, Michigan, USA - KBS S2-3 metaG | ecosystem: Host-associated > Plants > Roots > Rhizosphere > Soil ... | reverse complement strand
GGTCGGCCCCCCCTACGAGGCCGACAACATGTACGGCTGGGCCAAGCTGATGACCGAGATGACCCTGCGCGCCTACGCGCGGGACTTCGGCCTCAAGTCCGCCTCCTGCCGGTTCTTCACCGTCTACGGCGAGCGCGGGGTGGAGAACCACGCGGTGATCGCCATGATCGCCCGCGCCTTCGTGCGCCAGAACCCGTTCGAGGTCTGGGGGGACGGCACCCAGATCCGCAACTGGACCTACGTCGGGGACATCGTGAGCGGCATGGCCCTGGCCGCCGAGAAGATCGATGACGGCACCGCGGTCAACCTCGGCACCGAGGAGCGGACGCGGGTGATCGACGCCGTGCGCGAGGTGCTCCGCTACACGGGGCACGAGGCCGAGATCAAGCTCCTCCCCCACATGCCGACCGGCCCGCTCAACCGGGTGGCCAGCAACCGGCTGGCGAAGGAGCTGCTCGGCTGGGAGCCGAAGATGAAGTTCATGGACGGCCTCCACCGCACCATCGACTGGTACTTCGGCAGCCGCCAGCCCGAGGTGGTGAGCGGCTACCTCGAGGAGATGCTGACCGAGCGGTAGACGCGGCCGGAGGTCGGAGGCACGGCGATGGAGACGGGGAAGGTGCACTTCAAGGGCCTGAACGGCCTGCGCTTCCTCGCCGCGCTGTTCGTGGTGATCGGCCACATCCCGATGAACCAGGGGGGCGCCGGGCTCCCCTCCCCCTCCTGGGGCGCCTTCTTCTTCCGCGGCGCCCCGGCGGTCTCCTTCTTCTTCACCCTCAGCGGCTTCCTGATCACCTATCTGCTGCTGGAGGAGCGGCGGCGGACCGGCGGCATCGACGTGCCGCGCTTCTACCTGCGGCGGGTCTGCCGCATCTGGCCGCTCTACTTCGCGGTCGTTCTCTTCGGGCTCGCCTTCTACAACTTCGCGCTCCCCCGGCTGGGAGTCTCCTATGCGGTCGAGTACCGCCTCCCCGCGGCCCTGCTCCTCTACTCGCTGTTCCTCCCCAACCTGATGAACAGCCTGTACAACGTGGGGGGGATTCTCAACCCCTCCTGGTCGATCGGCCTGGAGGAGCAGTTCTACCTGGTCTGGGCGCCGGCGGTGCGGCGGGCGCGCGAGCGGCTGCCCGTGCTCTGCTGGACCGTGCTCGCGGTGTCGCTGGCCGTCTTCTGCCTGAACCAGCACGAAGTCTTCGGCAGGCTCTGGACGCAGAAATTCGTCGGCCAGCTCAAGTTCCACTTCATGGCCGCCGGGGCTCTTGCCGCCTGGGGGCTGCACCGGCGGCCCGAGACGGTTCCGCGGCTGAAGGTCTTCACCAGCCGGGTCCTGCAGGTCGCGCTGCTGGCCGTGCTGGCCGATTACTACCTTCTGAACCTCCTGGGCTGGTCCGGCATCCCCGAGGAGCTGGTGCAGCTCGCGCTCTACCCCTGGCTGATCCTGAATGTGGCGGCCAACCCGCGCGGCGTGCTGCCGGTCGAGAACCGCGCGACCGACTACCTGGGGACGATCTCCTACGGCATCTACATGCTGCACATGATCGTGGTCTACGCCACCTCGGCCCTCTTCCGGGCCACGAGCTGGTGGCGGGGGAGCCTCCCGCTCTACTGCGCGGCCTACTACGGCATGGCCCTCGGGCTCACCTTCCTGGTCGCGCACCTCTCGTACCGCTACTTCGAGTCGCCGTTCCTGCGCCTGAAGGACCGGCGGTTCTCGCCGCTCGCGCCGGCGCGCGGCGCACCGGTTCCGGACGATGTCCCCAGCGCCGCATAGGCTGGTCTACCTCTGCGACTGGCTGCCGCCGGACTTCGGCGCGGTCGGCCAGTACAGCCTGCTGTTCGCCCGCGAGCGCGCCGCCCGCGGCGAGGAGGTGGTGCTGGCCGGGCTCTCATCGACGGCCGACTCGGTCGAGGAGGAGGTGGTCGGCGAAGGGCGGCTGCGGATCGTCCGCCTGCGGAGGCGCGTCTACGACCGGGCCGACTTCCGCACCCGGGCCCTGTGGACGATCCGCACCGACCTCTCGCTGATCTGGCGGCTGCGTCGGGAGCTGCGGCGGGCGGACGAGATCCTGTTCACCGGCAGCCCGCCGTTCCTGATCCAGCTCCTCGCGCCGCTCAACCTGCTGCTGCGCAAGCGGCTCACCTACCGGATCACCGACTTCCACCCCGAGTGCCTGATGGCCGAGATGGAGCGGCCGTCCCTCCTCCTCCGCCTCTTCCATCGCTGGACCGTGGCGCTCCGCCGCCGGGTGGACCGCTTCGAGGTGCTGGGGGAGGACCAGCGGAAACGGCTCCTGGAGATCGGCATCGCCGGCGAGCGGATCGCCCTCAAGCGGGACCCCTCGCCGGTCGAGATCCCGCCGGGGACGGAGCCCCTGGAGATCCCGGAGGAGCTGCGCGGCCGGGCGGTGCTCCTCTACTCGGGGAACTTCGGCGTGGCGCACGACCACGAGACCTTCGTGGAGGGGTACCGCCGCCACCACCGCGAAGGGCCGGGAACGGTGGGCCTCTGGCTCAACGCCACCGGCGCCAAGGCGGACCGGGTGGAGGAGCTCCTGCGCCGGGAGGGGCTGCCCGTATACCGCAGCCGGCCGGTCCCGCTGGAGCAGCTCCCACGCCTGCTGGTCACGCCGGACGCCCACCTCGTCACCCTGCGCGACGGCTTCGTGGGGTACGTGCTGCCCTCCAAGGTCTACGGCTGCGTCCAGTCCGGCCGCCCCCTGCTCTACGTGGGCGACGCCGGCTCGGACGTCCACCTCCTCGCCTCCCAGGGACTAACCCCCGGCGACTATCACCGGGTCTCCGTGGGGGATGCCGAAGGGGTGGCCCGGGCGCTGAAGGCGATCGGGAGCTTGCACAATCCTCGATAAGTTGTAGAATGTCGCGCAACTAGCGATCAACAGTGAATTTTCGGGCTTGCCGACAGGCGGCCGGTCGCTCCGGGAGTAGCCGTATGGACGGGATTCTGCCGTACGCCGTAGGCGCAGCTTTCGTCGCAGCCCTCGCCACCAATCTGATGGTCCCGCCGGTCGCGCGCTTGGCGGTCATGCTCCGCGCCCTCGATCATCCGGGGGAGCGCAAGCATCAACAGGACGCCGTGCCCCGGCTGGGCGGGGTGGCGATCGCCACCGGTCTCGCCGTGGGCGCCGGCATCGCGGCGCTCCTGCTGTGGGGAAGGCTGGCGACGCAGGTCGGCCACGGCGAGCTGCTGGCCCTTCTCTTCGGCCTGCTGGTCGTCTTCCTGGTCGGCGTGGTGGACGACCTGGTGGGGGTCTCGGCGGCCAAGAAGCTGCTCTGCCAGGCGGTGGCGGCCTGGCCGCTGGTCCACGCCGGCTGGGCCTTCGAGGTGCTCCGCCTCCCCCTGTTCGGCGAGGTCCGCCTCGGGCTGCTCGGCGGGCTGGTCTCGCTGCTCTGGATCGTGGGCGTGACCAACGCCATCAACCTGATCGACGGGCTCGACGGCCTCGCCGGCGGGGTGGTCACCATCATCTCGGTCAGCTTCCTCGGCTACTCGGTGCTGCAGGGGAACGCCGGGACGGTGATCCTGATGGCCGCCGTGGCCGGCTCCTGCGTCGGCTTCCTGCGCCACAACTGGGAGCCGGCCCGGGTCTTCATGGGGGACTCCGGCTCGCTCACCCTGGGCTTCCTGCTCGCCACCACCAGCGTCCACTCCTCGCTCAAGGCGCCGGCCGCAGTGGCGATCCTGGTGCCCATCCTGGCGCTCGGCGTGCCGGTGATGGACACCCTGCTGGTGATGGCGGTCCGCTTCCTCGACCGTCCCAAGGGGCCGGTCACCGGCCGCTTCCTGCGCATGTTCCACGCCGACCGCCAGCACCTGCACCACCTGCTCTCCCACTTCGGCGGCGCCCGCTCGCGCATCGTGGCGGTGATCTACGCCGTGGTGCTCTCCTTCTGCGCCCTCGCCCTCTTCGTGGCCGTGACCGGCGAGACCACTCTCGGCGTGGCGCTGGTGATGCTTGAGTTCACCGTGATCCTCACCATGCGGCGCATGGGAATGGCGATGGAGGCCCGGCGCCTGGCCCGCCTGCAACGCGAGGAGGTCCGGACCGAGGTGCTCGGGGTTACCGAGAGGGTGGCGAGCGTACGAAGAATGGTGCGGTAGGGGCTACGCCCACAGCGCCGTGGCCGTCTCGCGCAGGTCGCGGATCCGCTCCCGCTCCCCTCGCCAGCGCTCGGCCTGGGTCTCGCTGCGGGCCCCCGCCGCCAGCCGGCTCAGCACCTCGATCGTCTGGTCGCAGTAGCGGCGGGCGGTGTCCAGCGCCCGCACGGCGAGCGCCCGCTCGACCGATTTCTCGAGATAGACGAGCGACTTCTCCCACTGCGCCGCGCAGGTGTAGTGGTAGGCCAGGGCCTCGCAGTCGCGGCCGCCGTGCAGGTTCTCCAGCGCCGCGGCCACCTGGGCGTGCATGGCCTGCCGGCGCAGCGGATTGAGCTCGTGGTAGATGGCGCTGCGCACCCGGTTGTGGGAGAACTCGAAGCGCCCGCGGCGGGCCCCCCGGGCCCAGAGGACGATGTCCTGCTCCCGCCGGGTGCTGGTCCAGAAGTAGGCGAACTGGCGGATCAGCCAGCGCTTGAGCAGGATCTCGAGCCCGATCTCCACCACCATCGCGTGCTCGTCCGCCGCCTCCTGCAGGAGCTGCACGTCGAAGCTCTGCCCGATCATCGCCGCCAGGGTGGCCAGGCGCCGGGTCGAGTTGGGGAGCCGCTGGACGCGCAGGCGGATCAGGTCGTCCAGATCCTCGGGCACCTCGACGTCCCGCAGGCTGCCGTTCACCCCCCACCGCCCGGAATCCTGGGCGGCGAGGATGCCCTCGTCCCAGAGATAGTTGATCAGCTCCGAGACCGCCAGCGGCAGGCCGGCGCTCTTCTCGTCCAGGAGCGCGGCGAGCTCGGCCGCCCGGGGCTCGCCGAGCAGGGACTCGGCGATCTCCTGGAGGGCGGAGATCTCCAGGCGGTCGAGATCCAGCCGGTCGATGCGCCCCTCCTTCTCCCCGCGCCGGACCATCTGGTTGAGCGGGTGCTCCCAGTCGATGTCGTCCTGCCGGAAGGCGACCAGGATCCAGATCGGCCCCTCCAGCTTGGCGGCCAGGAAGGCCAGCAGGTCGAGCGTGTCGCGGTCGGCGAAATGGAGGTCGTCGAGGAAGAGGATCAGCGGATCGCCCTGCCGGCAGAGCCCCTCGAGAAAGTGGCCGACCGACTCGAACAGCCGCCGGCGCTCCTCCGGCCGGGTCAGCGGCGCCGGTTCCGGGAAATCCGGCCGCAGCTCGCGCAACTCGGGGAGCAGCCGGAGGAGGTCCTCCCGGACCGGCTCGGCGACCGGGCCGAGGATCTGCCCGGCGGACTCGGACTCCTCCACCAGGGCGCCGCGCAGCACCTCCAGGAACGGCAGGTAGGGAATCGTCGGGCCCAGCTCGTAGGCCCGCCCCTTGAGGACCACGCTGCGCCGCTGGGAGGTGGTGGCGTCGAGGAACGACTTGATCAGCCGGGTCTTGCCGATCCCCCGCTCGCCGATCACGAAGGTGAGATGGACCGCGCCGGCGAGCGCCCGCGACCAGCCCTCCCGCAGACGCTCGTAGGCGCCGCCGCGGCCGGCCAGCGGCACCAGCGGACCGATCGGCTCCGCCTGCCCCGTCGCCACCTCCTCGCGCACCGCCTCGGAGAGGATCGACTCGTAGAGCGCCCGGGTCTCGGCCAGCGGCTCGACCCCCAGCTCGTCGCGCAGCAGGTTGAGCAGCTCCTCGTACTGGGCGAGCGCCCGGTTGCGCTGTCCCGCCAGGGCGCACAGCCGCATCAGGTCGCGGTGGGCCTCCTCCGAGAGCGGCTCGATGGCTACCAGCCGGCGGGCGTAGTGGACCCCGAAGCGGTACTCCCCCCGGCGCCGGTAGCTCTCCACCAGCTTGCGCAGCACCTCGACGGCGGCGTCGCGCAGCCGCACCTGCTCGGCGACCATCCAGTCCTCGAACTCGGGGCTGTCCTTGACGAAGAACCCCGCCAAGAGCTCCCCCCGGTAGAGCTGGACCGCGGCGGACAGGTGCTGGGGATCGATCGACCGCTCGGATCCCCGGCGCAGGGACTCCTCGAAGGCCTCGACGTCCACCCAGCAGTCGGCCCGCGGATCGATGCCGATCTCCAGGTTGTTGATCAGCAGGAAGGGCTCGGGGTCCGGCAGCTTCGAGCGCAGGTTGTAGAGCGCCTGCCGGAGGGCGTGGCGGGCGGAGTCCCCCTCCCGCTCCGGCCAGAGCAGTCCTGCCAGGTGGTCCCGGCTGAACGTCCGCCGCCGGTGGCAGGCGAGATAGGCCAGCAATGCGCGGACCTTCTGGGACTCGAACCCCCCGACCTGCCGCTCCCCGGCCCAGACCTCGAACCCCCCCAGAAGGCGCACGCGGATCTTGCTCAAGGTGATCTTGCCCTTTGCCGAAGCAGAAACCTCGGCCGTAATACGCAATCCCGAAGAAGTCAGATCGATGGAATTGTACTCCAACAGGCCCTGATTTCCTGACGCTCTCCTGACGGCGGATCCGGATAATGGTCACCATGAGGAGCGGAACCCTCGCCACTTCACGAGCCCGGAGAGAAGCGAGAACCTCGTGAGCGAAGGCAAGGCCAGAGCCGGACAGCCGACCGTGTCCTGGATGGTCCGCTGCTGGGAAGAGCCGCGGGAGAAGGATTCCGACCAACCCGTCTACCGCTGCTTCGTCCGTGACCTGAAGACCGGAGAGGAGCGCTACCTGAGCGATCCGGGGGACCTCGGAGATCTTGCCCTGCGCCGGCTCCGGGAGGCTGGGCGGACGTCGAAAGGCATGCAGAAAAACCACAAAATCGGCTGACGTTTTCCTGACGTCGCTCCTATATTCTTTCTCTCAGTATTTTAGGTTGTTGAACCCCCGGCATCTCCGGGCGGGGGTTGCGGCTGAGAGGAGGTTCTTTCCATGAGATTCCTGCGCTGGAGCATCGGCGCGTGGGTGGTCCTGCTGCTCGCCGGGTCGGCGGCGGCGCGGGGCGCCTACAACTGCCTGCCCACCTGCGATTCGACCGACGCGCGCTTTCTCGCCATCGCCAACGGCGCCAGCTTCATCACCCTGAGCCAGCCCACGCTGGAGCTCGAGATCGCGGTCCCCCGCGGGACGGCATCCTTTACCATCGGGTTCTTCGACGGCGACGCCCGGGGCGTGGATACCGGCGGAACTCCTCATTGGGATCAGGGCAGCCCCGCCACCTTCTCTTACACCCTGTACCCCGATCCGCTACGGGACCATTCGTCGGCGATCCCGATTCCGCTCTCCGGCTCCCCCTCAGCGCTCTCCAACGACATGCCGGACAATGCCTGGATCGACTACACCGTCGCGACCGATCCTTCGGCCCAATCCCCGGGCGGCCACTACTTCTACCGGCTGAGCATCCAGCTCCTCACCCCGGCGGCCGTGATGACCAACGCCTTCAAAGTCCGCACCGGCGGTGCCGTCGTGGGCGGGTCGGCGCTCTTCCCCTCCCCCGAGCCCTTCTCCTATATCGCCAACATCGGAGGGAACGCGGACGCCCAGATCGTCTACCCCGCCTTTCCGGCCCTCACCCCGACCCGCTACGACGGCACGTTCAGCTTCTATTTCGATCAGCCGGTCAGCCAGTCCGACGTCGTGATCTGGGACGGCGATTTCGATTTCGGCAAGTTCGATGGCTCGATCCAGGATACCGACGATCCGGACACCCCCGGCGCACCCTTCCGGCCCTCCTGGGCCACTACGGACGCCGTTCCTGAAGAGATGGGTGCCGGGCTGGCAGGCGCCACGGGAAGTCCGCCGGACGACCGCAACCCCGCGGGTGCCGGCATCTATCTTCAGAAGTCTCCTTCGATCTTCTACGACCTGGTCTTCCCAGACGGCCAGACCTTCCGGAACGACAACCCGTCGGGAAACCAGGAGTGGGAGCAGTTCAAGATCTCCACGGCGCCGTTCGACCGCTCTCAGATGGACTTCCACACCGACGCGGTCCCCCCGGGCATCTACCAGGTCACGATGCAAGGGGTGGACATGCAGAACCTCAACGCCCTGCTGCTGCCCGGCCGTTCGCTGTGCGTCAGCGAGGCGGGCTCCCCCTGCGTCCCCCTGCACCCTTACCTGCTCGGCGATACGGTCTTCGTCGACGCCAACGGCAATGGCGTCCAGGATCCCGGCGAGCCCGGCATCCCCGGGGTCACGCTGGAGCTCCTGGACGAGCGGGGCTACCCGCTCGGCACCGCGGTCACCGGCGCCGCGGGTCACTACGCGTTCGATGTCGACTCGTACTCCTACACCGCGCGGGTCACTGTCCCCCCGGCGGGCTACCTGGCCACGACCTCCGAACAGTGCCAGGCCACGATCTCGACGGCCAACGTGCTCACCTGCGACTTTGGCTACCGCCTGCCTTCCCCAGCCCCCGGCACCGGGACCCTGGGTTACTGGAAGAACCATGCGAGTGCGTGGCCGGTCGAGTCGATCACGGTTGGCGGGGTGACCTACACCAAGGCTCAGGCCATCCAGTGGCTGAGCACGCCGCCCAGGGGGGACGTGACGGTCTCCCTGTTCCAACAGCTCATCCCTGCCAAGCTCAATGTCCTGATCGGCAACGACGGGAGTTGCGTCACGGCGACGATCCAGGCGGCGGACGCCTGGCTGCAGCAGTACCCCCTGGGCAGCCGCGTCTCCTCCAGCAGCTCCGCCGGACAGACGGCGACCGCCCTCCAGAACCGGCTCGACGACTACAACAACGGCCGGCTCTGCGCCCCGCACCGCGATTAGTTCTCCTCCCGGGGGCGGCTCCACGAGCCGCTCCCGCCTGCTTTTTCCCTCGCTGACGTTCTCCTGACGGGTCCTCTCCATAGTTGTGCCCAACGAAGCCCTGTACGTCCCCTGGGAACCTTCACGCGCTGAGAGGTATGGAACCCGTGAGCGAAGGAAGATTCAAGGCAGGAAACCCGACGCTGTCCTGGCTGGTCCGCTGCTGGGAGGAACCGCGCGAGCGCCCCCAGGACGGCCCGGTCCTCCGCGGCTTCGTCCGCGATCTGAAGACCGGAGAGGAGCGCTATCTGAGCGATCCGCGCGAGTTGGGGGAGCTGTTGAGCCGGGAGATGCGAGGGGCGGACTGGGCCACGGCGGACGAGCAGGAGAACCCCGGGACCCGGGGCTGACGATTTCCTGACGCCCGGCCAACAAACTTAAAGAATACCCGTAGATCGTTTTTCAGATTCCCCCTGTCCGAGTGGGGCGGGGCGGAGATGAGAGGAGGTTTCTTTCTATGCTTTCTTTGCGATGGAAGATCGGCGCGTTGCTAGCCTTTCTGCTCGCCGGGTCAGCGTGGGCGCAGGCGACGTACAACTGCCTGCCGACCTGCAGCTCGACCGACGGGCGGTTCCTAGCGATCGCCAACGGAGCCAGCTTCGTCACCATGAGCCAGCCGACGCTGGATCTGGAGATCTCGGTTCCGAGGGGGACGTCGACCTTCACGGTCGGCATCTTCGACGGCGACGCCAGAGGCGTCGACGCCACCCTGACCCCCCACTGGGACCAGGGAACTCTCGCCGCGTTCACCTACACCCTCTATGCCGATCCCAACCGGGATCACAACGTATCGGTCGTGGAGCCGCTCTCCGGCCTGCCGGTCCAGCTCTCCGCGACCATGCCGGACAACGGCTGGATCGACTTCACGGTCAACACCGACGCGGCCGCGCAGGCCCCGAGCGGCCATTACTTCTACTTGCTGCGCATCCAGCTCACGACACCGCTGATCGCGGTGACCAACGCTTTCAAGGTCCGCACCGGCGGCGCGATCGTGGGGGGCTCCTCGCTCTTCCCGTCGCCGCAGCCGTTCTCCTACATAGCCAACGTGGCGGGGAACGCGGACATCGCGATCGTCTATCCCGGCTTCCCGTCGCTGACGCCGACCAACTACGACGGCACCTTCAACTTCTACTTCGAGATGCCGGTCAGCCAGCGCGACATCACCATCTGGGACGGTGACTTCGACTACGGCAAGTTCGACGGCACCATCAAGGACACCGACGACCCGGATACGCCCAACGCGCCCTTCCGGCCGTCCTGGTCCACCACGGACACGGTCTCCGAAGGGGTCTCGACCGGCCTGAGCGGCGCCACCGGCAACCCGCCGGACGACCGCAACCCGGCCAGCACCGGGATCTACCTGCTGAAGTCCCCGTCCATCTTCTACGACCTGATCTTCCCGGACGGCCAGACCTACCGGAACAGCAACCCCTCCGGCAACCAGGAGTGGGAGCAGTTCAAGGTCTCGACCGATTCCTTCGACCGGTCGCAGATGGACTACCACACCGACGTGATCCCTCCGGGCATCTACCTGCTCAACATGCAGGGCGTGGACATGCAGAACCTCAACGCCCTGCTGCTGCCGGCGAAGGCGCTCTGCGTAAGCCAGACGGGGCTGGTCTGCACGCCTCTGCACCCGTATCTCCTGGGCGACACGGTCTTCGTGGACACCAACGAGAACGGCGTCCAGGACCCGGGCGAGCCGGGGATCGGCCACGTCGAGATGGAGCTGGTCGACGCCAACGGGTACGTGCTCACCACGACCTTTACTGACGCCGACGGCCACTACTCCTTCGAGGTCGAGGCCTTCCCCTACACGGTGCGCATCGCGGCCTCGAACTACACGGGTGAGGGCGGCGGCACGCTCCTGGGCTACGAGCCGACCACTCCCGAGGAGTGCCAGGCGACGATCACCAACGACAACATCCTCACCTGCGATTTCGGCTACAAGAAGCCGGCCGCGATCGGCAACCGGGTGTGGAACGACTTCAACGGCAACGGCGTCCAGGACGCCGGCGAGCCGGGCCTCAACGGCGTGCCGGTCTACCTGTTCGACTCGAACGGGAACCAGGTGTCGAGCGACACCACGCACGACGACGGCTACTACAACTTCACCCAGATCCCGGCGGGCACCTATACGGTACGCGTCGATGACGGCTTCCTGCCGGGCGGCCTGACGCCGACCTACGACTACGACGGCGCCAACACGCCGCACGAGGCGCAGGTCACCGTCGCTGGCGGGCAAACCAACAACGACGTCGATTTCGGCTACCAGGGCAGCAGCTCGATCGGCGACCGGGTCTGGAACGACGCCAACGGCAACGGCGTCCAGGATGCCGGCGAGACCGGCTACGCCGGGGTCACCGTCCAGCTCTTCGACGACGTCGGCAACCCGATCACCTCCACGGTGACCGGCGCCAACGGCATCTACTCCTTCAGCCATCTGGCCGAGGGCACGTACACCGTGCAGGTGGACAACACCACCCTGCCGGCCGGCGTCACGCCCACCTACGACCTCGACGGCATCGACTCGCCGGACGTGGCCTCCTTCATCTACGTCGCTCCGGGTGAGACCAACAACGACGTCGACTTCGGCTACCGCGGCACCGCCACGGGCTCGATCGGCGACCGCGTCTGGCTCGACTCGAACGGCGACGGCATCCAGAACGCCGGAGAGCCGGGTCTCAACGGCGTGACGGTGCAACTGGTCGACGTTGCCAACAACGTCGTGGCGACCGCCACGACGAGCGGCGACGGCGCCTACACCTTCGGCAGCCTGGCCGACGGCAGCTACACCGTCCGCATCGTCACCGCGACGCTGCCGGCCGGCGTGGCTCCGACCTACGACCTCGACGGCGTCGCGACGCCGAACGCGGCGGCGGTGAGCCTCAGCGGCGGCGCCAACCGGACCGACGTCGACTTCGGCTACCGCGGCACAGCCTCGGTCGGCGACCGGCTCTGGATCGACAGCAACGGCGACGGCGTCCAGGATTCCGGCGAGACCGGCATCAACGGCGCCACCGTCGAGCTGCTCGACGCCTCCAGCACCGTGGTCGCCACCGCCACCACGGCCGGAGACGGCAACTACACCTTCTCGCACCTGATGGGCGGCAACTACTCCGTGCGGGTGGTCGCCTCGTCGCTGCCGGCGGGTCTGGTTCCGACCTACGACCTCGACGGCATCGCCACGGCGAACATCGCCTCCTTCGCGCTCGCGGGCGGAGCCAACAAGACGGACGTCGACTTCGGGTACCGTGGCAACGGCACCATCGGCGACCGCCTCTGGCTCGACACCAACGGCGACGGCGTCCAGGACGCCGGAGAGGCGGGGATCACCGGGACCACCGTCCAGCTCTTCGACGGCGGCGGCAACCTGGTGGCCTTCACCACGACCGGCGCGAACGGGATCTACCAGTTCGAGCACCTGACGCCGGGCACCTACACCGTCAAGGTCGTTCCGGCTTCGCTGCCGGCGGGGGTCACCCCGACCTACGACCTCGACGGCGTGGCCACCGCCAACCAGGCGACCTTCACCCTCGCCGCCGGCGCTTCGCGCTCCGACGTCGACTTCGGCTACCGGGGCACCGCCTCGGTGGGCGATCGCGTCTGGCTCGACGGCAACGGCAACGGCGTCCAGGACGCGGGGGAGGCCGGCATCAACGGCGTCACCGTCCAGCTCCTCGACGGCTCGGGCAACGTGGCCGCCACCGCCACCACGGCCGGCGACGGCAACTACACGTTCAGCAACCTGCTGGGCGGCGGCTACTCGGTCCGCATCGTCACCTCGACGCTGCCGGCCGGCGTGGCTCCGACCTACGACCTCGACGGCGTGGGCACCGCCAACGTCGCCACCTTCAACCTCGACGCCGGCGCCTCGCGCACCGACGTGGACTTCGGCTACCGGGGCACCGCCTCGGTGGGCGACCGCGTCTGGCTCGACACCAACGGCAACGGGGCGCAGGACGCGGGGGAGGCCGGCATCAACGGCGTCACCGTCGAGCTCCTCGACGGCAGCACCGTGATCGCCACCACCACCACGAGCGGTGACGGCAACTACAACTTCACCAACCTCGACGGCGGCATCTACTCGGTCCGCGTCTCCAACCTCCCCACCGGGGTGGCGGAGACCTACGACCTCGACGGCGTCGCTTCGGCCAACCAGGCCACCTTCACCCTCGCCGCCGGCACCAGCCGGACCGACGTCGACTTCGGATACCGGTACGCCGGCTCCGTCGGCGACCGGGTCTGGCTCGACACCAACGGCGACGGCATCCAGGACGCGGGGGAGGCCGGCATCAACGGCGTCACTGTCGAGCTCCTCGACGGCAGCACCGTGATCGCCACCGCCACCACGGCCGGTGACGGCAACTACACCTTCAGCAATCTGGCGCCGGGCAGCTACACGGTCCGCGTCTCCAACCTCCCCACCGGAGTCACGGAGACCTACGACCTCGACGGCGTCACGACGGCCGACCAGGCCACCTTCACGCTCGGCGCCGGCACAAACAAGACCGACGTCGACTTCGGCTACCGCGGCACGGCCTCGGTGGGCGACCGCGTGTGGATCGACGCCAACGGCAACGGCGTCCAGGATGCGAACGAGCACGGCCTCAACGAGGTCGCCGTCGAGCTGCTCGACGGCGGCGGCAACGTCGTGGTCACCACCACCACGGGCAGCGACGGCACCTACACCTTCGCCAACCTGACGGGTGGCAGCTACTCGGTCCGCATCGTGGCCACCTCGCTGCCGGCGGGCCTGGTCCAGACCTACGACCTCGACGGTGTCGCCACGGCGAACATCGCCTCCTTCACGCT